>Ga0209064_1000138_pt1 | contig 167591 bp, 152 predicted proteins | sample Inofromicrocosms_FD_187498 | JGI IMG/M metagenome (GOLD analysis project Ga0209064, IMG submission 187498) | Mouse cecum microbial communities from Vienna, Austria - Inoculum for glucosamine and mucus D2O microcosms (SPAdes) (version 2) | ecosystem: Host-associated > Mammals > Digestive system...
GCCTGTATACAAACATACGGTTCACTTGATATTTGCGGGCTGCTTTCGTTGCTCCTTTTTTTAATGCATACTCACATAACCGTTGACGAAATCGCATTTCTTCTGTTATTATCACTTTATTCATTGTGATACCTCTTAGTTTAGTTTAGTTTTTTGCTTAATTTTATACTATATACTAAGAGGTATTTTGTTGTACTTATTTTTGTAACATATGTCTCATAATCTTACATTTGATAAAAAAATCACTAAAAAATAGCTTAAACAAAAAAAATTCAATAAAACTACTTAATAAATATTTGATTATTTGTTATTTCTATTATAAAATAATGTTAATAAAGTCACTGAGAGATATATGTTTAAAAAATTTTTAAAGGCATTTATAGAGTTTTGGAATTATCATGCAGAAGACCATACTACAACTCTTGATATTTTAAAGGAAGGAAATGAGCAGTTTACTTCATATATTCTTCATTCTGCCCCTGTAAGTAATATTGAAAGAGTGCGTCAAATGGCTATCCACGGACAAAATCCACAGGCTGTTATAGTTACCTGCTCTGATGCTAGAATTTCACCTGAAAGGATATTTAATGCTGAAATGGGTGACTTTTTTATTATCCGCACAGCAGGTCATGTGGTGGGACCTCTTGAAATGGGCAGTATAGAATATGCTGTAACTCACAGCAGTGTTGATATAATTATAGTTATGGGGCATGAAAACTGTGGTGCAGTTAAAAGCTGCATAGAAAACCATGATGGAGCTGAACTTGGTTATATAAAAGATATTCTTCATGAAGTGCAGCCATCAATAGATAGAGCAGAAAAAGAAACAGATAATAAATTTGATTTATTAGAACGGGCTGAAGATTTAAATGTTTACCATACTGTAGATAAAATTAAAAGCAGCTCAATATTAAAACCATATATAGAATCAGGCAAAATTATTGTAATTGGTGCAAAATATGGTATTGCTACAGGAAAAATTACTTTTTTTGATGATACTATTACATGCCCTGTAAGGTATAAATAAACTTATAACTCAATTATTGTTACAGCATTACCGCCTTCGTTATTTTCTGCTAAATAATATTTTACCGCTTTTGGATGCATTCTTAAATATTCATGAATTGCTTTTTTTAACTGTCCTGAGCCTCTGCCATGAACAATATATGCTTTATCATAACTTGTAAGCAGTAAATCATCTATAAACTTTTCAAGCAAATCAAGAGCTTCTTCAACTCGCCTGCCTACAAGCACAATTTCTCTTTTAGAGCTGCTTTTGCTTGTATTGTTATTTATTTTAACAGTTTTAGGTTTTACCTGCTCTACTTTATGGCCAACAATATCATTTTTTTTCATTTTCATTTTCATGCCATTTAAATCTACTGTTACATTATTGCCTGAAATATCTAAGATTTTTACCTGACTGTTATATTTATCAAGAAATATAATATCATTAACTTTTATATCTTCAATAGTTACCTGTTTTGATTTAATATCTTCTATTTTAGATGATGTTTTTTTTATAACATTTTCTATTTCATTATTTGTAAGTTTTTCTTTCTGGTTAGCAAGCCGTTTACTTTTCTGTAAAAGAGAGTATGCTTCTTCTAATAACTCTATTTCTTTAGAATTAAGTTTTTTCTGCAGTTCCTGATTTGCAGCATTAAATATATCTTCCTTTTCCTGCAGTTCTTTTTCTTTTGCTGTTAGGATTTTTTTAATATGCTCTGCTTCTGCTCTCATTCTATTTAATTCTTCTACCTGCACTTCAATAGAAGATTTATACAGCATTAACTCTTCTTCAGCATCTTTTATAATTTCTCTATTAAATCCAAGTCTTTCTGCAATCATTATTGGGTCAGATTTACCCATAACATCTTTTATTAATTTATATCTTGGACTAAGATTATCATAATCAAAATCAACAGAATAAAAATATGAATTATCACTGTTAAGTGCATAATTTTTTACTTCTGTAAAGTGAGTTGTAAGAATAACGGTTGCACCTTTTTTTCTTAAATATTTTAATATAGCAACAGCAAGGGATGCACCTTCTCTTGGCTCTGTTCCTGTTCCTAATTCATCAAAAAGCACTAATGTTTTATTATCTGCCTTTTCAACTATATTATTAATATTTACCATGTGAGATGAAAAAGTACTTAAGTCCATAATAATAGATTGATTATCTCCAATATCTGCTAAAATACTTTTAAAATCCATAAATTTAAAATATTTACCAAAAACAGGAAGTCCGCAATAAGATATTAAATGATTTAAACCTATAGATTTTAATGCTGCTGTTTTACCACCAGTATTTGGACCAGTAATTATGACATGATTACCTTGACTATCTATTGTAAAATCAATAGGTATTGAACTATCACCTTTTCTTAAATATAAAAGCGGGTGATGAATCTGGGAAAAAACCATACTGTTTCCAAGCTCTCCAAAGGTATGCTGTTTATTAGAATAGAAAAGACCTATTTCTAATATCATTATTAAATAAGAATAATATTTTACTGTTTTATTTAAATCTACTAATGAAGATTTTACAGAAGTAATCAATGTATAAATAATCTTTGCTATTTCTTCAGATTCTTCAATAATTAATTCCTGCATAGCATTATTTTCAGAAACACATGATGCAGGTTCTATATATAATGTCTGACCGCTTGAAGATTTATCTTGAATAATACCTTGAATATACTGGCTGAAATTCGTTTTACAAGGTATAGTATATCTGCCGTTTCTCAAAACAATTACTTTATCCTGTATAAACTTATCAGCATTTGCAGAATTAAAAATATTAGAAAGAAGTTTACGAATATTATTTTTAAACTGATTTAAAGAATACCTTATTTCTTGTAATTTTGATGTAGCATCATCTTTTACTGCACCTTTATCATTTATAGACTGGCTTATTAAATCTATTAAATACTGATATGATGAAAAACTTTCACTATATATCATCAAATGAGTATATTTTTTCTCATCTAGTGCTTCTTTAATAAGTAAAATTTTTACAAGAAAATTTTTTATGATTACAAAATCCATTGGGTCAAAAGATTTTGTTTTATCTGTAAGAGAATAAAACAGGCTGAAAAAATCATTATCATCTTCAATAAATGATGAGCTTTCTCTATATTCTGCAGCCTGCCTTATTTCATTTTGTCTTTTATATATACTTTCAATATCATGGAGTATATTAATAACTTTAAAGGATGATTTTGAAAATGATGAAACAAAATTATCAAGTAAAAATTCTTTAAAAGATTCAAACTCTAATGCTGCTATATCAAATCTCATATCATCCCTTATAATTTATTTAAATGGGTTAAACCTGTCTATATTTGAAACAGCATTTAATCTGTCATAACAGTATGGCAGCACTTTCATTGTTGCCTGAGCAGCTTGTGAGCTTTTTATATCCTGCACAAATTTGACTGTATTTGGAAAAACAGAAACTATTATCCAAAGTATAACACTTGCTATAAAAGCCCCTTTTAATACTCCAAATGAAAAACCAAATACTTTATTTACCCACCCTAAATGAATTGCATGTAATGTTCTGTGTATCAGATTGCCTAAAATTATAACAATAATATATACAATTAAAAAACCTAAAATATATGCAGCAATAGATGCACCCTGCTGACCAAACCCTGCAGCCTGCATTGCTTTAAAAAGCGACTCATAAAGCATATAGGAACAAAGTAAAGCTAAAATTATACCTAATATACTAATGGCTTCTGTAATAAAGCCATTAATTGTGCCTTTAAATGCAAAGACAAGTATAAATACTATAATTATAATATCAACAATACCCATACTATAAAATACCTTTTATTAACTCGCTTACTCTTTTACCTTCAGCAGATGAGCCAACTTTTGCCATTACATTTTTCATAACAGCACCAAAATTTTTCTTCATATTATCATCAAGAGAAGCGATGACTTCATTAATAACTGCTTTAATTGATTCATCATCAAGCTGAGCAGGTAAATATTTTTCTAATACTTTTATTTCTGCAAGCTCTTTATCTGCTAAATCCTGTCTGCTGTTTTTTATATATATTTCAGCAGAATCTTTGCGTTTCTTTATACTTGATGCAACTACTTTTATAATACATTCATCATCAAGCTCTTTTATTGCAGCAATTTCAGCATTTTTTATATCAGATTTTAACATTCTGACAGCATTTAGTGCAATATTATCTTTTTCTTTCATGTAGTGCTTAATGTCTTCTAAAATTTGTTCTTTTAAAGTCATATCTATCTCCCTTTATAATTTATTTGTATGGTATAGGGTCTTTAATGCCTGCAAGCTCAAAACCTTTTAACCTTAATTTACAGCTTTCACAAACTCCGCATGCAGTATATTCATTTTGATAACAGCTCCATGTAAGATGAAGTGGAGCATTAAGCTCTATGCCCTTTTTGACAATATCTTTTTTAGTTAAATGTATAACTGGTGTTACTATCTGCACATTACTTTCTGGTGCAAGTGCAACAGATAACAGGTCATTAAATTTTTTATAAAATATTTCTCTGCAGTCTGGGTATCCACTTGAATCTTCTTCAACAGCACCAATATATATTTTTTCAGCACCAATCACTTCTGCCCAGCTTACAGCAATAGAAATCATATTAGCATTCCTAAAAGGCACATAGGTAGAAGGTAGACTGCTTAAAATAGATGCTGGGATAGTGTCTTCTTCTACTTTCATAGACATATCTGTTAATGATGAACCGCCTATCCTTTTTAAATAGTCAATATCTACTGTCATTTTATTTTTTATATTATAATAAGCTGCTATATCATCAAAAGCTTTATCTTCTCTTTTTTGAGTTCTCTGTCCATAGTTTATATGTAAAAGAGCAGCATCATACCCGTCATTTACAGCACATGCAATAGTAACACAGCTGTCAAGCCCGCCACTTGCTAAAACAATAGCTTTATCCATTTTTACCTCATATATTAAATAACAAATAAGAGTTATATAATAAAACAAACAGAAAATAAAGATAAATTTTAAAATTTTATAATTTTATTGATGATTTATAATAAAAGAATTAAAAACAGTTTCATTAAATTTACCTATATTACAAATATTAAAATTATAAATGTTATCTTATTTCATTTAAAAGGTTTAAAAATTCCCTGTGCAGAAGCCCGTTAGATGCTATTAAGCTGTCGCTGTCCATATCATGATATCTGCCATCAAGTTTTGTAACAATGCCGCCAGCTTCTCTTACAATAATCAATCCGCCAGCCATATCCCAAGGCTGCAGCCTTGTTTCATAATATAAGTCATATATACCGCGGGCTGTATAACATAAATCAAGAGATGCTGCCCCTGCTCGTCTTATACCTCTTGAAGTTTTTAAAACTTCTTCCAATACTTTCATTAAATATGGCAGGTTATCTTTTTTATAAGGAAAGCCTGTTGATATTAAAGAATTAATTAATGATGATGTTTCTGATACTTTTATTGGCAAGCCGTTACAAAAAGAACCTTTACCTGTTTCTGCAGAATAAAGTTCATCAAGCACAGGATTATACACAACACCATATTTTGTTTCTGTATCAGTAATTACTCCAACAGATAAAGCCACAAAAGGCACACCATGCACAAAATTTGTTGTGCCATCAATTGGGTCTATAAATATAACATTTTCAGATGGATATTTTCCTTCTGCATGTGTTTCTTCTCCAATAATTGTAAAAGATGGAAAGATTTTTTGCAGTTTTTCTTTTAAAAAATTTTCTGTTCTAATATCATATTCTGTAACTAAATCTACTTCACCTTTATGTTTAATAGTTTTAGCAGAGTGAAATCCACTGCTTACTATACTGCCAGCCTTTAAAACAACATCAGATATTTGTTTCAGCATAATAAACTCCTTGATTATTTTTTAAAAATATATAATATATTTGATTATGATAAACTATAACTATAAAGATATCAACACAATTAATTTTAGTGTTTCAATTGATGAGTGTTTCAGTGAACTTCGCCCTCATCCTAAATTTAAAGACTGCACATTTGATAATTATCTTGATGATGCTGCATATCCTTCGCAAGCTGCATTAAAAGAATTATTATGCAGTATTTCAAATAAAGAAAAAATTAAAAAACGCTCCTTTTTTTCTAAAAAACAAAAAGAAAATAAAATAGCAAAAAATATATATATTGATGGCACTTATGGTATAGGTAAAACTCACCTGCTTTCTGCATGCTTTCATAATTTTAAAGGCAGCAAAGCATTTATGAGTTTTTTAGAATTAACTTATTTTATGAATTTTTCAGGTCTTGAAAAAACAATAGATTTTTTTAAGCCTGTTGATTTATTGTTAATAGATGAGTTTGATTTAGATGACCCGGCAACTACCCGTATGGCAGCAAGGTTTATAGACAGTATTAATAATAATACAACTATTATTACCACATCAAACAGACTTCCAAAAGAGCTTGGCGGCGGTAAATTTGATACAACTCAGTTTGCAAGGGAATTAGGTATTATTTCAGATACTTTTGATACAATTACTGTTGAAGGCAAAAGTTTCCGTATTAATCTTGCAGCATGGCAGGCAGTATTTTCCAACAAATCATTTAATGAAGTATTAGAAAACTATGAGCCTAAAAGAGACAAAGTATTAGTTGACATTGATGAATTAATAATAAAACTGCAGGATAACCACCCCTTTAAGTTTTTTGTAATTCCTAAAACTTTTGATGCAATTTTTATTAGTAATTTTAAACCATTTACAAAATTAAATGATGCATTAAGGTTTACTATATTTATAGACCACTGCTACTATCATGATACAAAACTTTTCTTTAATACTCAGTTAAAAGAAAGTATTTTTCCAAAAGAACTTATGGAAACATCATTTGAAAGGCAGTTTTTAAGATGTAATTCAAGGCTTGACGAATTAGGGTTATTTTTTAAAACTTAGTCTAATATATTTAAAATAAATTCTTCTTTAAAACCTTTTATAGTAGTATCTATAACTTCAAGGCTTTCTGGAAAATGTGATATAATATCTTTACTTTCAAGTATATTATTTTCTGCCATTAGTTTTAAAATAATACCCCTGTATGCTTTTGCAAAATGACTTACTACCTTGCCTTGCTTAATAAACTTAAATGTAGTATATTTTTTCTTTATCTTGTAAAACTTTTCATAAAATCCAGCTCTTAAATCAACTATTTCTTGATTATCTATATATTTATCTAAAGCACTTGAAAAATTATCTCTATAAAATTGTTCAAAAGTAAAGCTACCTATTTTTGCACCCTGCTTTAATTTATAATAGGGGATTTTATCTCCAGCAGAAACTGGTCCAAAAAGATTTGAAAAAATTATAACATTATTCAAAATATAATATTTTGCATTTTGATTTAAAGTATCATAAGCGAGGTAAGAATAACTTACCCCGCTGTATCTTTTAATGGCAGGACATGTTGCTGCTTCAAAAATATTTTTCTGATATTCTTGTATTTTTTCAATATCTTTTATACCAAAAATATCTAAAAGAGAATCAATACTGTTACTGTTAATATATTCATTATATATTTTAACAGCTTCTATTCTTTTTGCATATTGGTCTTGAAAAATAAAGCTTTCTTTACATATACTGCTGTATCCATCAAGTTGAGTTTTACTTTCGCTTGGTGAAAATAAAATAATCATATCATATTATTTCTTTTCCCAAAAACGCATTGTGCCGCTTTCTGCAAGGCTTATATGCATATCATAACATTCTTTTAAAAGCTGAGGCTCATGATGATTGCCAGTTGCTTTAATTGCTCTTTCAAGATAATCATTTAAATAATCTTTATAAGCAGGATGAGCACATTTTTCTATCATAACTTTTGCTCTTTCTTTTGGACAAAGTCCACGCAAGTCTGCAAGCCCCTGTTCTGTAACAATTACATCTAAATCATGCTCTGTATGGTCAACATGCGGCACCTTTGGCACAATTGCTGATATACCAAATTCATCTGTTTTACTTGGTCTGCATGATGGAGTGTGCATTATAGAAACATAAGCAGCACGAGCAAAGTCACCTGAGCCGCCAATACCATTTAACATTCTAGTGCCACCAACAAGAGTTGAATTTGCATGACCATAAAAATCAACTTCAACAGGTGTATTCATAGAAATAACACCTAAACGACGGATAATTTCTGGATTATTTGAAATCTGCATAGGTCTGAGAAGCACTTTTTCACGATACAAATCATAGTTTTTCCACCAGTGCTCAAAACCTTCATTTGATAATGAAACAGAAGTAGCATTAATAAATTTACATTTACCAGAATCTAAAAATGGCAAAAATCCATCTTGAAGAACTTCACTGTATACTGTTAAATTATCAAATGGAGAGTTAGTTAAACCAAGCACAACAGCATTTGCAATAGAGCCAACACCTGACTGCAGTGGAAGAAGATTTTTAGGCATACGACCAGCTTTCACTTCTGATTGAAAGAAATCAATAATATGCTGAGCAATAGTTTCAGAAACTTCATCACTGCCCCTTACTGCCCTGCCATTATCTGGTTTAGTAGATTCAATAATACCAACAATTTTACTTTTATCTGTTGGCACAAAAGGTGTACCAATTCTTTGTCTTACATCTGTAATAGGGATTATTTTTTTATAAGGCGGTATATCGCTTACAAAAATATCATGCATTCCTTCAAAAGATGGGTTATGAGTGTTAATTTCTACAATAATTTTATCAGCCATAGTAATAAATTCTGGTGCAGCACCAACTGACCCTGCTAATATAATATTACCATTTTCATCTATTGAAGAAGCTTCAATAATTGCAATATCTAAGCCACCGCCACAATCTTTTGTATAATAGCCATATAAGAAATCCTGCGAAAACATAGACAAATGTTTATCGCCCATTTTTATAGAACCATCATTAATTTTTTTATTTAACACTTTTGCTGTTTGATATGGCCAGCGCATATTAGTTAATTCTAACTCTGCCCATCTGTCTTCAATTTCTGCACCCATTGATGCACCAACAAAAAGATTAAAATGCCATTTACCTTTTAAATTATTTTTTTCTACATAGTCTGCGATAACAAGGGGCATAACTTTAGGATAACCTACTGGCGTAAACCCTGAAAAACCTACATTTAATATCCTTTTTTCAGTTTCTTCAAATAAAGGAATAAGTTTTTCTGGTGTAGTTATTTTTGAAAGCAGACTTTTATCTCGTATTCTGTTTTCTAACTCAGACATATTTTTGTCCTCCTTTTATGTTTATTATAAATTATCCATTATAATTTGCAGGTATATAATTACAAAATGGCTCTTCTGAAAGATATGAACCTGTAACTGCATATGCTCTAGCACGACATCCACCACATACTTTTAAATATTTACAAACACCGCATTTGCCTTCATAGCGTCTAAAATCTCTTAAATCTTCAAAAAGCTGTGATGTTTCCCATATTTCTTTTAATGGTTTTTCAAATACATTACCTGCTGATTCTGGAAAGTATGAGCATGGCAGCACATTACCTTCAGAATTAACAAAACAAATTGTCTGACCAGCGATGCAGCCTTTTCCGCCACCTGTAGAAAATGTAAGTGAGCGGCGTTCTGTATCTTTATTTTCTTCTTTGCTTTTTTCATGCCATATTCTATAATACTGTGGTGCACATGTAGGACGGACTAATATTTCATCTTCCTGTCTTTCCATATTATAGTGCCATTCTAATATTTCTTCATAATCTTCTTTTGAAACAAGCTCTTTAAATATTTCTTCTCCCCTGCCTGTAGGAACAATTAAAAACATATACCATGCATGAGCACCAAGAGATTCTGCTTTCCTAAAAGTTTCCATAATATATGACTGATTTCTTTTTGTAAAAGAAGAATTTATAATAAATTTAATACCATGTTTATTAAATAATGCAGCAGCTCTTTCTACACATTCAAATGCTCCTGCAATACCACCTCTAAAATCATCATGCACTTCAGCATTTGGACCATCTAAGCTCATAGATACAATCCTGATACCTGATGATTTAATTTTTTCGCATACTTCATCTGTAACAAGAACACCATTTGTAGCCATAGCCATTTTAAGTCCAGCATCTGTGCCATATTTTGCTATATCAAAAACATCTGGTCTTGTAAGTGGTTCTCCACCAGAAATTACTACAACAGGTGAAGCAAAAGAAGATATATCATCTATTAATTTCTTAGCTTTTTCTAAAGTAAATTTACCAACTGGAGAAAAATTCTCTGATGAAGAACGACAGTGAACACATCTTAAATTACATGCTGATGTAATTTCCCAAGCCATCCATTTTAAATCCCATTTTTTTTCATCCATATATTCACCTTAAAATTTTATTCTATAAAAAATAATTTAAATTAATTTATATTATTATATAAAAAAAGTCTATTTGATTATAACAAAAAAATATTTTTTTTATATTTTTTACACATTTACTCTAAAAATCTTCCGTATCCGCTACCCATTGAGTATACAAAATATGCTTCTTCAATATTAAGCTGATTTAATTCATAAGATTCTGGAAGTGGGATTTTTCCCATATTTTTAATAACCCGCATAACTTCTCTGTCAAGATTAGAATAACCGCTTGATTCCAGCATTCTAATATTTACTATAGACCCATCTTTTAAAATTGAAAAGGATAATTTTACAACACCAGTTTCACCTTTCCGTATAGAATCCGCTGGATATTCCCATAACTGATATACTCGTCTGCGAAATTTTGCAAAATATGAAGCATATCTTTCTTCAAACACATTATAAGAAGCACTATCTTCACCTTTTGGCTGTTCTTTTTCTGCATTAGCTATCCTGTCAATAATATCTTTATTATCATAAAGATTTAGTTTATGTTCAGAAGCAGTTTCCCGCTCTAATGCACTGTTTTCTTGTTTATTTTCTGCTTTTGGTGGCAAAATATCTTTTTTATAAACTTCTCCACTGCCTGAGGCTCTTTCATCTTGAAGGCTGCCACCACTTTTACCACCACTTACATCATGGTCAAGAGTAGTTTCTATATCATCTGTTTCAGGCTCTGTAGAATAAGGATGATTACCAGTTTCTTCTTTTGGTATTACCTCTATTTCAACAGGCTCACCTTTTGGATGATTTTCTGCATTTTGTCTTTCATTAGTAAATTTTACAAAATATATTATCAATATATGCAGTAATAATGATAAAAAAATTGTAACTGCCAATAATTTATACGACTTCATATCACCATACATAATCTATATAAAAATTTATTATAGCATTAGTTTTAAAAAAATAAAAATTATTTTTTTTATAAAATTACTTGACATATATAGACTCAAATCACATATTATATTCATACTAAAATAAAAGGTGCTGTATGAGTATAATGAAATGGGACCCTTTGAAAGATTTATTTTATATGGAAAAACATATAGATAAACTGATTTCTAAATCTTTTAAAGAACAGTCAAATAACTGGAGCCCTGTTGTTGATATTATTGAAAATGATAATATTATTATTTTATCTGCAGAGCTTGCTGGTGTTAATGAAGAAGATATGGAAGTAAATATAAGTGAAGGTATACTTTCTATAAGCGGTGTAAAAAAATCACTGGAAGAAGAATATTCAAGTGATGACTACTTTTATAAAATAGAAAGTGTAAGTGGAAAATTCTGCAGAAGTTTTGCAATACCAGCAAACATTAATACTTCTGCTGTAAAAGCGTCACTTAAAGATGGTGTATTAAAAATAATACTCCAGAAAACAAATAAACAAAACAGCAAAACTATAAAAATAAAATCTGAATAATATATTGAGGTAAAAATGGCTAAAAATTATTATGATATACTAGAAGTAAGTAAAACAGCTACTGCTGATGAAATCAAAAAAAGTTATAGAAAACTTGCTAGAAAATATCATCCAGATGTAAACCCTGGGGATAAAGAAGCTGAAAACAAATTTAAGGAACTTTCAGAAGCTTATGCTGTTCTTTCAGACCCTGAAAAAAGAAAAGAATATGATTCTATAGGTCATGAAGCTTTTACAAGCAGCGGTCATGGATATAATTTCCAAAATATGAATTATGAAGACATGAGAAATTTCAATTTTGGCGGCACTTCCTTTGAAGATTTATTTAGTGATTTCTTTGGTGGTTTTTCACCAAAATCTTCAAGAAGTAGAAGCAAGGCTAAAGCTGCAAAAGGCTCAGATATTGTTTACTCTATAAAAGTTCCATTTACTGATGCTGTTAAAGGAACAACTTACGAATTAAACATTAATAGAGATGCACAATGTCCATCATGCAATGGCACAGGAGGTAAAAAAACAGCATGTTCTGTATGTCATGGAACAGGAATGGCTAGTGATGGCTCTTTTTTTGCATCCCCTTGCAGAATATGCTCTGGAACTGGTGAAAAAATAATTGAACCATGTATAAAATGCAGGTCAAAAGGATATGTGCATATTAATGAACATATCAAAATAAAAATACCAGCTGGTATTGATAATGATTCTAAAATAAGAGTATCAGGCAAAGGAAATGCTGGTGAAAATGGTGCACCAGAAGGAGATTTATATATTAAAACTACCATTATTGATAACCCAGTATATGAAAGAAATGGCAGTGATTTAACTATTAATATGGATATAGATATTTTTGAAGCTGCCCTTGGTATAAAATTAACTGTCCCTACCCCTTATGGTGCAGTTAATTTAAATGTTCCTGCAGGTGTAAAAAGCGGGCAGAAATTAAGATTAAAAGGCAAAGGTATGCCTGTTCTTAGAAAAAATATTAATGGAGATTTATATGTAGTTATTAATATTAAAGCTCCAGAAAAATTAAGTGATAATGTAAAAGATTTGCTTATAAAAGCACAAAGTTTAAGCCCAAAACTTGATAGAAGTGATATTTTAGCAAAAGGAACTATATAAGGTATATTATGGATAATAATTCACCTAAATATATGATAAGCATAGCTTCTGAAATATTAAATCTTCACCCGCAGACATTAAGACAGTATGAGCGTTTAGGTCTTGTAGTTCCGTGTCGTGTTGATGGTAAAAACAGGCTTTATTCAGAAAATGATATAGAAAAATTACAGCTTATAAAAACTTTAACACAGAAGCAGGGAGTAAATCTTGCTGGTGTTGAAATAATATTGAATATGCAGGAACAAATCACTTTATTAAATAAAAAAATACTGCAGATTGGAACAAATATTCAATCAAAATATGGTGAGGATATGTCTATTATGGATAAAAATACAAATAATATCCAGACCATAAAAATAGAAAGAGAAAAGTAGAGGATATATGTAATTATGATTAACTACAACAAAATGACAATCAAAGCACAGGAAGCTTTACAGGACACTGTAAAATTAGCAGAAAGTTTGTCTCACCAAATGCTTCAGGTGGAACATTTAACTTATTCAATACTTACCCAAAAGGATGGTCTTATTCGCCCTCTTCTACAAAAACTTGGGGTAAATCTTGATATGACTGCAGCAGAAATTAAATCAATACTTGATTCTCTGCCAAAAGTATCAGGCTCTATGCAGCCAACATTATCCCCAGATGCTCAAAAAGCTATAGATTATGCTTTTGATATGGCTAAAAAAATGGGTGATGAATATGTTTCAACAGAACATTTACTTTTAGGTGCTGTTGAGCATGCAGGATATTCTTTAAGAAAAATATTTGCAAGTAATAGTATTGACGAAAAAAATATTAATAAAGCAATTAAAGAAATAAGAGGCAGCAGCAAAATAGTTGACCAAAACCCAGAAGATAAAATGAATACTCTTGAAAAATACACTATTAACTTAACTGAAGCTGCAAGAAATGGAAAACTTGACCCTGTTATAGGCAGAGATGAGGAAATAAGACGAGTAATACATGTGTTATCAAGAAGAACTAAAAACAACCCAGTGTTAATTGGTGAACCTGGTGTTGGCAAAACAGCTATTGCTGAAGGACTGGCACAAAGAATTATTAATGGTGATATTCCAGAAAGCCTTAAAAATAAAGTTATTGCTGTATTAGATATGGGCGGATTAATTGCTGGCACAAAATACAGAGGTGAATTTGAAGACAGACTTAAAGCCATTTTAAAAGAAATAAAGGAATCAAATGGTGAAATTATACTATTTATTGATGAAATTCATACTCTTGTAGGTGCTGGAGCAACTGATGGTGCAATGGACGCTGCAAATATTTTAAAACCATCTCTTGCAAGGGGTGAACTGCACTGCATAGGTGCTACAACTCTTGATGAATATAAAAAATATATTGAAAAAGATGCAGCACTTGAAAGAAGATTTCAACCTGTTATAGTAAAAGAGCCATCTGTGGAAGATACTGTTTCTATTCTGCGTGGATTAAAAGAAAAATATGAAATTCACCATGGTGTTAGAATAAAAGACAGTGCATTAGTTGCAGCTGCTCATTTAGCTAACAAATATATTGCTGACAGGTTTATGCCAGATAAAGCAATAGATTTAATAGATGAAGCAACTGCCCGCTTAAGAATGGAAATAGACAGTATGCCAGCAGAACTTGACGAACTTGAAAGGCGTGCAAGACAGCTTGAAATAGAAAGGCAGGCTCTGAAAAAAGAAACTGATGCAGCATCTAAAACAAGATGTGATAATATTGAAAAAGAATTAGGTGATTTAAAAGAAAAAATAGGCACTCTTTCTACTCAATGGAATAATGAAAAAAATATTATTAAGCAGTCAAGAGATATTAAAGAAGAAATTGAAAATACAAGACATCAGGCAGAACTTGCTGAAAGAAGTGGTGATTTAGAAAAAGCAAGCCAGTTAAAATACGGCACTCTTGTTGAACTTGCTAAAAAGCAGGAAGAAGTTACTGAAAAATTAAAAGACATACAGCATGGAAAAGCTATGCTTAAAGAAGAAGTTGATGAAGAAGACATTGCAGAAGTTGTTTCTAGATGGACCAGTGTGCCTGTTACAAAACTTTTAGAAGAAGAAGCAGATAAACTGTTAAATATGGAAAGCTATCTGCATAAAAGAGTTATAGGGCAGAATGTTGCAATTAAAGCAGTAAGTGAAGCAGTTAGAAGAAGCCGTGCAGGGCTTAATGACCCAAAAAGACCTATGGGTTCATTTATATTCCTTGGTCCTACTGGTGTTGGTAAAACTGAGCTTGCAAAAGCACTGGCTGAATTTTTATTTGATACAGAAGAAGCATTAATTCGTATAGATATGAGTGAATATATGGAGAAACACTCTGTGGCAAAATTAATTGGTGCACCTCCAGGATATGTTGGTTATGAAGAAGGCGGTCAGTTAACAGAAAAAGTCCGCAGACGCCCTTATTCAGTAATACTGCTTGATGAAATAGAAAAAGCTCACCCAGATGTATTTAATATATTGCTGCAGCTGTTGGATGACGGAAGATTAACTGATTCTAAAGGAAGAGTTGTAAATTTTAAAAATACTGTTGTTATTATGACATCAAATGTGGCTTCTCAAAATATTATGGAAGAGTTTTCACAAACTGGCTCTCTGGAAGAAAAATATGAAAAAATAAATCAGATTGCAATTAATGAGCTTTCTATGTATTTTAAACCTGAATTTTTAAACAGAGTTGATGATATTATAGTATTCCACCCATTAACAAAAGAAAATATTGCAGAAATTGCAAGACTTTTAATAAATGGAGTAGCAAAACGGTTAGCTGAACTTCCTATTGGGTTAGAAGTAGATGACAATGCCATAGACTTAATTGTCCAAAGTGGCTTTGATGTTACATTTGGTGCAAGACCTATGAAACGAGCAGTTCAAAGAATGATAGAAAACTTAGTAGCTGAAAGTATCATTAAAGGTGAAACTAAACCAAATACTAATATTCATCTTACAGCAAAAGATGGCAAAATTGTAATCAAGTAAAAATTAATTAAAATACCTTGTTACTTAAATGTAACAAGGTATTTTTTATAAAGTATATCTATAAATATAAAAAAACCTAAGTTTATAATAAACTTAGGTTTTTATATAATTTATATAATATATCCTGTAATAAAGCTAATATAGAAATATTACATATGTTTATTTAATGCATCAATATATACGCCTTTTGGCTGCATACCAATAAACTGCTCAACAACTTTACCACCTTTCATAATTATAACAGTTGGAATACTCATAACACCAAACTGTGCAGCTAAATTTTGGTTTTCATCTACATTTACTTTACCAACTTTAACTTTTCCTTCTAATTCTTTGTGTAATTCATCAATAGTTGGTCCAAGTAATTTGCAAGGTCCACACCAAACTGCCCAAAAGTCTACAAGAACAGGTTTATCACTATTTAAAACCTCTTCTTTAAAATTATTTTCATTAAATTCTAGTGCCATAATTAGCCTCCTTTTAATTAATACTAAATTTATCCTTTTTTTTGAAAAAGTCAATGGAAAAGACAAATTTTTTGATGAGAACATTTTTCGCATATATCATTTTCTGAATACTGACAACCACTTATAATCCCTAACCTAGTCAAAGAAAAATCATATTTTGCAGGATCTTCAGGGTTTAAATCTCTAAAAAAATCAGTTACCTTTATAACTGCTTTTTTCCCTTTTTCATTTTTTTCTATTATACCTAAATTACATGCTAAACGGAGTATATGAGTATCTGACGGCATATAAAGGCTTTTTTTGTTAAACTCATTCCAAAATCCAAAATCAACATCATCTTTTCTAACCATCCAGCGTAAAAACATATATAAACGCTTTGATGCAGATTTCCCAGGCACTGGAAGTAAAAAATTTAATCCTTGAGTTATTTCATCTAAATGTGAACGAAGAAGTATTATACCTTTATCAATATTTTCAACAGTTACCGCATCAGCAGCTTTAAAAAGGCCATATATGCTGCCATATTTATCATATACTTTTTTCATAAGTTTTGAATATGCTGCAACATCTTCTTTTGTTTGAAATCTGTAATATAGGCTGTTATTTATATCAGTATTCAAGCTGCTAATAGAGCTTCCTGCATTCTCAAAATATTTATATAAAAAACCTTGTATCGCTTTCATATTACCATAAGCAAAAGATGCTGAAGTAAATGCTATAAACTCAGTATCCCCTTTTATCTCGTGAGGAAATCTTATAGGATCAGAATAAATATATTCTTTATTATTATAAAATTTATATAAATATTCCAAAAAATTATATATTTTATCTTTATCTGCAGAAGTCATCTTTTTTTACCTTTAACCTTGTTATATTAATATTTTGAAGCGGCATATACTGACGCATAAGTTCTATTAAATTAAACCCGCCTGCATTACCTGCTTTTAATATTATAATACCTGTTTCAATATTATATTCAATTAAATAATCTTCTATTTTTACAGTTTTCAAACCGCCTTTTTTATCCTTTTTACTATAAAAGAGTTTGTTTTCTTTTTTTATCTCTTTAAATATATTATTGGTTTCATCAGCTAATTTATAAGTTGAAATAAATTCTGTTCCTGTTTTCATTGAATTTATCTGCCTTATACTTTTTGCTTTTAAACCCTCTGGAAGATTATTATTAAAAATTTCTATAAACTTATCTATATTTACAGCAGCAGATTCAAAACTCATAACTTCGTTTTCACCTTCCATACCAACAGGTAAAGGAATCCATGTATTAATTTTAGGGTGAGGATTAAACCCTTGACTATATGATAAATCTACACCACTCACAAGCAGACTGTGAATAAATATTCTATTTAAATCAAGAGCAGAGAAAAATACACCTTTTCCAAATTTTTCATATATAATTTCATACTGACAGATTATTTTATTTTCTTTTCTTTCAGGTAAAATATCTGTAATATCTTCTGATTTTTGTGGCTCTAATGTTTTAAAATCACATACACCACATGCAGAACATTTTCCATTTCTACAATCAATAGTTGCCTGTCCCTGCTCTGCTTTTTCTATTTCTTTTATATAAAACTTATCACTAATACCAGTTAGTATATTAGACCATGGTAAAATATCATTTTCATTATATCCTTTTTCTGCCATTTCAGATATATCAATGCCTATTTCATTACATAACTCTATCCATTTATTATAATCTACAAAATCATCCCATGCATCAAGATAAAATCCATGCTCTACTGTATATTCTAATGCTTTTGAAATATTCTCATCACCTCGTGATAAAAATGCTTCTAAAAGGCTCATTCTAGTATCATGAAATTTAAATTTAAATTTTCTTCTGCGAAGTTCATCTTTAAGCATATACATTCTGCGTTCAAGCTCACTTTTTGGCACCTGTCCAAATCTTTGAAATGGAGTATGTGGCTTTGGAACAAAATGAGAAACTGATACTGAAATATCAAAAGAACCTTTTTTTACTTCCTGCACTGCTTTTTTAATTTTTGATGCAGTATCTGCTATGCCTATAATATCTTCATCTGTTTCATAAGGCAGCCCTATCATAAAATAAAGCTTAACACTTGTATATCCATTTTCTGCAGCAAGTTTTACAGCAGATAAAATATCATCTTCAGATAAATTTTTATTAATTATATCTCTCATTCTCTGAGTTCCAGCCTCTGGGGCTATTGTAAACCCAGATTTACGAACTTTTGATATTTCTTTAAATAAAGTCTCTGAAACACTACTTGCTCTTAATGATGGTGTTGATAAAGAAATATTTGATGATGAAAGTTTTTTATTTAGGTTTAATATTAAAGGTTCTATTTGAGAATAATCACCAGTTGAAAGTGAAAGCAGTGATGCTTCCTGATGACCTGTTTCTTTTATTTGATTTAAAACATCAGTAACTATTTTATCAGTATTTCTTTCCCTTACAGGTCTGTATATCATACCTGCCTGACAAAATCTGCACCCAGCAGTGCATCCTCTTGTAATCTCTACAGAAACTCTGTCTTGTATTGCAGGTATTAATGGCACAACAGGTGCATAATTAAAATCACTTGTATGAAAATCTAAAAATATATCACGCATTACTTTCTTATCTTTTTCTATACTTGGAATATATAAAAAAGAATATTTGTTTAATGCAGTTAATATATCTTTTTTTGATGTATTTTTATCTTTTAATTCTTTTATATACTCTAAAACTTTTCTAAGGTTAACATCTCCTTCACCAATGTAAAAAACATCAATAAATGGCAGCAGTGGTGCAGGATTATATGTGCAGGAACCACCAGCAATAATAATTGGATAATTTTCATTTCTATCTGCTGTTTTATATGGAATACCAGTATACTTTAATATAGCTAAAACTGTAGTATAGCTCATCTCATAATGTATAGAAAATCCTAAAACATCAAACTCATCAAGCGGTTTTGATTTTTCAAGACTTCTAAATATATCTTTTCCAAAATAATCAAGAACATCTTTCCAAGGTGCAAAAAAACGCTGGCAGTATACTTTATCTGACTTATTTACTCTTTCATAAAGCAGTTTATAACCTACATGGCTTGAGCCTATTTCATAAATATCTGGAAATATTAAACAAAAGTTTAATAAGTCATTATCAGATTTAATTATAGAGTTAAGCTCACCCCCAATATATCTAGCAGGTTTTGAAACATTAATAAGCTCTTTTATATTCATATCTATCCCTTTAATCTGTTAAAGAATATCTTCTTAAATGTATAGAATTCACTATACCTACCATTGTAAAAAAAGAAAGCAGAGATGTCCCACCATAGCTGACAAAAGGCATAGGAATACCAACAATAGGCACCATACCAACAGTCATACCTGCATTAATAATAAACTGGAAAAATATATAACAGCCTACAGCCATAGCAATCAATTTGCCTGAGGCTTCCTTTGTTTTGACAGCAATACTAAATATCTTAAATATCAAAAATAAAAAAAGTAAAATTACAACAGTTCCACCAATAAGACCATGTTCTTCATTAATAACTGAATATATAAAGTCTGTATGACTTTCAGGCAGAAAGCTTAAATGTGCCTGAGTTCCACCAAGAAATCCTTTACCATTAATACCACCACTGCCAACAGCCACTTTTGACTGCTCTGCATGGTATCCATCCCCCTGCTTATCCTGCACTAATCCAAGGAATACTTTTACTCTTGTCTGCTGATAATCATGTAAATGCTGCCAGCCAATAGGCACGATAATTGCAACAGCAATTAATGCAATAATAAATACATTACGCTGCACTCCAAGCATAAGTAAAAGCATACCCCATACTGCAACATAAGTTAATGCAGTCCCTAAATCAGGTTGAGAAAAAACTAAAAGAAATGGAATTATCAGCATCCACGATTTTTGCACTATCTTAAATAAACTAAGCCTTTTGCCATCAAAATCCATAAAAAGCCAGGCAAGAGATATAACCCATATTATTTTAAATATTTCCGATGGTTGTATTCTAAAAGACCCTATTCCTATCCACCTTTGTGCTCCCATTTTAATATGCCCTAATATTAACACTATTAAAAGAAGTATTATTCCTGCACTATAAATTACAGGTGTTAATCTTACAACTTTTCTGTAATTTATATAACTCATAACAAAAAAAGAAATAATACCAAGCACAAGCCACATAAACTGTCTTTTATAAAAAGCATCAGTTTCACCAGTATATGGATTATAACCAGCACTGTATATTGAAACAATACCTATGCCTGCAAGACATAAAACAGCAGCCAAAAGCAAATAATCTGTTTCAAATAAATATTTTTTAAATTTAGCAAACATATTTTACCTTTTATTTTTATCTGGGCTAACATACCCCATATCAAGCATTTTTTTAATTATTTTACCACCTATTGGTGCTGCACTTGCACCTCCACCGCCACTGTTTTCTGCTAAAACTACAATAACATATTTAGGCTCTTTTGATGGGAAAACACCTGTAAACCATGCGTGGTCTTTATATTCTTCTGGTATTTCATCTTTTTCATATCTTTCAGTAATTTTTGCACTTACTACTTGAGCAGTTCCTGTTTTACCACCTATTTTCATTTCTTTTACTCTTGCTCTGCCTGAAGTGCCGCCTTGTTTATATACTGCATCAATTAAACCTGCCATAATATTATCCTGTATTTCTTTTGATACATATATCTGGTGTTTTAATTCTGATTCTTTTTCAGTATATTCACCTGTATTTTGATCTATAATACCTTTTAATATTCTTGGTTTATATACTTTACCACCATTGAATACACCGCTCATCATAACACCAATCTGCAATGGTGTTGCAGTCATATACCCCTGTCCGATAGATGTATTAACAGTATCACCAGGATACCATATATCTCCTCTTGCTGCCTTTTTCCACTTTCTTGATGGATATATACCTGTTTTTTCATTAGGTAAATCTATACCAGTATATTCTCCCAAAGATAAAATTTTCGAATAATACTCCATTCTATCAATATCAAGAGAAAGTCCTAAATTATAAAAATAAACATCACATGACTGTGCTAATGCTTCCTGCATATTTACTTTGCCATGACCAGTTTTTTTCCAGCATCTATATGAAAAATATGAATTTAAATGAAATATTCCTAAGCATTTATAAGCAGTTTCAGGCGTTACTACTTTTTCTTCATAACCAGCTAATGCCATGGCTACTTTATAAACAGAGCCCGGAGCATACTGACCTTCAATAGGACGGTTAATCAAAGGACTTCTTTTATCTCTGTGTATTCTTTCCCACTCTGTTTCATTAAGATATGGAGTAAACATATTTAAATCATAACTTGGAGCTGAATATAGAGTAAGCATAGAATTATCTGCAATATCTAAAACAACAACAGCACCTTTTTTATTTTCCATAACTTCTGCTGCATACTGCTGTAACTCTGCATCAATTGTTAATACAATATCATTACCTGCTGCAGCAGGATCTTCTCTTAATATATTAACAATTCTGCCTCTTGCATCTCTTTCAATTTCCATAGACCCTGAGCTTCCCCGTAGTATTTCTTCATACTGAAGCTCAACTCCCATAGTTCCAATATAGCTTCCCCGTTTATATATTCCCTTGTTCTTTTCTATATCATAAGGAGTTGCTTCACTTACATAGCCTAATATATGGCTGTAAGAAAGTCCATCTGCATACTTTCTTACAGAGTGCAGCTCAACACTTAATCCAGCAAAATCATCAGCATACTCTTCAAAATAAGCAATATCAGATAGATTTAAACCTCTGCTTATCAAAACAGATGGTATATGCTTATCTTTTAAGTCTTTCATAACTTTATTCATATCAAAATCAATGACTTCCTTTACTCGTTTAAGCATACCTATTATATCATCACCACGCCTTATATCATCTTTGTTTAACACAAGGTCATAAGATGGTGTATTACTTACAAGAAGATTCATTTTAGAATCATATATAAAACCTCTTTCTGCAATTATTTCTTTTGTTTTTATTCTATTTCTATTTGCATCAACTGCAAGCTGTTCATATTGTATAATCTGTAAAATAAATAATCTGGCAAATAAAATACAAGAAATAAATACAAAAATTCCAAAAAATAAAATAATTCTTCTTTTATAATAACCTAAAAGGTCATCTTTTAATGCTGCGAAAAGCACTTCTAAACTCCATTAAATAAAAAATGATAAGATAAAGAATAAAATCAATTATGCTGATTTTCAATATATATAACAATGATAAAATAACATTGTAACCTAATATAAGAGACAAAAATATATTATATGATAATATTGCAAATATACTAAATATAACTAATGAAAAAGATGTTTTTAAATCAAACTTATATTCTGTAAACATTTTTATTAAAGATAAAAATAAGAAAAATAATACATTTAAACCAATATATGAGCCTGCTGCATAATCAGAATATAAACCAAAAATAATAGAATAAGGTAAATATGTTTCTTCATTTATTTTAGAAGCAATAAGTACATATAAAATAATAGAGAAATTAACATTTGATAAAAAATGAAAAGTTGTGTGGGATAACACATAGTATAAAATCAGTATTAAAATAATAGATACATATCTATTTTGAATTACTTTTAACAACGAAAACATGTTCTAATTTATAAAAATCTTCGGACTGCTCTATAAATACTTTTTGAAAAAGCCCTGTATTATCACTAACAATATCCGATACTTTACCTATCCTTATACCTTTTGGGTATAACATTCCAAGCCCTGATGTAACAAATACATCACCAACACGCACATCATCTAATCTGTCATAGTAATCAACATACAAACGACCCTCACCATCACCACGCATAATTCCAGATACACGAGTTCTGCTGTTCATTACACTAACATTTGATGAAATATTTAAAATAACATCTACTTCACTTGTTGTTGCATAAGTGTTAGATACTCTGCCAACTAAACCTTGAAAACCTATTACAGGAGCATTTTTTTCAACACCATCAATATCCCCTGCATCAATAACTATATTTTTAACATAGCCGTCACTTACACCAATAACATTAGCAGGCATTTGTTTAAAATCATAAGTTCTATACAGCCTTAGTAGAGTTTCCAGCCTTTCACTTTGACTAAGTTTTTCTGATAACAAAGCATTTTCAAGAGTTAGATTATCAATTAACTTCTTATATTCTTTGTTTTCTTGTTGAACATTTACTAAATTAACATAAGAATTCCAAACATTACCAATACTTGAAAAAACTTTATTAGTAAGAAAGATGGCTGGGTTTACAACATTACCAAGCAAACCACGAAATGGACTTTCAACATTAATATTTCTTGCCTGCACTATTATAATAAGCAGTATAATAATGATAGCAAGAAACAGCCTTCTCCACTTAAACATTTGTTATTCTACTGCAACCTTTTTAAGCAGTTCTAAATCATCAAGCACTTTACCTGAACCTAAAGCAACAGCTTTAAGCGGGTCATCAGAAACAATAATAGGTAAACCTGTTTCATGAGATAAGCGTTTGTCAAGATTTTTCAGCAATGCACCACCGCCAGTTAAAACAATACCTCTGTCAACTATATCTGCAGAAAGTTCTGGTGGAGTCTGCTCTAATGCTATACGAACAGCATCAACTATTTTTCCAATAGATTCTTTAAGTGCTTCTCTAATTTCAGAATCAGAGATTTCTATTGTTTTAGGAATACCCGTAACTAAATCACGACCTTTAATTTCTGTCTTAATTTCATTTTCTAATGGAAAAGCTGAACCAAGCTTGATTTTTAAATCTTCTGCAGTAGCAGTTCCTATTAGAAGATTATACTGGCGTTTAATATAGTTGACAATATTATCATCCATCTCATCACCACCAACTCTGACAGAATTGGCATATACTATACCAGATAATGATATAACAGCAACTTCTGTTGTGCCTCCACCTATATCTACCACCATATTACCTGACGGCTCTTGGATAGGAAGCCCTGCACCAATAGCTGCTGCCATTGGCTCTTCTATTAAATAAACTTCTCTTGCTCCTGCCTGAATAGCAGAATCTTTAACAGCTCTTTTTTCTACCTGAGTAACACCTGATGGAATACATATAACCATTCTAGGACGGACAAGACTTTTACGATTATGAACTTTAAGAATGAAATATCTAATCATTTTTTCAGTAGTATCATAATCTGCAATAACACCATCTTTCATTGGGCGGACAGCACTGATATTTGCAGGAGTTCTGCCAAGCATATTCTTTGCTTCCTGACCAATTGCTAAGATTTCTCTTGTATTACTATTTATGGCAACAACAGATGGTTCGCTTGAAACTACACCTCTGCCTTTAACATATATAAGAGTATTTGCTGTGCCTAAATCAACAGCTAAATCGCTTGAAAACATATTATACATAAAATTCATAGACATTATTACTATACCTCACACAAGTATTATTGAGACTATACACTATATATAAAACACTCTATTTGAATAAATTATTTTGTATATATTGTATAAAATGCCGAAAGGGGGACTTGAACCCCCACAGGTGTTACCCCACAGGTACCTGAAACCTGCGTGTCTACCAGTTCCACCATTTCGGCATATACGATTATTCTACACCAACCATAACTGATGTGGATTTAATAACTGCATAAGCTTCTTTGCCAACTGCTAAATTTAATGATTTAACAGCATCCATAGATACAGTAGCAGATATAATATTGCCACTACCAATATCTAATTTAATAATAGCATTAACTGCACCATTTTCAATTTCTAGTATAGTTCCTTTTAATTGGTTTCTTGCACTTAACTTCATAAAGAAACATTCCTTTTATTTTTACGAAAAAAGTTTACTATAATAAATTTTAAATTGCAATATTTTTTATTATATATGGCTATTTTTTTCTAAATTTAACAAAAATGTTTTAATTTCTTTCCCAAAAGCATAGCCAGAAATACTTCCATTGGAATGAATTACTCTGTGGCACGGAATAATTACTGGTAATGGATTTTGTCCACATGCAGAGCCTGCTGCTCTGTATGCTTTTGGTGAAAACACCTTTTCTGCCAGTTCCTTATAAGATATTATACTGCCATAAGGAATATTTAATAAAGCCTTCCATACTTTCTGCTGAAATAAAGTGCCTTCATATTTAATATTTATACTAAATATTTTTCTCCTGCCATTCAAATACTCATCTATCTGCATAAAAGCATTATTTATTATTTCAGTTTCTTTAAACATATTATTATATTGATGATACTTTCCAAAAGAAATATATCTTATATAAAAATTATCAGAAGTAATATTTAAATTACCAATGATAGTTTTATATGTATAATAATATAATTTCACACATTAATCCGTAAAAGTTCTCATAATACGGCTTCTTGTAGGATGCCTTAATTTACGAAGCGCTTTTGCTTCTATCTGCCTGATACGCTCTCTTGTTACTGTAAACTTTTTGCCAACTTCTTCTAATGTATGGTCAGAATCACAGTCAATACCAAATCTCAGCCTTAACACACTGGCTTCTCTTGGTGATAAAGTATCAAGTATATTTCTTGTATGTTCTTTTAATTTTAAATAAGTCACTTCATCAGATGGATTTTTAGCTGATTTATCTTCAATAAAATCTCCAAGGCTTGAATCTTCATCTTCCCCTATAGGTGTTTCAAGAGATACAGGCTCTTTTGCTATTTTCATAACCTTTTTAATTTTTTCAACTGGTATATCCATTTTTTCAGATATTTCTTCAGGTGTTGGCTCCCTGCCTAAATCCTGCTGCAGGTTGCGTGTTACTTTCATCATTTTATTGATAGTTTCTATCATGTGAACAGGTATACGGATAGTGCGTGCCTGATCTGCAATAGCTCTTGTAATTGCCTGCCTAATCCACCATGTAGCATAAGTAGAAAATTTATAACCTTTTGAATAATCAAATTTTTCAACAGCTTTCATTAGACCAATATTACCTTCCTGAATTAAATCAAGAAACTGCAAACCTCTGTTTGTATATTTTTTAGCTATGCTTACAACAAGCCTAAGGTTTGCTTCAATAAGCTTAGATTTTGCACTGTCAGTTACATACTCACCTTCTAAAAGGCTTTCATATATCTGCTCAAATTCTTCTTTTTCTATGCCAATATTATTATAATGAGTATTTATTTTTTCAAGTGTTTGAGTATGTTTATTTATTATAGTATTAATTTCTTTTTCACGCATTCCATGATTAGATGCAATATCAGTTATTTCCTCTTGAGTAATGCTGAACATATAAAGAGTGTCCACTTTTAAAATTTTGGCTACTTTATTAAGCTCATACATACTGTCTTGAACAGCATCATAATTGATTTTAATATCCTGAGATATTTCATTAATAGTCATAAAATTAACTTTTATATCAAGAAGTTTATCTGTTAATTCTTCAATTGATGCTTCTAACTCTGATTTCTTTTTTTTCTGCTCATCAGCAGACATATTTTTAGCATTTCTTTTATATTCTTCAGATAATGTAATATCTTCACGGAGTTTACTAACTATTTCATCAATAGTATCAAAAAACTGTGCTTTTAACTGAGCTTCTTTATTGTCTTTGATTTCTTTAACTGCTTCTTCATCCATTTCTTCAAAATCTTCCTGCAGCTGCTCCATTTCAATATCGTCTTCTTCTATATCTATTATATCTTTAAGACGCATTGTATCATTTTTAACACCTTCTGAAAATTCCATAAACTTAGCTGCAGTTGACGGAAAAGAAAGAATTGCTTTAATTACTTTTCTTTGACCTTTTTTAATCTCTTTTGCAACATTAACTTCATCTTCTCTATTTAAAAGTGGAATATTTCCCATTTCTTTTAAATAAAGTCTGACTGGGTCATCAGTGCTTAAAATCTCTTCTCCATCTTCCTGATATTCACCGTCAATAGATGATAAGCCGTCTTCATCATCTTCATCATCTATTACAACATTTGTAGGAAAAATATTTCCTTTTTTACTTTTGTTATCTATAACATCTATTTTAAGCTGTGAGAGCAATGTTATTATTTCATCAAGAAAATCACTTGTTGCTGCATCTTCTGGCAGAGCATCATTAATCTCATCAAAAGTAAGAAACCCTTTTTCTTTACCCAGGGTGATTAATTGTTTTACTTCAGGTAGTTTGATTTTCTTTGACATAAAATTTATTCACCATCCTTATTTTTACCTGCAATCAGTTTTGTAAGATTATTTAATTCCTGCAAAATACTGACTTGTGCTGTTTTGTCAGTGGTTGTTCGCATTAAATCTATCAACTCATTCTGACGCTTTTTTAGATAATTAAGTTCAATCTGTCTTTTATTTTTCAATGCTTCATTATAAACATTGTCTTCTGCAATTTCACGCATTGCAAGCTCTACAAATTGACTTCCTAATTCATGCATAATGTCTTTAGTATCTGAGATTTTTGGTAAAAATTCAAGTAATTTTTTTAAAATACTTCTGATTTCACCATTATTTATCATTTCCAAATTCATATCTGTAAGCAGTTCATCAATAATATCAACTGGCAAATGATATAAACATGCTGCAAAATCTATCTCGCATAAGTATAAATTTTTATTAGCTGATTTATTTATTACAACATTTTTTTTATATAGGTTTGCTGCTAATTCTTCTTGAATATTTTCTTTTTTCAAACCAAATATATCTGCTGCTGCTTCAATATAATAATCTCTTATATGCAAATTTTCTATTTTTAAAAGCATATCTTTTACTGATTTATACCTTGAAAGTTTAATATTAAAATCATTTTTAGCAGAAAGAACAAGTCTTTTAATCATATTTATAAACAAATCTTCCCTTTTATCATATAATGATTTAAAATTATCTATTCCATAATTCAATATATAACTGTCAGGATCATCAGTCTGTGGTAAAAAAACAACCTTTGGGAAAAGTCCACTTTCAGCAAATCTTTCAAGACTTCTAAATGCTGCCTTTTCTCCAGCATTATCACCATCAAAAATAATAGTTATTTCTTCAGCATACCTTTTCAAAAGACCTATCTGCTCGTGGGTTAAAGCTGTTCCCATAGGTGCTACTGAATTTTTAAAACCATTTTTATAAAGACGCATTACATCAAAATAGCCTTCTACAATAAGCACATTTCTACTTTGTTTCATAGCATCTTTTGCTTTATCTATATTAAATAAAGTATACCCTTTATGAAATACAGAGCTTTCTGCTGAATTTAAATATTTTGGATTAGAGCCATCTAAACTTCTGCCTGCAAAAGCAGCAATTGAGCCTGTTATATTTTTAATAGGCAGCATTAATCTGTTAAAAAATCTAGCATAAGTAGCACCATATTTTGACTCTTTAAAGAAACCTGAATTATAAAGAATATCTTTTGGAAACATTTTATAAACTGCTGAATAATTAACATCAGAGGCAAGAAAACCTATGCCAAACTCATTAAAATCATCATCATTAAAGCTGCGGTCTAAAATATATTTTCTAGCTTCTTCCCCAGCACTTGTATAAAAAAGTTTCCGTGAAATCTTCTGTATTTCATCATGAAGAGATAAAATATCCTTGGAATGAATATTTTCTTTTCCATCATATTCTACATTTATGCCGTATTTTTCTGCCAAATATATAGCTGCATCTTGATATGAAAAACCAAGCCTGCGCATTATAAATGTGATGCCATCACCTTTTGCATCACAACCAAAACATTTAAAAAATCCTTTTTCACTGTCTACTTTAAAAGAAGGAGATTTTTCATTATGGAATGGACAAAGCCCCCATAAATCTCTGCCTTTACTGCGTAATTCTACATAAGGCTCTATAATAGAAGCAATATTTATTAACCTAATCTGTTCAAGCATTGATGAGGTAAATCGTGCCATAACTATTTCAGCTCCTTATAGTAGTAAAAGGTTTAATATATATTTTTTTAAAATAAAATCAATAAAGAATTTAAAAAATTTAATATTTTTTAAAGAGAAAAACCTGCCTTTTTAGTTAAAAGCAGGTTTATAATCAATAATTATTTATTTTTTAATTTATATGCAGAACTGCAGCATGAAGAAGTGCATCCATTTGAGCTGCCACAAGCACATGAACAGCCTGATTTACCTGTTAATGTTTTATATATTTTTCTGATGCTTATAAAAGCAGCCAGTAAAACTATTGATACTACAATAATATTTCCTAACATAAAATATCTCCTTATGTTACATAAAAAGTCTGCCTGTCTGATATATTATAAATGTTACAATATATGCTACAGCAGTCATACCAAAGAATTGGAAAAATGCCCACTTCCATGAGTTACTTTCTCTTTTTACAATGGCAAAAGTTGCCATGCAGGGTGCACTTAAAAGAGCAAATACCATAATAGCAAACCCTACAAGTGGAGAATAATTTTCACGAAGTTTATCTCGTAATGCTTCAGAATCTTCCCCTGCTTCACCAAGAGAATAAACGATACCCATTTGAGCAACAAACACTTCTTTTGCGGCAAAAGCACCAATTAATGCTGTGCCTATTTTCCAGTCAAACCCAATAGGAGCAAGCACTGGTTCAATAAATTTGCCAATTCTACCTGCTGCACTGTATTCAAGCTCAGCTTCTGCAACTTTATTATTAATTTCATCTATCTGCATATTTGCTTCTTCAATTTCTACTGCAATTTTTTCTGCCTTTGCAAGTTCTCTGTCGCTTAATTTTGAATTAATGCTTTCTGCTTCCTGCATATTTTCATCAGTCATAACAACATAACCAATTTTTACAAGTTCAGCAGTTTTTTCTTCTATAATCTGTTCTAATTCAGACAGCCCTTTTTCATATTCCGCAACTTTATTTTCTGGGAATAATGGAAATACTGTTAATGCCCACATTACAATAGACACAAATAATATAATTGTTCCTGCTTTTTTAAGATACAGCCAGCTGCGTTCCCACATCTGCATTAATACACCTTTTAATGTAGGAATACGGTATGGTGGCAGCTCCATTACAAATGGTGCAGATTCGCCTTTTAATACTGTCATACCTAAAATTTTTGCAATAACTATGGCAATTACAATACCTATTAAATATACAACCCATAACACTAAAGCCTGATTTTTATCAAAAAATGCTGGAATAATAAGTAAATATATTGGCAGCCTTGCACCACAGCTCATAAATGGAGTTACAAGCATTGTTAATATTCTATCTCTTTGGTTATCAAGAGTTCTTGTTGCCATAATTGCAGGAACAGAGCAGCCAAAGCCAATTAAAAATGGAATAAAACTTTTACCATGAAGACCAATTTTATGCATAACTTTATCCATAATAAAAGCAACCCTTGCCATATATCCACTGGCTTCAAGTATAGCTATTGCTATAAACAAAAATATAATATTTGGTAAAAACACAATAACACCGCCAACACCACCTATGATACCATCAACAATTAAAGACCTAAGCAAATCATGAGTTATCAGCACATTTGCCTTTTCACCTAGAAATCCAAAAAACTGCTCTATAAAGCCCATAAATGGGTCACCAAGAGTAAAAGTTAAATGGAACACTAAATACATAAGTCCTAAAAATATAGGAATACCAAGAACTCTATTCACTAAAACAGAATCTATTGCATCGCTCATATTATGTCTTGCTTCAACTGTTGTTGTAACACATTCCTGACATGCTCCAGAAATAAAGCCATATCTGGCACTGGCTATTGCAGTTTCTGGTGAATCACCAAGCATTTCATTAATATCTACATTTGCTCTTTTAATTTCTTCTTGAATAATTGGCGAAGGAATAACCTGCATAACATCTTTATCACCTTCTAAAAGCTTAACTGCAAGCCATCTTGTATTATAATTTTCTATATTAGTTGAATGCTGTTTAATTAATTCTTCAACAGAGTTAACATATTTTTCTATTACTTTATCATAAGTAATTACAGGATATTTTATATCAGGCATATTAGCAGCTTTAAGTGCTTCATCAAGTATATTTTTAATACCATCCCCTTTACTGCCCACTGTTTCTATTATAGGAACTCCAAATAGATTAGAAAGACTTTTAATATCTATTTTAATACCCATTTCCTGTGCCATATCTTTCATATTAAACACAAAAACAAGTGGTATTCTAAGCTCCATAAGTTGAACAGCTAAATAAAGATTTCTTTCTAAATTTGACGAATCTATAATATCAACAACAACATCTGGTTTTTCATTAATAATAACATTTCTTGCAACTACTTCTTCAACAGAATATGCTGTTAAACTATAAGTTCCTGGTAAATCTATAATTTTTAACTGTTGATTATTATATGTAATAATACTTTCTTTTTTTTCAACTGTAACTCCAGGATAGTTGCCTATATGCTGCCTTGCCCCAGTTAACGCATTATATATAGTAGTCTTACCAGAGTTTGGATTGCCAGCAAGAGCTATTGTTAAATTTTCTTTCATATCAGTCCTCATAAATAATTTTAGTTAAATGTATTTTTTTAGTCTATCCTAAAATATATTATAAAAAAATAAAACTATATCATTTCAACTTCTATTTTAGATGCTTCATCTTTTCTTAAAGATAAATGATAACCTTTCACTTTCATTTCAACAGGGTCACCAAGTGGTGCAACTCTCTCCACCTCTATGACAGTTCCTGTTGTAAGTCCCATTTCTGTAATTCGCTTAAAAAGATTACCTTTTGAAGTAATCTTTACAACTTTACAGCGTTCTCCAGGACGAACATCATTTAATTTTTTCACAATACGACCTCCTTGCAGTTGTTTGCAGTGATTTTTATGAACTTTATCTGAAACAGAAGAGATACATTCCTGACAAACTTCTAAAGAAACAGTCTTATCACAATGACTGATTTTACCATTTGCCCAGTCTTCACCACCCCTTGGACATATCTCAATAAATTCAGCAAATCTAGCAAGCTTATCAATAATTTCCACAGATATACCATGCTCCATAGCACATGCTGCTTTATCAGCCTCTTCCACAGAAATACCTAAGACTTTAACAAGAAAATCTTTTAAAAGCTCATGACGGCGTAATACATCCATTGCTGCCATACGCCCTTCATTTGTTAAAGTAATAACATCATAAGGTGCATAGTTTATCATACCTTTATTTGCAAGTGTTTTTAAAGCACCAGTAACAGAAGCATTTGAAACATTCATCCTTTTAGCAATATCTTTTGGCCTGACAGCTTCTTTTTCAGATATAATAAGGTAAATAGTTTCTAAATAATCTTCTAAACTAGAAGTAAGTTCTTCACTCAAATACATATCCCATTTGCACTAATAAATTATTTTTATACATAAATATACTATTTTAGTAGACAAGTCAATATGAAATATTAATATATTGATATAAAATATTTATTAATAAAATATAAAATCTTTATTATTAATGATTTAACTAAAAGAATAATTTATTTTATTAATAAATATTATCAAAAAATCTATTTATGAATTTTTTTAATAATTTTATGTCAGAAATTAGTAACCAAAATAAAAAAATATGTTACAATAAAAATATATAAAAATAATTTATGAGGTATGTAATGAAAAAAATTTTTAGGAAAATCCATCTTTATATGGCACTTTTTACTATTCCTGTTGGTATAATGATGGGTCTAACAGGAGCTTTATATGTTTTAGGAGCTAATCAGGATACTGGAGCAGAAATTAAATCATATACAGTTAATCATACTATCCCAAAAGGTGAAGAAGTTGCATTTTTAGCAAAATGGACAAAAGAAAATAATATAAAAATGCCAAAAGCAAATGTTTCTCTAGATAAATCAAAAATAAATAGAAATATTGGAAGTGCAGGATATGTTATTACATTAAAAGAAAAAGACGGTATTACAGAAATTATCACGCTGGATAGAAGTATTCTTGGTGATATGATTATGCTGCATAAAGCAAAAGGCGGGTTATTATTTAAGATAATGTTAGTTTTATATGGTATTGTTTTAATTTCATTTTATATTTCAGGTCTTATTATAGCAATTTTTAAGAAAAATGTTAATGGAAAACTTGTTCCAAAAACTGAAAATTATATTGTAATAGCAGCAGGTTTTATTGTAACAATTATTTTAGCAGTATTATCACTGTAATTTAAAAATATATAAAATTTAAAAACTGTCAGAAAACAACTTTTGACAGTTTTTATTTATTATAAACCTAATTACTGATTATTCTTTTGATTTCTTTTTTCGTCTTTTTTTCATATTTGCAGGCATTACATCTATTATCCTGCCAGCAAATTTAGTTTTATTTAATTTTTCTATTGCCATTTTACTGTATTCATCATCCATATTAATAAAACAAAACCCCCTAAATCTGCCAGTGCCATTATCTTTTATTAAAGCAACAGATTCTACTTTTCCATACTTAGAAAATAACTCTTTTACACTGTTCTCTGTAACTCCATAATCTAAATTCCCAACATAAATACGCTTCATATTTCACCATAAAAGTAAATAAATAGAAAAATATATTATATAATTACTCATAAAAAAACAACTTTTTTCTTATAAACCATAAAAAACACTTGTATATTGCAAATATTACTGATAGTATTAAGTATTTATAAAAGATAGTTTTTTGGAGGTGTTGTATGGAAACAAGTATGATAAGAAATGTAGCTTTTATTTCACACGGTGGTGCTGGAAAAACAAGCCTTATAGAAGCTGTCTTATATAATACTGGTGCTACACAAAAAATAGGCAATATAGAATCTGGAACAAGTGTAATGGATTTTGACCAGATAGAAATAGAAAGAAAATTCTCAATAAACGCAAAAGTTGCTTCAGTTACTTGGAATAAAAACCTCCTTAATATTATAGATACACCAGGATACACTAACTTTCTGCATGAAACAAAATGTGCTTTATCTGCAGTAGATGGTGCTGTAATCATTGCATCTGCAATTACTGGTGTGAAAGCTGAAACTATCAGAGTATGGCAGTATGCAGAAGAATATAATCTTTCTAAACTTATATTTATTAATAAAATGGATAAGGAAAGAGCTGATTTTTATAATGCACTTGGTGATATTGAAAAAGCATTTGGCATTGTTCCTTTGCCAATCTTTCTGCCAATAGGAAAAGAAAGCTCATTTAAAGGTATTATTGATTTAGTCAGAATGAAAGCATTAATATATCCTGCTGAACCTACTGCTCAATATACAATAGAAGATATTCCTGAAGATTTATTAAGTGAAGCAGAATTTCATAGACAAAAACTAATAGAAGCAGTATCTGAAACTGATGACAATTTAATAGAAAAATATCTTGAAGGTGCAGAATTTACTGAAACAGAAATTAGAAAAGGTCTTAGAGAAGGTGTTGTTACTAAAAGATTTGTTCCAGTATTCTGTGGCTCTGCTATTAAAAATATTGGCTCAAAACTTCTTTTAGAAGGTATTATTGACTATCTTCCATCACCACTGCAAAAAGAAGCAGCCTTTGCAATTGATGATCATTCTGGTGAACCTGTTGATGTTACAGCTGAAGATAAAGAATTTGCTGCCTATGTATTTAAAACATTTGCAGACCCTTATGCAGGAAAACTTACAATTTTTAGAGTATATTCAGGCTCTATTAAAAATGATACATCTATATATAATGTTAATAAAAAAGAATATGAAAAAATAACTCAGCTTTTTATTCTACAGGGTAAAAACTTTGTCAAATGTGATACACTTACTGCAGGTCAGATAGGTATGACTACTAAGTTAAAATATACAGAAACATTTGATACATTATCATCAGATGTGGACCCTGTAACTTTTCCAGCAGTTACACTACCAGAGCCTGTTATATCTTTTTCAATTACTCCTAAATCAAAAGAAGATGAAGACAAAGTTTCTTCTGCACTTCAAAAACTTATGGAAGAAGATAAAGGATTAAAACTTAGAAGAGATGATAAAACTGGCGACTTACTGCTTTCTGGTATGGGACAAATGCATATTGAAATAGTTGCTGATAAATTGTTGAAAAAATTTAATGTGCATGTAGAATTAAATACACCAAAAGTTCCATATATGGAAACTATTAAAATTAAATCTAACGGTCAAGGCAAATATAAAAAACAATCTGGAGGTAAAGGTCAGTATGGAGATGTATGGCTTGAACTCTCCCCTCTTGAAAGAGGTGCAGGTTTTGAATTTGAAGACAGAATTGTTGGTGGTGTTGTTCCACGCAACTTTATTCCTGCTGTAGAAAAAGGTGTTATTGAAGCAGCACAAGAAGGTATTTTAGCAGGATATCCTATGGTAGACTTTAAAGCTGCATTATATGATGGGTCTTATCATTCAGTTGACAGCTCAGAAATGGCATTTAAAATAGCAGCATCTATGGCATTTAAAAAAATAGCAGCAGAAGCAAAACCTGTTATTTTAGAACCAATTATGATAATAGATGTATATGCCCCTGAACAATATGTTGGTGCTATAGTTGGTGATTTAAACTCACGACGCGGCAGAGTAACTAATGTTGAACCACAGACTACAGGACAGCATATTAGTGCAGCTGTCCCAATGGCAGAAATCCTTAAATATGCACCAGATTTAAGAAGTATGACTGGCGGGCATGGTATGTTTACTATGGAATTCAGCCATTATGAAGAACTGCCTACTCATTTGGCAACAAAACTTATTAATGAGAAAAAGGATTAGTATATAAAATAATTGAATAGACGATAATATATTATGCATAACCTAAACCTTTATAGTTATTATGATAAATCTCTTGCTGATGTTAATAGAGAGTATTTAGAATCTCTAAAACATAAGCCTAAGAGAGTATCTAGGAGGAAAGTAAATAAAAAAGCTGCATTAGCAGCTGCCATTACTCTTGCAACTGGATTATTAATTGCAAATTATTTAGGTATTTTTTCTGAAAAAGTTGTTGAAGTTGTGGAAGCACCGCCGCCACCTGATACAAGAACTGAAGAAGAAAAACAAGGATATGTTCAAATACAAATTTTTGAGTTTGCAGGAACTCCTGTTGAAACAATATCAGAGCCTTCTGCTCAAAATGATAATGTATCAGGCAAAATTATACAAACAGCCCAGATAGAAAACACTGCAAAATCTGCTGGTATAATTAATAATAAAGAAACTGAAAAAACTACCGATAAAAAGAAAGAAAGTGAAAAACAAACCACAGTTAAAAGTGCTGCTGTAAAAAAAGAGCAGAAAAATACAGAAAATAAATCTCTTGCCAAAGCACTTGTTATAAAAAAATATTCAATATTGTTTGAAAATATTGATGAAAAGCAGTATAATAAAATAAAAGAAATCAGCGAAAAAAATAATACCAAACTTGAAGTTACAGATGCTTACTCAAATACTTATTCTATTTGGAAAGTGTATGAAAAATCAGATACTGGAAATGAGATGTTTGGTGAAGATAAAGTAAATCATATTGAAGATTTTTTAACTCAAAGTGATGCCATAGAATATGCAAAAAGTAGAAATCTTGATGCACTTATAAAACAAGCAGGTATAACAGAAAAGTCTTATACTGTTAAATTATGCTGTTCTGAGCTGGAAAATGCTAAAAAAATAGCCCAAAACAGCAATATTACAGATAAAATCATAAAAATAGTTCGTATAGAATAAGTTTTTTGATATGATATATTAATATGCTTATAAATATAAAATATTATAAATCATATTTTTAAGGGGGATAAAAATGACAAAAGCAGATATGGTTGAAAATATCCACAGTAAACTTGGGTTGACTAAAAAAGATATTGCCAAAATCGTTGATGAAGTTTTTGAAATGATAAAAACTGATATTTTGAAATCTGAAAATGTTAAAATATCAGGATTTGGTAATTTTGAAGTGAAAACAAGGGGAAGAAGAATTGGTAGAAATCCTAAAACTGGAGAAGAAACTGTTATTGAACCAAGAACTGTTGTAGTATTTAGACCTAGCCAAATATTTAAAGATGAAGTAAATGGTTGATAAATTTTATAAAATTGGAGAAGTATCTAAAATGCTGGATTTGCCAGCATCAACATTAAGGTATTGGGAAAATCAATTTAAACAGTTAAAACCTATAAAGTCTACTGGTGGGCAAAGATTTTATACAAGTAAGCATATATATTTACTGGAGCAGTTAAAAGATATGCTCCATAATGAACGCTATACTATTGAAGGCGCAAAACAGCGTTTAAAAGAAATTATCTCTAATAAAGAACATATTGATATTAACTCTAATGATAAACCTAGTGATAATACAGAAACTGCTGCTCTATCAACATACAGCATAGAAGATATAAAAAAAGAGTTAAATGAAATATTAATGTTATTACAATAATATAGCCAAGTATATTAAATATTTATATTTCAGCAGGGATGATTTATACATTTCCTGCTTTTTTTACACTTTTAAATAGTTAAAAAAATACAGGATGTATTTTCTTCTATAAGCATAGACAAATTTATTTCTGCTATATAAGATTATAAAAATTAAAGAATAATCATTTCTTGCAAGAGCTGTCTTTTTCTCTTCTTTGCTGCATTAAAATGTGAATTTCTTTATATTAACAAGTTCAAAAATATAGAACAGTTTAAATATGAACTTGAAAAATATATTGATTTCTATAATAATTACAGAATAAAAGCTAATGGACTTACACCTTTACAGGAAAAAGAAATCTATTTAATGGCTTAGTTAAAAATTTTTAGGTAAGTTCATTATAACAACTGTGACTATGAGAACTTATACAGAAATACAGATTATCACAATCAGTTTATACTGAGCCAAAGGCGAAGTATCTAAAAAGCTAGATAGTTTAAATATATTATGCACTGTTGTAATATATAATTTAGATTTTTCTCCTTTAAAATCAGGCTCAAAATGACTATATTCTAAGTTTTTAGGATAAGTCCAAAGTTTCTTTGCTGCATTAAAATGTGAATTTCTTTATATTAACAAGTTCAAAAATATAGAACAGTTTAAATATGAAATTGAAAAGTATATTGATTTCTATAATAATTATAGAATAAAAGCTAATGGACTTACACCTTTACAGGAAAAAGAAATTTATTTAGTTACCTAGTCAAAAATTTTTATGCAAGTTCACCTTTTTGATAATTTAAAGATATATATCTTAAATCAAGAGCAGAATTTTTTTCATATCATTATATACTATTCATATAGTCTCACCACATACATAATGCTTAATTATCCATATATTTACAGACCAGTTTTAATGGTAGAAGTCTATTTTTTAGCATATTAAAATGATACTTAAATAAAGTGCCTTTAATAGTGCAGTATACTCTGCTGACTGTTTAATTTATGATAAATTATAGTATTTGTTACATAAACTAATTTATCTATTAGATATGTAAAATTTAAAAATTAGGGAAATGCAGTCCCAGTTATTTTTCCAGCTTTTTATTGAAGTGGCTATACTAATTTAGATACTACAAATTAGATTTTACTACTTTATATATTATCAATACTGCTGTTTATTATAATATTTTTCATCTACTTCTATAAGTCCTGCAACACCTACCCCAACAAGACGCAATGGAACAATTCCTGCATTATGCTCATCAAAAAGTGATTTTGCATAATTAAAAATATCATCACCGGAAAAAATAGGAATATATAAAGTTTTACGAAGTGATTTTGATTCAAACCTAAAAGTTTTCCAGTTAATAGTAATAACTTTTGCAGCATATTTTTTATAAATAAGTTTTTCTGATATTTTTTCAGATAATGATTTCATATAATCATATATTTCCTGTTTAGAAGAAATATCGTATGGAAATGTTGTTGCTTTGCTTATAGATTTATTTTCAAGCTTTGTTTCTGTATCTTCTTCATATATACCCTGCACTGCATTATAAATTTTCTGTCCATGATTACCAAGATATATTTCCAGTTTTTCTTTTCCTGCAAGTCTTAATTCCTGAACAGTAAATATACCATATTCGGCAAGTTTTGCTTCAGTGCTTGCACCAATTCCCCATACTTTTGATAGTGGAAAAGAATCAATAAATGAAACAGCACTATTTTCATCTACTATATAACATCCATCAGGCTTATTTACACTTGTAGCCATTTTTGCCATTAGTTTATTAGGACCTATGCCTATTGTGCATGTAATATCAAAATATTTTTTTGTTACATATTTTATCTTTTTAATTAAAAGCTCAGTTTCCATATTAATATTTGTAATATCTGCATAAGCTTCATCAATAGATGATATTGTAATTTTAGGAACAATTTTAGATATTAAATTAAATATGTTAGATGATATTTTTTCATACTTATTAATATCTACTGGAAGAAATATTATATCAGGACATAAGCTCTTTACAGCAATACTGCTCATACCAGAAGATACACCATATTTGCGGGCTTCATAAGAGCATGTGCATACTACTCCCCTTTCATAAGCACCACCAACTGCAAGCGGCTTTTTTTTCAGATATGGTTTAAATGCCTGCTCACAGGATACATAAAATGCATCCATATCTATACACATTATACGGTGTTTCATTAATTACCTATCAAAAATGATACCCCTGCTCTCTAAATCTTAAAAGCATAACATATCTGCCTATTACTTCAAAAGAATCATCATTTGTAACAGGAATTGGTTGGAAATCATTATTAGCAGGAAGTAAAAATATACCGTCCTCACTTCTTTTAAAAGTTTTAAGTGTTACTTCTCCATTAAGACGAAAAGCACCGATTTGACCATTTGATATTTCTTTGCAAGGCTGAATAAATACATAATCTCCAGGAAGAATGCCTTTATCTTGCATACTATACCCATCAACTATTAAGAAAAAACCACCGTTAGAATTTCTAAGAAACTCTTTTACAGGAATGTAACCTTCAATATTTTCTTCAGCCATAACTGGTACACCTGCTACAATTCTACCTATTATAGGAATACCTTTATCTTCTTCATGCTTTACAGCAGTAAGAGAACGGGCTCTGCCTGAAGATTTAGTAAGCATCCCTTTTGCTTCAAGCCTGTCCAGCATAGCTTTTATGGTAGATGGTGAGCTGACGCCCATACCTTGAGCCATCTCTCTAATGGATGGTGAATAACCATATTCTTTATGAAAATCTAAAATAAAGTTTAATAAACGCTCCTGTTTATCAGTCATGCCACACCTCGCACATTTGTTCACTAGAACATTTATACTATTTATTTAGATTAATTGCAACTATTTTTTATACTTTTCTAAATCATACGCTTTAATTTTTCTATATAAATATGTTCTTTCCATATCTAACATTCTTGCTGTCTGAGTTACATTCCAGTTAGTAGACTGTAATACTTTTAAAATAAAAGTTTTTTCAAATTCATCGCGTGCTTCTTTTAAAGATGTGCTGTAATTTGTATCTACCACATGCTGTTCCATTTCACTAATTCCAGAAAGCATCATATTTGGAGCATCTTTTACATCTAAAATATTATCTTCTGATAATACAACCATTCTTTCTACAATATTTTTTAACTGCCTAACATTTCCCGGCCATTCATAATTAATAAAAATATTCATTAATTCTTTAGTAACCTGTTTATCCTGCAATCCATTTATGCTGATAGTCTCTTGAATAAAATGGTTTACAAGCAGTGGTATATCATCTTTTCTTTTTCTAAGAGGCGGAACTTCTATAGGTATAACATTAATTCTATAAAACAAATCAGACCTGAAACGGTTAGAAGCTATTTCCAGCTGTAAATCTTTATTTGTAGCAGATATTAAGCGAAAATCTGACTTTATAATATCATTTCCACCAAGCCTTGAAAACTCACCTGTTTCTAAAACTCTTAAAAGTTTTGCCTGCATCATTAGCCCCATATCGCCAATTTCATCTAAGAATAATACTCCATTATTTGCTAGTTCAAATTTACCTATTTTTCTTTTTACAGAACCAGTATATGCACCTTTTTCTGAGCCAAAAAGCTCACTTTCTATTAATTCAGTAGGAACAGCAGAGCAATTTATTTCTACAAATGGTTTATCTGCGCGTTTACCAAGCATATGTATAAGTCTTGCAACATGCTCTTTTCCTGTTCCATTCTCTCCTGTAATTAATACCCATGAATTCATTGATGCTATTTTTTCTATACGCTCTTTAAGCCTTGTTATCTGCTGGCTTACACCTATTAAATCATACTTTTTAACATTTTTATATTTAGTGCTTCTTAAATCCTGCATTAAGCTGGCTTTATCATCAAGATGCTTAATAAGCATCACAATTCTTTCAAGAGAAAGCGGTTTTTCTAAAAAATCATAAGCACCATAACGGATAGTATCTACTGCTGTTTCAATAGTGCCATGACCGCTTATCATAATAACTTCTATTTCTGGAAAATGGCGTTTAATTTCCTTTAATCCTTCAATACCGTCAATATCTGGAAGCCATATATCTAAAAATAATACATCAAATCTATTTTCCTGTAATTTATGAAATCCATCTGAATAGTTTAAACTGTAATTGCATTCATACCCTTCATCTTCTAATATGCCTTTAATTGCAGAACAAATGTTTTTTTCATCATCAATAATTAATATTTTCATTATAATCCTCTTGGAAGTATTATTTTAAAATATGCACCACCTGCATCGTTATTGTCTGCAGTAATTGTGCCAGAATGTTCTTCTACGATTTTTTTAACTATTGCAAGACCAAGCCCTGTTCCACCCTGACGCCTGCTGAAATATGGTTTAAATAAATTAGGTATATCATTTTCATCTATCCCTGTTCCATTATCCCTGATATATATTTCTATATTATCATTTATTTCTAATACTTCAATACTTATTATTCCATTTTCTGCACCAATAATATAAACAGCATTTAAAATAATATTTTGAAACACTCGTCTAAACTGCAGTTTGTCTATATTAATTTCTATTTTACTTTCGCAGTTAATATTAAACAAAATATTTCTGTATGTTTCTTTATATAATGATATTGTATCATTAAGAAGCGATAAAAGATTTACTACATGCTTATCTGCTTTTGGAAGCCTTGCAAACATATTAAACTCTTCTATTAGTTCTCTTAAATTTTCTGATTCTGTAATAACTATATCCATACATTCATTTATTATATTCCTGCTTTCAACATCTCCCATTTTTGATACTCTCCGTTTAACCCTTTCTGCCATGAGCTTTATTGGAGTAAGTGGATTTTTCACTTCATGAGCTATTTTAGTTGCAATATCTTTCCATAAAGCAACTTTTTGAGCATCAACAACATCCGTTACATCACTTAATAATATTAATACCTGATTTTCATCACCTAAAACAATTTTGGATAAACTTAAAAAGAAAATTCTATTACCACTTTTATCTGATAAATCAAAGTTTTCTATTATTTCATCATGTTCACCTGCCATAAAATCTTTTACTTTGGTTAAAACTATTTTATCAAAAGCAGCACGGTTATCACCTATAAAAATATCAGCCTTAATATTTGATTTTAATATCTGAAAATCATTTGAAACAAGTATAATAGATGAATCAACATTTTTAAATATTGCATCTATATACATATTATCCCTTGAAATCTGCTCAAACATTTCTGATAAAACTATATTTTTAGAATAAAGTTCTGTAGTATATGTTTTCATTTGGGCTGTCATACTGTTAAATGCAGTAACTAAATCACCTATCTCACCACCAGCATACTCTTTAACAGTCACATCAAAATTACCACTTGATATTTTCTGACTTGCCTTTGCAAGCTCTTCAATCGGTTTTGTGATACTTCTTGCAAAAAGCATACTTATCCAGATAGATGAAAAAAGCAGCAGTAAAGATATTTGTAAAAGCTGCATAATACTTGAATTTTTAATAGGATATGCAAAATATAAATTTTGATTATATGTATTTAAATCTTTTTGAATAGCTCCCAAATCATTATATAATAAAGGTGATGTATATTTTAAAATCAATATACCGCCCTGCTGCTCAAACTGATTATCTGTATAACTTCCTGCCCAGTGAATACCGCGAGCAATATCTTGATAACCATATATATATTTATCTCTTTCTAATTCCTGCCTGTGAGTTAAAAGTTTTTCCAAAAGATAAGTATCATAAGAATTATTACAATTTAAGATTATATTATTATCCTTATCAAAAACGATAATACTTGTAAATATATTGTTATATACATATCTGCAAATATCATTAGAATAGCTTTTAATTTTATGAGAAGAAAACAATTTTTTTTCAGTAAGTAATGATTGAAAATAATTTAGATAATTATTCAGCTCCTGCTGTTCATAATGTCTAAAATCATTCACTAAAACACCTGACTTATTAACTATGCCGCTAACTTGATTTGCAAACCATTTATTAATACTGTCATTCAAAAGCTGGCTGGAATAGATAAATATAATAGTTACAGGAAAAATTGTTACAACAAGAGAAAATATTAAAAGCTTTATTTTTAAAGTGCCACGCTGTTCTGATAAAATTTTTACCAAATTTCTAAAAATTAATAAAAGCAGCACTATGACTAAAATAATATTAATATTAAGCAGTAAAAACATAGAAATATTAGAAGATAAAGGATAACCTAAATGGGTAATATTTTTGCCTGCAATAATATTAATAACTACAACAATAAGAAAATATATTAAGTATCTTCTTAATTTAACCTTAACATCACCATAAGATGGTGATGTTAAAAATTTAATAAAGTTTAAAAGGTTTGTTTTAAATTTATCAAATATAGTCATATAAGAATACTAATGATATATTACTCTCTAAAATCTCTTAAAAATATAACTTTTGTCATAAAAAGTTCAGAATCTATACATTGTGTATTTTTATCTTTAAATAATGATAAATATGCAGATATTTCTTTTTCACTTACTCCTTTTTTAGATAATATTTTAGCAACATCTACTTTTTCTATACAGTCATAAGGAAGTGAAGTTAATTCATAAGGAACAGTTATTTCTAAATCCGTAACAATAGTTTTTCTTAATTTTCCATATATACCGTTAAGTCCTGAATTTTTTAATTTTAATAATCCAGGATTTTCATATCTTGGTGCATCAGCTGTATGAGTATACCTGATTAACAATATGCCTTTTGATATATTATCTACTCTATAAGCAAAACCAGCTATTTCTTCATTACTTATTAAAAGCTCTGCTATGTTATTTTTATCATATTTTTTTAATACTTTTTCATTTTTGCCATTTTTTTCTATAATTTCTATTTTTTCAAGAGTAAATTTTGGCAGATATTCATTAAGAAAATGGTTGTCCTGCTTTGGCAGTGATGGTAAAAGTAAATCTTTATCTTTATTTTGTTGTATAAACTTTGCTATTTTATTTTCAAATACAAATGGGCGTGCTTTTTCTGATTCTAAAACAGCACTGCCTGAATGGTCTTCTATTTTATCTTTTCCTTTTTTTAATTCATCAAAATAAACAACAACCTGACTGATATTTTTTTCATTTTTATAAAGTTCAGGTGCTCCTACATATTGAGCCATCCATTCAGTAACATATCCTACTTCATAAGCATGTGGATATACAGAGTACTGTAATGAGCTTTCAGTAATATATTCCAACTGTTTAGATTTATCATAAGTTATACCGTTTAGTTTTAAAGAAGGATAAATTGTATTTCTTAAAAACACATCTTTCTTTGATAAAAAGATAGAAACATCATTCTCTGTTTTAGTTACAAAAGATGATGGCTGCATATTCGTAAATAACATTTTTTGAAAAAGAAGATTTTTTGTTTCATCATCATAAAAAGTGCGTTTTACAGGGTTAAAAAGTGCTGAAAGATAGCTAAGCTGTAGATTTTTTTCATCTTTTTCATAAGAGCGTGCAAGATTCATAATATAATCACTTGCCAAAATCTCTACTGCCTGAAAATTAAATGATACAAAAAAAGATACATAATCTAAATCGCTGACTTTAAAGCATGTAGAGCCTTTTTCACACCTTTCTTCAAACTTACATGTAGGATAAGCATATTTTTTATTATCAAAAACACAAGAATATGTAATTTTTTTGACTTCATTATTATCTACTAATGTCTCATAACTATTTGGTGCCGCAGCAAAGCAATTTGTGCTTAAGTTTAAAGCATAAAATGCCGATATGCAGATAAAAGCTAAAATAAGTGTTGTAAATTTTTTCATATATATAACTCCTACTACTACAAAGTATTAATAGTTTATTTTATTAAAATTATATTATTAAAAAAAATTGTTTGCAAGGATTTATAGTATAATGTATATATTTTTTTATTATTTTTTAAAATGAGGCATTGCATGAGTGATTTTGAACAGAGAACTGAGGAATATGGAACAGCAATACTAAAACTTGTTAGAGTAAAAGAAGCATCAGGCTCAAATACTAGACTATTTGGAAATATTGTATTTTCAATGAAGCATTATAAAGAAAACGACAGCGAAATGATGCTTGTTAGAATAATACCAGTATCTAGTAGTTCTATAAGACCTATAAAAAGTATCTCTGGTAATGCATCTGACCAGTTATCTATTAATAAAATGTATGCACTTGTAAACCACAGAAGCAACTCTATAGAATTTGGACCAACTCAAGGTTTATTTCTTGATAAAAATCTTAGAAATAGAGGAATAGGAACATTTGCTTTTAATGAACTTATAGTATGGCTTAGAGAAAACTTTCAAGAATATTCTATCACTCCTTTTGATTTTGTTACAGGGGATAATATGGAAGATGATGAAAGAGAAATACGAAACAAATTTCTAGAAAATTTTGGATTTACTCTTGGCTTTACTGATATAACCCAAAGAAATGGAACAATGAAAGCTAAAAAGCCTTCTCTTTTAAAATCTTACACTAATAATGAAAAATTAGAAGAAGTAGATATTGAGAAATTCTTTTTTAACCTGCTTAATGAAAGAAATAAACTGGAAAAAGAATATAATGAATTAAAAGTAGAATATGCTGCCCGCGGTGAAGAACTTTTAGGCGGTATGCCAAAAGGTGACTTAATAAAATATACTGTTATAGGTTCAATTGCTGTTCTTGTTATTATGCTTCTGCTGATACTATAGAGGTTATAATTGAAAAGAATTGGATTTACTACAACTATTCCTGTAGAGTTTATACTTGCAGGTGGCAATATTCCTGTTGATTTAAACAATATTTTTGTATGCAGTCCTAACCCAAACAGTTTAATTGATGAGGCACAAAATGATGGTCTGCCTAGAAACTGCTGTTCATGGATAAAAGGTCTTTATTCTGTTGCTGTTAAAGAAAAAGCAGTTGATGAAATAATATCTGTTACAAATGGTGACTGCAGCAATACACATGCTTTAACTGAGCTTTATTCTGCAAATAATATTAAAGTTTACCCTTTTGCCTATCCTTATGAAGAAAAAGAGCCTTATACTGCCCTAAAAAATCAAATGCTTGCATTAGGCAGTGCTTTAAATGTTACTTTTGATGATGTATATGAATGCTGTAAAATAACAGATAAAGTCCGTAAAAAATTAAAACAAATAGATGAAATGACAGTTCAAGGCTATATTACTGGATTTGAAAACCATTTATATCTTGTATCTTCTACTGATTTTAACAGTGATATAGATAAATTTTCAAAAGATGCTGATGAGTTAATAGAAAAAGCATATAAAAGAAACATTGAAGACAAATATATAAGACTTGGCTGTATTGGTGTGCCTACAATTAACCCTGCAATGTATGATTTTATAGAAAGTAAAAACTGTAAAATAGTTTTTAATGAAGTGCAGCGTCAATTTAGTATTCCGTCAGAAAACCCTGACTATGTCAAAAGATATTTAGAATATACATATCCTTATGGAGTAATAGATAGAATAAATGATATAAAACAGCAGATAAAAGAAAGAAAAATTGATGGATTAATCCACTATGTTCAGTCTTTTTGTTATAGACAGATACAAGATATTCTAATAAAAAAACATATAGATATTCCTGTTTTAACTATTGAAGGTGATAGTCCTGGAGATATAGACGGCAGAACAAAAATACGCATTGATTCATTTATAGAAATGCTTGAAATGAAAAAGAGAAAGAGAAGTATATGAAAAATATTGGTATAGATTTAGGTTCAAGATATGTTAAACTTGTTAAAGAAAGTAACGGAAGTATAGAATATAATATTTTTGATACGGTAAGTTTTTATAAACAGTTTATAGCAAGAAACGGAGCAGAAACATATATAGATACTAACAAACTTGGTCTTAGTGATGATTATAAAATTGTAGCTACAGGATATGGCAGAAATTTAATGTCATTTTCTAATGTTGAAATAATATCAGAAATCAAAGCCCATTTCAGGGGAGCTTTAAAGCAGACTGGTAATGACAGCTTTATTTTAATAGATATTGGCGGACAAGACAGTAAAGTTATACTTGGAAAAGAAGGATATATAGAAGATTTTATTATGAATGATAAATGTGCAGCAAGCACAGGAAGATTTGCTGAAAATGCATGCTCAGTATTAGGAATAAGTATAGATGAACTGTCAAAAATGCAGCATAATCCTGCAAACCTTTCAAGCACATGTGCAGTATTTTGTGAAAGTGAGCTTATTGGACTTATGGCATCAGGAGTTGAAATAGAAAGTATAGCTGCAGGGATAAATAAATCTATTGCTAAACGGCTTTTGCCATTGATAAAATCATTTCAAGCTGATACAATATATGCTTCTGGTGGGGTAGCAAATAATAAAAGCTTAATATTATTTATTTCTCAACTTATAGGCAAAAATGTAACACCGCTTAATAATCCGCAGTTTAATGGAGCATTAGGCTGTCTGCCGTTATAGATTTTTTATTATAAGGGTATTTATATGGATATAATTTTAAGAGATATTACTATTATTTTTGCAGTATCTACAATTATTCTTTTAATATGTGCAAAGATAAAAGTTCCTGGTATTTTAGGATATTTATTTACTGGTCTTTTGATTGGTCCTAATGGGCTTGGGTTTATCTCTAATACAGAAAATGTATCCCACATGGCAGAAATTGGCGTTATACTTCTTCTTTTTACTATTGGTTTAGAATTTTCTTTACAGCAGCTTATTGCATTAAAACGCTCTGCTCTTGGCGGTGGTATGCTGCAGGTGTTTTTAACTTCTATTTTTATTACAATTCTTTGTATGATTATGGGTATTAATACAGAGTTATCCATATTTATAGGAATGATAGTTGCACCATCTTCAACAGCTATTGTATTAAAACTTTTAATGGAAAGGGGTGAAGTAGAATCTCCTTATGGAAAAATAACAACAAGTGTGCTTATTTTCCAAGATATTGCAGTTATACCTATGATGCTTATAGCAAGAATGTTAGCACCAGATAGTGAATCATCTATTAAAGATATTGCTATAACATTAGGATATGCAATTATTGTTGTAGTTCTTTTGTTTGCTGCAGCAAGATTTATTGTTCCAAAACTGTTATCAAAAGTTACAAAAACAAGAAGCAGAGAAGTATTTTTATTTTCTATAATATTAATATGTATGATAGTTGCTATTATAACTAATAAAGCTGGTTTATCTTTAGCTCTTGGTGCATTTTTAGCTGGTATGATAGTAAGTGAAACAGGTTACGGCTATCAGGCTCTTGGCAATGTTGTGCCATTTAAAGATGTTTTTACAGGTTTCTTTTTCATATCTATTGGTATGATGATTAATATTAATATATTTTTAATCCACCCTGCTCTCATTTTGTTTTTAGCTTTTCTTATTATAATAGTGAAAGCATTAGTAACTACAATGTCTATTAGTATTTTAGGATATTCTCTTGAAACATCACTTAAAACAGGACTTGCTCTTGCACAAGTAGGTGAATTTTCTTTTATTCTTGCTTCAACAGGTATGCAGGATGGAGTTTTTAATGAATTTCAAAACTCATTATTTATTACAATTGCAGTAATTTCTATGGTTGCAACACCTTTTATGATGATATATTCCAGCCAGATTGTAAAATTGATTTCAAAACTACCGCTGCCTGTAAATATTATAAAAGGTTACTTTCATGAAAAAAAATCAGATAAAAAAATATTTAATGACCATATAATAATAGTAGGTTTTGGACTTTCAGGCAGAATGATTGCAAAAGCAGCAATACAGTCAGGTATTGATTATATCGTTATAGAAATGAACCCAAATACTGTGCATACTGAAAAACAAAAACGCACACCTATTTTTTATGGAGATGCATCACAAGAAGAAATATTAGACCATGCTTCCATTACAAAAGCACGCTCTATTGTTATTTCTGGTGCAGATTTTCACACAACTAAAAATATAGTAGAAACAGCAAGACGCTTAAATCCTACTTTAATTATCATAGCAAGAACACGCTTTAAATCATATAATGCAGCATTAAAAGAGTTAGGTGCATCTGAAGTAATATCTGAAGAAGTAGAATCAGCAGTATCGCTTCTTGCTGTTGTATTTAAACATTACTACATACCTGAAGAAAATATTACAGCAATAGAAGCAGAACTTCGTCAAGAAGATATTGCAGCTATTTCAAAAAAACATCAGGATAAAAAAATCTCAACTCTTGGAGTGAAAGGACTTGCAGTAGAAACAATAACAGTTCCTGTAGGCTCAAAATATTCTGGCTGTTCTCTGCGTGCTCTTGATGCAAGATTTAAATATAATATTAATATTATTGCTGTAAAATCAGGTGTGCAGATAAAAGTATCCCCTGGCTCTGATGATAAAATTAATGACAGAGATGAGCTTATAGTTACCGGCAAAAATAGTGATATTACTGTATTTGCATCTATTTTAAATGAAAAAATAGAACCTGCAACTTAATTTATACTACTGTCAAAATAATATTATATATTATATGTTATAATATTTATATATAAATTATAATGTCTGATGAAATAGACTTAATAAAAATTTTGTGCAGCAGTTATTTGATCCTGATTTTAAAGGCAAAAAGTCTAACATTATATATTACAGCAGTGCATAATATATTTAAATTATTTACTTTTTTATATACTTTGCTTATAAATCAAGCTCATTATGACATATTTAGCTTAAATTCTCTTGCTGTATTCAATATGGATTAGTATAATTTTTTTGGGTAAATCCATTTTTTTGCATAAAAAATGGAACAGGTAAAAACCTGTTCCACTTTCTACAAAAAGGAGGGAGTTTATTTAAATGCATTACTATGCAAAAAAATACTCTGTTCTATATTATTTTCCTACTTACTATATAGGAAATATATATTACAAGTGCATAAATAAAAAGTTTTTTTATTTGTTTCTCCATAATATCTACAAAATTTATATGATTTAGTTTTTTCTTTTCATATTATCCTTATTTTCACTTGTTTATTATGTAAAAATACTTTATAATTTTTGCAAAAATAATGTTAATCATACAAAAATAAGGATATTGATATGTTTGAAACTTTCTATAAGTCTTTCAGCAAAAAAGTAGATGCTGCAAAAAATAAATTTGGCAGACCACTTACATTAACAGAAAAAATTCTATATGCTCACCTTTTTTATGAAAATGAATTAAAGGATTATAAACATGGTGAAGATTATGTTAACTTTAAACCAGATAGAGTTGCTATGCAGGATGCTACTGCACAAATGGCTTTATTACAGTTTATGAATGCAGGAAAAAAGAAAGCTGCTGTAAAATCTTCTGTTCACTGCGACCACCTTATACAAGCTTATAAAGGTGCAGATATAGATTTACCAGAAGCAGAAAAAGTAAATAAAGAAGTATATGAATTTCTGCAAAGTGTAGCTGCAAAATATGGTATAGATTACTGGAAACCAGGTGCAGGGATTATCCATCAAGTAGTGCTTGAAAATTATGCTTTTCCCGGCGGTATGATGATAGGAACAGATTCTCATACTCCAAATGCTGGCGGTTTAACTATGGCAGCTGTTGGTGTTGGTGGTGCAGATGCTGCTGATGTTATGAGCGGTATGGAATGGGAATTAAAAATGCCTAAAATTATAGGTGTTAAGCTTAATGGTAAACTAAAAGGGTTTGCTTCTCCAAAAGATATAATCTTAAAACTTGCAGGTATTTTAACAGTTAAAGGTGGCACAAACTCTATTATAGAATATTTTGGCGAAGGAACATTATCACTTCCTGCAACAGGCAAATCAACTGTATGTAATATGGGTGCAGAAGTTGGTGCAACAACATCAATATTCCCTTTTGATAATCATACTGCTGATTATTTAAATGCAACAGGCAGAAAAGATATTGCAGCTCTAGCTGAGCAGTATAAAGAATATTTAAAAGCAGATGATGAAGTTTTAAATAATCCTGAAAAATATTATGATAAAGTTATAGAAATAGATTTAGACAACTTATCCCCTTATGTTAATGGTCCATTTACTCCAGATGCTGCATCTAAGGTAAGTGAAATGGCTGCAAAAGTTATAGAAAATAATTATCCTGATAAAGTCGAAGCTGCTCTTATTGGCTCATGCACTAACTCATCATATCAAGATTTAGGCAGAGCTGCTAATTTATTAGAACAGGCTGTTGCAAAAAATATACCTTTAAAAGCAGAGTTAATTATTAATCCGGGCTCTATTTTAGTGCTGGAAACTGCTAAAAGAGATAAAATTATAGATACATTTAAAAATGCTGGTGCAGTTATTATGACAAATGCCTGCGGACCTTGTATTGGGCAGTGGAAAAGAATAACAGATGATAACGAAAGAAAAAATACTATAGTAACAACCTTTAACAGAAACTTTGCAAAACGAGCAGATGGAAATCCTAATACTTATGCTTTTATAGTTTCACCAGAAATGGCTGTTGCTTATGCAATTTCAGGCAGATTAAGTTTTAATCCAGAAAAAGATACTGTTAAAGATAAATATGGAAATGATGTGATGCTTACTGCTCCATCATGGGATGCACTTCCAAAAGAAGGCTTTGTTAAATGTGATAAAGGTTTAATCACTCCACCAGAAAATGGTGATGATATTACTGTAAAAATAGATGCCTCATCTTCAAGGCTGCAAATATTAAAACCTTTTGCAAAATGGGACGGCAATGATATAATAGAAGCAGACCTATTAATAAAAACAAAAGGAAAATGCACTACTGACCATATTTCTATGGCAGGTCCATGGCTAAAATATAGAGGACATTTAGAAAATATTTCTGATAATATGCTTATGGGTGCAGTAAATGCCTTTAATAATGAAACAAATAAAGTAAAAAATAACTATACACATGAATATGCTGCTGTTTCTGCTACTGCAAAATACTATAGAGATAACAAAAACGGCTCTATAGTAGCAGCTGAAGAAAACTATGGTGAAGGCTCTTCAAGAGAACATGCTGCAATGGAGCCAAGATTTTTAGGTGTAAAAGCTATTATTGCAAAAAGCTTTGCAAGGATACATGAAACTAACTTAAAAAAACAAGGTATGCTTGCACTGACTTTTCAAAATAAAGATGATTATAACCTTGTGCAGGAAGGAGATTTAATATCCATTAAAGGATTAAAAGATTTTGCTCCTAATAAAGAACTTATTGTTACTTTAAAACATTCTGACGGTAAAACAGATACATTCAAAGTAAACCATACATATAATATGCAGCAGATAGAATGGTTTAAAGCAGGCTCTGCATTAAACAACTTACAAAAATAATGGTGATTTATGGCAAAAATAATTAAAGAAAATAATAAATTAATAGTTCCTGATACATTAACACTGCCCTTTATTGAAGGTGATGGTGTTGGTGCAGAAATAACAAATGTATGTAAAAAAATAGTAGACCATACAGTTAATACTGTTTATAAAGGCACAAAAAAAATAGACTGGCTTGAAGTATTAGGCGGAGAAAAAGCATATAATCAAACTGGGCAGTGGCTGCCTGAAAACACAATGAATACTTTTAAAGAATATTTAATAGGTATAAAAGGTCCGTTAACAACACCTGTTGGTGGTGGTATAAGGTCTTTAAATGTTGCTTTAAGACAAGAGCTTGATTTATTTGTATGCCTTAGACCATTAGAATGGTTTAAAGGAGTTTCTTCTCCATTAAAAGAGCCTGAAAAAGTTAATATGGTTGTTTTTAGAGAAAATACAGAAGATATATATGCTGGTATTGAATGGGAAGCAGGCACAAAAGAAGCTGAACAATTTTATAATTTTTTACATGATAAAATGAATGTTAAAAAAGTCCGCTTTCCAGAAACATCATCTTTTGGGGTAAAACCTGTGTCAAAACAAGGGTCTTCAAGACTTGTTAGAGCTGCAATTCAATATGCTGTTGATAATAAAAAACCTTCTGTAACATTAGTTCATAAAGGAAATATTATGAAATTTACAGAAGGCGGCTTTAAAAAATGGGGTTATGAAACAGCTGAAACAGAATTTGCTGATTTTACTTTTACTATGAATCAGTATAGCATTATAAAAAATGAAAAAGGTGAAGAGGCTGCCAATGCTGCATATAAAAATGCAGTTGAAAGCGGTAAAATAATTATAAAAGACAATATTGCAGATGCATTTCTTCAAAACACTTTATTAAAACCAGAAGATTATTCTGTAATAGCAACACTTAACTTAAATGGTGATTATGTTTCTGACCAGCTTGCAGCTATGGTTGGAGGTATTGGTATTGCACCGGGAGCAAATATTAACTATAATACAGGTCATGCAATATTTGAAGCAACCCATGGCACAGCTCCAGATATTGCAGGTAAAAATATTGTAAATCCATGCTCTATGCTGCTTTCTTTTGCTATGCTTTTTGAATATATTTTCTGGAAAGAAGTCAGTGAAAAAATTAAAAATTCTCTTGTAGAATCTTTTGAGAAAGGATATGCTACCCATGATTTAGCCAGATTTATGAATAATGGAAAAAGCCTTTCTACAACAGATTTTGCTGATAATATTATAAAACTAATTAAATAGGTGAAACAAATAATGAGTTATGATAGTTTTTCTGAAGAATGTGCTGCCATTAAAGAACATTTAATTTATGATTTATCTGATGCTATGCGTGAAGCAACTACAATGGATTTAGATCTTTTTAAACAGTATAATGTTAAAAGAGGGCTTAGAAATGAAGATGGCACAGGTGTATTAGTTGGTCTTACAAGAATTGGCAATGTTGTAGGTTATCAAAAATCTGATGCTGGTCTTACTCCTATTCCCGGTAAATTATTTTACAGAGGTATTGATGTAAATGATATAGTTTATGCTCTTTTAAAAGAAAAAAGACTAGGGTTTGAGGAAGTATCATATCTTCTATTATCAGGTAAACTGCCAAATAAACAGCAGCTTGAAGAATTTAAAAGCTTAATAGCACAAGAAATGCCATTAGAAAAAAAAACAAGGCTGCATTTAATTGATTTAGAAGGCTCTGATATAATGAATATACTTGCAAGAACTGTTCTTGAAATGTATATATATGATAAAAATCCAAATGATGTATCTCAAAGTAATTTAATGAGACAGTCACTTTATCTTTTATCAAAATTTCCTACAGTTATATCTTATGCATACCATGTTCTCCGTCATGCATATAATGGCAGAACTATGCACATAAGACACCCTAGAGAAGATTTATCTATTGCAGAAAATCTTTTATTTATGATTAAAGGTGAAGAATATACAGAGCTTGATGCCCGCACTCTTGATTTATTATTATTGTTACAGGCAGACCATGGCGGCGGGAATAACTCTACTTTTACCGTTCGTGTTACAAGCTCAACAATGACAGACACATACTCATCTATCGCAGCAGGTATCGGCTCATTAAAAGGACCACTTCATGGCGGTGCTAATTTAATGGTAGCAGATATGCTTGACCATTTAAAAGAAAACATAAAAAAATGGGATGATCAGGAAGAAATAGATGCTTATTTATATCAAATGCTTAATAAAGAAGTATATAATAAAACAGGGCTTATTTATGGTATAGGTCATGCAGTATATACAATTTCTGACCCTAGAGCAATTCTTTTAAAAGAGTTAGCTAGAGATTTAGCAAAAGAAAAAGGTAGAACAGAAGAAATGGACTTTTTAGAATTAGTAGAAGCACGCTCTATTGAAGCATTCAGTAATTTTAAAAAAGGGACTAAAAAAAGAGTATCTAGTAATATAGATTTTTATTCTGGTTTTGTTTATGATATGATAGGTATACCAAAAGAAATATTCACTCCACTTTTTGCAATGGCAAGAATTGTTGGCTGGTGTGCCCATAGAAATGAAGAAATAACTTTTGCAGGAAAAAGAATTATTCGTCCAGGTTACAGCAGTATTGCTCCAGAAAAACCATATATAGAAATACAAAGTCGTTAAATTCATTTATATTACCTTATAGTGCTTTAAGCATTATAAGGATTTTCAGTATCTAAAAAATATATATTTTAAATATATTATTTGCTGCTGTAATAATAGATAATTTAGATTTTTTGCCTTTTAAAATCAGGCTTAAAACAAAATTCTTGTAAGTCCATAGTATCCCAACATTTAATACACTTATAAATATGGGAGCAGATATTAACTATGTTAATAATTTAGGAAAATATATATTTATTATATATTTAAAAATCTTAAATTTTAGAATTTCTTAATTTTATAAAGAATTCTTTCATCATTTGGCTTATTTCTTCACTCATTAAGCCTGAAAAGTATTCTACTTTATGATTTAGTTTATTTATATCAAAAATATTTGTAATTGATGAAACACCGCCAAATTTTGACTCAAATACACCAAAATATACTTTATCAATTCTTGCGTGTAAAATTGCTCCAGCACACATTATACATGGCTCTGCTGTAACATACATACAAGTTCCATTTAAACGCCAGTTATCTGTATTTCTGCATGCTTCATATATTGCTTCTATTTCTGCATGGCTTAAAGGGTTTCTATTATTTTCTTTTTTATTATACCCCGCTCCTATAACTATATCATCTTTAACAATAACTGCACCAACAGGCACTTCCATAATTTTTAATGCTTTCTGTGCTTCTAAAAATGCAAGCTGCATATATTTTAGATGATTATTCATTTATAGACAGCCTAACCAGTCCAGCAAAAAGCACTGCAGCAGTTTCTGCTTTTAAAATAGTGTTAATTGGAGTATGTGCTTTAAAACCTGCATTTATAAGGTATAAGTATTCTTTATCAGTAAAACCACCTTCTGGACCTATTATTATTGATATATTTTTAGAAGTAATTTTAGGGATAGATTTTTCACCAAGTCTTTCATGGAACAATATATTTTCATCTGCTGCAGGCTTTATTCTTTCTAATTTTTGAACAGGATGAATTACTGCCACAGCTTCTCTTTCGCACTGTATTGCAGCTTCTTTTGCTATCTGAATATATCTTTCATAAGCTGATGATTTTAAAGAATCTAGACTTCTATTTGAAATAACAGGAATAATATCAGTTACTCCTAATTCTGAATATTTTTCTATAATAAAATCCATATATTCCCGTTTAGCTATACACTGATATACTATAAACTTATAATCAGGAATACACACAGGTCTTTTTTTAAGTATTCTTACCTGAACACCCTTTTTACCAGCAATATATATTTCACCTTCGGCTAAATATTCTTTTGTTAATACTTCTACAATATCGCCCTGCTCTGCCCGCAGAACAGTTTTTAACTTCCTTGACTGGTTTTCATCAAGCTCTATAACAGGTGTCAGCTCATAATCAAAATAAACTCGTCTTAATCGTCGCATTTAATTATCTCAAATGTATAGTTACCATTTTCATCTATAATTATGGCTGTAAGTTTGCCATGATAACAACAGCCTGTATCTATATTAATACTTATCACTTCCCCTGCACTATCTTTATAAATTAATGGATAAACATTATCTAGTTCTTCAGCAGTAGAGTTTTTATTAACTATTGCTTCATGACCATGTATAAGAATATAATCAAAATATTTAGATTTATAGTTTTTTGTTTTTGTATGCCACATATAAGGATAATGTCTGTTTTTTTCTTCTTTACTGCATTTTTCATACTGTTTGTGTGGCGGTGTATCAAAAAATGCAGGTCCAGCATGAGATAATAGAAACTTATATTTTTTTGTATGCTCTATATAATACTCTTGAAATCCATTAAAAAATTCCATATATGGCAGAAAATATGGGGTTATTTCCCATTGTGTTTTTTTAGCAGCTTCTTCAATAGTAATACCCATAAAAGAAGCAACAGTGTTAAGCCCTACCCTTTCATGCCAGCAAAAATTTGGGTATCTTTTTTCATTTTCTATAGAATTGATAAGCATATCTTCATGGTTGCCGCAAAGAAATGTCATCAAACATTCCCCCTGCCTGTCCATTAGAAACTCTACCACTTCTTTAGAATAAAGTCCTCTATCTACAATATCTCCAAGAAAAACAATGCGATGGATTAAATATTTATCCATCAAAGTATAGTAAAGCTTTTTTAATGTTTTTATGCTGCCATGAACATCACCTATAACAGCTAACATTTTTTAAGCCTCACACCAGTCCATTCATTAATAGTTAGACGCTCATCTATTTGATAACCAAGACACAATTCATCTTTAATACTGTCAAATTCACTATCTAATATACCTGAATAAACAACATATTCAGAAGATAATCTATTAACATTATCTTTTATAGCAAGTAGAACACTTGATATAATATTTGCACATACAATATCGTAAGACTTATCTTTTATATCTGATATATTACCAGTCCATGCTTCAATATTTGGACAGTCATTATTTTTAATATTTTCAAGACAATTATCTAATGACATTGGGTCTATATCAAATGCATCAATGTACTTTGCACCATTCATTGATGCAGAAATCGCTAATATTCCACTGCCTGTTCCAACATCAAGCATACTTTTCCCACTGCAGATTTTGCTTAAAAGTCTTGCTGCAATTTTTGTAGTAGGATGAGTTCCTGTGCCAAATGCAAGTGATGGATTAATATATAAAGTTTTTCTGTTATCTTCAAACTTTTTATCTTTTTCAAAAACAAAGAAAATATCACTGGTGAGATAATCTTCCTGAATATATTCTTTCCATTTTTCCTGCCAGCCTGTTTCTTCAGTATCTTTTGCTTCAAAAGGGATACCAAGTTCATTTAATATATCAGAAATATCATCACTTGAATATATTAAATAAGTTTTCTGGTCTTTAAATTCTTCTTCTACAATTAAAGTCTCTGCTTCTTCAAATAAAATACGAAGGACATCAGGTAGTATTTGTAATCTATATTCTATCATACTTAATTATATTGCATATAAAAAAAAGTTGCAATATATTATTGAAATATAATATAAATCTTGTTATAGATACATTATGAGACTATCAGTATATTGTGCAGAAAATTATAACATTTCAAGAAGACAGGCAAAAGAAGCTGTTAAAAACGGCTTAATTTCTATTAATAAAAGTATTATTAAAAAAGATATAGAAATAGATGGCACAGAAAATATCACTGCTGATTTTACAATAAAACAGTTAAATTATAATTTATCTGATTATCTTTTATATCAAGATGATAATTATGTATTTCTATATAAGCCACCTTTTCTTCATTCTGAAAGACTACATATAGATGATGATTTAACTATCAGTGATATTTATAAAAACTTTCCTGATTATAACTCACTTTCGCGGCTTGACTATGAAGCAGATGGTATTATAGGCATGATAAATAAAAATATAAAAATAAATAATATATCTAAATCATATTATGCCTTTGTAAACGGAGAATTTCCAGAATATATAGAAATTGCAAAAAAAATAGATGCAGTAAATAAGAAAAAAGTCAAAGTATTAGATAATAACGATGATGGATTTCCTGCTGTTATGAAAAAAGTTAAGTTTAATGGGAAAATAAGCCTTATAGAAGTTACTCTTGAAAAAGCTGCAAGACATCAGGTAAGAGCATTTTCTGATTACTTAAACCATTCTATAATAGGTGATAAAATATATAATGGTTTGCAATTTAAAAGGCTGTGCCTGCACTGCTTTAAATATACAATCAATGATAAAACTTTTTACTGTCATCAAAAAACAGAATTGTTTCTTCATATGTATGATACTTTTGAATATAAATAGATTTATACCTGTGGTTCTAAATAATATTTTTTATAATTTATTTTTTAAGATTATTTACTTTGAACCATAATAACAAATAAAATATTAATTAATACAAATATTTTATAATATCTTTATGGTCATTAATAATTGGAGCACTATGTAAATGATTTTTATATGACAGAAAAAATGCTCCACTCTGTTTTGCTGCCATATAATCTGTCATAGAATCCCCTAAAAATAACACATTCTTTGGCTCTATATTATAATAACTGCATATTTTATAAACACCCTCAGGACTTGGTTTTGGGTTTTCTACATCTCTTGATGTAATAAGACATGAAAAATATTCTCTAATATTAAAATAAGTTAATAAATCAGATAAAGAATGGCCTCTGTTAGTATCAACAGCAATAAATATGCCCTTTTCTTTTAATAAATCAAGAGCTGCTGGCAGTGTTTCTTCTAATATTATATCTTCAAATCCTGATTTATACTGCTCTGTTCTAATTATTTTATATATTCTGTCTTTTATTACATGACTGCCCTTTGATATAACATCTACAATACCATCTTCAGTATAGGAAAGTACTATTCGTTTAAATTTTTCATCAGACCAGTCTGGTATTTCTACCCCGCTTTTTTCTGCAAGCCATGAATAATATGATATTATTGCATTATCACTATTTACTATTACACCATCACAGTCATATATTACTGCTCTTATCTGTCTCATATATTTTACACCAATTAAAATAATTGTAATAGTATATGCAATTTTATTTTTTTTCAATATTTTTATTAAATTATAATTTCGGCACGGTTTATGCTAGTAAATGATTGGAAAAATGTTTCAAAAGCAATTTGGAAAAAATTTCCTATTATTGTAATTATTAAAATGATTAAAGTAATTCATACTTTTGACGAATAAATAACAAAGTATGAGTTCCTTTTATATGGAGGATATATGGAAGGCTTACGAGTAAGCGGCTTAATAAGTGGTATGGATACAGACAGTATTGTTGAAGCATATATGAATTCAGCAAAAGCTCCAATTGTTAAACTTAACCAGCAGATAGATGAATTAACTTATGAAAAAACTACTTATAACAATTTTATCACTATGATAACAGATATTAAAAATTCTATGTTAAGTTTAAAAATGGAATCTACTTTTAAAAGCAAAACAACTTCATCTTCTGTAGAGACTGTGGCTTCTGCTATTGCTTCAATCACTACTCCACCAGGAACATATACATTAAAAGTAGACCAAGTCGCAGAGCCTGCTTATGCTACAAGTATATATACAAACAAAGTTTTATCACAAACAGGAGCAGGTATAAAAAGTTTTTCTCCATCATTCTCACCTTATGACCAGTTGGAAGGAACACATACAGTTAATGTGTATACAGGTTCAAACTATGGTTATAATGATAAATGGTTTGCAAAAGATACATTCAAAGGCAATTTAAATGAAACTTATATGGTAACTCATACTGGTAAAGCGGATAAAACATTAGTAAATGGTAATGGTGAGCTAAATCAAGATATTAAAGGCGATTTTACTTTTGTATATAACTATAATGGTGAGCAAAAAAACTTTACCATAAGTATGGATTATAAAGCTGGCACTTCACTAAATAAACTTGCTTCTGATTTAGATTTGGAAATAAATGCAAAACTTGATGCACTTCATGGTAACAATTCTCAGCAGACTATGAAAGTAACACTTAATTTAGATGATAATGGATTTAATTTCTCCTTTTATGATGTAGATACACAGAATGAAATAGAAGTTTTAGGTTTTGTAGATGCTGCAGATACTGGTGACCCAAATGACCCAGGTTATGTGCCAACCTCTACTTCTAAATTAATTGATGCTTTAGGGCTTAATACCAGATATAAACCACAATCTACTAAAGAAATTACAAATATAATGGTATCAACTTCCTCAGAAAAACTTGGCACAAAATTAAATTCAGCTGATCAAGGCGGTTTTTTTGCACCGGGTAAAATAGAATTTGAAGATGGAAAAGGTCCAACTAAAGGAACTTTTAAAATTTATCAAGATGCATCTGCTGTATGCAGACCAGAAACATATACAACATTTTATGGTGATATATTTGATAAAATAGCAAATGCAAACCCTGCAATAGATAGAGATGAAATAGATAAATGGCTTGATACTAAGATAGGCTCTAAAACAACTGCTGGCAATACCTTTTTTGATGATGGCACAGTATTTAAAGATTTAAATGGTGTATTTTATATAAACGGAACAAAAATAGAAATTGAAGATTATACAAAATATACTCCAAATGAATTAATGGCAAAAATAAACGGCTCTGGTGCCGGTGTTACTATGACTTATGATTATGAAAAAAATATTTTTCAAATCAGTAATAACAAAGGCGGTGCTGTTGAATTAACAATGGGTAATGATACTGACACTTCAAGTTTTTTTAGTGTATTTAAAGTAGGCATAAATAGTGGTGCTACTTATGTCAGGGGGCAGAATAAAGGCACACTTGATACTTCTGCAGTAATTTCAAAACTAGACCCTTCTTTTACATATCCTATAAAAAGTGGGACATTTACTATTAATGGGGTATCCATTTATGTAGATACTAGTAAGGACTCTATTAATGAAGTAATTAGTAAAGTAAATAAATCTGGTGCTGGTGTTACTATGACTTACGACTCTACAACAGATAAATTTTCTTTAACTAGTACAAATGGAGAGAGAATAAAAGTTGGCGGTCCTAATGATACATCTTCATTTCTACTTTCAACTGGATTACTTTATATGCAAACTCAAGAAACTACTATCGGCACAGAAGGTAAAGATGCTGTATTTACAATGAATGGTGTTAAATATACAAGGGAAAATAATGAAGTTAATGATGTAGTGCCAGGAATGTCTTTTACAATTAATACAACAGGCACAACTGTTTTTAATGTAAAAATAGATACTGATAAAGCAGTAACTGCATTAGCTGAATTTGCTGCAAAATATAATAAATTAATAAATGCATTAAACCCAACAGAAATTTCTTATAAAGATGAATTAAGGGAGAAATACAGTGAGCCTTTAACTGATGAAAAAAAAGAATCTATGAGTGAAGATGAAATAAAAAAATATCAAGAAAATTATGAAAAAATACAATATTATGACCTAGTAACAAGAAGTTCTGAATTGAGAACATTAAAAACCAATATAAGAGCTAATTTAACAAAAACCATTAATTCTGATAACAGCAAATTTAAATCTATAACTCAAGTTGGCATTAATATTGCAGGAAGCAGCACACGAGATACTACAATTACAAAACTAGGGCTTTTGTTTGATGTTTCAACTGACCAAGAAAAATTAGCAGAATATATAAAAGAACAAAGTGACTTTGTATCAATTTTATCAGAAAATCCTGATGATGTGTTTTACTTTTTTACTGACAGTGAAACAGTTTATGAAAAGGATGAAAAAGGTAAAGAAACAAGTAAAATTGTAAGTGTTGGATGGGCTAGAGTTTACAGTGATTATTTAGATAAAACAGTCAATTCAACTTCTGCATTATATAAAAAAACTGCTACAAATGGAACTATTGAATCAGAAATATCACTACTAAAAAACCAAATAGAATCACAGACAACACGAGTTGAAATGTATCTTGAAAGATTATATTCTCAATTTGCAGCAATGGAAGAAAGAATATCTACATTACAGCAAAGTGCAAGCTATTTAACAAATTTAAGCACTAATAATGCTTCAAAATAAATAAAATAGAGGATTAGTATGCAGACAGCCTACCAAAATTACAAAAAACAAGAAGTTGAAGGAGCTACGAAAGGAAAAATTGTAGTTCTGCTTTTTGAAGGAACCATTAAATTTTTACGAAAAGCATCTAAAGCTATTGATGAAGACAATATTCAAGAAGCACATAATAATATTGTAAAAGCAGAAAATATTTTATATGAATTAATGTCTACTTTAAATATGGATGCTGGAGAAATCGCTGATAATCTTATGCGTCTTTATGATTTTATGATTTGGCAGCTTATTGAAGCAAACAGAGATAAAGATAAAAATAAAGTAGAATCTGTTATTGAGCTTTTACTGCCGCTTTGTGACGCATGGAAACAAATCGTAGAAAAAGATAATATTGCTGTTGTAAAAACTCCAGTTAATAGAGAGCAGGCTAAATCTATTAATTTTGCAGGGTAATTTTTTTATAGACATATTTAAAATAAAAATATATGCTTATTTATAAGGAAGAATATGAGTGCATTTGATATTATGCTGCAGCAGTGTGAAACTCAGGCAGAGAAACTATGCTTTATAAAAATTGATGATAATTATACTAATGAAATTGATATTTTTAATAATTATTTCAGCCAGTTAAAACAGATTATAGAACATGATAAATCTTGTCAGGCAGAAAAAAAAGTTAGTAAATTATCAAAATTATTAAAAGATTTTATAAAGCGTATTGAAAACGAACAGGCTGCAACAAAAGAAAAAATTAATAATCTTAATAAAAATAGAAGTATGGTATGCTATGGTGCTGTAAAATATCAATTTGCTCATAGAATAAATAGGAGATTTTAATATTTAAATATGGCAAAAGAATTATACAAAATAACTATTATAGATGAAGATAAAGAGCATACTACTCTTTATGCTACAAATGTTACTCAGGCAGATTTTTTAGGCTTTATTGAGATTTCAGGAATAGAATTTCCAAACCAGTCAGATATTATTCTTACACCAGGAGAAGATAAAGCTCACACTCTTTTTAAAGATACAAAGCGTATAATTATCTCTGGTAATTATATTATCCGTATAGAAGAATTAAAAGAAGATAAGAAAGCACAAATCATCAATATTTTTGATTCGGTTAAAAATTAAAATGAATTTAGTCCAAAAATATATAATCAAAGAGATTATACCTTTTTTTTTGATAGGCAATCTTTTCTTTATGTTTTTGCTGCTTATGGAAAGAATGGTAACTCTTGCAGACCTTTTCTTTTCTAAAAATGTTCCTTTATTTTTACTTATAGAAACAATAATATATTTACTGCCTTCCATATTCTATATGACTATCCCTATTGCAGGACTTCTTGCCACACTGATAGCTTTCAGTAGACTATCAGCAGATTCTGAACTAATAGCAATGAAAGCAATAGGAGCGAGCAATAAAACATTAATTAAACCGCTTATTTTTATTGGCATATTTGCAGGTCTTATTAATCTTGCAATGGGTTTATATTTTGTGGAAAAAGGCTCTACATTAGCATACAATAATTTAAATAAAATAGTTGAAAATATATCTATTAAAGACTTAAAAGCAAATGAAATATATGAACAGATTCCAGGTATTTTACTGTTTGTAAAAAATAAAATAAGTGATACTGCTTTTGATGATATGATAATGATACAAACAAAAGAAAAACTTATTATTAATGCTGCTCATGCAAAAATAACACCTACTGATAATAGAAGTATGGAAATGCTATTTTATAATGGAACTTTTACAATGGAAGATAAGCAGGGAAAATTGTCAACTGTTGGGTTTGAAAATATGTCTATAAATCTGCCACTTAATATTAATATTGCAAAAGCAGTAAATTCTCCAATGACTATGAGCATAGGTCAGCTTATTGAAAACAGTGATAACCCAAAAGCACAGTTTGAGCTTCATAAAAGGTTTTCTACTCCACTTTCAGCTATTGTCATGATACTTTTTGGATTTTCTCTCGGTGTATTTTTATCAAGAAGTGGTAAATCATTTGGTATTCTAATTTCCATAGGACTTGCATTCTTATATAATGCTTTAATGCTTTATTTTGAAAACAGTGCTGGCTCAATTCCAATAAATCCTGCTCTTTCTGCATGGATACCATTATTTATTTTTATTCTTTTACTTATATACTCTTTAAAACGCTCTTTTAAATAAATGTAAGTAAATTATACCTTGATAATTGGTGATATATAATATAAACTCAATTTGTTTAAATTATTTTTGGAGGCAATAATGAATAAAGTTGCAGTATTATCTGGTGACGGTATCGGACCAGAAGTTATGGCAGAAGCACTTAAAGTGCTTGATGTTATAGCAAAAAAATATAATCATACATTTGAATTTAAAGAAGGATATGTTGGAGGCATAGCTTATGATAAAACAGGCTTGCCGCTGCCTGAAGAAACAATTCAATTATGTGAAAACTCTAATGCAGTGCTTTTTGGCTCTGTTGGTGGACCTAAATGGGAAAATTTACCACCAGAAAAACAACCTGAAAGAGGGGCATTGCTTCCTTTAAGAAAACATTTTAATTTATTTGCAAACCTGCGTCCTGTTAAAATATTTCCAAGCCTTTCTCATGCAAGCTCACTTAAACAAGAACTTGTAAAAGACGGCATAGATATAATATTTTTTAGAGAATTAACTGGTGGTATCTATTTTGGTCAGCCAAAAAAAATTGCAGAAGATGGAAAATCTGCTGTTGATACTATGGCATATAAAGAAGAAGAAATCAAAAGAATTGCTGTAAAAGCTTTTGAAGCAGCCAGACTTCGTAATAAAAAAGTATGTAGTGTTGATAAAGCAAATGTCCTTATGACAAGTATATTATGGAGAAAAATTGTTACAGAGCTTCATGAAAAAGAGTATTCTGATATAGAATTAAGCCATATGTTTGTTGATAATGCAGCAATGCAGCTTGTCCGCTGGCCTGCTCAATTTGATGTTATTTTAACAGAAAATATGTTTGGTGATATTTTAAGTGATGAGGCAGCTATGCTTTCAGGCTCGCTTGGTATGCTTCCATCTGCATCTATTAATGAAAGTGGTTTCGGTTTATATGAGCCTATTGGCGGTTCTGCTCCAGATATTGCTGGACAGGGTATTGCAAATCCTATTGCACAAATTCTTTCTGCTGCATTAATGCTGCGATACAGTTTTAAACTTGATACAGAAGCAAAAGCAATAGAACATGCTGTTGCAGATACATTATCTGCAAATATACGCACTCGTGATATTGCTGGTGAATCAAAAGGTGTGAAAATTGTTTCCACATCTGAAATGGGTAATGAAATCATCAGCAGAATTAAATAATATGGTCAAAAAAATATTAACTTTACTCAAAGAATATATAATAGAACACAAAGTATTTCTGGCACTTTTTATAGTGCTGGGAATACTTGCATATAAATTCTCTTATATAGATATTCTTATTACAAATCTTTTTTATAATGAAAATGGGTTTTATCTTGCAGATAATACTTTTGGGCTTATAATATATGAAGGAGCATACTATTTAACTATTGCAGTTATTTTACTGCTTCTTGTTATGCTTCTTTTAAATTTATTTAAAAATATTAAACCTTTTGGTATGCCAAGAAAAGCTGTAATATTTTTTATAGTTGTAGTTATTATGGCTCCTGGTATTGTTGTAAACAGTATATTAAAAGAGAATGTAGGCAGACCGCGTCCAATTCATATTACAGAGTATGGTGGAACAGCAGTTTTTCAGCCACCATTTGTAATATCTAACCAGTGCGAGAACAACTGCTCATTCGTTTCAGGTCATGCTGCTTTTGCTTTTACATTTATGGTGATAGGGCTGCTTTTTAGAAACAGATTAAGGCACATTATCTGCACATCAGGATTTATATTTGGTGCATTAGTTGGCTTTGTAAGGATTTTTCAAGGAAAGCATTTTTTTACAGATGTAGTATTTGCATTTTTTTTCACATGGCTTACTATTACATTAATTTATAAATTTTTCTATCCTAATGACCAGCTGCCTGATATAATTCAAAAAAATTAAAGATATATTCTGTCTGATACATTATCAGACGGAATATTATTATTACTTTCGTTATCCATTAATAAACTATTATTATCTATTGTTATATTATCTGATGAATTATCAGTATATGAAATATTATCATCAGTAGTAATTTCTGAATTTTTACTGCTGTTATCATTTGTTGTATTATCTGAAATATTATCTTTTATATAATTATTTGTTACAGTATTATCTTTTATTTCATCAAATTTATTATTATCGTCAGTATTGTCATCTTCACTTTCAAGAACTTTTTTTATACCATTATTAAGAGAGCTGTCTACATTATCTATTAAACCAAATCCATTAAACTTATCAAATATAAATGCTCCTGCTATTATCAGTATAAAAACTGTGCCAAAAACTATTATTGTAGATACTATATTTTTCATAAATTACCTGCCTTATTTTTTTGAAAATAATAATGTTTTTTCGTATGCTTTATATAATGCAGAAATTACTGCACCTCTTACACCTTTTGATTCTAACTCTGCCAGTCCTTCTATTGTAGAGCCTGCTGGTGATGTAACTTTATCTTTTAATACAGCAGGATGCATTTCTGTATTATAAACCATACCACCAGAGCCCTGCACTGCCATAGCTGATAATGATATGGCAAGTTCTCGTTGAAGTCCCATTTTTACACCTGCATCACTCATTGCTTCTATTATCTGGTATATAAATGCAGGAGAGCATCCTGTTAATGATGATACTGCATCTATTTTGCTTTCATCTATCTCAATGAACATACCTAATTTAGAAAAAATCGTTTTAAAAATGTTTTTATCATTTTCTACTATATTTGCACCATATACATACGCTAAAACACCTTTGCATATCTGAACTGGTGTATTAGGCATAGTTCTAATTATTTTAAGCCTTTTATTTACATTTTCCATATCATTTATACTTATTCCTGAAGCGACTGACACGATAACTTTATCTGCAAGCTCATTTTGATACAGTTCCAAAACATTAATTAAAGCATAAGGTTTAACTGCAAGTAAAATAATACTGTTTTTTTTAATTACTTCTATATTATCTGCTGCTGTTACACCATATTTTAATGATAATTTTTCAGCTTTGCTTTGATTATAGTTTGATACTACTATATTTTTGCAGTCTAATGTTTTTGATTTTAATATACCAGCAATTATGGCTTCTGATATATTTCCTGCCCCTATTATTCCTAACATTATACTAATTTCTCCTTTATCCATTCTGCTATATCACTGATAATTTTAACTGAATGTTTTTCTGTTAAAATATGTTTTACATTATATAATTTATTATTATATTTATATATTGTTTTATCATTTGATACCATTTCATTTACTTTTTTTTCTGCTTCTTTTGGTGATATTAACACATCTTTTTCAGAAACAGCAAGAAGAACTGGTATATTAATATCTTTAACATAATTTGATATTTCATCCTGCAACAGTTTCAGCTGATAAGTTTGCTCTGTTGGAAAAACAGGATAGTTGTATTCTAATTCATTTATATGCCTTGGAATATTTTTAATAATTTTTCTTATATAAGATATAAGAAAAAAACATGGTATATTCACCTTATATGCAGGTGCTAGAAGTGCAAGGCAGTCGCATTTATTAAATTTTGCTGCAGCTGTAGCTAATAAACCACCATTAGACTGCCCTGCTATACATATTTTATTACAATATGAAGCAAGAGTATTATATCCTGCAGAAATACTTTCATACCAGTCTAAATAATTAGTTTTATAAAAATTATCAAGTGTGCAGCCATGACCTGCAACTCTTACAACATAAACACTAATATCATATTTTTCCAGCTCATAAGCAAGTGGCAAAAGCTCATTTGGTGAAGCTGCAAATCCATGAATTAAAAGCACACCTTTATCTGAATGTTTACGAAAATATGGTTTATTACCATCATCTGCAACACCAGCACTTTCTGCTGTTAATAAATCAAAGTTATAAATTTCTTCTATTGACTTTTCTATTTTTTTAAATGGATACAGCAATTATTCACCTGTTTAACTCTAATTTTATTATTTTATCCATATCTAAATCAGTATATAATTCTTGAAAAAAAACATCTCTCATTCTATCATATTTTGGTGCAAAATGACCAAATGAAACATAAGTAGAATTTGAATTTTTATATACTGCTTTTGAAACTCCTATTGATAAATGATTTTTTTCTATTGCATGTATTACATCATTATTCATAAAAACAGACTCAATTAATAATATATAGCTGTCTTTTGCAAGTTTTACTGCCTTTTTATAATTAGAAAAACTTGGAGCAATATCTGTAATATATGTAATATCCTGACATACAGGATACCCTGCCAGCTTTTCTGCAAGTTCATTAATATAATACTGCTTAATACCATAAACTGTATTGACATTTATTATATCGTTGCTTTTATTATATAATAATGCTTCTTTTAATAATTTAACCCATGGACCTTTTACAAAACCATATTCTTCCATTTTATCCTTATTAATAGATATACGCTTTGGCTCTTTTACTCTGTAACCTGCAGATATAGTCCCATGGTCAAAAAATTCATATTCCAAAGAAAAATCATTATTTAATATAAGATGATTATTATTAACTGTAAAGCTTTCTTCCTTAAAACCGTTTTTTGCAGCAAATTCTGCACCTTTCATACCATTTTCAGATAATTCTATTACAATAAAAGTAATATCATAATCATATATAAGGTTCCATGTATAACTAGCCAGCTTTCCTTTTACATTATTAATAAACCCAGAAGGACCAAAAAAAGTAATTTTATTACCGGAAAGCAAAGCTGTTCTTAAAAACCTGTCAAACCCACTGAAATGGTCTATATGGGTGTGGCTTATAAATACATGAGAAATATCATTTATTTCTGAATTATCAATATTTCCAAGCCTGCCGCAGTCAAAAAGAAGTGCTTTTTTCATATATACATTTCTAACAAATATGCCACTATCATCAAATGGAGAGTTAAGCCTTCTTATTGTATAATTTGATTTCATTTTATTAAAAATTTCTTTATTTCCTCTATATTATCATCTACATTTCCAGTTGTAATTATAGTTAAATCAGCTTTTGGTTTATTAGATGTTTTTCTTTGTTTTTCAGCTATTTCTATTCTGCCGTCAGTAATAGTAGTTAATTTTTCTCTTTTTTTAAGCCTTGCCATAATTATATCTTTTGGTGCATCAAACTCAATAAAAGTAATATTTCCAGTATTGTGTTTTGTATATTCTTCTAAATATTCTTTTTTTGTATATGATGCATCTACAATACTCATCCTGCCTATTTTATGTTTTTCTTCTACAAGCCGTCCAAGCTCATTATATAATTTTAAAGAATTTTCAAAAGAATATATACCTGTATCCCAGTTTAGATACTGTCGTGTAGTGATTTCTATGCCTGCCATTTCTTTTCTAACTGCATCAGAAGTGAATAAAGCAGCAGGAAAACGCTTTACAAAAGCATTTGCATTTTTTGATTTACCTGTTCCCATTAAACCAAAAAATACAAGATTATTCTGCTCCATGGATTTTGCATAAAATAAAGACATATCTATTAATTTTTTTATTTCATTGACTTTTCCATCATATAATTCCCATGATTTATCTTTTCCGTCAACTAAAAAACATGTTACTTTTGCTCTTACATAAGCAAGATAACATCTGTAATAGTTTATTAATTTTAAACTTAATTCATCATCAAAAACAGATAAAAATCCAGACAAAAAGCTGTCTGCTAAATCTGTTCTATCCATACTGTCAAGCTCCATAGATAAAAATGAAGCTTCTGAAATTACATCATTAAAACGGAACCTTTTATTAAATTCTATGCAGTCTATTAACCCAACTGTTTCATCATCATTAAAATAAATATGTTCAAGCCTTAAATCACCATGACCATTTTTAATATAGCCATCTTCTGCCCTTTTAACAAAAATATCTTTATTCTCTTCAAGAAAACCAAGAGTTTTTACCATGATATAGTCATAACTTTCTTTATCAATTAATGATGAAATATATTTTTCTGTTTGGTTAAAATTTTCAACAGCATTAAATTTAATCACATCAAAATGAGTATCAAACTCTTCGTCTTTTGGTGCAGGTTCTAAATTTTTAAAAAGTAAAGCAACCTGACTTCCTATTCTATACATATCATCAAAAGTAATAAGTCCGTCTTCTATTCTTTTTTGAAGAAAATCTTCATCTTTAATGCGTTTCATTTTTAATACATATTCTATTGCAGTTAAAGAACTTTCCACAGGAACAAGTGCAAAATCTTTTTCATTCTGCCTTACTATTTTAAGAACTTCTAAATATATATCTTTTGAAAATCTATCATTTAAATCTTTTTCTAAAATACTATACATTTTTCTGCTTTTAGCAAGCCTGTAATCAAGAAACCCAAAATCTACAGGCTTTTTAATTTTATAAACATATTCATCACCTATTACAGCATAAGAAATATGTGTTTCTTTTACAATTTTTGCTCCTGTAATATTTTTTAAAATGATAACTGAAGATGATAAATCCTTACTGTTCATAATAATATCCTTTATTTTATTTATTTTATACACATTCTTAAATACAAGATACCAGTATTATTATCAAGAAAACTATCTATTTCAACAGCATCACTTATAACTGTATTAGAACGCTGCCTTGATGATGTAGTCATATCTTTTTCAATGTTTGTCTGCTTATTATTTCTGCTTTCTACAGTCTTTTTCACTTCTAATTCATTAGAAATACTTATTTCAACAGCCTTTGAAAGTTCTGCTAGTGTATTCATTCTAGCAATTTTTTTTTGCAGGGAAATATTACTGTTTTTTGGTGCAGAGCCTGCTGCACAGTAAGAATATCCATTAATATCAGGCATCAACACCCATTCAGGTATTTCATCTGCAAAAGATATTCTTGGTAATAATAAGAATATGATATTTATATAAAAAAAGAAAGAAATAATTTTCATAAAACCCTCTTTATATTATATAACAGGTTTCAAATTATTCTGCAATCATATAAATATACATTTCTTTACTTACTGGATGCACCCAAATTTCTTTAATATAAGCTTTTACATTTTGCTGAGTTTTATAACTTGAAATATTTTTTGAAGTAGTATCAGGAAGTTTTGTATTATTTAAAGATTTAGAAGAAACAAGTAATATTGAATTAACTAAAACACCTTTTTGACGGGCAATATCTTCCAATGCTCTTTTTGAAGCTAGTTCTTTTTGACCTGCATATCCATTAATATGTGCAGCACAATAACCAACACCACCAATTAAACCATTTCTTGAAGGATTAATTACCCATTCAGGAACCTGAATATCAGATGCATAACTACTGGTGCTGTATTTAGAAGCACAGCTTGAAAAAAACATACAAACAGCACAGGAAGAAAAAATGAAAAAGGCGGATAAAATCCGCCTGTAAATTTTAATATCCATCTAACTGATTATTAGGAGTTTTCATTACCTTTTCAATCTGCTCATCCATCTCTTTTAAAGCATTTTTAGCTTGAATTTGCTGCCATAATGCCTGTTCATTACGATAGCTTGATGTGATTTGAGCTTTAATATCTTCTTCCATTGCAGGAGCATCTGCAACTACAAGTATAAATAATTCATTACATTCTGAAGATATCCATGTTTGCTTTGCTTTTGAGCCTGTTAATGTTTGGTTTGCTAACTGACGAGAAACATTAGAAGATACTTTATCTACTGTTTGAGCATCTCCAATACCTGTAGTTTGAGTAAAGTTTTTGACCATATTGCTTACTTTTAGCTGAAGCATACGAGCTATTTCATCTCTGCCGTTTGCAAGTGCTTCTGTTCTTGCAAAAGAAAGTCCAGCATTACCAATTTGAGCACTGCCAACTGCAGAAAGACCACCTTCTGCTCCACCCATAATCACCCATGATGGTGCATCTTTGTAGCACTTATTAAACTGAGCAGCTGAAACTGTCTTATTTTTTGAAGAACAACCTGCAATAACTAATGATGTTATTACTAAAACAAGTAACAATATTTTTTTCATAAAATTCCTCCATATACTTAAATATAACTACTTTTTTGTTATATTCAATGTTTATTTTCTAATAATAAGTTCATTATAACTTAGTTTTGTTACTTTATATTTATTATCTTTTTCTAAAAATACAGCTAAATAATAAGATTTATCAGGATAGTCCACAATTAAAGATGAATCATCCTGTTCTTTTACCTGTAAAACAAAAGGAATATTTTTCAAATCATTTTTTAAATCAGCTAAATCATCAATTAAAGTATTTGCCCCAGTTAAAACAATTCTAATTGATTTATAATTATCTCCAAGCACTTTTTCAGAAACCTGAGATACAAGTTTAACTGCGGTATTATTTGCCATACTTTTATATATATTAACTGCGGCATTATTCAGCGTTGCTCCCTGTGACCTGCCTGAAAAAAAACCGCTGTTTAATATTTTTATTTTATTATTTTCTTTTTCTATAAGTTTCCAGTTAAGCTCACCAGAAACCATTTTAAAAGAAACAGTGCCATAGCCTGCATTATTTCCCATATCTATAATAGATAGAATACCCAGCAAAATGTTCCTGCACATTTCATTTTTTATTAAATTATCTATACTTTTATATGTAGTATTATTAAAAGCAGCATTAAAATTGTTTGATGTAATTAAGCTGTAATCAACTAAATTAACATTAAATCCCTTTTCTTCCAGCTGTTTTATTACTGCCATATTAAAAGCATTATCAAATAACAGTTTATTATTTTCAGGCATACTGCCTGCAATCATTACACAAATTGATGTATCACTTGATATTACATCAATAAGATTTTCTACCTTTTCTGGAATAACATCTGCTTTAATTTTTATAATATATTTATTATCTTTTACATATTCTTCTACAATATTATAAGATTTTATTGTTGCAGAAAGCTCAGTTTTAACAGCTTCATCTGCAATCTCTGCATTATTAATAATTGTATCTATCTTTACTTTTGCAGGGCTTACTGTTTCTACAGCAGTCCATTTAGCTCTTGATAAAGCCATAGCTTTAGCTGATGACTTATCATTATTTATAATTAAAGCTTCACCAGTTGTTTCTATTTCAATAGCAAAAACAGTGCCAATATAGAAAATAAAAAGTAATAACAAAATAATATTGAGTCTAATCACCTTACTTTGGCACCTCTAAGCCTAACTCTTTCATTACTACTTGCAAATCATACCATGCTTCACGCTTTTTAGAAGGATTTCTTAAAAGATATGACGGATGAAAAGTAGGAAGCACTTTATATCCGTAAAAATTCTGCCATTTGCCACGAAGTTTACTAATTTCAAGTTTTATTTTCCCTTCTGGCTGCAGCAAAAAATTAAGAGAAACAGAGCCAAGGCATACAATTATTTCAGGGTTAATTATTTGTATCTGGCTTCTTAAATAGCCTATGCATGCTTGAGCTTCTTCTGCTAATGGGTTCCTATTATTTGGTGGTCTGCATTTAACTATATTTGCAATATACACATCATCTCTACTTAAACCCATTGCATTAATCATTTTAGTTAAAAGCTTGCCGCTTCTGCCTACAAAAGGAAGCCCTTGAGCATCTTCATCAGCTCCCGGACCTTCCCCTATAAACATTAATCGTGTATCAGCATTACCATTACCAAAAACAATATTTGTTCTAGTAGCAGCAAGCCCGCATTTATCACAATCTGTAAAACTTACTTTTAATTTATCCAACTGTTCTTGTTTTGATAAACCATTATCTAATATTACATTACTATTTAACATATTACTTTCTTGTTTTATACAATTTAACTTATTTTCCTGTGCCATAATATCATCTAAGCCAAACAAAATAGATTTAGGATTATGAAAAAATGAACTCATAAACATCACCTTTCATACTGTTATATACTATAATTTGATATTTAACAACTTATATTTTAGTCTGATAATGATGTATGATTTTAATACAAATCTGAATTATAAATAACTAAATACATAAAAACATCAGTAAATAAGATTATATTTATTTCTTACAATTAAATTCAATAACTTTTTAAGAAATTATAAAAATTTATAAAAAAACCCTGTGCATATAACACAGGGTAAAAAGTAAATAGACATACTATAAAAATTATTTAATAATATTTTTTGCCATACCATCTAACATATTTTGTGTGCCTTTGATAAATTCATGTTTATCTGCACCTTTATAGTTTTTAGCTATGTCAGTTGGGTTAATATAAGAAAAATATACTTTGCCTTTATCTTCAAAAATGTATATTCTTAAAGGTAAATCAATACCAGCCTGTGGGTATTCTTTCATAAAAGAAGCACCAAAAGCAGGGTTTCCAAAAATTATTAATGTGCCACGACCCATTTCAGCATTTAATTTTTTTGCATTCTCACCATGGTCAATTACTGCAAATAATGTTGCTTTTTTATTTGCTTTAACAGCATTGATTGTTTTTTCTACTGTTGTTTTGTAATCATATTTACTTTCAATTGCTGTAGTATGGCCTGCAGAAAAAGAAACAGCAGCAAAACCTAATACAAAAACAGCGATAGTTAAAAATTTAAACTTTTTCATACAATTTTACTCCTTTTTAGAATTTCATAAAATTAGCACATAGAAATGAACATATCAATAAACATAACCAAAAAAATAACAATTTCTACATAATTAGTTTTGATTACTATTATTAATAAAAAATTAAAAAAAATTTAATTTATTACAATATTCAACTTTAATGGATGGTCTGAACTTTCACATCTTTCTGCAGCTGCAAGTAAATTCCCTTTATTATCCATTATAAAAAAATTACTGCCTTTATGCTCTATAGGAAAAAATAAAAAAGAATCTTTATTTGGAGAAACACCATTTTTTATGTGTTTAATAAAGCTGTCCTTAATAACAACTCTGCCCCATTCTAACACATCATAAACAGGAATAACTGCTTGTGATAATTTATTTTCTTCAGAAAGCTGCTCAAGCTGAGAAATTTTATAAGATTTATTAGATTTAAATACTCCATTAGCTGAACGAATAAGACCACTCATCAATGCACCAGTTTCTAAACGCTCGCCAATAGTATTTATTATACTTCTTATATATGTGCCTTTACCGCATGATACTTTCATTATACCAAATGGATATTCATAGTTTAAAAGGTCAATAGAATATATTTCCATTTCTTTTTGACCAGCATCTTCTATCTCGCCTTTCCGTGCAAGCTTATAAGCTCTAACACCATTTATTTTTTTAGCAGAATATGCTGGAACTTTTAAAGATATTTTACCAGTTAAAGAGCTGAAAGTATTTTTTAAATCTTCCACACTAACAATTTTATCTGAAACTTTTTCTATTTCTGAAGTGTTATCATAACTTTGACTTCTTTCCCCAAGTTTAAATTCTGCAATATATTCTTTATCTACACTTGATAAATAATCTGCAAATCTTGTTGCATATCCGGTTAAAATAGGAAGAACACCTTCTGCCATAGGGTCAAGTGTTCCAAGATGACCGCATTTTGATACATTAAAAAGGCGTCGTATTTTTGCTACAACATCAAAAGATGTCATACCAGATTCTTTATATACACTTACAATACCATTCATTAATGGTTTTCCTTTTCTATTAAGCTAAGCAGACCGTCTATTCTGTCTGCTTCTTGTCTGGAATCATCTATAATAAATTCTAATTTTGGCACTTTTTTGCTGCGGACAGATTTTAATATTTCTTTACGAATAAACCCTGCAGAACGCTCTAAACCTGCCTGTATACCTTTTAATGCATCATTATTATATGTAGTCCAGTATATTCTTGCTAAATCTAAGTCAACATTTACTTTTACAGCAGTAATAACTACATCTTTTACTTTTGGATCATGAACACTATCCCTTATTACATTTGATACTTCCTGCCTTATTAGCTCCGCAAATCGTTTTGTTCTTAATGTTTCCTGCATACTACTTCTCTTTTTCGTCTTTGGCTACATCTTCTAGTGTTCTTTTTTCTTCAACCACTTCATATACTTCTAATACATCATTTTCTTTAATATCTTGATATTTTTCAATAGTTAAACCACACTCATAACCTGCAACAACTTCTTTTACATCATCAGTAAATCGTTTTAATGAGCTTAATTTACCATCAAAAATTACAATAGAATCTCTAATAACTCTTACACTTGAGTTTCTAGTAACTTTACCGTCAGTAACAAAACAACCTGCAATTTTACCAACTTTTGGTGCAGAGAATATTTGTCTGATTTCTATATGACCTATAATATTTTCTTTCACTTCTGGTGAAAGCAGACCTTCAAGAGCAAGTTTCACATCATCTATTGCTTTATAGATTACTGAATAAAGTTCAATATTTATTTTTTCTCTTTCTGCAGACTGTTTTGCTTTTGCATCTGGACGAACATTAAAGCCTATTATAATAGCACTTGATGCAACAGCAAGAGATATATCTGACTCATTAATTGCACCTATACCATCATGTATAATGCTTACTTTTACTTCTTTATTAGAAAGTTTTAAAAGAGATGATGATAATGCTTCTAATGAGCCTTGTGCATCTGCTTTTAATACAATATTTAATTCTTTCAATTCGCCATCTTTCATTTTACTAAAGAAGTCAGCAAGTGAAAGTTTACCCCTGTCAGCCATCTGCTGTTCTTTTGCAAGCTTAGCTCTTAATTCTGTAACTTGTTTTGCTGTTTTTTCGTCAGTTACAATAAATTTCTCACCTGCTTCTGGAAGTTCGCTGAAGCCCATAACTTCAGCAGGAATAGATAGACCAGCATCTTTTATAGATAAGCCTTTATAGTTAAACATAGCTCTTACTTTGCCAAATTGAGAACCTGAAATAAATGTATCGCCGCGTCTTAAAGTACCATTTTTAACAAGCACTGTTGCAACAGGTCCTTTTTGTTTATCAAGACGGCTTTCAATAACAACACCCTCTGCAGGTCTGTTTTTATTGCCTTTTAAATCAAGTATTTCTGCTTCAAGCATAACTCTATCTAATAAATCATCAATATGCAGGCGTTTTTTTGCAGAAATTTCTTGAAATTGATAATCTCCGCCCCATTCTTCTGGGATAATGCCATATTCTGCCAGTTGCTGTTTAACTTTATCAGAATTTGCTCCATCTTTATCTATTTTATTAATTGCCACAACTATACGAACACCAGCTGCTTTTGCATGGTCAATAGCTTCTTTTGTCTGTGGTTTAACACCATCATCTGCTGCAACAACTAAAATGACTATATCTGTTAATAATGCACCGCGAGCACGAAGTGTTGTAAATGCTTCATGACCTGGAGTATCTAAAAATGTAACAGTTCCATTGCTGCATTCTACTTCATATGCACCAATATGCTGAGTAATACCACCAGCTTCACCAGATACAACACTTGTTGAACGAATAGCATCTAAAAGAGAAGTTTTACCATGATCAACATGTCCCATAACTGTAACAATTGGCGGGCGTTTTTCCAAATCTTCTTCTTTATCATCATATACTGGCAGCAAATCATCTTCTGTAATAGTTTTAATAGTAACTTCTACACCATATTCAAGACCTAAAAGCTGAGCACTTTCAGCATCTATTGACTGATTAACACTAGCCATAATGCCCATAGAAAATAATTTTTTAATAAGCTCAGTGGTTTTAACACCTATTAAACTGCCAAATTCAGATATAACAATATATTCCCCTATTTCTATTTTTTCTGGACGGACAAATGCTTTTATTTGAGATTTATCCTGCTTTTTATTTACTTTTTTATTTAATCTATTTTTATTAAAATTGTTATTTTTTGGCTGTCTATCAGGGTCTACATCTAATAAATCTGAAATATCAATATTTGGCGAAATAGCAGGCGAACTATCTACTTCATTTTCAATAGTAAGCTCATCCATACCTTCATTAATAGTTTTTATCCAGCTTTTAGAGCGTTTACTATCTTTTTTACTTTTTGTTTTTTTACTTTCTTTATCTTTATCTTTATTTTCGTCTTCTTTCTTTTTAACAATGCGTTTTCTATCTTTATCAACAGCTATAAATACATTATCATTACCCATTCTCTGCTGACCGCCAGTCTGCTGATTTTTTCCGCCTTTATTATCGCGAAATCTATCACTTGAGCTGTTTTTATCTCTGTCTTGAAAACGCTTATCACTTTTATCTCTATCTTTATTAAATTGTCTATCAGTTTTCTCATTTCTATCTTTAGAAAAACTTTTATTTTTATCACTTGGTTTATTTTTATTAAATGGTTTATCTTTACGGTCGTCCTTTTTTTGCTCTTTTGAACGGTCTTGGTTTTTATTTTGAAAATTTTGACGACTTTGAGTATTTTTGTTGTAGCTTTGTTTATGGCTGTTTTTAGAAGCTTCATTATTATTAGATGCAATAGTATTATTTTGGTTAGCAGTATTATTATTTTGATTAACAGCAGTAGTTTTCACATCAGTAGAAACAGTCTGCATTTCTTTTGTTTCCTGTTTTACTGTAGTTTTTTTTACACTCTGCGGGTTATATTGCTGAGCTGCTTTTTCTTTATTATACTGAATTCTATCTTCATCAACTTTTTTAATGTGCTGCTCCATTAATTTTTTACGCTTTTTCAGTTCTTCTTTGCTTAATTTTATATTAGGACCATCCTGCTGACTGCCACCAGTATTTTTATTACTCACTACTACTTCTTTAATTTTAACACCTTTCTTATGGCGTTCTAATGCTTTTTGAAGCATTTCCTGCCTTCTATCAAGCTGTCCTCTTTTATCAAGTCCAGCTGCTGTTACATCTTCATCTTTAACAGTATCATTACCATTGGATACCTGCACACCTGATGCCTGTAACACTTTTACAGTTTCCTCAATACTAATACCTGCATTTTTCGCCACATCACTAACTTTTTTTAACGCCATTTAATTCTCCATAAAATAAACCATCAATATCTGTAATCAAGTTTTTATATTTTATTAATTTATCTGCTGTATATTTATCATAAACAATGCATAATTTTTTACTGCCATTATAAACTGCTTTATCTAATAATATATTGTTACTGCTGTTTATTAATACATCATACCTGAATAAAACTAATTTTTCAGTGTTTATATAAGCATCATTAATACCATATTTCTCAAACAACTTATTAATATTGTATATAATATTATTTTTTATATTTTCTCTAAGTTTATCATATAATAAATTTATATTTACACTTTCATCTAAATATTTATATACAGTTTTCTTTTTAAATACTTTATTTATACATGTATGTTTTGGGCATACATAAAAACTTCTGCCTTGTTTATTCTGCCAAAAATCAAAAAAAATATCTGGCAGAGTAATTCTTAATAAATTTGATTTATGCTGCCTTATACCACAAAATGCACAAACTCTGTATTCTTTCGGCTTAGACAATATAAACCCTATTCTTCGTCGTCAAGTTCATCAAGCTTTGCTGTTAAATAATCTATTGCAGCATTGATTATACCAACAGCGGCTTCTTCAGAAATTTCTAAATAAGATACAATTTCATCAACACTTGCACTGGAAAGTTTTTCTATATCACCTACACCATGCTCTATTAATTTAGCAATCATAGCATGATTTAAAATTTCTAAATTTTCCAGATTATAAAGCTCATAAAAAGCTTTTAATTCCTGCTCCTGCTCTTCTAAACGGCTTGTTCTAATTTCTGCATATTCACTTTCCTTTAATACATCTAAACGCCATTCAGTTAAAATAGCTGCAAGACGGACATTTTGACCTTTCTTGCCAATAGCTAAAGAAAGCTGGTCATCAGGAACAACTATTTCTATAGTTTTATCATCTTCAATAATATTTGTTAATAAAACATTAGCAGGACTGATTGCATTACATACATATTTAACTGGGTCTGGAGACCATTCAACAACATCAATTTTTTCTTTTTTAAGTTCATCAGAAATAGTTGATATTCTAGCACCTTTAACACCAATACATGCACCTACTGGGTCAATATTAGAGTTTTTAGAATATACTGCAACTTTTGCTCTGTCTCCCGGCTCTCTTGCAGCACCTTTAACTTCAATAATACCTTCAAATACTTCTGGTATCTCTGCTTCAAATAATTTTTTAAGAAAATTAGGATGTGAACGAGATAATATTAACTGTGGCCAGCTTTTAACAAGTTTAATATCTAAAAGTAATGCACGCACATAGTCATTTCTATTAAAAAATTCACCGGGTATCATTTCTTTTTTAGGGAGTATAGCTTCAGTTTTACCAATATTAATAATAATATTATCTCTATCTGTTTTTAAAATAGTTCCATTAACTATTTCACCAAGTTTGTTTTGAAAATTATCTAATATAACTTGTTTTTCAGCTTCTTTTAGTTTTTCAATAAGTTTTTGCTTAGCAACAAGAGCTGCCTGTCTGCCTAAAGCATCAAGAGTAGTCGGCACCATTAATATATCACCATACTGTGGGTTTTCTTTATACTCTTTTGCTTCCTCCATAGTTATTTCATACCAGTTGCTTTCTTCTGATTCTGATACTTCTTTTGGTATTAATATATTTATAAGGCCTTTATCTAAATCAACAGTAACTTCTGGTTCTAAATATTTACCAATACGCTTAACAGTAGCTGCTACAATAGCTTCATGAAGAGCATCTGCTAATATTTCTCTAGATATACCTTTTTCTCTGCCTAAATCTTCCACAGTTTTTATGATTTCTTTACTGCTGCTCATTATTCCTCCTAAAATTCATATTCAATGCGGGCTTTTGCAATATCTGAAATGACAATATCAAATTCTGCACTTTCTTCTTTTGTGTAGATATGGACAATACCATTTTCACATGACATTACTTTTCCTTTATATCTTTTACGACCGTCTTTGGCTTTTGTTTTTGTCTCAAAATAAACTATTTTATTAATACAGTTTATAAAATCATGCTCTTTATGCAGTTTTCTGTCTGGTCCTGGACTTGATACTTCAAAATTATATGATGGACATTTAATTTCACTTTCATAACTATCAAGCCATTTAGAAAGTTCTCTGCTTATATCTGCACACATATTTAAGGAAGTATCATCACCATCAATTGTTACCCGCAAAGTGTAAGATTTTTTCTCAGGTTTTAATGTAATATCAAGCACTTTACATTTATATTTACATGCAGTTTTTTCTGCATATTCTATAAATTTTTTTGGTATTGTTATACGCAAATTATACTCCTTAAAACAAAAAAATAGGCGGGAGCAACCCGCCTAACTACATCTTATAATATGAATAAATATTATAAGAATAATTACAACAAGAAATATCCTGCAACACAAGATATTACTAGCATCATAAATAACTTACTATTTATGAGCGGAAATAAGGGATAATACCCTTATAAAGCTACTTCTTAAAAGCTCTTGCACTTTCTACCATATTTTTTATGAAATAGCAAGTATTTTTTATAGTTTTTATAATTTACCAGTTATCCCATAATAACATTGAATATATTTATATTTTTCTATATATTCTTCAGTCTGTGCAGGCAGTAGTTGAGAAAGCTCTATTATGCCAGTGTATGTATTTAAATTCCACTTCATTCTTTGATTTTTTACATCTTTCATATATGATAAGCCTAAGCCTGCTAATAATGGACTTAAATATAATAAACCTAAGTTTTTTAATACACTGCTCTTTTTGTATTATAAATATATAATTTTATCTGCTGTTTCTTTATCTACAGCCCTGTTTGCTGTATATATTATACATTTTCCAGCGTCTGCTGCTTCTTTGATTTTTGCTGCAACTTTTGTTTTAGAATTATCATCAAGTGAAACAAAAGGCTCATCAAGCATAATCAATTCTTTTGTTTCAAGATAGCCGTAGATAAAAAGCAGCCTTTTTTGACCGTCACTTAAATAAAACGGACTCATATCTTTACTGGCATTAATCTCTTTTAGTAAGTTTTTTGCACTATTTTCATTATTATCCATAATAAGCACAGCTTCTTCAAGAGCTGTTTCTTTAAATATCAAATGCTCTGGAAACTGCAGACATACACCAAGCTGTTTTTTATCTATATTATATAGTATACTGCCCTGCTTTTTATCTACTACACCACATAAAGTTTTAAGCAACACACTTTTGCCACAGCCATTAAGTCCAAAAATACATATTATATCACCTTTTTCTGCTGAAAAATTTACTTTTTTAGAGTTTACAAGAGTTTCTAAATCTTCTACTTTTAATAATATATCTTCCAAAAACTACCTGCCTTTTTCATAATTATTAATAAGTCCATCATACATAAGCTGAATATTCATTACATTTATAATGTTTTATATATCTATCTTTTTTATATTAAACATACTTTTGAATATTTCATCAAAATCAGATTTTATACTTTTTATTAGACTTTCTATTTTTGTTTGCACTTCCACAGCTAAAAATTAAAGGTTTAAACTTATCTAAAAATTTTGTGCAGAAGTCATTTTGAGCCTGATTTTAAAGGCAAAAAATCTAAATTATATATCACAAGTCAGATAAGTTCACATTTTTTATATTATCTTAAAATATTTTCAGCAAATGCACTTACTTTTTCAGATGCAAGTTCTGCCCTTTCATAAATAACTTCATCAAAAAATCTGTCATCAATATATGGCGATTTATCAAGGTTGCATAAAAGTCTTGCAGCTTTTACACCATTTGTTTTTGTGCCAAGGATTTGTGCAATAGGGATTACAGAACCTTCTGTTCCAATAACTGCTACACCATCACAATGTTCTAATCCTGCAAATGCTTGATACATATCATAATATTTTGGTGCCTGTTCACCAAAAAATATTATAGATGGTTTAAATTCTACACTACCGCATTTTTCACATTTTAAAGGCTTATATTCTCCTTCAATATATATTTCATTAAGACATTCTGTGCAGTGAATATAATTTATATGACCATGAACATGCATAACTTTTCTACATCCTGCTTTCTCAAGAAGATTATCAATATTTTGGGTAATAACCACAACTTTTTCTTCCCCATATTTATTCTGCAATTCTGCAATAACTTTATGCATTTTATTAGGCTCTGCATCAACATACTGGCATCTTCTTTTTGAGTAAAACTCATGTACCATGTTATAATTTGCTCTCCATGTTACAATATTACAGACTTTATTAATATCATATTTATCCCACAGACCGTTTCCACCACGGAATACTCCAAGTCCGCTGTCTGCACTCAGCCCTGCACCACTGAAAAACAGTATTTTAGCCATACATCACCTATAAAAAATGGGACATATAATGTCCCATATAACAATTTATTTGCTCATATTATTTAAAAATTCAGCATTTGTTTTTGTGCCGCGCATTTTATCAAGCACAAGTTCCATTGCATCTACAGGGTTCATATTTGACAAAAATCTGCGTAATATCCATACTTTATTCTGCTCTTCCTGAGTATGCAGCAGTTCTTCACGGCGTGTGCCTGATTTATTAATATCAATAGCAGGAAACAATCTGCGTTCAACAAGACGCCTGTCAAGATGAAGCTCCATATTACCTGTTCCCTTAAATTCTTCAAAAATAACTTCATCCATTCTAGAACCTGTATCTACAAGGGCTGAAGCAATAATAGAAAGACTGCCACCGTTTTCAATATTTCTTGCAGCACCAAAAAAGCGTTTTGGTTTATGCAATGCATTCGCATCAACACCACCAGAAAGCACTTTACCACTTGATGGCTCAACAGCATTATATGCTCTTGCAAGACGAGTAATACTATCTAATATAATAACCACATCTCTGCCACTTTCTACAAGCCGTTTTGATTTATTAAGCACCATTTCAGCTACCTGCACATGTCTGTATGCCGGCTCATCAAAAGTAGATGATATAACTTCTACCTGCATAGGCTCTCTGCCTTCATTAACAGCTTCTGCAGTCATTGCTGCAACAGTTTTTTTAAAGTCTGTAACTTCTTCCGGCCTTTCATCTATTAATAAAAGTATCATATATACTTCTGGGTGATTTTTTGCGATACTGCTCGCAATAGATTTCATAAGAACAGTTTTACCAGTTCTAGGAGGTGCAACAATCAAACCACGCTGCCCTTTACCTATTGGAGCAATTAAATTTATACATCTTGTATCATATTTTGTAGGATCTGCTTCTAAATCAAGTCTTTCATCTGGGAAAAGAGGAGTTAAGTTTTCAAACAGATTTCTTTGTCTTGTAGGTGCATCAAAGTTTACTGTTTCTACTTTTAAAAGTGCAAAATATTTTTCATTATCTTTTGGTGGTCTAATTTCACCAGCAACAGTATCTCCATTTCTAAGACCAAATCTTCTAATTTGTGCAGGTGATACATATATATCATCAGGACCTGGAAGATAGTTATAGTCTGGAGAGCGGAGAAACCCAAACCCGTCTGGTAAAATCTCTAATACCCCTTGACCATAAATCTGACCATTTTTTATGCTTGTTGACTTTAATATTTCAAATACAAGCTCTTGTTTTAATAAGTTTTCAGCATTTTCAATTTCAAGCTGAGTAGCAATAGCCACTAAATCTTCAATAGATTTCTTTTTTAACTCTGTAAGATTCACAAATATACCCCTGTTTAATGAACATTTATATATTACTTAAAAATATTTTCACACAAAAATACATGAATAAAGCAACAAACAAAACTTTAAGGTAACTGAAATTTAACTAAAAAATTGGTTGACAATATACAGAACCTTCTAGAAAATAATGGAATAAACTATATCTCTTTATTATTACATATTAAAAAGTTTGTCAAGAGAATTTATAAAATATATTTTTATATGACAGCAGCTTTATAAATAAATATTTTTTTAATGACTAAATAAAAAATATATGATAAAATTTATTTCATTAAAAATTGTAACGGAGAGAGTTATGAAAAAACTTATTACTTTATCAGCAATTATTATTGTTATTTTTTCTTTTGGTTGTAAAAAAGAGCAAACACAAAAACAGCTTGATAATACAAGCAGTGAACAGGTTATAGAAAAAACTGATATGACTCAATTTGAAAAATCACTTTCACTATTTAAAAATCCACAATATGATTTATTATACAAATTAATAGAAAAAGGCATCAATGCAGAGCTTGAAGATAATGTTACAATACCTTATCCAAGCCATGCAAAACGACTTTTAATAAATGATGAACAAATTACTATACAAAAAGGTGCAACGCCACTTGGTATTGCTGCCCTTTTCTGCACACCTTCACTTGTTAATAACTTAATAGAAAAAGGTGCAGATTTGAAAACAACTATTAATGGCAACTCTATTGCAGCTGTTATTATCCAATGCGGCGAAGCAGAACAGGCTGGTATGTTTGAAAACTACCTTAAAGCTGTCCGCAAATTTGAAAAAGATAACCCTGCAGTTTATGAAAATAAAGCAGAATTATATGCAGCTAACTCTATAATAAATATTATGGGAGATAATGGCGAATATATCCCAGTGCAGACAATTATGAACTATGCTGTTGAAAATAAATTAAATAATATTATACCTGTTATATTAAAGTATGCAGGTGGCATTAACTTCTTTAAAAATGATAATAATAATCCAAATAATCTGCTTCCAATAGTAACAGCTTTAGAAAATAATAACTATGAGGCTGCAAAACTGTTTTTTGATAAAACTGGCTCACTTTTTGCTCAAATGTATACTCTTGATGGTGTAAAAGTTTCATTGATTGATTACCTTTTCTATAATGTCATGGATGAAGAAATAAAAAAAGCAGATATTCCAGTAAATACATTCTTTAAATCATTAATCAATGGTTACAAACAAAGCGGAACAGGTATTAAAGAAATCAAAACTATGCTTGAAAGCGGCAATTTAACTACTGTATTAGATACACCATTAGCTGTTGAAAATGGTGAATTACCAGCTGGAGCAACTGTTGCACATATTGCTGCAGCTATGGAATATCATGCTCTTTTAAAAGCCATGGCTTTTTATAATGAGAAAACTGAAATATTAAATATACAGGATAGTAATGGCGATACTCCACTTCATACTGCAGTTAGAGCAGGTAATCTATCAACAGCAAAAATATTATTAGAGGGTGGAGCATTTATTGATAAAGTAAATTATAATGGATTAACTCCACTTGCTGTGGTAATAAAAGAATATAATGGCAAAAATCAAGCAGCTCTTGTAAGGCTTCTTTTAACAAGTGCAGGCAATACTACATCTAGGTATGATTTAATGCCTGATGATAAAACAATTGAAATATTTGAAAATGCAAAAAATATAAAAACAGTAAACGATATACTTAATAAATATAATATAAAAACAGAAAATATTGAAGCAAGGGGTTATTTATTATCTGAATCAAAAAGATATGCAGAAAAAGAACTTAACCCACAGATTGTAAGAATTATGAAAGGCGGTATAGATAACCAGCTTCCATTTGCTGTATATATGTATGAAATACCACCATTTCCAAAAGATGCTACCCCATTAATTGCAGCAGCTATTGCATGCTCTGAAAATACAGCCCGTAATTTGATACTTGCAAAAGCGAATACAGATATAAGAATTACTGGTGAAAATGATTTAAAATATGATGCCTATGATTTTGCAGACAGAGTCTCTAAATGTGAACCAGTGAAAGCAATACTTAAAAATCCATCATCATTAAAGATTGATATAGAAGATTTGTTAGCATGGGATGTAGAACAGCCTGCGGAATATAATACAGCTGAAGAAGACGCATACACTGTAGAAAAAAATAATGATGACAGCAGCAAGAATGAAAATTCAGATGTAGAATTAATTATTGAAGAACCTGTACAATAAATAAGTAATATTATAAAATATTTAAAAATATTAAAGCCTGATAATATAACTTATTATCAGGCTTATCTTAAACAATTATTTAATATAAATCAGCTAATGATATATTTTATGAAAACTTAAACGACTGCTTAAATTGCTGCACTCATTTGTAGATTTTATAAAGGGATGATTGAGATAAACTTTATAATAGTATTTTATGTAATTGTGTGTTATATGCTGTGAAGCTGCTTTATACTTATGATATAAAAACAATATATAGAGTGTAAATATATTTTTATAATACTTTTTTTAAAATTGCAAATTTGCTGAAATACTATCAAAGATTAATTTTCCTTATATTTTTCAGCAGTTTTTATGTTATTTATATAAATACTGCTTTTTATTTATATATATTTTTACTGCATTAACTAAATATTTTATTTTGTAGAATGTATATAAATATCTTAAATTTGAATATAATTAGACTACTACTTTATATTTGGAGAATTAACTGATGGAAATTACTGTTTTAATACTTATTATAGCTGGAACATACTTTTTTTTAAAGTTTTTTACAGTTCACAGATGCCCATACTGCCAGTCAAGATATATCAACAGAAAAAAAAATATGGAAGTTAAGTCTGGTTATAAAGTATATGTATGCAGTGCATGCGGAAAAGTAACTGAAAGGAAAAATCTGTTTTATAAAGAAAAATAATATTAAAAATTGGACTTACCAAAAAAATTTATGCAGCAGTCATTTTGACCTTATTTTAAAGACAAAAAAATCTAAATTATATATATTACAGCAGTATATAACATTGTTAAATTATCTGTTGTTTAGATACTATATATACTTTATCTATTAAATAAGGTTATATTTATTTCTTACAATTAAAATTGCAAATTTTTAAAGATACTATCAAATATGTATGTATCTATATTATGTTTATTAAAAGTATCCAATATTTTTTAATACATTATATCACAGTATTCTTTATCTGGACTTACATTTATTAATGTTACTTTTATTTTACATTTCTTTTATAATATAAAAAAAGGCAGAGTTTATATACCCTGCCCTTATATATTTTGATTTATTATAAATCTTACTTAACAAAAAGAAGGATAAGAGATACAACTAAACCATAAATAGCGATAGATTCAATAAGTGCAACACCTACAAGTAAGTAAGTGAAAATTTTACCTGCAACCCCAGGGTTACGAGAAATACCTTCAAGACCGCCTCTAATAGCACTACCCATACCAACACCAGCACCAAGACCAGCAAGACCGATTGCAAGACCTGCACCTAAGTAAAGTGCCCATGCACTAGATGATGCACCAGTTTGTGCGAAAGCTGGCACTGCAATTAATGCCATCATTGTAGCTAAGATAACTTTTTTCATTGAAAAGTCCTCCAAAAAATAAAAAATATTTTAAGCGTAAAATAAGAACGCTATTTTTTTAATTTATATATACATCTTAATAAGATTATATATTTACAAATTTACTTAATTAAATCAAATATAATTTAATCAAGATTTTAAGCTTAATATAGGCGGATCGCTTTAAAACAAAGGGAGTTTACACAATAGTAAATGACCAAGTTTTGAAACTATCCAACAACAAATAAACTAAAACTAAGCGATGTTAAACATCATATTTAGCTTGAATTTTTTCTTTAGACAAGGCGGAAAGTTTTAAAATGAAAGGAGTTTACATAATAGTAAATGACCGAATTTAAAAACTTTCCAACATATCCTAAGCTAAATATATTTAATTAAGATTTTTAGTTTAATCTAGGCGGAATGATAAAAAGCGACAGGAGTTTATATAATAAGTAAATGACTTAGCTTTTTATTAAGCCAACAACGAATAAACTAAAAACTAAACAATTTCAAACATCGCAAATTAGCTTAGATTTTAATTTTAGACAAGGCGGATAGTTTTAAAACGAAGGGAGTTTACATAGAAGTAAATGACCAAGTTTTGAAACTATCCAACACCGTATAAAATTAAAAGACAGCGAATTTTAGTGAGCTTCTTCTAAAGCACCAGCTATATACACCATAGTCAGCATCATAAATACAAAAGCCTGAAGTATGCTTGTAAATATCATTAAGAAGAACATTGGTATTGGTAATAAAAATGGTACAAGCATAAATAATATTACCACTACTAAGTCTTCACCAGCAATGTTACCAAAAAGCCTCATTGTAAGTGAAAGTGGTCTTGCTAAGTGGCTGATAATTTCTATGATTAACATAAATGGTGCAAGTGCTGGTAAAGGTCCTAAAAAGTGCTTAATATAAGATGCACCATGTTTTTTAATACCTATAAAGTTATAAAGTAAAAATACAAATATTGCAGGAGCAGCAGTTGTATTCATATTGCTTGTAGGTGGAATAAGCCCAGGAATAAGTCCCATAAGATTTGATACTGCAACATAAAGACCAATACCAAAAACTATTGGCAGATAAGGTTTACCTTCTTTACCCATAACATCTACAGCTAAATTGCTGAGACCGCCAACTAAAACTTCAAAAAAGTTTTGTGACTTAGAAGGTATTTCGCTGCGTAATGAGCGGACATATAAACCTAAAAAGAAAATAATGCACACAGCAACACAAAGCATAATTACATGAAGATAATGATGCTGAATATTTGCTGGTAAAAATGATGTCAAATTAAGAGGATGTTCCATCTTCTTTCCCCCGAAAGATTTGATATATTCCAGTAATAAAAACTCCCACAAAAGGAAGTATTATACCCAAAGCAAATGACCATTTGTATAACTTAAGCACTACAAGAGAAATATATATACAAACACCAATAAAAACCCACCTTGTAAAACTTTGCAGCAGAAAGCCTGTAACTGCAGCCTGCTTTACTGCTCTTTTTAAATAACGGGCAAGTAAAAGTAAATCAATCAATATGATAATAAAACCTGCAAAAAAAGCATTTGCATAAGTTATATCATAAAAAAAATAAAACACTGTATAACATGATAACAGCATTATTATAGAGATTATAAGCACAGGTTTATAACTTTTTATCACCATATCTTTATTATATTATATTATATATTTTTTTTTCGCAAGTGTTTTCTACACTATTTTTATGTTTTTTATTAGTTTACAAGTGTATACAAAACACTTGTTTATTTCTTTTCCTTTTTATCATCCCTTATATTTTCTAAAGTAATGCCTGCTTTTTTCATATAGTGTATTGCATTTTTTATACCTGCTATTACACCAAAAATTAAAAATATAAATAAAAGCCATGGAGAAGTTCCCAGCCACTTATCTAAAAAATATCCTATTGCTCCACCTACAAGCATACCAGAAACAAGAGCCATACCTACAGTAGATGCATTAAAAAGCTGCTTATAAACGGACTTGTCTTTATTTTCTTCATCACCATTATTGTTAGGTATATATGCCATATTAGAGACCTTTTAATGATTCATAATGAGCTTTTATTGTTTTTTCAATATCATCATCACTGTGAACACTTGAAACAAACATAGCTTCAAACTGTGCAGGAGCTAATGCAATACCACGGTTCAACATATTATGAAAAAATTTTGCATATTTTTTAGTATCACTTTTCACTGCATCAGTGTAACTTTCAACTTTGCCATCAGTAAAAAATGTGCATGAAAGAGATTCTATTGTATTAAAAGCATAGTTTAAACCTAATTTTTTAGAATTTTCTCTAAATCCTGCCCATAATTTATCAGATTTATCTTTTAATTTTCTATAAAAATCAGGTGATGATAATTTTTCTAATGTTTTAAGACCTGCTGTCATTGCAAGTGGATTGCCAGAAAGTGTGCCTGCCTGATATACTGGACCTGCAGGAGATATCATATCCATAATATCACTTCTGCCTCCATAAGCACCAACAGGCATACCACCGCCAATAATTTTACCCATAGTTGTAATATCAGGACTTACACCAAAATATTTCTGTGCTCCACCTGATGAAAGCCTGAAACCTGTAATAACTTCATCAAATATTAATAGTGTGCCATTTTCATCACATAATTTTCTAAGACCTTCTAAAAATCCAGATTTTGGAAGGACAACACCCATATTTGCTGCAACTGGTTCTACTATTAAACATGCTATTTCATTTTTATTCTGCTTAAATATTTCTGTCACATTTTCTAAATCATTATATTGAGCAATTATTGTGTTTTTTGCTGCATCCTGCGGAACTCCAGGAGATGATGTTTCTCCAAAAGTTAAAAGACCACTGCCTGCACGCACAAGCATAAAATCAGAATGACCATGGTAGCAGCCTTCAAATTTTATAATCTTATCTCTTTTTGTGAAACCCCTTGCAAGCCTTAATGCACTCATAACTGCTTCTGTACCTGATGATACCATACGGACTTTTTCCACTGACGGCATTAATTCTACAATCTTTTCTGCCAGTTCTGTCTCTTTTTTTGTTGGAGCTCCAAAACTTGTACCATTCTCTACTGCCTTAATAACTGCATCATTAACATCTTTATCGCAGTGGCCTAAAATCATAGGACCCCATGAACATACATAATCAATATATTCATTATTATCAGTATCCCATATATGGCTGCCTTTACCTTTTGCAACAAAATAAGGCTCACCACCAACTGAGCCAAATGCTCTTACAGGGCTGTTTACTCCACCGGGAATATATTTTTTAGCTTCATCAAAAAATGACATTTCATTACTCCATTAATTAAAATAAGATTAGGTTTATTAAATACTATAATACAAAATTTTTCAAGATGAGATTTATATTTTATTTTATCGTGGGTATACCATATATTTTATATAGTTGCAATAAAATTAATTATGTATATAATAAATAAAAAATAATTAACTGGTGTAGTTTATGGAAAATTTAGATATGTTAATAGAAAAATATTTTGATAAAGCTGTGCAGGATATGCAGGATTTAATAAAAATTAATTCTCAACTTGACAGAAGCACTGTTGATGAGAAAAATCCTTTTGGAAAAGGTGCTGCAGAATGTTTAAATAAATTTATCAATATCGCAGAAAAAGATGGCTTTACTGTTAAAAATATTGATAATTATGCAGGGTATGCAGAATATGGTAATGGTAATTTAATTGGCATTTTAGCACATTTAGATGTAGTGCCTGCAGGAAATGAAAGCTTATGGCAGCACTCACCTTTTGCTGCAAAAATATATGATAATAAATTATACGGCAGGGGTGCAATAGATGATAAAGGTCCATTAATTGCTGCATATACTGCTGTTAAAATTTTAAAAGCAACAGGAATTAAACTTAATAAAAGGTTTAGAATAATTGCAGGCTGTGATGAAGAGACATCTATGCGGTGTATAAAAAGATATAAAGAAACAGAAGAAATACCTGTATTTTCATTTTCCCCAGATGCTAATTTTCCTGCTGTATATGCAGAAAAAGGTCAAATGCAGATAACTATGAAACGGGATTTTCCACTGCAGGGATTTGAGCCTGTTAAACTTTTGGGTCTTACCTGCGGAGAGCGTGTCAATATTGTGCCTGATACTGCATACGCTTATTTTGCAGGGGATTTAGCAAAAATAAAAAGACAGCTTGAAGAAATAGCTGGCGATGATTTAGAAATAGATTATTATCAGGATAGTTATTTGCAGGTAAAAGCAACTGGTAAATCTGCACATGCAATGAATCCAGAAAAAGGAATAAATGCAATGTATAAACTGCTGCATTATCTTGCACACCCTTCTTTAGATTATGGTTCATGGGAGCTTATGCTGTGGATTAGGCAGATTGCATATCTTTTAAATGACGAAAGTAACGGCAAAAGTTTCAATATAGACTGTTATGATGATATTTCTGGCAGCTTAACAATTAATCTTGGAATACTTAGATATAAAACAGAAGATTTAATATTAAAATTTGATATTAGATATCCAGTTACAATGAATAGCTCTAAAATTGAAAGTAAAATTAATAATCTGGCTGAAAAAATGATGATGCTTACTCAAATTAGCAAACATATTCCACCATTATATATTGATAAAAATAACCAATATTTACAAGAACTGTTAAAAGCATATCAGGAAGTTACTAATGATAAAAGTGAACCTGTTGCAATAGGCGGCAGAACTTACTGCACTATGATGCCTAATTCTCTTTCTTTTGGAGCTAATTTTAAAGATGATGAAGAACTGGCACATCAAAATAATGAATATATAGATTTAGATAAATTTAAAACATTAATTAAAATATATATTAAAAGTTTAATAAACTTAAATAATATGTAAAAAATAGAAACTATATTTTTTTGTAATTATACTGCCATTTGATGATATTTATAATCATTTTAAAAGGATTTAAAAAGTTTGCAGTCTATTTTTTAGATATTTAAATATATTATATAATACTGTAATATATATAATTTAGATTTTTCGCTTTTAAAAATCAGGCTCAAAATGACATAATTGTAATAGTTTTATTGTTAACAGAGTTGCCACTGCACAATGTCTATTCTGAGCATAGCAAATAATCTTAATTTATCCTTTATTAAAAAATACTGTCCAGCTACGGACTTTTAATTCAATCGCTGCTTACTCGGAAAGTCCTTGCATCGCAAAAACGGGTTCTTGCACATATTAATAGCTGTTTTCTATACTCGGAGCGGAGTAAAAGATGCCTTCTCATTAATTTTTTAAATCACACTCTGCCAAAATAAGTTTGGCTATCGCTTACTAAAGATGGCTCATCCTGAGCCTGCTTTCATATCTTACTGAGAGTAATAAGGCGAAGTATCTAAAAAACATATAATTTAAATATATTATACACTGTTGCAATAATAGATAACCTAGATTTTTTGCCTGCAAAATAAGGCTCAAAAATGACTTATATAATAAAATTTTTGGATAAGTCCAAATTTAAATAAACCCCATTTGTTAGAAAAGCAAATGGGTATTTATTCTAAGATTTTTATATTAATATTAATCTTCTAACCAGCTTTGAGCTCGTTTTACAGCTTTATGCCATTCATAAAGTTGTTTTTCTCTGCGTTCCTGTGACATTTGAGGCTCAAAACACCTATCCAGTTTCCACATAGAACGCACTTCTTCTTCACTGCTCCAAAAATTAACAGCTAAACCAGCAAGATATGCAGCTCCTAATGCAGTTGTCTCAGTAATTACTGGGCGTTCTACTACCACATTAAGCATATCTGCCTGACACTGCATAAGCATATTATTACGGCTTGCACCACCATCTACTCTTAATGTACTCATTTTCATACCAGCATCTTTTTCCATACAGCGAACTATGTCTAATGACTGATAAGCAATAGACTCTAAACCAGCACGGGCAATATGTGCCTTAGTAGTTCCTCTTGTTATACCAACTATTGTGCCTCTGGCATAAGGGTCCCAGTATGGAGCACCAAGACCTGTAAATGCAGGCACTATATACACACCACCATTATCAGGAACAGATTTGCCAAGAGCTTCTGTATCTGATGTATTTTTAATAATCTGCAGACCATCTCTAAGCCATTGAACTACTGCACCACCTATATAAACAGAGCCTTCAAAAGCATAGTGAAGACCTTTGCCAGAATCCCATGCAACAGTGGTAAGAAGATTATTCGCACTTAATTTATGCATTTTACCTGTATTCATAAGCAGAAAACAGCCTGTGCCGTATGTATTTTTTGCCATACCTTCTTTTGTGCAGGCATTGCCATAAGTTGCAGCCTGCTGGTCACCTGCATCTCCTGCTATTGGTATTGGGGCACCTAAAAATTCAGGGTGCATTTCACCCATTACACCAGACGAAGGCATTACTTTTGGTAAAAGTGATTCTGGAATATCAAAAAGCTCTAATAAATCTTTATCCCACATACCAGTATTAATATTAAAAAGTAATGTTCTGCTTGCATTTGACGGGTCTGTTGCATGAACTGAGCCTTTTGTAAAATTCCAAATAAGCCATGTATCAATATTTCCAAACAGTAAATCGCCTTTTTCTGCTAATTCTCTTGCACCTTTTACATTATCAAGTATCCACTTGATTTTTGTCCCTGAAAAATAAGAATCTAAGATAAGACCTGTTTTTTCTCTTATTAAATCAGTTTTGCCTTCTGCTTTTAATTTATCGCAATATGCAGATGTTCTTCTATCCTGCCAAACAATAGCATTATATATTGGAGCACCAGTTTTTTTATTCCATACAACAGTTGTTTCCCTTTGGTTAGTAACACCTACTGCTGCAATATCTTTAGATGATATACCTGCATTTTTTACACATTCTCTTACAACTGATGATTGAGTATCAAAAATCTCATTAGGGTTATGCTCTACCCAGCCATCCTGTGGAAAAATTTGAGAAAATTCCTGCTGAGCTATCTGCACTATATTACTTTCTCTATCAAACAGTATAGCTCTTGAGCTTGTTGTGCCTTGGTCTAATGCTAAAACATATTTTCCCATAAAATTATGCCTCCTTAATGTTAAATAATAAAAGAAAATAATATATTAATGAAAAGAGTATTAACTGCAATAGAGAATGCTGGTGGGTCTATATGGTTTCCACCATGGTTCCAAAAAACCCTTGCACCAAATTCCTGCACTGCCATACCCATAATACCGCCTAAAATACCAAATAATATTGCTGTATCTGCCCCAACATAAGGTTCAGTATGTAAAAACATTAATGCTCCAACAAGGCTTATTGCATGTGTTACAGGAACTCTACCTATTACTCCCTGCCCTAAAGCCATCATAGTAAGCATAATACCTGATATACCCCATGTAAAAAACAGTGGCACAGTCCATGCAAGGCTTGCATTAATCTGACCTGTTTCAACTAATGGACGAAGAACTGATAATGTGCCTGATGCAATAGCTGCAGAAACACCACCCATTGATATGCCTATCATCATAAGCAATGGTTTTGGTGTCATATATCCACACCATGATAGTTCATAATTATTTGTCCCAAATATTCCGTGTTTTTGAATTGATTCCCTGCTGCCAAATGCACTTTCTTTTAAGAATAGTATCCGTGCAAGCAGTGATAAAATAACAATTGAAATTGCACCTGTATCACCTAACTGAATATAAGGTATTTTTGATAATAACATTGCAAAATAAAAAGATACAACAGCTGTTAAACCGCCAACAAATAATACATCCCAGGAAGTTCCCATAAGTGGTGTAACTATATCCTTGGCACTGTTAGTTGGGTGATTTTTTTTAACACCATGAGAATAAGTGGCAGCAATTACACCTGATAAGAAACCACCAGACGCAGGTCCGAATATTGGTCCTAATGCAACCTGCATTAAGATAAAATCTGAACCGCCTGCTAAAACTACTAATGCACCCATTACTGCAATAATTGTGCATAAAATGAATGCCCACAATGCACCTATGCTTGCACCAAATATACCACCGCAAAAAGCATAGATAATTGTTACCATAACACTGCTCATGAAGAACCTCCTTCAATATTTTTTATATATTAATTAAATTCTACTCTATAACAACACCTTAAATTTTAAACTAATTACTGTAAATCTATTTATTTTCCACTAACTTTCTAATAACAGTAACAGGATGATAAGCTTTCTGACCTGTTCCGTGCTTAATTTGTGCCTGACAAGTGCCACATTCTGTTGTAACGATTTCACAGTTACTGCTTTTAATTGTATCAAAAAGTTCTTTACCTACCTCAAGTCCTATTTGATATTTTTCTTTTTTAAAGCCATAACTTCCAGATATACCACAGCAGCCAGCCTGAGCATTCTGCACTTTACTGCCAGTAAGTTTTTCAATTAAATCTATACTTGGCAGACCTATACCTTGAGCTCTTAAATGGCATGGAGAATGATATATAATTGATTTTCCTGATATTTTTTCTTTAAAACTTAATTCGCCCCGTTCTACACAACTCATAAGAAATTCCTGAGCATCCATTACCCCACCTTTATAGCTGTCATATACAACTTCTGGGAACATCTCCGGCACATCTTTTTTAAACATTAATGCACAGCTTGGGCAGCCTGTAACAATAGGAATACCTTTTTCCTGATATTCTTTAATAACAGAAACATTGCTTGCTGCATTTTTTGCTGCATCTTTCATAAATCCATTAGATACAAGCGGCAGCCCGCAGCATACAAACTGCTCAGGAACAATAACTTCATATCCTGCCTGATTAAATATCCAAATCATATCTAAACCAATGGAATAATCATAATCATCAACATAGCAGCCCGGAAAAAAAACTATTTTTTTCTCTAATTTTGGCTGTTTTAATTTTTTATAAACAAGTCTGAAATGTTTATCAAATTTTGGAATTGGTGCTTTTTTAGAAATACCAATTGTATCAAGCAAAATCCTTGTTGCAGGGTTATGCATACCAAAATTTTTCATCCAAGTAGGTATATATTTAAATACATCTGCTAAAAATCCGCCATGGCTTAATACCCAGTCACGAAGTTTGCCGCCATTTTTCTCTGTATATTCGCACCTTGCCACCATATTAAGAGTAGAGATAGACACTCCCTGCGGGCAGGATATATCACAGTTTTTACAGTTTGCACAATAATGCAGTGATTCTTCTTCTGCAATATCTAAAAATCTAAATCTTTCATAAGCAGGGCCAATTAACCTTGGTCCTAAAAAATTAGGTGTAACTTTTGCTACAGGGCAGTGAACCTGGCATATTGTACATGCTATACATTTATCAGGATTTATATGTTCTGATGACATAGTTATTTCTCCTTCTTATTTACTTGCTAATGCTGATAATGCAGCAGTATAACCTGTTGAGCAGGCTACTCCATAACCTGATTTTTCAGTTGGAAAATCATAACCTGCTATAGTGTTGCCTGCAAAAAATACATTATCATATAAAGGACTGCCTTTGCTGTCTAAGGCCTGCAGTTTACTGTTTACTTTCACTCCAAATCTTGCAAAAAGATGGCTGCCAAAAACATTTTTATCTGACCTTTCTTCAACAGAAACTGGTGAATCAATTGTTATATTAAAAATTGTTTCATATACTTTATCAGGTGTGGACGCAATGCCATTTCCAATAATTCCACCTGTTGCAATTATAAAGTTATCCGCAGTATATTCTGTTTCCAAAGCACCAGCTATATTATTATGGAGTGCTATTACACTTTTGCATTTTCCATTTTCTATGACCGCTCTTTGAACATTACAATTTTCAATAAATTTAACATTTAATTTTTTAGCTTCATTAATTAAAGCATGTCTGAGCCTGTAGCCGCCAACACCAGGTGGTATTGATACTGCTTCTACTAAAATAAAGCCAAGATTTTGCAGCTCTTTAAAATGTTTAGTATAATTTATTGTGCCACATATTGGAGGAATAATAACAGCATCATATCCTGCTGCTGCCTTTGATAATTCGCTTTTCAGCCAGTTAAACCCTTCTTCTTTATCCACATAGCGTGCTAAATCAAGACAGTTAAGCACTCTGTGAGTTTTACCAAATGGGGATTTTAATAAAGCTGAATTAATCTCTGCATCAGCAAATATTTTATACTGCTTTGCCTGTTTTACTGCCAGAGCAGGCTGAGAATCTTTTAAATATTCAACACCTGCAAAAAGTATTTTTTTAGCTTTCAATATTCTTGATGCATTATTTGATTCGCTGCATATATAAGTAGGTTTTGTTGTTCCTGCAATAGATATTGCAGTATGATTAAGCCCTTCTTCATTCATTTTAATTTCATATCCATTAGCATTAGATATTTCTACAAGGCTTGCAAAAGCATTTTTTATATTTTCTGCACCTATTATATTATATGGATGCATTTCACCAAGCTCGGATAAATGATTAAATGGATTATCTGTTATCTTTTTACCATTAACATATCCTAAAAAATCAACAGCACCACTGCCTATTGAAATAACTCCAGCACCTTCAGATAAAACACTGACAGATGCACCTGATTTCGCAGCTGTAACAGCAGCCATAAGTCCTGCCATACCTGCACCAACAACTAATACATCACTATGCCTCATAACTTTCTCCATCAAAATTAAGTGTAGAAAGATAAATTGCTCTTGTAAGCTCAGCTTCTCTTAACTGACCGCCCCATAATGCAGGACGAAGCCCATTCCACCTTTCTTGTAAAAAGTTTTTAATATTATCTGAAGGTTTTAGCTTCATTTCTATATTTTCATTTTCTAATGCAGCTATCGCTCTTAAAGAACAAAATGTGCCTTGACATGTTCCCATACCAAGCCTTGTTCTAAGCCTTATGTCATTTAAATAATATGATGCTGCATCTTTAGCAACATATTTAATTTCAGATAAAGTAACCATTTCACATTCGCAAATAAGCTCATTTTTCTCATTACTGTTTTCTATATTATTAAGCACTTCTTCAAAATCTGCACCAATCCTGTCTACTACAATATTAACAGCACCCTGCGGAAAATACTTTTTTGCTTTGCTTATAGTATGCTCTGATACATCTTGAATAATTGGCTCATCTGCTGTGCGGCATTTTGCAGTAACACCTGCCATATCTGCAACCACATCACTTACTTTTTCAGCCATAAGTCTGTATGTTGTTAATTTACCACCAAATATGGAAACAAATCCAGAAAGACCTTCTTCTGTGTGATTAACAATATTAAAGTTACGGCTTGCAGACCTGCCCGCTCCTTTTGCACCATAAAGTGGACGAGTGCCAGCAAAAGCACGAAGTATTCTATAATCATCTACATAAGGGAATACTACTCTGCCTATATCTAAAAGCTTTTTAACTTCCTGACTTGTAGGGGTTTTATCATCTGGTGCATTAGCTTCTGCAGATGTAGTGCCTAAAATTGTAACAGAGCCATGTGGAACAAAAATATCACCATCAGAGCTTTTATGCAGTCTGTTAATTACTCTAGATGTAAACCTGTGGTTAAAGACAATCAATGTCCCCCTGTCTGGAGAAATAGGAAGTGGAGCAAGACCAGAAAGTGCAACCATCTCTCCAGCCCATGAACCTGAAGCATTAACTATATAATCACAGCCAAATTCAACTACTTCATTTGTAACTTTATTTAAGGCTTTAACACCTTTAACTTTACCGCTTTCTGTAATTATCTCTATAACTTTGTGATATGTATATAAATCTCCGCCATATTTTCTAGCACTCATAGCATTCTGCCATACAAGGCGAAAACCATCTATACAGGAATCAGGCACTTTATATACTTTAGATATATCTCTTGAAAGATTTGGTTCTAACTTAAAAGCTTCTTCTAATGAAATCTCTTCTGTTTTAATACCTGCCGACTTACATCCTTCAAGCCATTTTGGAGCAAATTCTTTGTCGTCTTCTGGTGTCTGAACAAAAAAGCCCTCTGTCAATTCAACACAATGCTTACCAATCTTACGAAGAATCATATTTTCTTCAATACATTCTTTTGCTGATTCGTTATCATTAACAGCATATCTTGCACCACTGTGGAGCAAACCATGGAAACGAGAACTTGTGCCATAAGCTAAACCACCCTGTTCAAGCATTATAGCAGGTATTCCACGCATACTTAAATCCCGCAGGACCCCACTGCCTGTTGCACCGCCACCAATAATTATAACTGTGGTAGATATCATAATAGAACCTCACTTACACAATTTTCTAACAGTGTTTATTTTATATTATTTTTTTTAAATAAGCAAGTATTTTTATTAAATTATAACACAATTATATTAAAGTTATATTATACTGAAATACATATCATAAACTATTGTATATAAAGATAATTTCAAAAAATTAAAGAATATTTTAAGATTTATAATGCTTAATCAAAACATTTAATATATTTTTGATATATTTTTAAAAAAGATAAATTTTATATAAAATAAAACATAGTTTATATATATAAATAAAATCTTTAAATTATTATAACAAGTGTTTATAATGAAACATTATATTTAATTATATAATAATGTAACTTTAAAATTAACTGAAGATGACCTGCCTAAATTATCTGTTACTGTCAGTGTATGATTTCCAAGAACAGGCTTCCAAAAAAATGGAGCATTAATATCTGATGAGCCTTCAAATCTGTTATCTATAAAGTAATAAAGTATTTCAGCATCGCTGTCAGATGATACTATAAAAGCTATATCTTTTTTATTTTCATTATATATACTGTATGTAGACATACTTGCAGGGCTTAAAATCTGTGGTGGATTACCTGTATTTGATGTTATACTTATTTTGCAACCTGACATATATTTAGGCGGCTGCACTTTTTGTATACCTGATTTTTTAAAAAGTTTATTTATATCTGACGACCAAAATTCATATACTTTCATTTCTGTAGTTTCTTTATCATAAAAGCAGGCTCTTAAACCTGTTTTTTTATCTATTGGAACAGCTCTAAATACATCTGTTACTTTAATAGGTGATACTCCCGGTATAAAATATCCTTTTTCAATATTTTTACAGTATTTATTAGGCAAATCACCTGTTGGAACACATATATCTACTTCCTTAACATTAAGCATTTCATCTGGCTTTTGTTTATAATATACAACATTTTCATTATATTTTAATACAGAAGCAATATTAAAAAAAAGTGTTCCAGCAGAAGTCCTACCTAAAAATGCTGTGTTTCCTGTGCCGTCAAAATTTCCTACCCATACTGCTAATACATAATCTCCTAAAATACCAGCTGTCCATGCATCTTTAAAAGCATAAGATGTGCCTGTTTTCCATGCAATATTGTCATTATCAAAAACTGATGATGGTTTAGGGTTATAGTAAAGCATATCAATAGTTAAAAATGCAGCCTCTTTTGAAAATATACGGTAGCTGTCATCTTCACATCTTAAATCTTTCATATAGTTTATACATTTTTCTTCTCCAAAATTTGCAAGACCTGCATACATTTTTACAACATTTTCCATAGTTACTTCAAAGCCGCCAATGGCAAGAGCTGTGCCGTAATATTCTTCAGGCTGCAGATTTTCCACACCTGAATAATATAAAAAATCATAAAAAGATGATTTTGGAAGCTTTGTTAAAAGCTCAATAGCAGGTATGTTTCTTGAATGAATAAGTGCATCTCTTGCAAATAACGGACCCATAAAGCCTCTGTCTGCATTTTCTGGAGAATATGCTCCATACTGCTTTGGTGCATCTTTCATCATTGATTTTGGATGTATAAGCCCTTTTTCAACAGCTAATCCGAAAATAAAAGGCTTTAAAACTGAGCCCGGTGAACGCATAGCTTCTATACCATTTACCTGCCCATAAATTTCACTGTTAAAATAATCAGAAGAGCCTATATATGATACTACTTCCATTGTTTTGTAGTTCAAAAGCATTACTGCCGCATTATTTATACCTTTGCTTTTATTATTAATAATATATTCAGATACTGTATTTTCTAAAAGCTTTTGTTTATTCATATCTATTGTAGAATATATGCTTCCGCGGATACCACGGCTTAAAAGATAATCAGTTAAATGTGGTGCTGCAAATGGCAGATTTTTTGGATGTCTTACAGATACTTCCATATCCAAAAGTGACAATAAAGATATATCTTCTTTGTGATGTTTAATCCATAAAGGAAAAATCCTTTTTCTACTTTCTATCCCCAGCTGCATACCTTTTTTACTTGTAGGCACTCTTTTAGCAGGGTTTTGCGGAATAACTGCCAGTGTAATACTTTCAAATAATGTAATATCTTTTGAATTAACATTAAAGTATATTAAAGATGCTGCTTCAGCCCCCTCTATATTATGACCATAAGGAGCAAGATTTAAATATGCCTCTAATATTTCTTTTTTATCATGTCTTATTTCAATAATTAAAGCATAAAATATCTGCTTCAATTTACCAGAAATTGTTTTAGAATTTATATTATATTTCAACCTTGCAAGCTGCATTGTAATAGTTGATGCACCAAGTGGCCTGCTGTCGTTTTTTACAAAAGATAAAAATGCTCTTCCCAAAGATATGGGATTTAATCCAAAATGATAATAAAACCATCTGTCTTCATAAAGAAGGGCAGCTTCCTGCAATTTAGGCGATATTTCATTAAGCGGTTTATACACTCTATATATGCCGTCATTAGCTAATGTAAGCCTTAAAAGATGTTTATCGCTGTCATATATGGCTGTTGAAAAGCTTACATTTTTAAGCAGCGGGTTTGCAGTTATCTTTAATATCAGCACTGCTAAAATTAATACTGCCGATATTAAGATAACTGTATTATATAATAATTTATAAAATTTACTCTGCTTCATTTATTATAAAAGTAAATGAATTGCCTGTTGCATTAATATCTCTGTTATATAAACTTTCTGCATAAGATGGCGGCACTGTAAAAGTTCCAGAAGATAATAATTTTATTTTATATGTTACCGTTCCTGAATAGTTTTCAGGGATATTCAAGTAAATAATTGCTCTATCTTCTCTAAATTCATGGTATTCATAAACTTTACTTACATTTGGACCTGATAATATCTCGGTGCCACCCGGAAGTAAATCTGTAACCGCAGTTATCACATTTTTGCCTTTCATATTACCTAGCTGGCGAATTTTTAATGAAACTGTAACTTCATCACCCTGCTTTCCTTCTGTTATTTCTCTACCATTTTTATCATAGAAAGTTTTTATAATTTCTAAACCATTTGATACTTGTGCAGGAATATTTTTATCAAAGCCGCTTGTTGTAATATAATAATAGTAACCTAACTTATTAGCTTTATCAAAAGATACATTAATATTTCTTATATTGCTAGAAAATACAGCTTTATTCTTATTTTTTTCATCAACTGTTATGCCTTTTCCTGCATCTTCATATTCAGGAAGCATGTAATTACCTGTGCTTATACCATAAAGAGCAGCAAGAGCAAAAGCACTTGAAAATGAATTATAGTATCCATCATTTATATAGTTTAAAATTTTATTGACAAAACTGCTGTCTTTTTCAATAAGTTTAGATGCATGCCTTCCAGTTAAATAAATATATCTTGAAATATTTGTAAGAGAATCATAAAAATCACCTAAAAATAAATACTTAATATATGATGGTTTAGATGATTTTAGAAGCTCATATCCTTTACTGTCATTTTTATAAAGCACATAGGAAGCTCCCATATATGATGCAATAAGAGAATTTTCCCAATTTTCATATTTTTTAGAGCAGTATTCTTCAAGCACACTTAATGCTCTTGAATTTACAGTTCCTGTTCTGGCAAGAATATATACTGCATAGGCAATATTATCTGCTTCATAATTATTATAAGGTCTTCGACCTGCAATTGTCTTCATATATTCCAATGCATTATTATAAAGTGTATCAGGCACATTAAAACCAAGCTCTCTGGCATCTATTAAAAGCTGAGTTGCATATATTGAAGCTATATCACTAATATATATACCACCACTCCAGTAAGTAAATCCGCTTCTATCTTTCTGGCGTTTTGTAAGCTCACGAATATATGCATTAAACACATCCTGCACTTCTTTTGTATTAATAGTGCCATTTGATGCTGCAAAAATCACAACAGGATATATTTTACTTGTAATCTGCTCAGTGCATCCATAAGGATAATTTTGAAGATAATTGCCTATACCTGACACAGCAATTAATGGATTGCTGGAAACTGCAACTTCTCTTTTCACAGCAAAATCATACATATCACGATTTGCGACTTTAATAGATGATTTTTCACCAGTGAAAGAGCCTAGCTGAATATTAGTTCTATATGGCACTGCAGGACGAACTGATAATGTAATTTTTGATTTTATTACATCTTTAATATCATTTGATTTTGCTTCAAGCACAATTTCTGCACTGCCTAATTCATCAAGCACTTCTACATCAAATAAAAGCAGAGCTTCACTGCCTTTATTAATAGTAACTGTTTTTGTTGTTTCTCCAATAATAGATAAATGTTTTGATGGTTTAGCTGTTACTGTAATTGTCGCACTATCTTTACCTTCTATTGAGTTTGTAATACCTGCTGATAATTTAAATTTGTCACCTGCTACAGCTGCATAAGGCATATTAGGTGTCATAATAATTGGTGCTCGGGAAATAAAAGCTATTTCTGTGCTGCCAACTGCATTATCAGATACTGCAACAGCCATAACTTTCATAGAGCCATTAAAATGCTCTGGTATTACAATAGTTTCTGTTTTCTTATCACCAGCCTTTACATCTATAATATGAGACCAGTGAGCAACAGGCTGCTCTACAACTCTTGCAAAAGGATTAAGTTTTTGTGCAATCATTCTAGCCATTGCTGCATTTTCACCACCACCAATACCTGAAAGTTCGCTTAATATTTTATAATCTGGCAGAATTAAGTCTGCTGTCTGTTTAGTAGTTACTAATAAAGCAACTTTCTGCATAAAGAAATCAAGCGGATTAGGAAGTTTATATCCTGCTACCTGAAGTATACCTTCATCTACTCCATAGACTATAATTTTCCCTGATTTATCTGCAGAATATTCCACATCTACACTGCTGCCGGGAAGCACAAATTCTGGTGTTTTAAGTGTAATATTAATTTTGTATTTTGATTTATCAATGCTAAATGGTGCAACAGCATAACTTAATGGTTTTGAATAAATATCTTTTGAAGCAATATCTCTTACAAAAGCCACATTTATATAACCATTACCCATTAAATCTTCCGGCACTTTTATTGTTTCTATTATAGTATTTGTATCTGCTTTAAACCATTTGTATGAATATACTTTTTCTTTTTCAACAGTAATTAAGCCATAACCTGAATAAGGTGCAGTAATATTCATATTTATTGTATCGCCAGCCTTATACTCTGCCTTATCAAGTTTTAAAGCAAGCTCTGCTTCCTTGGCAAGTGATGTATCTATACTTTTACTGCCTGAAACAAAATATTCTACTTTTCCTATAACAGTATTATCTTTATCAACAACTTCATATACTAATTCACCATTAACAGATGTAGGAAGCTCTATATCAGAGCCTTTATCGCTTATTGATAAGGAACCACTATTTACAACATTATATCTTTTAATAGTGCTGTATCTATATCTGCCGCTATTGTCTTTAATATACTGATTAACATAAGTAATGCGTGAAAGTCTGAATTTTAAATCATTAAGAGTGATTTTATTAAGATTACTATCCACTGCAATAAAGGTAACATTTGCCTTTTCATTTAAATTTAAATAATAAAGATAACTGTTTGTATAATAGCCCACTAAATAATCAGCTGGAGAAACTTTTATACTGTTATAACCAGTAACACCATCACCACTGCCTTTTTCAAAAACTTCTCCACTAAATTCAAGAAGATATGTTCCCCTTACAAAATCATTAAATAAATTAGATAAATTATACTCAGCATAACCATTATTATCTGTCTGCTTTTCATTAAGCTCTGGTTTATAAGGTTGACGAATTATAGATGTGCCATCTACATAAGGGTCTGTAAATCTGTATCCTTTAAACTCTGGAAAATACAATACTGATGGTGCAAAAGATACTTCTGCTTTTACACGCCTTTGAGCTGCTGGAGTACCAAACATATTATCTGCTTTTATTTTTGCTGTAATATTATCAGTTTTAATCCAGCCTTTTACATTTGAATGATTAAATGAAACATTAACACGAATAGTATCTGTATCAAATTCTTTTAATTGGAATGATACACTGCCAAGAGAAACCTCTTTATTTCCACTATTTGTTAAAAGATATATTGTTGCTGTATAATAGCCTGTTGTAAAATAACTTTGTGTTGCAATATCTAAATCTAAAAAACCTGATTTATCAAGAGAGTATTTTTCATTTAATATTACTTCATTTTTTGGAGATTTTACAGTTATCTCAACAGGAATACCTGATAAATCTTTCTGCCAGCCTGAATCTTTTATAATAGAAGCAATATGGATAGTTTCCCCAGGTCTGTATATTCCCCTGTCTGTAAACATCATTGCCTTTAATGAATCTGCACTGCTGATATATTCTCCACCAATATCAAATTTAGAATATTCAATATTTCTTTGATATGTAAGAGGAATATATGTATAATCATTATCTTTTTTAGCAGTGACCGCAATAGGCATATTACTAACACCATCATCTTCTGATATTTCATATTTAAAATGACCATTACTATCGGTCTGTCCTGAAATGATTGGAAGTCCATTTTTTGCTATCACTTCAACTAATGCATTTTTAACTGGCACTCCTTTTGATATGGAAGCAACAAAAACATCTACTTGTTTATTTTTGTTTTCTTTGGCTATCATATACATATCTGTAATAAGTATAAATCTTGATTCTTTTACATAACTGCTGCTACTGCTGTCATCTTCATATTCATCATAACTATAGTCATAATCATAATATGTATTGTCATAAATAATATGACCTGCTTCATCTAAACCATAAGCTTTTACATAATAAAGCCCCGGTTCTGCTCCAAGGTATTCTTCTATATTAATAGATGCATAACTTGGTATTACTCTGTCATTAGAAGCAAGTGGAAGTTTTGCTTTTTTATATTCAGCAAAGTTTGATGTATCCATCATATAACTATCTTTAAAAGAAACAACACCTAAACCAAAACTATTTGTAAAATTAATTATATGCTGCACCTGTTCTGGAAGTATTCTGCCTACTTCCACATTTAAAGCATTTACTCCCCTTGCTTCAAATGTAATCATTTTCTTACTTTTCAGTGAAAGAAGAGAACCCTGTTGCAAAATATTTATTTTCTGCGGAAGTTTGTTAAATATTATTCTTTCTTTATATCCAGTATTAAGTAATTTGCCTGATACTGAATTAACATTTTGTTTAATCGCAAAATAAAAACTTTTATCGCCACCATAATTTTTATCATAGTAAGCATCCACATAAAATGAAAGAACTGTATCAGCATTGGTGCCAGTATCAACTGGAGTCAAAGCAACTTTGCTTTTTACATCTTTATCAGAATATAAAAAGCTTTCAGCTTCATCATTTGTAATAAAAAGACCACTGTATTTGACCATATCTGCCATATTAACAGGCTGAGAAAATGTTACTGCAAGTATATTTCGTGGATTTCCTTTATTATCATTTGCAATAAAAGTCCTTACATTATCTACAAAAAAAGACTTTCCTTCAAGAATTTTGTTTATTGTATAAGAATGATATATTTCATATTTTAGTTTCCTGCTGCCATCAGCACTTGCAATTTTAGGAAGTGTAAAATTTAATACCATATCTTTATTTGTGAACATTTTGAATTTAGATGATGTAATAACAGCACCATAACCACTTTTATCAAATGTTACTTTAAATGGTATTTTCTGTCCTGATAATGTTAACTCTGCTTCTTTTTTAAACTGTTTCTGGTCAAATAAATAATTAAACATAATATGCAGAATATATTCTCTTTCTTCACTGTCAAAATTATTATTGATATATTCTGAACTTATTTGAAACATAAAAGGGTCTGTTGTAAAAGAAAAAGTATTACTTGATATTTCATAGTAATCGTTAAAAACTGTTTTATCAATAGTTACTGTATATTTTGTATCAGCTGTCCATTCCTGCTGTGGAATAAATAATAAAGATTTATTATTTTTCAGCTTCCATGCACCTTTTATTTTTGGCTCTATCTGTATATATTTTTCTATATTTTCAGAAACATCATCTTTAAAAGCAGTATATGCAGAATCTGAAGAAAATACAATATTCAGCATAGATGATGGCAATGAAATATTACTGCTTACTGGTTTTTCAACACTGTAAGTTAATAATATTTTATTTTTTACAGCAGTTTCTTTACTATTTTTTGCAGCACCACTTTTTGAAATATCCACCTGCTGGTTAGGATTATTAGATATTTCATAAGCATTTACACCCTGTTTGTTGTCCTGCTGGTTACTTCCCAGCTGCTGCATAGTATTTGATGTTTCCTGCATTGAAGTATTTTGTTTTTCATTATTTTTACAACCTGATAATACAAAAATAACTACTGTTGCTAAAAATAAACTTAATAATAATTTTTTCACACTACACTCCAATATTAAAATTCTTTACTACTTGCATCATTCATTATATCTGTAGAAATTTTATTTACTTTATCAGAAACTTCTTTTGTTGAAACTGCAACATTTAATGTGCTTGCAGTTACTTGCTGCAACTCTAAAACAGATGTATGCATTGTCTGCATTTCATCAGTCTGAGCTTTAATTGCAGAATCCATATCATTAATTGCTTCAACAAGTTTATTTGTATTTGATGAAATTTCCTGTAAATTTTTCTGAGTTCTTTCCGCCAGCTTTCTCACTTCATCTGCCACTACTGCAAACCCTCTGCCATGTTCTCCTGCACGAGCCGCTTCTATTGCTGCATTTAATGCTAAAAGGTCAGTCTGGTCTGCAACATCGTGAATTACATCTATAATATTTCTAATGGCTTCAGAATGTTCAACAACATCTTTTGCCCTTATATTTACCTGCTCCATAGATTCATTTAAATGCTCTAAAGATATAATATTTTTATCAAGGTTAGTAGACTGTATTTCTGCACTTGACTGTAAAGTATCTACATGGCTTTTTAATTCATTTGATGCACCCATTAAATTTTCACATGTATTCATAGAAGTATGCAGCATTTCCCTGATTCTGCTTCCCATTAAATTAATGCCATTAATAAATGCTAATAATTCACCTTCTAAAAAGCCGGCATCTATACTATCTCTGAAATCATTGGCAGAATATTTTTCTACAACAAATAAAATGCTCTGCATAGTTGAGCTTAAATGAGAAAAAGTCTCATTAATATTATCCTTTAATCTGTTTAATGCAGGATTATGAGTTGAAGCATTTATTGCTACATTTAAATACCCTTGTTTAACCTGTGCTGAAACCTTTAAAGATTCTTCTATTAAATTATCATCTTCTTTCAAGTTTGCATAAAGTCTTTTCATTTGTTCATTTACAGCATTAGATATTTCCATAATCTCATCTTTTCCACTTGGTTTATATATTGTTACTTCACTCTCTGATTTATGGTTTATATAATCAAAAAATTTAAATATAGATGTGGTTAATTTATAAAGCGGAACAACTACTACCATTCTTATAACAAGATTTACTGTAATAAAAAATACTAAAATAAAAATAATCATTCCTGCAAACATAATTGTGCGTAAAAGTAGAATATCTTTAATATAGTCATCTTCTAATGCACTAACTATTATATTCCAGCCTAAATCTTCATTATATATATCTTTAGCAATAAATTTTTTATTATTATAGTTATATAAAAACACATTATTTTCTTTTATTTTATCAGCAAATGGCAGACTGTTTGGTGAACCTGTAAATGATTGAGAACCAATAGTAAAAATATCATTTGCCTTATCAAAAGCTATAACATATCCATTTGTGCCTATTTTTATATTACCAACACTTTTGTTTAAAACTTCATAAGCTGGCTTTAAATTATACCCTATAAATAATATACCTGTAACATTATTATCAGCATCTTTTACTGGTTCATAAAAAGTAAGATAATCATTACCAAACAATGTGGCTTTCCCTAAATATGTTTTTCCTGATAATACAAGATTATATGCAGGATGATTATGGTCAAGTTTTGTATATATTGCACGCTTTCCATCAGCATCCTTCAATGATGTTGTAACACGGATAAAATCCTGCCCATCTTTTGCAAAAATTGTAGCAACATCATTTGTTGTATTTGAAAATCTGTCAAGCAATTCAGTTTCACCTGTAACCAAGCGGTCATTTAAATAATATGCAGGATAACCATTTTCTGCTTTACCACGAATATCAAATTCCGTATAACTTCCGTAATATGATTCTAGAAAATATTTAAATACACTCATAGAATTTTCACTATTTTTTTTAGACTGTTCAAGAATATTATCAAAAGAACTTTCAACTAAGTAACCTGCCTGCAAAATACTAAGCATTGCTCTATTTTCAGCACTTTTTGCAGCATATATACTTATAATAATGAATAATGCAGTTATAATAATAAGAATAGCAGGTGCATTTATCACTATCATCTTTTTAGATATTGATGCACTTTTTATATTAAACATATTCAAATCCTCCAATGATATAAAAACTTGTACATTTTTTAATATGAAAAAAGATGCCAGTCTAAAACCAAAATTAAAATAATGTAATCAATGTATAATAATATGTAAAATTTAAAATTGATACTATACTAAAAAAGCAAAAAAATAAACACTTATTTATCAGAATACCACAAATTAGATACTTTGCTTATAAATCAAGCTCTGTATTACCTGTTAAATTGCTGTAATCGTTTTTAGATTTTACAAAAAATACTAGAATTTATTAAATAAATAAGTTATTGTATTTTTGAAAAATATTATGGAGAATTTTATGACAGCAAAAGATGCATTAAATCTTGTAAAAGAAGATGTTGAAAAAGTGGAACAGTTTTTAAAAGATGATATAAAAACATCTGTTCATTTAATAAACGAAGTAATTTTATACCTGCTTTCAAGCGGTGGCAAAAGGCTCCGTCCTGTATTTCTTGCATTATCTGCCAGAATGTGTGGATATAAAGGCGAAAATATACCTGCAATGAGTGCTGTTATAGAATATATTCATACTGCTACTTTACTTCATGATGATATTATTGATGGAGCAAAATATAGAAGAAAATGCCCTACTGCAAATAGCTTATATGGCAATGATGTAGCTGTTTTATGTGGTGATTTTCTCTATTCTAGAAGCTATATTACATTAACTGAATATGGTGCAAAACAAGTGCAGATGATACTTTCTTCTGCAGCTCTTACTATGAGTGAAGGCGAAGTAATACAGCTTTTAAAAACAGGCGATATTAACTTAACTTTTGATGATTATATCCAAATTATTACACGAAAAACTGCAGTGCTTTTTTCTGCAGCATGTGAAATTGGTGGAAGACTTGCAGAAGTTAGTGAAGATAAAATAAAAGCCTTAAAAAATTTTGGTTATTATTTAGGGCTTGGCTTCCAAATGACTGATGATATTTTAGACTATATGGGAAATCCTGAAATAACAGGCAAAAAAAATGGAACAGATTTATTTGAAGGAAAGCTGACACTGCCTGTTATCAAAACATTAGAAAAAACTAATGATAGTGAAAAAAATATTATTGCAGAAATATTTAAGAAAAAGGAAAGAAATGATGATGATTTAAAAGTTTTAAAAGATATTATGATAAAATATGATATTGAAAAAATATCTGAAAAAACAGCTGATGAATATATAAATAAGTCACTTAACTCTCTTAATGTTTTTGAAGATAATGATTACAGAAAAGCACTTATTGCATTAGCACTTGCAATGGTTGGAAGGATTGCATAAATAATTTATATTAAAATGAAGAAAACTGTTATTGTTATACTGCTGTTTAATGTTATTACTGCATGCTCTAAAGAGAAATTTATCACTTATCATTTTTTCTCTTTAGGCACTATTATAGATATTACAATACAGGAAAAATATGCAGAATATCTGCCAGAAATTAATAAATATATTAATAATTTATCAGACATTGTTCTTTTAGATGAAAAAAACATTAATACTGCTTATGCTGATGAGAAGATTAATATTTCAAAAGAAACTATTGATATATATAAAAAATCTATTTTTTATTATAATATTAGTATAAAATATGACCCTTCATCATATACTGTTTCATCATTATACGGTTTTCCTGAAGGACCATATCATATACCTGCTGAAAAAGATATTATTAATGCAAAAATAAATGCTGGGTTTGATAAACTAATATTAAATAATGATTATTTTATAAAAAAAAGTAATCTGTTGGTTGATTTTAGTGCTAATGCTAAAGGATATATTGTTGATAAAACAGTAGAATATATGAAAAACTTATCAATAGATAATTTTATAATTAATGCAGGTGGAGATTTATATATTTCAGGTAAAAAAAATAAAGAATACTTTAATACTGGTATTATTGACCCAGATAACAAAAATACTACACTAAGTATAGTAAATATTGAAAATATGGCTCTTGCAACAAGTGGAAATTATGAAAGATACTTTATAGATAATGATAAATATATAAGCCATATTTTTGAAGGCATAACTTATGAACCTGTAAATAACTATAAATCAGTAAGCGTAATAGCAGAGAATGCTGAAAAAGCTGATGGATTTGCTACTCTTTTTTATCTTTTGGATATTAATGAGATAACAAACTATTGTAAAAAGTTTAATGTTGCAGTATTAATATTGACAAACAACCATAAAATTGTCAAACTTTGTAATTGGGAAAAATATGAAAAATTATAACTTTATTTTAGCAAGTGCCTCTCCTAGAAGAAAAGAACTTTTATCAATTTATATAAAAGATTTTAAAATAATAACTGCAGATATTGATGAAACTATTCCTTTTAATATCCCATTAGAAGATGCACCGCTTTATATTGCAAAAGAAAAAGCTGCTGCTGTATTTCACAGATTAGATAAAGAAGATATAATGATTACTGCAGATACTATTGTGCTGCTTGAAAATAAAATATACGGCAAACCTAAAGATAAACTTGATGCTTATAATATGATAAAAACATTATCTGGTAAAACTCATCAAGTTATAACAGGTGTATGCTGTTATAGTAAAGATAATCATGTTAATATAGAATTTTCTGATATAACAAATGTTTCTTTTACAGATATAGATGATGAAATAATAGAAAAATATCTGGAAAATGCAGAATATATTGATAAAGCTGGTGCTTATGCTGTGCAGGGCATTGCTTCTATGTTTGTAGAAAAAATAGATGGCAGCTATGATAATGTGGTAGGGCTGCCTATGGGCAGGCTTGCCCGAAATTTGATAGAGTATAAAATAAATTTATTTTAATAAGGAGGTTTTTATGCTTGAGAGAAATCTTTATAATATGCTTTATGAAAACACTAAAAAATTCCCAAAAAGAACTTTTATTTATTTTGAAGAAAAAAAATATACATATACAGAAGGGTTTAAAATAATAAATCAAATGGCAGCCTTTATGCAGAAAAAAGGCGTAAAAAAAGGCGATAAAGTTATTATTATGCTTGGCAACTCTCCAGAATATGTTTTATCTGTATTTGCAGTATTTGCATGCGGAGCAATTGCTATACCTATAAACACATTCTTTAAAGGAAATGAAGCATCATATATTGTTGAAAATAGTGAAGCATTATTTATGATTACAGAAGGACAGTTTGAAGCAGTAGTAGAAGAAGTTCGTGTTCAGTGCAAAAAATTACAAGAAATATTTACTTTTGATAATAAAATTGTTAATACCCTTAATTTTTATGAGTATATTGATAATATGCCTGATGCACCAATTGAATGTAAAGCATCTGTTCATGATTTAGCTTTGTTTATATATACATCAGGCACAACAGGACACCCAAAAGGTGCTATGCTTTCTCATTATAACCTGCTAGAAAATGCAACAAGCTGTGATAAAATGATTAATGCTAACCATAAAGATAAGTTTTTAATCCTGCTGCCAATGTTCCATACTTATACATTTACAACATGTATAATTTACCCTATAAGTGTAGGAAGCACACTTATTATTCTTCGCTCAGTAATGGATATGAAAAAAGACAGCTTCAAGAAAATATTAATTTTTCAAAGACCAACAATTATGCTTGGTGTGCCTCAAATATATTCTGTTATGGCAAAATCTCCTATGCCAAAATGGTTTATTAAACTGCTATACCCTATCAAAATACATATATCTGGTGGTGCTGCACTGCCTGCAGAAATATTTAACCAGTTTAAGAAAAAATTTGGTATTAATGTTATTGAAGGTTATGGACTTTCAGAAGCATCTCCTGTTGTTGCACTAAACCCACTTAATAAACAAAAACAAGGCACGATTGGTGTAACACTTCCAAATATTCAGGCAAAAATTATAGGAGAAGATGAAACAGAGCTGCCAAGAGGACAAGTTGGCGAATTAATTATTAAAGGTCCTAATGTTATGCAGGGATACTGGCATATGCCACAGGCAACTGATGATACAATAAAAAATGGCTGGCTTTTTACTGGCGACTTTGCCACTATGGATGAAGATGGATATATTTCAATCATAGACAGGAAAAAAGATTTAATCATAGTTAAAGGTATGAATGTTTATCCTAGGGAAGTGGAAGAAGTAATTTATAAATATCCTGGAGTTGATGCTGTTGCTGTTATTGGTATCCCATCTATTGAGCAGGGAGAGATTATTGCCGCATATATTCAGGCAAAAGAAAATGAAACTATAGATGAAAAAGATTTAAGAAATTATCTGGCAAAACATTTAGCCAACTTTAAACTTCCTCGTATTATTAATGTTATAGAAAATATACCATTAACTGCTACAGGAAAAGTTCTTAAAAGAGAGCTTAAAGAGCTTGTTAAAAATGGCAAAATTTAATGGAAATAACATATTATAATATACTCCTTCCTGTTCCAACAGAAGGGGTATATACTTATTTTTCAGAAGGATTATTACATACAGGCGAAAGAGTTGTTGTGCCTTTTAGAAAAAGAGAAATTACAGGAATTGTGCTTGAAAAAATAGAAAAACCTGATTTTGAATGTAAAGAAATCATAATGGTATGTGATAACACACCACTTTTTTCTAAAGAATATATTACATTTTTAAAAAATATTGCTTCATATTATACATGCCCTATGGGACTTGTTCTGCAAGGAATATTATCAGAAAAAATATTAAATATGGAAATATCAGATACTGAGCCTGTAAAAAAACACCCGATTAAAGATATTATACTTACAAATGAACAGCAGGAAATAGCAGACAGTATTCAATTAAACACTTACTGCTGCCACTTAATCAAAGGGATTACAGGAAGTGGAAAAACAGAAATATATCAAGAAGTTGCAAAAAAAGTAATAAACAGTGGCAGACAGGTATTATATATTGTTCCAGAAATTTCATTAACACCACAGCTTATTGAAAGACTTTCATACAGACTTGGAGTAGAGCCATCTATATACCACTATAAGCTTACACATAAAGCACGGAAAAAACATTTTACAGATTTTGTTACTGACAATTCTAAATTTATGCTTGGTGCAAGAAGTGCATTATTTGTTCCTGCAAAAAACATAGGACTTATTATAGTTGATGAAGAACATGAACACTCTTATAAACAAGATGAATCACCATCATATCACCTGCGTGATATGGCTGTAATGTATGGAAATATTTTAAATATACCTATAATTTTAGGCAGTGCAACCCCTTCTGCTGAATCTATATATAATGCTGAATGCGGAAAATATGTTCTTCATTCTCTGCTTGAAAGGCCTAACAATGCAACTCTTCCTAAAATTGAAATAATTGATATGAAAGCTACTAATCTTATAGGCTCAATGATTGCAGAACCTATATATGATGAGCTTTCAAATATTGTAAAGCGTGATGAGCAGGCAATTATACTGCTTAACAGAAAAGGATATTCTACATATCTTTACTGCCAGCAATGCGGTGCTTTAGCTGAATGTGTTAACTGCTCTGTTGGACTTGTTTCATTTAAGTCAAAAAATAAATCATTGTGCAGATACTGTAATACTGAATATAATATTTTAACATGTTCTGTATGCGGCTCAAAAATCTTTCAAGAATATGGATATGGCACTGAAAAAATTGAAGAATTTTTAGAATCAATGTTTCCTGATAAAATAATACGCATAGATACTGAAAGTGTATCTTCCATTAAAACTTTAAATAAAAATTTAAAAAGGTTTGAAAATAAAGAAGCAAATATTTTATTAGGTACTCAATTAATTGCAAAAGGGCTTCATTTTCCAGAAGTAACTTTTGTTGGTGTTTTAGGAATTGATAATTTAATGGCACTGCCTGATTTTAGAGCAATGGAAAAAGCATATCAGCTTTTAGTGCAGGTTTCAGGCAGAGCAGGCAGAGAACATTTAAGCGGCAAAGTATATATACAAACTATGAACCCAGAAGTGCCTATATTTAATATGCTTGATAATACTGATTTAGAATTTTACAAATGGGAATTAAGCAGAAGAAATATAACTCAATACCCGCCATTTACAAAACTTGCAAGACTTATTTTCAGTTATATTAATCAGGAAGAATGTTATAATACAGCTAAAATCACAGCAAATACTTTAAAATCATTAAAAGAAGCAGCAAATCTTACTATATATGGTCCAAAAGATGCCACCCTTGCAAAACTGCAAAACAAATACAGATATGAAATTTTAATAAAATCTTCAACCAACAGCGACTTAAATAAAGCTCTTATTATTGCACAGCAGATATTTAATAAATGCAAAAAAGGTGCTATGCGGTTAAAAATAGATAAAGACCCTTATTTTATGATGTAAATTATTGATTTTTTTCGCTATGCAGTATAGCACTTTCTGCTAAAATAATTTTTGCTATATCCTGCTTGCTTTGTCTTCCTGTGTGAGTAATATGTCCATCTGCAAAAAATAATGTTACTTCATTATCCATGCTGTTAAAGCCTATATCTTTGCGTGATACATCATTTGCAGCTATAATATCTGCATTTTTCTTTTCCAGCTTTTGTTTTGCATATTCTTCCATATTATTAGTTTCTGCCGCAAAACCAACTAATATCTGGTTATCTTTTTTATTTGCTCCCGCATAGCTTAAAATATCTTTTGTTTTTTTAAGATTTATTGTTAATTCATCATCATTCTTTTTTATTTTGATATTTTCATAAACTGGAGCATAATCTGCAACAGCTGCTGCCATAATAATAATATCAGCATCATTATAAAATGAAAGAAAAGCATTATACATATCTTCTGCACTAACTACTTTATGTATATTTGGTATATCTGAAACAATACTTACTTCTCCAGAAATTAAAATAACATTTGCACCCATTTTATGTGCTTCTTCTGCAAGAGCATACCCCATTTTACCACTTGATTCATTTGTTATATATCTTACAGGGTCAAAATATTCTTTTGTTGGTCCAGCAGTAATAAGTATAGTAAGCCCTGAAAGCATATCATTTTCTACTTTCAAAGATAAATTATTTTTATTATTTAAAATATTCAGCACTTTTTCAGCAATAATATCAGGCTCCTGCATTTTGCCTTCACCTTCTGTCTGGCAGGCAAGCAGACCTGATGCAGGAAGTATCATATATATTCCTTTTGACTGTAAACTTTTAATATTTTCCTGCACTATCACATTATTATACATATTAGTATTCATAGCAGGTGCTAAAACAAGTGGACACTTTAAAGCAAGTATAGTAGATAAAAGCTCATTATCAGCAATACCAGCATTAATTTTACCAATAATATTTGCAGTAGCTGGTGCAATAATGCATATATCTGCCCATAAAGCATAATCTATATGGCTTATAGGTTTTGGAGTATTATCTTCCCTTAATACAGGGTTTAATGATAATGCTTCAAATGTAGTATGACCAACAAAACTTTCTGCCTTTTTAGTCATCACCACTTTTACATTATGCCTTGCTCTAATAAACTCTCTAACAAGATATGCAGTTTTATAGGCAGCTATGCCGCCAGTTACACCAACTAAAATATTACTCATATAACTTTCCTTATATAAAAAACCCTTCTGCTTTATATGCAAAAGGGCTTATTATTTATTTGCTTGTAAATGCTTTAATCAAATCAATAGGTATTGGAATAATTGTTGATTTATTATTATCCTTTGATGTCATTTCTGATAATGTCTGTAAGTAACGAAGCTGCAGAGTTACAGGGTTTTCTCCCATAATGCGGGAAGCCTCTGCAAGTTTTTCAGCAGCCTGATATTCACCTTCTGCTAAAATGATTTTTGCTCTTCTTTCCCTTTCTGATTCTGCCTGACGGCTCATAGCTTTCTGCATTTCAGCAGGTAAATCAATATGTTTTATTTCAACAGCAGCTATTTTTACACCCCAAGGGTCTGTTTGAGCATCTATAATAGACTGCATTTCTTTATTAATTTTTTCTCTACTTGATAATAAATCATCAAGCTCAAACTGACCAATAATACTTCTTAATGTAGTCTGCGAAATCTGGCTTGTAGCATAGTAAACATCATCTACTTCTAAAATAGATTTTTCTGGAGAAAGCACTTTAAAATAAACAACTGCATTAACTTTTACAGAAACATTATCTTTAGTAATAATATCCTGCGGTGGAACATCCATTACAATAGTTCTCATATTTACTTTTACCATTTGTTCTAAAATAGGAATTAAAATAATCAAACCGGGACCCCTGACACCAGCATAGCGTCCAAGTCTGAATACAACAGCCCTTTCATATTCCTGCAAAATTTTAATACTTGAAAACAGTAAAAATATAATTAGCAATGCAAAAACTACCATGATAGATAAAGATGTAAACATAAACTCTCCTTGCAATATTTTTATAAAATTGCTATATTCATATAAGTAATGTGCTATCATAGCAAAATATTTTATTTTTTGCAATTGATATATTGGAGCGAATATGACTAAAAGTATGACAGGATATGGAAAATACAGCAAATCCACAGAAAAATATGATATATCTATTGAAATAAAATCTGTTAATAGTAAATATTTTGATATTAATTTCAGGCTGCCAAAATCTGTTTCAGCACTTGAAATCACTCTCCGCCAGCCATTACAGGATATATTTATCAGGGGCAAAATAGATGTGCGAATTGACATAAATATGCATACTATTACAAAGTATCCATCTTTAAATACTGACCTTGTTAAAGTTTACAGAGAAATCTTTACAAAAATTGCAGAAGAAGCAAATATTGAAAATAAACCAAAACTTGACCATTTTCTTAGAATGCCTGATGTGGTGGATTATATAAATGATGATTCTATGGAAGAAGAACTTGAAAAAATTACCTATGAAGCAGTAATAGAATGTGCTAAAAAATTAGATGAAATGAGGCAGAAAGAAGGTATAGCATTAGAAAAAGATATTACTGCAAGGTTACATAACTTAGCTGAAAATGTAAAATTAATTGAAAATGCAAAAGAAGATGTTTTTGAAATTTGGAAAAATAAATTTATTAAGCGCATGCAGGATATGGGAGTAGATGCAAACTATGAAGAAAGAATTGTTCAAGAAGCATCTATTATGGGAGAAAAAGCAGATATTACAGAAGAAATAACCAGATTAAAATCACATCTTATACAATTTAACCATATATTAAAAGAAGAATATCCTGTTGGTAAAAAACTTGATTTTCTAAGTCAGGAAATACACAGAGAGCTTAACACTATCGCGTCAAAAAGCTCTAAACAGGAAATTATTTCTACAGTTGTTGAATCAAAAGCAGAATCTGACAGAATTAGAGAGCAGGTCCAAAATATTATATAATTATTATTCTCAATTAAAAACTGGACTTACACAAAAATTTTACATCGCAGTCATTTTGAGCCTGATTTTAAAGGCGAAAAATCTAAATTATATATATTGCAATAAAGTATAATATATTTAAATTATTTGTTCTTAGATACTTCGCCTAAATGGCTCAGTATGATACGGAAGCAGGCTCACAGGTGAACTTACACAAAAAATTTGCACCACAGTCATTTTGAGCCTGATTTTAAAGACGAAAAATCTAAATTATATATTACAAGAGTGTATAATATATTTAAATTATCTTATTTTTTAGATGCTTCGCTGTATTTCAAGCTCAGCAAGACCATATTTACTTTATAAGCTCTATATATGGATTAGTCTAAGTTTTTTGTATAAATCCATATGTTAACTTATTTCAACAATCTATATCAAAAATAATTTAAATCATATTGATAAAATTTTTTTATTTATCTTCCTGTTCTTTTTCCTGTTTTATTAATATTTTTTTATTTTTATGGTCTAAAATTATATTATTTGTTTTATAGCCCCTTTCTATAGCAGTTTTACAGTATTCATAGGCTTTTTTATCATTTTTTTTCACCCCTGCTCCATCATAATACATAAGCCCTATTATAAAATAAGCAGGCACAAATCCAACATCTTTTGAACGCTCAAAATAATCATAAGCCATCATGTAATCTTTTTCTACACCTATGCCATAAAGATACATATAACCTAAATCATATAAAGCATGGGAATGGTTTTTATCGGCTGCTCTTTCAAGATAGTATTTTGCTTTTTCATAATCCTGCTCTACTCCTTCACCATTAAGATATCTTGCACCTATTCTAAAGGCAGCTCCTCTGTTACCAATATTTGCAAGTTTTAAATCATTTTCTAAACTTTGGTTAGCATAAACAATAACAGGTATAAAAACAAATAACAGTAAAAATCTTCTTAACATTTATAAACCTTTTTTGGCATTTTATTTGCTATACAAATTATATTATGGAGGATATTATGAAAATAAATACTTTAGCATTTGCATCAATATTTTTACTGCTTGCAGCACTTACTAATACAACTATCATAGAGCATTTAAGTTATTTATTACAAGAACTAATGAAAATGTGGTAGTTATAAAGCTTATTTTTATTAAACTGAAAGCAACCTTATTTATTATTTCCTAAGATTATTATATAGGAATAACTTACTATGGCTTATTTCTATATTCAAATTTCAACTGGTGATATTTTATGTCGCCAATAGTATCTTCATTATTATCTAGATTATAATAAAACATAAGTTTTATAGAGCCTGCACTATTCTCTGCTGCATTATCAAACATTTTAATCTTTAATGTGCAAAATCCACTATATGCAGCTTCATTTAAACATTCACAAGGATTAAAAGGTGGATTATTTTCAAAAGCACTTCCATAATTAGCAGTTTTGTTATCAATTCCTAAAGGTGTAAGTTCTGAAGGAGAAAAATGAAGTTTGAAGTTTAATACATCGCCACGATTTTTATCTTGAAATTGCAGTAAATTAGATGGCTCAACAGTTAAACCAAGCGTGTTATTTACATCAGAATAATCAAAATGCATATCACCACTTTCAGAGCATGCATTTAAAAAAAGTTACAATAATACTATAAATACAATATTTTTAAACATTTACTCCTCTGAAATAAATAGAAAAGGGTTTTTCAACCCTTTCCCATTTATTTTATATAACTTGTGTTATCTGGTAAAAATTCTGAAACTATAATGCTATCACTAGATGCTGATAATTCATATAGTTTTTTTTCAGAAGCAGTAATACTTTCATCATGAGATACAAGTCTTATCATTTCATTGCTAAGAATATCAATAATATCTGCAGATGAAGAATACATAACATCTTTTAGCTGCCAAACATCTCCAGCTTCAAATGCTTTTTCAACACCAATATTTGATAAAACTTTGCTGAAAATAGCTTCTTTTTTCTCAAGATAATCAGCTTTTGCATTTTTACAGCTGCCTAATTTAGCTATCACATAAAAGCTGTGAGTTTCATGAACAAACATATAAAAACCCCTTTTGTATAAATAATGATAAGAATAGTATATTTTTTTGCATTTTGCAATGCTTATTTATACATTCTTAGTTTTTTATTTCGTTTGATAAAAATTCTACCCACTCCTGTTTATTAAAAACTGGAGCTGTTATGAATATATCTTTATCACCTCTGCCGCTCATATTAACAATAACAGCTTTATCTTTTGGCATAGTTGGTGCTATTTTTAAAAGCTCTGCAAGAGCATGAGATGATTCAAGAGCAAACAAAATACCTTCATGTTTTGCAACAAGCTTCAGTGCATTAATGACTTCATCATCATTTGCTGCTGTCATTGTAAGTCTGCCAGACTCTTTTAAGTATGCAGGTTCAGGACCAACACCTGGATAATCAAGACCTGCTGATATAGAATGTGTTGGTAGCACATCACCATTGCTGTCTAATAAAAATTTACTTTTATATCCATGGTGGATACCTGTTTTTGCACCAGAGTTTGGTGCAAGTCTTTTAGCATGTTCGCCATATTTATCACCTATTCCACCACCTTCTACACCTATTAATTGTATTTTCTCATCATCTAAAAAGCCTGAAAAGATACCCATAGCATTAGAGCCGCCACCTACTGCTGCAATTACTGCTGCCACATCTTGCCCTAATTCCTGAACCTGCTGTTTTGCTTCTCTACCTATAACTGACTGAAACTCTCTAACTATTGCAGGAAATGGTGCTGGACCTACTACTGAGCCTAATAAATAATGAGTATCTTTTAATGATTTAATCCAAAAACCTAATGCTTCATCTACTGCATCTGCTAAACCTTTATTACCTGATTCAACAGAAACCACATTTGCACCAAACATCTGCATAGTAAATACATTTGGATGTTGCCGTTTCACATCTACTGCACCCATATAAACATTACAGCCAAGTCCAAGTTTTGCTGCTGCAGATGCAGTTGCCACACCATGCTGACCTGCACCTGTCTCAGCTACAACATTCTTTTTACCCATTCTTTTTGCAAGAAGGCACTGACCTACTGCATTATTAATTTTATGAGCCCCAGTGTGAGCAAGACCCTCGCATTTAAAAAATATTTTTGCTCCGCCAAGTTTTTTTGTTAAATTTTCAGCATAATAAAGTGGTGTAGGTCTACCTATAAATGTTTTTTGTAAATATGCAAGTTCATCTAAAAAACTTTTATCATTCATTGCAGATAAAAATGCAGTTTCAAGTTCATCAAGAGCAGGTTGCAACATTTCCGGCACATAGCTGTCGCCAAATTCACCATAAGTTTTTGAATATCTCATTATACACCTCGTATTTATTGTTTGTATTTTATTTTTTTAATAATTTCAGTAATTTTATCTACTGTATTATATTTTTTTATATCAAATTCTATAAGTTCCACTTTATATTCTTTTATTATACTCATCATATTCCTGTCCTCCTGAAAGGACAGCCATAATGGATTATGAAATTCTGCTTTATTTTTAATTATATCAATATATTCTATCAGCAGTGGTTCTATAAAAGTATTTTTTGTATTCATTAAAGAATACCTTTTATATGTATTTGCAGTGTATATCTGCATATTTGTATTATCTTCAATGCAGTCTGCAAGTCCATTATTTACTAATGATAATGCTTCATCTATTATACTTTTATCATAAATTTCTAATACTTTTATACAATTTTTATCTTTTATGATTTTAAGCAAACTTATAATATTACTTTTATTGTGTTTGTCAAATAAAAACCCTGCCATATCAATATCTTTTTTTAAGCATATATTAAGCTCATCACTATCCACAATATTTTTAGCTTTTAATAATGGACGGATAGAAGACTTTTTCATATAAAGTTTTGACAAATAATTTGTAGATTTTATATTTTCATATATATCAAAACTTTCTGTATTAATATAATTTTCAGAATAAACACCTGCGAACCCATATTCTAAAATATGCTGCATAGAAATTCCATCACCAGAACAGTTTAAAAAACATACTGCATCCCAGTCTATAAGCATTTTTAAAATATATGGGTTTATATTATTTGCTGGAATATCATCACTGCCTAATATTAAAATCTCTGCTTTTGTGCAGCACACTTTTGCTATATCATTAATACTTATTACTTTATATAATATTTCTATACCTTGTGTTTGGCATTCATTATGAATTTGTAAAATCTGCTTTTTTGAATAGTCTGATGTATTGATTATAACTCCATCCGCATTTAAATTATCTATTCCCTTTTGAAGTTTAACTATATCTTTTCTACATAATGAATTATTATCAACAATAACTGCTGATAAAATATTGTCTGAAAGCATATCTGCAAGCTGGCTGCTGCAAATAACATTTAAATTTCTTGTTTTTATTATATTTATTAAATTTGATTTATTTTGTAATAACATAATACACCTTTTTTCTATCATAAAATTTAAAAAACTTAAGCATCAAGCTTAGTTTTGCCTGTAAAAATAGTATAAAATTGTAGTGTTGAAATATAATGGTATTAATTGACGCTGGAGCGCCAAAAATAGATAGAAAAATATTGTGCGGAAAATTGTCCGTTGAAAGAATAATCAGAAAATAGTGTTTTATTTACTAATCTAATATCCATAATATGAGTATATATCATAAAAAAAATCACTTGTCAATATATAATATTAATATTTCACTTATATAGTTTTAGAGTTTAAAATTGAAAGAGCAAAGTTAATATAATAAAAATGCAGCAGGAAATAAAATTATTTTTAAAAATATAATAATCATTAATATCATTATAATTTTCATACACAATATTTTTGTTGTATTTTTTAGAAAATTAATATATAAGGATTTTATTGCGGGCATAGCTCAGCTGGTAGAGTGGAAGCTTCCCAAGCTTTAGGTCACGGGTTCAAGTCCCGCTGCCCGCTTTTCTTTCCATCTTATCATTTTTTCTTTATTATAAACTTTAAATTGATTTAATAATATTTTATCTGTATAATAAAAAAATATATTTGAGGTATCATTTATGATAGATAAAGAACTTTTAGATATTTTAATATGCCCAAAATGCAAGGGAAATATTAAACTGCATAGTAATGAGAAATATATTATATGCACAAACTGCGATTTAGCATATTATATTGATGAAAATATGCCTATTATGCTTATTGATAAAGCTGTCAGTATAGAAGAAGCAGAAAAAGGTAAATAGTAAATGTATGTATTAAGCTGTAATGATATTTATGAAATGGAAAAAGAAGTTAAGTCAATCTATGGTATTTCTGAAACAATACTTATGGAGAATGCTGGAGCTGCTCTTTTCAATTTTATAAAAAAAACAGCTGATAAAAATAGTAAAATGCTTATTTTAGCAGGTCCTGGCAATAATGGTGGTGATGGATTTGTTTTAATGCGTCATCTTAGAGTAAATGGATATAATGCTGATTTATATTATCCTGTAAATGATAATAAATACAACAAAACTGCACAAACAAACTTAAATATTTTAAATAACTTAAATATACCACTTTATGACTTATCTACCCTTAATAATATTGACAACTATAATATAATTATTGATGCACTTTTTGGTATTGGTCTTAAAAGAAATTTAAGCGGGATATATAAGGACATAATAGAAAAGGTAAATCAAACAAATGCATTAAAAATTGCAGTAGACATTTCTTCTGGGTTAGTTAGTGACAGCTCCGAAGCTGCAGAATGTGTTTTTAATGCAGATTATACTATTTCATTTTCCACATTAAAATACTGCCATACTCTATACCCTGCAAAAAAATATTCAGGAAATATTATTACTACAAATATTTCTATACCTGATAATATCATATCTCAGTATAAGCACGATATATTTATAGATGAATATAATAAGCCGGCATTGAAAAAAAGACCAGCAGACAGCCACAAAGGCACATTTGGAAAAGTTACCCTTATTGGTGGAAATGTTGAAATGGCTGGTGCTGTAAAAATAGCTGCTGTTTCTGCTATGCATTCTGGCTGCGGACTTATTACTCTGTGCCATCCAAATACATTAGATAGAAATTTTATATCAGATATTCCTGAAATTATGACAAAATCATTTGATTATAATGAGCCTGCATTAATATGTGACTTTATTAATCATTCTTCAACAGTATATACTATTGGCAATGGTATGGGTAGAAGTAAAGCTGTTAAAGATTTTATACTGCATATTTTAAAAAATACTTTAAAACCTGTTATAATTGATGCTGATGCAATAAATGCCCTTTCTCTTAATGAATTAAATAATATTCAGTCAGAAGCAGTTATTACACCACATTTAGCAGAATTTGCAAGGCTTATTAATAAAGATATTAATGAAGTTAAAAAAGATAAAGTAAAGCTGGCAAAAGAGTTTGCTGATAAATATAACATATATTTAATATTAAAGTCAGCAGAAACAATTATTGCTGTCCCTAATGATAAAGTATATATTTTAAATACTGGCAATACTGCCCTTTCAAAAGGCGGCAGTGGTGATGCATTATGCGGACTTGCTGCTTCACTTTTTGCTCAAGGATACAGTTTAAAAAATACATGTATTTTAGCAGCATATATATTAGGAAAAAGTGCAGAAAAAGCGGTAGAAAAAAATAACCCAGCATATTTATGTATTACTCAGATTATTGATTATTATAATGAGGTATTTAATGAATTTTGAATATATTTTAAAATGTGTTGAAGATACTAAAAATATGGCAAAAGATATTGCACCTTTTATAAAAAATAATATAATTTTCCTAAATGGCGAAATAGGTGCAGGAAAAACAACTTTTACAAAATATTTAGTAGAAATTTATGGACTTAATGACGAAGTATGCAGCCCTACTTTTTCCCTTGAAAACAGATATAATACAAAGAACGGACTTATTATTCATTTTGACTTATACAGGATAAAAAATGAAGAAGAGCTTGATATGATAGGCTTTTATGATACATTAAAAGAAGATGCTACTATACTAATTGAATGGGCTGATAAATTTAATATTGAAAAATATATAAAAAATTATAAAATTATCTCTTTTAAAATACATGACAGCAATATAAGGTATGTAACAATAAAATAAGGTTATAACTATGGATTATAAAGAAATGTATAATATACTGTCTAATATGGCTCAGGCTGATAAAATAAAAAATTCACTTGAAGATTTATACCTTTTTCTGCATGAGATAGAAAATATGATGCAAAATAATGAAGAAAATACAGAAATATCTGATAATCATGATGAATTTAGCTATAAACTGCAAATTATAGAACAGCAGATTAAAAAAATTGATGAGCTTTTGCAGGAAGAAAATAATAATATAAATTATAATGAATATATGTCATAATAAAATTTATACAGCAAAATAATAATTATATTAATGGAGATAAAAATGGCAAAAGAATTGTCCAGCAGAATAAACCCTGCTGAATATGAAAAAAGTATTTATAAATTTTGGCTTGACAAAAAGCTTTTTCATGCAGATGAATACTCTAAAAAACCTGCATACTCAATAGTTATACCACCACCAAATGTTACAGGCTCACTTCATATGGGTCATGCACTTGATGAAACTATACAAGATATATTAGCCCGCTTTAAAAGAATGAAAGGTTATGAAGTTTTATGGATGCCGGGAACTGACCATGCAGGTATTGCCACTCAAAATGTTGTAGAAAAAATAATAGCATCAGAAGGAAAAACTCGTTATGATTTAGGCAGAGAAGCATTTATAGAAAGAGTATGGCAGCAGAAAAAAGAATCAGGCGGCACAATTATAAGCCAGCTTAAAGCTCTAGGCTCAAGCTGTGACTGGGATAGAGAGCGTTTTACAATGGATGAAGGATTATCTCGTGCTGTTAGAGAAGTGTTTTATACTCTTTATAAAGAAGACTTAATATACCGCTCTAACTATATGGTAAACTGGTGTGCAAGATGCCATACTGCATTAAGTGATATTGAAGTAGAATTTACAGAAAAAGATGACTTTCTTTATCACTTAAAATACCCAATTGAAAACAGCAGTGAATATCTTGAAATAGCAACTACTCGTCCAGAAACTTATCTTGGAGATACTGCTGTTGCAGTCCACCCTGATGATGAAAGATATAAACATTTAGTAGGAAAAAATGTTATTCTTCCACTTATTAATAGAAAAATACCTGTAATTGCTGATAATTTTGTAGAAACTGAATTTGGAACAGGATGTGTTAAAATTACTCCAGCACATGACCAAAATGACTTTGCAGCAGGCATTCGCCATAATTTAGAAAAAATTGTATGTATTGATGAAAACAATAAAATATGCGGAAATTTTTATAAAGAATTTGAAGGGATGGATATATTAACTGCAAGAAAAGCAGTTATTGAAAAATTTAAAGAACTTGATTTAGTTGTAAAAATTGAACCGTTAAAACACAATGTTGGCTGCTGCTACAGATGTAATTCTGTAATTGAGCCCCGTGTTTCCATGCAGTGGTTTGTAAAAACTAAACCACTTGCAGAAAAAGCTATAGAAGCTGTAAAAACCGGGAAAATAAAACTTATTCCAAAACAATGGGAAAATACTTTCTTTGAATGGATGAATAATATACGCGACTGGTGTATTTCCCGTCAGATTTGGTGGGGGCATAGAATACCTGCATGGCACTGTGCAGACTGTTCTCATACTACAGTTGCAAAGACAGACCCAGATAAATGTGAAAATTGCGGCTCTATAAATATTCATCAAGATGAAGATGTATTAGATACATGGTTTTCATCTTCTCTATGGCCGTTTTCTACTATGGGTTATCCTGAAAAAACTGATTTATTAAAAAAATTCTACCCTACTTCTACACTTGTAACTGGCTTTGATATTTTATTTTTCTGGGTTGCAAGAATGATGATGATGGGTATTAAATTTATGGATGATGTGCCATTTAAAGATGTTTATCTGCATGCCCTTGTTCGTGATGAAAAGGGGCAGAAAATGAGTAAATCAAAAGGTAATGTTATTGACCCACTTATTATGATTGATAAATACGGTGCAGATGCATTCCGTTTTACTCTTGCTATATTTGCTGCACAAGGCAGAGATATTAAAATGAATGTGGATAGAGTTGAGGGATACAGAAACTTTATTAATAAAATATGGAATGCTTCTAGATTTATTTTAATGAATTTAGGTGATGAAATATCAAAAATTGATGAAAATAACCTTGAAAGTGTTGATAAATGGATATTAATGAAATTGCAGCATACAGCTAAAAAAGCATCAAAAGCAATAGATGCATACAGTATTAATGAAGCAGCAAACGAACTTTATCAATTTTTCTGGATGACTTTCTGCGACTGGTATCTTGAACTTATTAAAGACAGAATGTTTAAAGGCAGTGAGAAAGAAAAAGAATATGCTCTTGCTACAGCAGCTAATGTATTAGAAAAATCATTAATTGCACTGCATCCATATATTCCTTTTGTTACAGAGCATATTTTCCAGACATTAACTAATAAAGAAACTATTATGTTTGAAGAATATCCTGATAATTTAAATTATAATTTTGAAAAAGAAGAAAAAGGAATAGACAAAGTTATTGAAGCAGTCAGCTTAATCAGAAATATTCGCGGTGAATATAATATTTCTCCTGCTACTCAGCTTGAAATATATATTAATACTGATGATAGTGATGCACTTAAACTTTTTCAGGCAGAAATGCTGTTGATTATGAAAATGGGTAAAGCAAAATCAATAAAATTTAATGAAAAAGCACCTGAAAACTGTGCTAAAAGTGTTGGCAATGGCTTTGAAATAATGGTTTCATTAGAAGGCACAATTAATGTAGAAGAAGAAATTGCAAGACTTGAAAAAGAAAAAAAAGCTGTCTTAAAAGATGTTAATCTTTATGGTGGTAAACTGCAAAATGAAGGATACCTTGCAAAAGCTCCAGCAAAGGTTATAGAAAAAGATAAGAAAACATATGAAGAAGCAAAAGCAAGGCTTGATAAAATAAATGAAGCATTAGATGGTCTTAAAAAATAATGGCAACAGACAAAAATAAGCCGCCATATTTAAGACGAATATTTGCAGGTAAAAATATATATATATTTGCTTTGGTGGCTTTTGCATTTGCATTTTTAAATATATACAGGCTGAATAACCCATTAGAAATAGGCTCTACAGCACCAGAACTTACAGTAACTGCATATAATGGGGAAAGCTTTAAAATAAATGAAATACTAAGCCCTAAAGTTGTAATTTTTTATAAAAAACATACTTATTTTTCTAACTATATTATTAATACAACTTATAAACGGGCACTGCCTGCTTTTAAAATCCTACAGGATAAAGGGATTGCTCAAGTTATTGTTATTGCTCAAGGTTATGATAATACTAAAGAATTGAATAATCTTTTAGGGGAAGATGATTATTCAAACTATAAAAATATAATATTTGCTGCTGATACTAAAACAGCAGGTAAAAAATATGGGATAAGAAGCTGGCCTCATTTATATGTTATAAGCTCTGATAACAGAGTAATTTATGAAACTAAAATAGGCAGTGCTGATAAAGTGCAGCAGATATTATGGAGGGACTAATGGAAAACTTTTTTAACAAGGACTTAAACGAAAGTTATGATGTGATTATTTTAGGTGCAGGTCCTGCTGGCTGTTCTGCAGGAATGTATGCTGCACGAGATGCACTTTCTGTGCTTATTTTAGAAAAAAACTTCCCTGGTGGAAATATGGCTATAACTGAGCATATTGAAAATTATCCCGGCTTTACTGAGCCTGTATTAGGTCATGAAATTACAGATAAATTTGTTAAACATGCACAAAAATTTGGAGCAGTAATAAGACAAGGCAACTGTGTAGATGTAATAGATGATGGTATATGGAAATCTGTTATACTTGAAGATGGAAGAAAAATAAAATGTAAAGCATTGATTATTGCAACAGGCTCTAAACCAAAAAAAACTGGTGCAAAAAATGAAATAAATTTCATAGGCAGAGGCATTTCATTCTGTGCTACATGTGATGGCGGCTTTTTCAGAAATAAAGAAGTTATTGTTATTGGCGGTGGTGATTCTGCCCTTGAAGAAGGTATATATCTTACAAAATTTGCTTCCAAAGTAACAATAGTTCACAGAAGAAATGAATTTAGAGCTGCTAAAATTATCCAAAACCGTGCAAAAGAAAATAAAAAAATTCATTTTATGACGCCTTATGTATTAGATGAAATACTTGGAGAAAATATAGTAACTGGTGTTAAATTAAAAAATACTCAGACAGAAGAAATTGTAGAATATAAATGTGATGGAATTTTTGAATTTATAGGCTGGGATGCAAATACTGATATTTTTACCAGCATTTTAGAGCTTTCAAATGATGGCTTTATTAAAGCATCAGAAAATACTGTTACAAGTATATCAGGAATTTTTGCTGCTGGTGATGTGCGTAAAAAAGGACTTATGCAGGTTGTAACTGCTGCTTCTGACGGTGCAGTTGCTGCAAAAATGGCAGAAAAATATATTAATGAAGAGTTAAAACATTAATATGCTTTATGTTATAGGCACTCCTATTGGAAATCTCTCTGATTTATCTAAACGGGCAGTAGAAACTCTGTCTTCTGTTGATATTGTATTTGCAGAAGATACACGCACTGCCCTTAACCTTTTAAATAGTCAGGGAATAAAAAAACCTTGTAAATCATATTATAAAGATAACGAAAAAACAGCCAGTGAAAGTATAATAGCATGTCTTTTAAATGGCAATAATGTGGCACTCATCAGTGAAGCAGGAATGCCATGTATTTCAGACCCTGGGGCTGTAGTTATTAAAAAAATCATTCAAAAAGGGCTGCCTTTTGAAATCATACAGGGACCCACTGCATTAATTCACGGATTAATTGCATCAGGTTTCAGCGGTGGCAGCTTTTATTTTCATGGTTTTTTACCGCATAAAGAAAAAGAGAAGATAAAAGAAATTAAAACTCTGCTGAATATAAAAGCACCTGTTATTTTTTATGAATCACCTTACAGAGTAAAAGAAACATTAAATATACTTCTTGATTACTTCCATGCTCCAATAGCTGTTACAAGGGAAGCTACAAAAGTATATGAAGAAACTATATTTATAATCTCTAAAGAAGATATTGAAAATATAACAGTTAAAGGTGAATTTGTTATTACAGTTAACAACAGCTTAGAAGATATTAATGAAACAAATAATAGTCTTTCTTTAAATTATGACCATATAATAAAAGAATTATTAAGTGAAAATATTTCATCTAAAGATATATTAAAAATGATGAAAACATTAGGAATGAAAAGAAATGAAGCATATAATTTGATTAATAAATTGAGTATGTGAAAAAAATCCTGTAAAATAGTTTGCTGTGTATGTATTTTTATAGTATTAAACTGTTTTTATACATTTCTATGAGCATATATATAAAAGCAAGATGAGAATTTTTTCACATTATCATATCCTATTCAGGCAGCCTTTCCCCATACATAATGATTAATTATCTATATACCTGAACTCACCCAAAAATCTAAATTAAATATATTACAGTAGTGTATAATATATTTAAATTATATGTTTTTAGATACTTCGCATTTTAAGGCTCAGTATGACCTTATTGACTCTGAATTCTCTTGCCATATTCATTATATGGATTAATCTAAGTTTTTTTGGATAAGTCCAGTTTTCACAATACCAGTCATTTTGAGCCTGATTTTTAAGGCGAAAAATCTAAATTAGATATATTACAGCAGTGTATAATGTATTTAAATTATCTTCTCTTTTAGATATTTTGTTTATAAATTAAGTTTAGTATAACCTTAAAAGGCAGCAGCAAATATATATATTAATCTACCTAAACTAAATGGTAACTAGTGACAATACCATAGACTAAAAGTATAATTACCAGTGTCATTACAAATGTATATATTATATATTTTCTTTTTAATGCTGCAGGTGTAATAATATCAAAAGCTTTTCTTTCATCTTCTGTAATCTTTTCTGAAACAAGTGCAACAAGCTCAGAAAAACCATCTGATAATGATGAAACCATAACAGAATGGCTGCCATCATGTATAATCAATACAAACCTGCCCATAGCAGAAAGTGCATATCCATAACTAATGTTTTTAATTTCAAGCTCCGTTTTTTTAAGCAGACTGCGGACAATTATTTTATCATCTGTAATAGTTATGCTTTTTACAAGTGATGATATAAGCATGAAAAATGATATTACAGTCATTGCAGAAAGCAGCATCACATTAAACTGAGTCTGCCTGTTTTCTGTATTTAATGCAAATACAATAATCAGTAAAAAAATAGTAATATAAAGTGCAATTAATGTTTTGTTTGTTCTAAAATTTTTCAAAATTAACCTCTATAAACATTTTATCAAATAAATATGGGTCTTGAGATAAAAGACGCCTTATAATGCTGTCAAAAGTGCTTACATTTTTTGTATATAAATTCATCATTGCTGTTACTATATCATATCTATAATCTGCACTATAAGCATCATTATATAATTTTAAATAATTATTTAATCTTGTTTCATTAAAATTAACAAGGAAATATAAAAGCATATAGAAAAACGATGTCTGGTCATTATAACCCATTCTATCAAGTGAGCCATAAGATGCTTCTGCGTTTACAAAATCTCTAATCCATGTAAAATAATATAAAGATACTTTATAAAGCTCAGAATATTTAAAATCCATATCAGATAAAGTTTGTAAATATTTAAGCCCAGAATTTACATCATGCCTGTATATAGACACATATACCATATCTTTTAAATATACCTTATCATGAGCAAACCTTTTATTAAATATTACAGCTTTTGCTGCCCCACGCTGCAGCATTACAAATTTATAAGCAAGAGTATAGTATCTATCAGCATCATCAATATCTTTAAACTGGTCAATTGGAGTATGCCTTAAAGCAAGAAGATTTCTAACTCTTGATACTCTAAAAATTGGTGAATCTTTAAGCTCATTTAATTTTTCTATATCATAATCATCAAAATAATCCATTAATAAAGCACAAGATACAGTAAATCCATTATCATTTGATTTATATATACTTTCTGCTTCATTTCTTCTTGATGGTCTGTCACCTGAAAGCACAGATAAATATAAAAGCATAATATCTTCATCTTCAGGTGTTTCAAGCTCACCTATTTTTTTAGAAGCATAAAGTTTTGCCTGCTCAAAATTAAGTTTAGCATCAGGATAATTACCTTTTCTATAATTTAAAAGCCCAGAAATTAAATGAATAAATCCGTCATTTTTATCTATAACAAATGCTTTATCAATAATTTCCTTAGCTTTGTCATTTTCACCTAAATTAAAATAAGTAAGTGCAAGGTTATAAAGTACTATAGTATTATTCGTCAAATTTCCAGCAGCTTTTTCAAACTTCTGCCTTGCATTTTCAAAATTAAAGGCAGCAAAATCATCAATAGCTGCATTATTCATTTTAATACCTTCAAGTTTGCTTGTTACACTGTTCTTATCCCTTTCCTTTAAAGCACTTCTGCCTGTAATTAAAAACTGAGTAGTTTCATCTGGTTTCATAAAAACAGGATAAGCAAGCATAGAAGCAGTATCAATACTTTTATCATCAAACCTGTATGTAAAACTCATATCATGAAGAACAGGTCTTATATTAAATTCAAAAGACGGTGGTCTTATAGATATTAATGAACTATTTCTATATTCTTCACCTAATGTTAAGACAGTCTGAGGTTCTCTTAAATTCCAAGCAATAACAAGTTTATACCAAAAAGTATCATACTGCAGTAAATCAAGATTAGCTGCAAAAGATGCAGCTTTGGCAAAATCTCTATTTTTAATATTTAAAAATGTATTATATGCAAAATAATCATGGCCGTTTTCTCTATTTGCTGTTTTTAAATAATTAGCTGCATCATTATATCTACCCTGTTTCAGAGCATAAACAGTTTTTGCAAGTGATAACCATCCATTATTTCTGTCTGTCTGGATATATGGTCTTATTTCATTTTGAGTTTTATTAAAATAACATACATGTTTTGCATAATAGGAAAGAACTTTATCTGTTTTTAAATCTTCATATAGTGATTTAATATATTCCCCTGCCTTTGCAGTATCTACATAAACCATTACATTATATTTTAAAAGGCTTAATTCTTCATCTTTTGGATATTGTGTTAATAATAAATCAATTTCATCAATGGCTTTATCATTTTGTGCAAGAGAAAGATAGGCTTTTATTAAACGAACTCTGTAATCTCTTTCATCATTTCCACTGATTAATATACGCAAAGTCTGAGCTTCATCAGAATATTTTTTTAATTTATTAAAAAGTTGTGCAAGTTTATCATAACCTGTTTCACTTGCTCCATCTGAATAAAGTGCTTCCTGAGCATTATTATATGCACTTTCTTTATTGCCAGTAGCAAAATAAGCATTTGCAAGGTTATAATGAATAATAAAATTTCTGTTTGGAAGTGATTCTAATAAATTTATACCATCTTCATATTCACCTATGCTTATTAAAAGATTAGCATAGTTTTCTAAAACCATAGGTGAAGCAGCATCTTTCTCTAATGCTTTTTTATAATAATACATAGCTTTTGCTGTATCATTTACACTTAAAAATACATTCGCAATACCGCTGTATGCATCAGCAGAATGGTTGGCACTGTTTATATATTTTTCTACATATTTTTCAGCTTCTTTGGCTTTTTCCCCACCCTGTTCTGCTAAAACTGCAATTAAGTTCATTAAAGCTTCAAGAAAATCAGGGTCTGCATTAACTGCTTCCCTAAAATTTAATTCTGCCATAGGAGTATTATTTAATAAATAATAGCTTACACCAATATTATAAAATGCAGTTGCTTTGTTTTCTTTTGAAGCTTTTTCATACAATTTAATAGCCTCATCAAAATCACCTGCTGAAAATTTTTCATTTCCTTCTAAAATATCCGTATTTTCTGACTGAGCAACAGAGTTAATATTTAAATTAGCAGTAACATTATCCTGCACTATTGTTCTTTTCTCACTGCAGCCAAAAGTTAATATTAAAATAAATAGTAAAATATATACTCTTGATTTCAAAGCCAACATAAGCTCCTAAATATTTAATATAATTATGCATAAATAAAAAAAGCATACTTTATTATGACTATATTTTCGTCATAAATCAAGTATGCTTTATAAAAAAATAAAATTTATTTTAAATGCAGCTTATTTTTTTGTTTCATCAGTTTGTTTTGGTGGTATATAATAAAGTATTCTTTGGCAGTGCGGACATGTATGCACATCTAAATCTTTTTTAACTTCAACATAAAGCTGTGGTGGAATATGCATATAGCAGCCATTGCAGACTTCATCTTTTACAGAAGCAATGCCTATATTATGACGATGTGCTCTCACTCTCTCATATTTCATATAGGTGCTTTTTTTGATTTTAGATGCATAATTTTCTCTCTGCTGCATAAGTTTTGCAAGTTCATCATGCATTTCTTTATCTTCATCTGCCTTTGAGATACTTACATCTTCAAGCTCTTTTTCTAAACTTTCTTTTAATTCTACCATTTTGCTAAGCTCTGATTCATATTTAAAATCAAGGTTCATCATCTCTTTAAGCTTAGCTTCATCTTCTGCAACTGATTTTTTAAGAGTATCAAGTTCGCGGATAACAGATTCATATTCTTTTGTATTTTGAACAGAAGAAAGTTTAGTTTGAGAGTTTAAAAGGTTACTTTTTTTCTCATTTAAGTCTGCTTCTAAAACAAGATATGTTTTTTTGTTTTCATCAAGTGCAGCCTTAATACTGTCATAACCTGTAATAGCTTTCTCGTATTTTTCCTGCACTGCTTTGATTTGCGATGGAGTGTTTTTTATTACTCCCTCAATAGATGCGATTTTAGAATCAATTTTTTGAAGTTCAATAAGCTGCTCTAATATTTCTTGCATTAATTATTACCTCCCCAGCATATTAGTTGTTTTTCCTGTTTTAATACTACCACTTCTATATTAAATTGTTTTTTTATAATTTCTGATAACCTGTGCATATATATTTCTTCTGTTGCCTGATGAGTAGCATCAATAATACATACACCTGCTTCATAAGCATCAAGAGCATCATGATATTTTAAATCACCAGTTAAAAGCACATTTACCCCTTTGTTAAGAGCATCTTTCCATAAAGATGCACCTGAACCAGTGCATACTCCAAAACGGGAAAATGGCTTAATATCATGCATATTAGTTGTAATATGTTTTATATTTAATTTTTCTTGGATTAATTTAATAAATTCCTGTAATGAATATTCTTTATTTAAAGACGCAGTTTTTCCAAAGCCATAATCCAGCTTGTTATGCAGCTCAATAATATCATAAGCTGCTTCTTCATAAGGATGAGCTTCAAGCATAGCATGTATTACTTTATGCAGATGTTTTTTTAAGACTACTGTTTCAATTTTAACTTCATCTACTATCTGCAGCTCATTTGCACTGCCTATAAAAGGTTTCGCTTTATCATCAGGTATGAAAAGCCCTGCTCCTTCTGCAATAAAACCACATGAAGAATAATTGCCATATATTGAACCTGCACCATTTGCTGTCATAGCATTAAAAACTTCATCTTTATAATCATAAGGCACAAATACTGCAACTTTATATAAAGAATGGCTGCCTTCATAACTTAAAAAGCCATTATCCATTTTTGCATTTAAAAGCTCACATATATAGTCATTTAAACCATTATATGCCATATCAAGATTTGTATGATAGCTTAGTATATCAAGACCGCCTTTTATGGCTTTTATTACTTTTCTGTCAACAGCTTTATTAATATTTATACCCTTACTTTCACGAAAAAAAATGGGGTGATGAGTAATAAGTAACCCACACCCCTCTTTTACTGCCTTTTCAATTATATCTTCTTTTGCATCAAGACTTAAAGCAATTTTAGATATTTCCCTATCACCTGTATATATTTGTTTTCCAGAAAAATCCCATTTTGACTGGGCAGAAATATCTGTAAATGAATATTCTAAATAATTAATAATATCGCTAATTTTAACCATATAAAAGCTGCTTACCTTAACTTGACCTTCCATAAAAAAGAAAATAAAAAGGGGAGTAAACACTCCCCTACAATGGGCCAACTAGGACTTGAACCTAGGACCTACCGGTTATGAGCCGGTGGCTCTAACCAAACTGAGCTATTGGCCCGTATCTTTAACAGGAAGTATTTTATTTCATATTTTAAAGAATTTGTCAAGCACTTTTTTTAAAAAATTTAAAAAATATTTTTTACATTACAATTCAATCATCTATTGTAAAAATAATGAAAAAATATTATGATTGCTTAACTTATTCTATGAGGGAAATTATATGCCATTTAATCAGGAATTACAAGAAGATTTAATCAATTCTTCAATTTTACGCAGTGCTTTTTTTAATTATTTCTATAGAGTATTCAATAATACAGCTGATGAAAGTTTTATTGGTGTTTCTGAAAAATATTTAACTTATTTTAATAATTTAAAAGATTATGTGGAAAGTGATGAATATAATAATGCCTGCAAAATTTTTGAAAAATATATTAATGATGAAAAAAGTGCAGTTACTATTTATGATTTTCTCCAAAGGCTTAATGTTGAATTTACATCATTATTTTTAAATGGTATGGGAAATGTGCCAGCATCTGCATCTTCTTACCTTTCAAGTGACGGTTTATTAAAAGGTGAAGAATGGGAAAAAGTTACATCAATTTATAAAATGAGAGATTTTCAAATGCCTGAAACCATTAAAGCTCCAGAAGATTATATTAGTGTAGAAATGCTTTATATGCAAAAACTAAGTGATTTAATTGGAAAACTAGCAGAAGATGGAGATATAAATCTGCTTGAAGAAACCATAAAAGACCAGATAAATTTTTCATCAAACCATATATTAGTCTGGATAGATATGTTTTCTGATGCTGTATATGAAAAATCAATTACTATTAATTCAAATTTATATGCAGCTACTGCCATAATAATGAAATACTATATTAAATATGACATAGAGCTTTTAAAAGAATTTGCAGATGAGTTAAATAACTAACAATATAATATTATTTTTAAGCTGAAAAAAGAGTGCCTGTTTTTACAGACACTCTTTTTGCTGTATTTTATAATTTACTTATTTTCCTTGATATGCCTTATCTTCTTTATTAATTTCTTTAGCATCTCCAGCATATAAGCCGTCTATATTAGGATTAGTTAATGGATAAAAATCTACTTCATCATCTTCATAGTATGATTCTACACCTAATGTGGCAAAATCAGTATATTTTGTAACATCCCATTTTTCAATAAATGTTTTAATGTTATCATATTCTAACTCTGGCTCAGTTTTATTATCAGACATAATAAATTTATCGCCATTCCAATAAATATAATCAGTATTTTGTTTATCATAAGTATTAGGGTCATCTTCACCAGCAATTATTCTTGCATAAACAGCATTTGCTGCATCTGCTGGATAATAAACAGAATATGAGCTCCATTCCTGCCATGAACCGTCATAAACAGCAGCATTTTGATAACCTAAAATTTCTCTGAATATAAACCAGTGTGGTGATGTAGTTCTTCCAGTATAACAATGGAAAAGTATTCTTTTATTTGGATTTTTATCAATATTTTCTAAAAATGAAGCATTTTTAGTAGTCTTACCATTATTTTCAATAAGACCTTTCACCATTGCCCTAATCTGCTCTGGTGTTTTAAATGTGCCTTTACCACCAACAATAGAATATTTACCGTCATCAGAAAACTGAGCATCTAGATATAAACCCCAGTGATTAGCATAACCACCATTTTTTACGGGCTCATAAGCAAGCTGAGTAGCACCTTTTATTCTGCCATCAACTGCATTATTGTCATATATTGTATATGTTACAATCTGACCATTTGATTTAACTGGTTTTTTAGCATCAATAGTAGAAATTACAGCTACTTCACCAGAAGCATCAGCATTCATTTTGTTTTCTTTTGCGTATGCTATTATTTCTCCAAATGGAGCCCTGACTGAATCTATATAATTGTTTGGCAAATCTTTTACTGAAAATGCAGATGGAGTAATGTTTGAAATATCAGCTGGAGCTGCTTTATATGAAGCTGCATCAATATTATTTGCTTTTGCATATTCGCCAAAGAAATAATAGTTAGCACCATTTAATATTTTTAATGCTTTGTTAGAAAAGCCCCAGTATTTTAATGCCCAAAAAGCTCTGTATACCATTTGGTTAGTTAAATCATGGCTTGTAAGAACAATTAAAGTATTATTGTCTATGCCGTATTTTGATAAAAATTTATCAACTTTTGCACCGCTTGCAACCATAGCACCGTTTGGAGCAACACCATCACTTCTTTTTTCCATTAAATGTTCTTCTTGACTGAAAGAATATGCACCTTTAATAGTTGATTCTGGCATTTGACCATTTTGCAGTGTTACATGTAAAATAACCACCTTTCTACCATCATCTGATTTAAAGCCATTATCAATATATTTTTTTAACTCTGCAGGTTCAATTAAAGCAGAGCCAGCAGTTCTGTCTGTTGAATAATAGCTGTCAACAGTTTGCTTTTTGCATGCTGCTAATGCTGTTATTATCAACATACTTAATAATACAAGTTTTAGCAGCATAAATGGTTTGGTATAAAATTTTGCTACCATAATCCCCCCAATATTAATAAATTTTTTTGCACAGCATATACATTAAAATAATTATCTTCAAGTAATACTCTATCATCTTTTATTAAAAAAGCAAGTATTATTTTTATTTTTTAGTAAAATTTTATAACATTATTATATTTAAGTAATTTCTGTATTTTTACTAGGATTTTCATTAATTTTTTTAATATTAATACTACCTTTTTACTATGAAAATAATATATACAAATTGATAAAACAAAAAAATAAATAATATAAACTAATAAAAATAAAACAGTATCTATTTTTTTACTTGCCAAAATATGTTTTATGGTATAAAGATAAGTTTATTACATAACAAATCACCCATATTGCAAAAATTAGGAGGGAAAGATGAAGCTTACTCGAAGAAATTTTATTAAAACTTCAGTAGCTGGTCTTGCAGGAACAACTATTACAGCAGGAGTTCCTATAAAAGCTGAAGCAAGGAAAATTACATCGGCAGACTATGGTGTGGAAAATAAAGTATTTCTTACATGTCGTATGTGTGCACAAAACTGCCCAATGGTTGCTTATTTAAGAGATGGCAGATTAGTCAGAATTGATGCAAACCCAAATACACCATATCCATCAATATGTGGCAGAGGCAGAGCAGCTGCTGCTGCATTATATGACCCACAACGAATTAAAACACCACTTATCAGAACAGGAAAAAGAGGAAGCGGCGAATTTCGCAGTGCATCATGGAATGAAGCATTAGATTTAATTGGTAATAAAATGCTTCAATTAAGAGATGAAGGAGAACCACATTCTGTAGCATATTTTCCTAGATTTAATACAGCATCCCTTTTAGACGATACAATATTTAACCTTTATGGAACAGACAATATATTCAGTTATGGTGATACATGCTTTGGCTCTACTAACCAGCTAGGTCTTGGCTCTGTTTTGGGTGGCGGAGAAGAACCCCGTCAAGGCAATTCTTCTGTTATGGGTGATTATGAAAATGCTAAAATAGCTGTATTGATTGGCAGAAACCCTGTTGGCGGTCTTGTAGCATTTCCTTGGGGTGGTATGTTTGGAAGAGGAAGAAAAAATGGCATGAAAACAGTTCTTGTTGACCCTAAAAAATCATTAGGTGTAGGCGAAACTGATACTGACTGGCTGCCAGTTATCCCTGGTGGAGATATTCCATTTTTAATTGGTCTTGCTGGTGAATTATTTAAAAATAATTATTATGATGAAGCATTTTTAAGAGAATATACTAATGCTGATATACTTATCAATACAGAAACACTTCTTCCAGTTTATCTTGACAGTGAATTAGATACACCTGATTATATGGTATATGATGAAACATCAAAAACTGCCATGATGAAATCAGAATCAAACAGCCCTGCTATATTTGCCAGCTGTGAAGTAGATGGTATAAAAGCAAAAACAGCATTGCAGCTTTTAAAAGAATCATGCGAAAAATTTACTCTTAAACAGGCTGCTGAAAAAAGTGGTATTCCAGAAGAGAAAATTATTAAACTTGCAAAAGATTTAAACAGTGTTAAACCTGCATGTTTTCTTGAAAGAGGCTACCGTGCTACAAGATATTTTAACTCATTACATGAAAAATATCTTATATCTTCCATTAATGGTCTTTTAGGTGTATATGGCAGAAAAGGCGGTTTAATATATGGCAGGTATGCTTATTTAGATACCCCATTCTCATATAATGATTCTAATGAAATATCAGTCAATATGTGGTTTAAAGAAAATATGGAAGGATTTGAGCTTTGCGACCCATATAATATGCGTAGAACATTCCCTCTTGCAGTTGAAAGAGAAGAGCCTTACAAAATCCGTATGGCATTTTTAAACGGACAAAATCCAGTTGGCGGCAGTGTTGGCGGCTATAAAATAGCTCAGGCTTTAGAAAAAATGGAAATGGTAGCAGCTGTATCTCCATTTTGGAATGAATCGCTTTTATACGCTGATGTCATACTGCCAGATACTACATTTTTAGAAAGAGCAGAGCCGCTTTTTGCAACATATAAAGCAACATTCCCAGTAATAACAGTGCATAATCAGGTTGTGAAGCCTATGTTCGATACAAGAAATGGTTACTGGATTATGCTTGCTCTTGCAAAAAGAATATTCAGTGATGATGAATACTATGATAACTTTAATGATTTTGAACAAGGTGGTATTAAATATATAGTTGACTATCAGCTTGAAAATTTAGAACTTAATGATGAAGATGCAGCAACATTTTCAAGAAGAAAATTAATTGAGGATGGTGTATGGTGTGGTGCAGCTGCTCCATTAAAGCCAATGAATAAGCCTACCCCATCAGGCAAACTTGAAGTTTATTCATTATTTATGGCTAACTGGTATAATTTACTTATGCAGCAAGACAGAACTCAGGAAGCTCAGTATTACAGTCCACTATATGATTATCCACCTGCTTACTATCAGACTAAGAAAGACAAACTTGATAGTGATGAATTTATACCAATAACAGGTTTTTCACCATTAAGCTCATTTACTGGTGCCCAAACTCGTAACAATATTTTACTTAAAAATATTGGACAAAATCTTAACTACTCTGCAGTATTTATTAATACTAAAAAAGGACATGATTTAGGTTTAAAAAGTGGTGATATTATTGAGATATTCAATATTGAAGAGCCAAATATGGTTGTAAAATCAGAAGTGCAGTTAACAGAAACTGTTGAGCCGCATGCATTATTTTCATTCTATGGTGTAGGAACAGGCTTATATACAAAACTTTCTGATAAATTAAGTGTCGCATGCCCAATAGGCTTTAATCCTAACCATATAGGTAATTTAACATTTATGCCTGTTGAAGCATCTGCACCATCACAAGATTTCATTGTTAAAATAAGGAGGGCAAAATGAGTTATCAAAAAATGGCAGTATGTTATGACACTCAATCATGTATAAAATGCTTTGCCTGTATTGTAAGCTGTTCCACTGAAAATAGAATGAGATTACAAAGAGATTATAATTATTCTGTTGAAAAATCTATGGTTGAGCCTCATCATCATTTAAATTATTTAAGAGTAGAATGTAATGAAAAAGGAACATTCCCTAATGTTACACAAATAGCAGCATTTAAACACTGCCAGCATTGTGAAAATCCAAAATGTATGGATATATGCCCTACCCTTGCTATCAGCAAAAAAGATACAGGTGCTGTTGTAATTGATGCTGATAAATGTATTGGCTGTCAGTCATGTAAAGATGCTTGTCCGTATGATGTTCCAGTTTTTTCAAAAGATAATGGTAAAACATATAAATGCACAATGTGTCATGACAGATTAACTGCTGAACTTCCAACTGCCTGCTCTGCTGCATGCCCTTCTGTTGCTATTTTCTCAGGTCCTGCTGATGAAGTTATTGCAGAAGCAGAAAAAAGAGCTGAGCATTACAGCAAAGTATTTAATAAAGAATATTTTGTCTACGGTGCAGATAAAGTTAATAATACTATTGGAACACTATCTTATATGACTATTGCCCCTATAGAAAACAGAGATGATTATTTACTTCCTGCTGACCCGTCAAATGGTGTGGCTGCAAGCAGAGAAGTTGCAAAGGTTGTAGGTGCAGCTGCTATGATTGGAACTGCTGCTGCTATTGCAGGACATGCAGTATATACAGCTGTAAAATATGACGATAAACACCACAAGGAGAATGAAAATGAGTAACTCAAATGAAAAAATTACATTATTCTCAAATATGCAGATGTGGTATCATAAACATATCATTCATTTTATGATGATATTTATTATTACAGGGCTTCCATTAATATCCCATACATTCTCATGGGTTGCTTACATTATAGGTGTGCCTGTATCTGTATTTTATTCTAATGTTGAACCAATATATGTTGGTATTCAAGTTTGCAGAGTAATACACAGAATTACTGCTGTATTATGGATAGTTACAAGCATACCATTTGTTTTAACTATGCTTTTTACTAAATGGGAGCTGGCTTTAAGAAAAAGAAAAGATGAATCATGGACTGCTTATATAAAAGAAGAATTGCAGGATATGAAAACTATGTATATAGATTTCAACTATCCAAAAAGAACAGGGAAATATAACTTAGGTCAAATCGCTGCCGGACTTGCAGTTATTGCATTTAGCTTAGTTATGATAGTAACAGGTTTTATCCTATGTTTTAGAGTAGATTTTTCAACTACTACTGTAAGCATTATGAGATTATTCCACAGCATAGGATTTTTAGTATTTGTTATTTTCCTTATTATCCATATTTATCTTGCAGTTCATCCTGTAAACAAAGCAGGATATAATGCAATGTTTAGAGACGGCAAAGATGATTTGGAACATGCCAAGAAAAAACATCCAGGAATGTTTATAAAATAATGCAGGTATTACTATCTAAACTAAAAAGGCGCAGTTTATTAAAACTTTTATGGCTTGCACCTTTTGCAGCACTTTATAAATATTTGATACCAAAAGTAAAAAAAGAAAATTTTATATCTGTCCCCCTTGCAGCTCTGCCTTTCAAGGGGGCATATCTTATTAAAGATAAACATACTGGAATAATAAAAAATAATGAAGGTATAAAAGTATTTAGTATATCATGCACACATTTAGGCTGTGTTTTAAATGTAGAAAATGATAAATTTATATGCCCATGTCATGGCAGTGTATTTGATTTAGAAGGCAGTGTTTTAAAAGGCCCTGCACTAAAACCTTTAAAACATCTTGAATATAAAATTGAAAATGAAAATATTATAGTGTATATATAATTATGTTTAAAGAATTTATAAAGCACTTATTTCCTCGTGTTACACTTAAAAAAAATCTGCGTTTTACTTATACATTATGTCTAGGCGGTCTTTCTTTTACTGCATTTATTATGCTTGTAATATCAGGTGTGCTGCTTGCAGTTTATTATATTCCAGAGCCTTTGCAGGCTTATAATTCCATTATCTTTATAGAAGAAAATGTTACTGGCGGTAAATATATTAGAAACCTGCACAGGTTTTCAAGCAATGCTTTTTTAATACTTATGTTCCTGCATGTTCTGCGTGTTATATTAACAGGTGCTTTTTTAAGCAGAAAATATAACTGGATTATTGGTCTTTTCCTGCTGTTTTTAAGTATTTTTACAGGCTATACAGGATATCTGCTGCCAATGGACCAGCTTGCTTACTGGGCTACACAAACAGGTGCAGAATTAATTAAAATACTGCCTTTTGGAGATTATATTTATAATATTATGGTTCCAGATACTATTGGCGGAAAACTTTGTTTAATAAGATTTTATACTCTGCATATTATTATACTTCCTGTATTAATTTCCACCCTTTCCTTTATACATTTTTTTAGAGTAAGGCGTGATAAAGGGGTGCTGCCATATCTATAATAAATAAAAAAGACTTATATATAAAATCAAATCCATATTTTTTTAAAATTATAGCTGTATCTGCTGTTATACTTATACTTTTTATAATTATCGGCTCTATATTTTTTGATGCTCCACTTGAAGAAAAAGCTGAGCCTTATAATGCTCCAAATCCATCTAAATCTGCATGGTTTTTATTATGGACTCAGGAACTTGCATCTTATGGCAGCTGTTATATTTATATTATTGTATTTTTATTTATTTTTTATATGATAATGCCTTTCTTTGTTAAAAAAGCACCAGAATATGCTGTATGGTTTAATTCTGCTTATAAATGGATAAATATAATATCAGTTATTGTTTTATTTGCAATTCTTGCTTTAACAATAACTGCCTATTTTTTCAGGAAAGAATATTGGCTGTTAGGATTTTAATAATATTTATTTTAAGTTATAATATTTTATATGCTGCTGATAATAAATGTATATTATGCCATGAAAATGTGTGTAAAAATAAATCAGATAACTGCATAATGTGCCACAGGGGTAACAGCTCTACTTCTAGAAAAGATATTGCTCATTACAAACTGATTAAAGGAAAATATGCGTTATTTACTGATAAAAACAGCATAAAAACACAACAAGGTATAAAAATAATAGAAAATGCAGCCTGCATAAGATGCCATAATATTGGCAAAAGCGGTGCAGCTCTTGCTTCTGATTTAAACTCTGCTGTTAAAAGGCTCAGCACTAATGAAATAATAAAAGCTATAAAAGAGCCTGTTATAAATATGCCACTTTTCCAGTTTAATGATAAATATATGGAATCATTAATTACTGGTATTTATTATTATACCATACCAGAAAACAGTAAATCCATAACACAGATAGTCCACTTTCAAAATAATGAAGCTGGTAATAATATATTTCAAAAAAAATGTGGCACATGTCATAAAGCATTAACAAATACTGGTGCATTAGGCACATCAGAAGATGCCCCAAATTTAAGCGGACTTGCAAAAATATATCCAGATTATCTAAATAGAAACCACTGGAATAAAACTTTACTTGATAAATGGCTTACTAACCCTAGAAGCCTTAAAAAAAATGCTGTTATGCCAATAATAGAACTGACAGATAAAGAAAAAACTGCTGTTATTGATACACTAATAGAATAAATATATTAAGTAAAAATACTATTGATTAAAATTTTATTGCAATTTCCATTCTTATATTTATAATAATCTCTATTGAATTAAAGGTATTATATGTTACAGGCTGAAAATCTTACTATTAAATTAAAATCAGAAAAAGATGAATTTTTTATCCTGCGGGATTTTTCTATTCATTTAAATAAAGGCGAAATATTAGGGCTTGCTGGAGAATCAGGCTCTGGAAAAAGTGTTTTTGCAAAAAGTATATTAGGGCTGAATACTGCTCCTATATATAAAACTGGTGGCAGTATATTTGTTGAAAAAAAGTTATTAGAAAATGATACAGATTACAAATCTATAAGGGGTAAAAAAATATCCATGATATTTCAAAACCCCCAAAGCTCACTTAATCCTGTAATGACTATTGGTCAGCAGCTTATTGAAACTATTATGCTGCATAATAAGTCACTAAATAAAAAACAGTCAAAAGAAGAAGCTGTAAAACTTTTACAGGATGTGGAAATAGATTTAGCAGAAAGCAGGCTTGAAAGTTTTCCACATCAGTTATCTGGGGGAATGAACCAGAGAGTAATGATAGCTATGGCTCTTGCCAGTAATCCAGATATATTAATAGCTGATGAGCCTACTACTGCTCTTGATGTTACTATACAGGCTCAAATTATTAACTTAATAAAAAAACTAAATATTGAAAAAAAACTTTCTATTCTTTTTATTTCGCATGACCTTGCCCTGCTTGCTGCAGTATGTAATAAAATCGCTGTCCTTTATTCTGGAGAATTAATGGAGATAATTGAACCTGCACTATTAATCAATAATCAGGAAAAACACCCATATACTCATGCCTTAAAATTATGTATACCACAAACAGGCTCTAAAAATGAGCTGACAGCAATAAAAGGATTTATTGAAAAAAACAGCTTTTTATATAATGAAAAATGTATTTTTGCCGATAGGTGCAGTAACAGTATAGATATGTGCTTTAAAGAAAAACCTGTATTTAATAATAACTGTAAATGCCACAATCCACTGTAAATTTTAAATGGTGAAAGTATGAATCAATTAAAAAAACTTATAATTAATGCTGCTATGGAAAAATTTGACAAAATATATATACATGCTTTGCCACATAATAAACTTATAGTTGGAGAACGGGGACTTATTAATACAGAAAAAAATAATGGTATTGTGCTTGCAATAGGCTCATCATCATGCTCAGAGTTTAAAATGGAAGATGATTTTATATTTGCAAAACTTCGTTTCAATGGAGTGTGGGAAGATGTTTTTATCCCCTATGAAGCAGTAGATGCAGTATTAAATGATTTACATAAACCACTTTGCATTTTTAATTTCCCATATTATGAAGAAAATAATGAAAATGTAATGCGGATAAATAAATACACTGCTGTGCCAGATAAACAGACAGAAAAAAAACGGGCTGTTATAGTTAAGCCTGATTTTACTAAAAAATAATACTATTTAATAAAAGCAGCATCTATATAATCTGCACCATTATCTTCTGTTTCACCTATTTCATAAGCCAGCTTGTAAAAAAGAGAAAGCCCTTTCTTATGTTCATCTGTTATATCATATTTAATAGTATCCCAGTAGTCTGCAAGCTGCTCTATAGTATATCCCCTTTCTAAATATTTTGGAGACAGCACTGCAATATCTTTTGGAAAAAGAGAAGCATAATATGTAATATTATCTTTTAATGTATTAAAATAAGCATCATTAAGAGCTTGTTTATTAATGGTCCATAATGCAAAAACAAATGGCAGGTTTGTAAACTTATACCACTCTGCCCCTAAATCTATAATATATTTGCTGTCAGAGTTATAGTATGAAAATAAAGCTTTATCTCCTATTAATAATTTTGCATCTGCTGTATTTTCATCATCTACATATACTGGTTTAACATTATAAAACTTTTCTAATACTATTCTGCAAAGCACTGTTGATGTATTTGATTCTTTTGTAAAATATATTTTTCTGCCATCTAAATCTTCTGCTTTAAATTTGCTGTATATGTTTACACTTTTTACTGCCCCAATAGATGAAATACATATACGATTATGCACCATATAAAGATTATGTCTGCGGGCAAACTCTATGCTTGATACTGGTGATAAGTCTATTTCACCATTTCTCATTAATTTATTTAAATCAGCAGGAAAGCCTTTTATAAACTCTAAATTGTTATCCTGAAGTAAATAATGGAAAATAGGATATACATTTGCATAGTCCATAAAACCTATCTTTAACATTTTACACCTTAAAAAAATTTTCTATATACTATACCCTAAACATAAATAAAACAATAAAAAGATAATATTATCATAAATATTTATAAATTACTTATTCAGATATTAAAAAAAGCTAGATAAATATAAATAATTTGCTATAATAAAACAAGTATTAATTTTAGAGGTGATAAATGAGCAGTATCAGTAAAACTTTAAAAGATAATATGCACTCAGCAGGTATTATAAAAACAAATTTTTATAACTACTTTTATAAAGTATTTTATTCATATCCAGAAGCCAGTTTTATTGGCACAACAAGCCGCCTTATACCATATTTTGAAGAACTTAAAAAACATATTATGAATAATAATTACAGCACTTCTATTAATGTGTTAAAAAATTACAATGCCTATGAACAAAGTATAAAAGAAGAACAGATAGAAGATTTACTTGAACTTTTGCAGGATATATATCATGAATTATTTTTAGATAATATATATTCTATCCCATGCACTGCTTCAGGGTATATATCAAGCAGCGATATGCAGATTAGAGAAAAAGAAAAAGTTAAAAATATATATGAAATTAATAATTTTCTGCCACCAGAAGAAAATACTTATCCTTTAGACCATATAAGCATAGAAATGCTTTATATGCAGCAAATCAACGCACTTTTTGTTAAATTTTTAGAAGAAGAAAATAAAGATAAACTTTTGAATATTCTACAGGAACAGTATAATTTTTTGCAGGCTCATATTCTTACATGGATAAATGAGTTTACAGTATATCTAAAAGAGCAGATAACTCAACCAGAAAGCAACCTTTATTATGCAGTTTCTGGTATAATGAATGAATTTGTAAAATATGATAAAAAACTTACAGAAGAATTTTTAAATACTCTTAAATCACAGGAATAATATTTGGAGTGCCTATTCTTTCTGCAAGTATAGAAGTTTTACAGTAAAACTCTAACTGCTCCATAAGATAATAGGCACTATACACATCTTTTGCCCATGATACTGCACCATGATTTGCAAGCAGGCAGCCATTGCAGATTTTAACAAATGGCTCTATTGATTTAGCAAGTGCTTCTGTTCCCGGTCTTGCATATTTTGCAACAGGAAATAGACCTAATGACATAAATGCTTCTGGCATATAGCTCATATCTACCGCCCTGCCTGTAATTGCAAAAGCAGAAACAGTTACTGGGTGAGCATGGACAACTGCATTTACATCATCTCTCATTTTATATACTGTTGTATGCAGCAGATATTCAGAAGATGGCTTTTTACTGCCTTTGATTACATTTCCATCTAAATCTATCATAATAATATCTTCTTCTTTCATAAATCCTTTGCTTGTAAGAGTTGGTGTAATAAGCACTTTATTTTTATCAATTCTTATTGAAATATTGCCATCATTTGAAGCTACAAGCTCTCTTTGATACATTCTTCTTCCTATTTCACATATATCTGCTGCATAATTCATTATTATTTCCTGCCTTTATGTAATATATTTTCAAGGTTAATAACATAAGGTGGCTTAATAATGCCATATTCTGTAATAAAGCCAGTTATTAACTCATTTGGTGTTACATCAAATGCAGGGTTTAATACTTTCATATTATCTGGAGCAGTCTGCACACCACCAAAATGAGTAACTTCACTGCTGTCCCTTAGCTCTATTACTATATCATTACCTGTTAATGTCATATTATCAAAGGTAGATGAAGGACATGCTGCATAAAAAGGTATTTTAAAATAATTTGCAAGCACTGCCACATTCATTGTGCCTATTTTATTAGCTGTATCTCCATTTGCAGCCACCCTGTCACAGCCTACTATTACAACATCTATTAAACCTTTACTCATAGCATAAGCTGCCATATTATCACAGATTAATGTAACATCAACACCAGCTGTTTGTAATTCATAGCTTGTAAGCCTTGCTCCTTGTAAAAGCGGCCTTGTTTCATCTGCATATACTTTAAAAGTTTTGCCCTCATTTAATGCTGTATATATTGGTGAAAGTGCAGTTCCCAGTTCTGAAACAGCTAATGCTCCAGCGTTGCAGTGAGTAAGTATGCCAAAATTATCATAAATTAATTCTGCTCCATACCTGCCAATATTTGCACATATCTTTTTATCTTCATTATAAATATTTTCTGCTTCCCTTTCTAATTCATACCATAATTCATTACTAGAATTAAAAAAGCTGTTTTCTGCCCTTTGTATAATACGATTTACTGCCCATGATAAATTAACAGCAGTAGGTCTTGAAGAATTTAAATATTCACCTGTCTTTTTTAACTCCATAATAAATTTATCAACAGGCTCATTAATATACTTTTTTACAGATACAACTAAACCATAAGCACCAGCAATACCAATAGCAGGAGCACCACGGACTTTAAGCATTTTAATAGAATTATATATCTGCTCTGGTGTATGCTGTTCTTCATATATTTCATACATTGGTAGTTTTGTCTGGTCTAAAAATGAAAGTTTACCATCTTTATATATCACAGCTTTTGGAAGTTTATCTGTTACCATAAATACTCCTTTTTAAAAAAAATTTATATATTATACATAAAATTATTTATAAAAAACAAGATGTTTCATTTAAAAACTTGATTTTCCATCATATATTCTCTAATATACTACATATTTATAATATTCTGGTGAATATATGAAAAAATTTATTTTATTTTTTGCTGCTTTTCTGCTGATTTTATCCAGCACACTTTATGCTCAGCAAGGGCAGATGAAATCTGTTCAGCTTACAATAGGCACTGGAGATAAAAGCGGTGGTTTATATCCTATTGGTATATCTATTGGCAAAATATTAAATATTAATTCTAAAATACATAAACTGACCCCTGATGTTATAGCAACAGAAGGTGCTGTTTATAATATAGACAAAGTATTAAGTGGTGAATTAATGCTTGGTATTGTTGAAAATGATGTCCAGTATAGAGCATATAAAGGTCTTGGAGAATGGGAAAACGCACCTCAGTATGATTTACGCTCTATTATAAGCCTTGCACCAGAAATTATGCAGTTAATAGTCAGCGAACAATCTAAAATAAAAACATTAATGGATTTGCAGAATAAAAATATAAATATAGGTATAATTGGTGAAAATACATATTATAACAGCCAGTTAATTTTAAACTCTTACGGACTTGATAACTATACCGTAAATTATGACAACCAAAGCACAAGTTTAAAAGAAACTATTATAATGCTGCAGGACGGAAGATTAGACGGATTTTTTATAAACTCTATTTTGCCTTTGTATGCTATACAACAGCTTTCAGAAACAACTAAAATACGATTTGTAGATATTACTAATGCAAATAAATTATTAATACAATACCCTGATTATAAAATTACAGAAATTAATAAATCAGTTTATCCAAAAGCTAATAACCCTAACAGCACAAAAACATTAAGTGTTATGACATCTATTGTTACTTCCAGCAAAACATCAAACTATGCAGCCTATATAATAGCAAAAGAAATAGTTGAAAATCTGCATATATTAAAAACACTGCACCCATCTTTTAAAAACTTAGATATTAAAGAAATGCTTAAATATAATACTGCTCCAATTCACCCGGGAGCAATGCGGTATTATGTAGATAACGGGCTGTTAAATTAAAAATATTTTAATGTTGGCTCATCAAGCATAAGAAAGCCGTGCAAAATAACTGCTATATACTGGAATATACCATAATTTGGCACAGCTTCATATAATGCTTCACAAAAGCCTGAAATATAAGGCATAATATATGTATCTAAAAATAAAAGCTGAGATTTTGCATACTCTGAAACTGTTTCATGATTATCCTGTTTAGCTGTTTCTATTGACATATAGCTTAAAAATGACAGCATTTCATTTAATCCACCGCTTTTAAATTCAGGTTTATAGCCATATTTATTATAAACTTCATCAATATTTTCAGTATTTGGGAAAATAATACCAATAGAGCCTGCAGGATTTTTAAAAACAGATATAAACTCTTCTTTTAATTTTGCTTCAACCCATGACTTTTCTGCTTTTTGAGCATTTTGATACCACAATGCAAGCCCCTTAAACCCCTGCATTATCTCTTCCTGCTCATCAATTACTTCCACAGATTCTGTTAAATCATATAAATATTTACACAAATTATATATCATTTCCATATCTGCTGGTGCTGTAAAAATATCAGCTAAAAGACCATAAACACCTGCTCTACCTGCCATTAAAAGTTTTATGCTTTGAATATCTATCATATTAACTCCTTAATATAGTGTTTTATATCAAATTTATATTTATAAAACAATAGTTTTGCAAAATATTTTACAATTTTTCTTTATAAAATAAGATATATAAATTATTTTTCATAAAACATCTGCAATTATTCATTGATTTTTTCATACATTATGGTAAAGTGTTTCTTTGATTAATTATATTTTATTAAGGGTGAAAAATGAAAAAATTTATTATTTTAACTTTAATTGCTGTATCTGTGCTTGCAGCAGGCTGTAAAAAAGATACAAATTCAGCACAAAATACTACAGAAACCAATAATATTGCAAATCTTTTTATTGTAGGACTTGATGACAGCTTTCCGCCAATGGGTTTCCGTGATAATAATAATGAAATAGTTGGCTTTGATATTGATATGGCAAAAGAAGTTACAAAAAGATTAGGTATGGAGATTAAACTTCAGCCTATTGACTGGGCATCTAAAGAGCTGGAATTAAGCACTGGTAAAATTTCATGTATTTGGAATGGTTTAAGTGTAAGCCCTGCAAGAGAAGAAGCTATGACATTATCTAAACCATATCTTGCTAATAGAATGGTAATTATTACAAATCAAAATTCACCACTTAATGCAAAAGCGGATTTAGAAGGCAAAAAAGTAGGGCTTCAAACTGGCTCAACAGCTGTTGCAGCTTTAGAAAAAGACCCTGTTTCTGAAAAACTTACTCAAGTTACTTATGAAAATAATGTTCTTGCTTTAACTGACTTAAATATAGGCAGAATAGATGCTGTTGTTATGGATGAAGTTGTAGCACGATATATGATTTCTAAAAGTGCAAACTTATATAAAATATTAAATGATTCTTTTGATGAAGAATATTATGCGATTGCATTTAAAAAAGGCAATACAGAATTAAAAGATAAAGTAGAAAAAATATTAGCAGATATGGCAGCAGATGGCACATCTTCTGAAATATCTAAAAAATGGTTTGGCGAAGATATAGTGCTTAAATAATTATTAAAACACAAGGGTAAGAGGTTTTTAGTGGATAGCAATTACATTTTAAATATTACATTAACTATGATGCAAGGAGCTAAAACAACAGTTTTAGTTTTCTTTATAGTTATTATAACCTCTATACCCCTTGGTTTTTTTGTAACACTGCTTGGCAGGTCAAAATTTAGACCTATTGGCTGGCTTGTAAATATCTATATTACAATAATGCGTGGCACACCATTAATATTACAGCTTTTCTTTGTATATTTTGCCATGCCATATATCCCTTTAATTGGTCCATATATTACAATGGAAAGACTTCCTGCTGCATTAATAGCCTTTATATTAAACTATGCAGCATATTTTGCAGAAATATTCAGGGGTGGCTTAATGGCAATAGACAAAGGTCAGAATGAAGCTGCAAAAGTTTTAGGTCTTAATAAAATACAAACATTTATCTATGTTATTATACCACAAATGATAAGAGTAAGTCTTCCTGCATTAAGTAATGAATCTATTACATTAGTAAAAGATACATCACTTCTTACAGTTATAAGCATTGCAGAAATAAGCTATGTAGCAAAAACAGCAGTTACAAGAGATGCATCAGTATTTCCACTTGTTATTGCTGGAGCAATGTATCTTTTATTAATACTAATACTTACCATAATTTTAAGATTAATAGAAAAAAAATTCAGCTATGCGAGTAAATCACTATGAGCATAATAGAAGTATCTCATTTAAAAAAATCATTTGGCAGCCTTAATGTTTTAAAAGATGTATCTTTTACTGTTGAAGAAGGCGATGTTATAGCTATATTAGGCTCATCTGGAAGTGGCAAAAGCACCCTTTTACGCTGCTTGATTGATTTAGAAAAAATAGATGACGGCACAATTACTGTAGATGGCGAAATATTTGTAAAAAATGGTGTATATATGCCAAATAAAATAGTAAAAGAAGCCACTATGAAAATGGGAATGGTATTTCAGCATTTTAACCTTTTCCCACACATGACAGTTATTAAAAACTTAGAAAAACCAGCTAAAATTGTAAAAAAACTGGACAGCAGGGCTGTTAAAGAACAAAGTCATGCTTTGCTTAATAAAGTTGGTCTTTTAGATAAAGCAGAAATATATCCTGACCAGCTTTCTGGCGGTCAGAAACAGCGTGTAGCAATTGTAAGAGCATTAATGATGAATCCTGAAATTATGCTTTTTGATGAGCCGACTTCATCACTTGACCCAGAGATAACAAAAGAAGTATTACACACTATGAAACAGCTGGCAGAAGAAAAAATGACTATGCTTATAGTAACCCATGAGATAGGCTTTGCAAAAGAAGTTGCCAGTAAAATATTATTTATGTCTAATGGTAAAATTCTTGAAAGCGGCACACCTGATGAAATATTTAACAACCCTAAACATGAACGCACTAAACTATTTTTGAATAACAGTTTTTAATTATGAAAGATAAAGTTCCTTCTACTAATGCGATAAGATACTTAAATGAAAAAAAAATTCCATATAATCCTGTATTTTATAAATATGTAGAGCATGGTGGCACAAAAGTTTCTGCAAAAGAATTAGGAGTTAATGAACATAATGTTATTAAAACTCTTATTATGGAAAATGATAGAAAAGAATATTTTATAATTCTTATGCACGGGGATAAAGAAGTATCTCTTAAAAATATGGCAAGGTTTATGAATACAAAAACTGTGCAGCCATGTAAAGCAGAAGTGGCAAACCGACATTCTGGCTATCTTGTAGGCGGCACATCCCCTTTCGGCACTCGCACTAAAATGAAAGTTTATATTGAAAAAACTATTCTTAATTTAGATAAAATATATATAAATGGCGGCAGAAAAGGAATGCTTGTAGAAATAGACCCAAAAGTTCTGCCAGATATTCTTGACAGCCAGATTATTGAAGTAGGTATCTAATGGAATTTGGACTTATCCAAAAATTTTGTCATATAAGTTATTTTTAGCCTGATTTTTAAAAGCGAAAAATCTAAATTATATATTACAGTAATGCATAAAATATTTAAACTATCTAATTTTTAGATACTTCGCCTTTGGTTCAGTAAAACATAGTGATAACAGCGATATTATATAATAAACTTATATTTTTGGATAAATCTACATACATAAGTTATTATGCAAATTCACACACATTGTCATTATGAGTGTAGTGAATAATCTGTATATTATAAGTTTCAATAAATATAAATACTATTTCTAAAACTCTTGCAGTTTTTACATTCTAAATACCTCTCATTTTAGGCTAAGGACGAGCTGAAAGTGAGCGATATACGAACTCGTTTCGGCAGAGCGTGATTTAAAAATTCAATGGGAGTGTTTTTTTGCGACGCAAGCATTTCCCAACCAAATAGGAAGAAAGCAAAAATGCTTAGCTGGGCTGAATTTTTTAATATAAAATTATAAGATACTTCACGATATTTCAAGCTCAATATAACCTTATTATATCACTTTTTTATGTATTTTACATCATCTTGATAATTTGCAGGCACTTATTATAATAATTTCTAAAATATCACTAGATGTTTCTTATGCTTACAGCTGTATTTTCTTCCATATAAGCTGCTTATATAGCTTGTCTAAGTTTTTTTGATAAGTCTTATAATACTTATATAACCTTGTTTTATTCTTTATATTTTTCTTAACTTTATACTAAAAAAATATTGACTTATAAATAAAATAAGCATACTTTATTGCTATGATATTTTGAGGAGAGAATTATGCTTAAAAAAATCTTAATTTTACTGTCCATCTGTTTAATCGCATTCACTGCCTGCAAAAAACAGCAGACTACTGAACAAACAGAAAATAAAACAGATGCTTCATCAACTCCAGCTGTTACAGAAACAGTTACAGCAGCAGTTGTTACACCAGTAGTTAATGAGCTTATTACTATTAATGTCTTAGACAAACAGAATGATGCTCAATATACTACTGGCGAAAAAGCTAAATATTTAGCTGGCAGCCACATGACTGATAAAAATATTGCTATTTCATGTGCTGACTGCCATGGTGAAAGTGGATTACTTGATGATGCAGAAACACAAGTAAATGCTACTTGTATTTCATGCCATGGTGATTTAAAAGCAGTAGCTGCAATCACTAATAAAACAGAAATCAATCCACATGAATCTCACTTAGATAAAATTAACTGCACAGCATGCCATGGTGGTCATGAGCCTTCAGCAATTTACTGTAATAACTGCCACTCATTTTCTAACCAAATAAGCCATGTTGGAATTAAACCACTTCCTAAAAAATTAGATATTGCAGCTTATGATAATGCTTCATCTAATATTGTAGAAAATACTGATGTTCTTGTTATCGGTGCAGGTGGTTCAGGTTTTATTTCTGCATTAACTGCTCAGGAAAACGGTGCAAAAGTTATTTTAGTTGAAAAAATGCCTATTCCTGGCGGCAACTCTCAACTTGCTGCTGGTGGTATGAATGCAGCAGGCACTACTTACCAAAAAGAACAAAATATTCAAGATGATGCAGAAACAATGTTTCAAGATACTATGAAAGGCGGTAAAAACATTTCTAACCCAGATTTAGTTCATGTTCTTGCAAATAATTCTGCAGATTCTATGGCATGGCTCACTTCTATTGGTGCTAAATTAAATGCTGTAAACTTTGGCGGCGGTGCTACTAACAAAAGATTTCATGCTCCAATGGGTGGTGCAGCAGTAGGAAGTTATCTTGTAAATATCTATAAAGATACAGCAGATAAAAGCAATCTTGATGTAAGAGTAAACTCTCCTGCAGTTAGACTTTTAGTTGATGATAAAGGTGCTGTTTATGGTGCAGTTATTGATGGTCAACATAAAGGATTATATGAAATCCATGCAAAATCAGTTATATTAACTTCTGGCGGTTTCTCTGCAAATGCTGACAGAGTGACTTCTTATAAACCAAACTATAAAGGTATGACAACATCTAATCAGCCAGGTGCTACTGGTGACGGTCTTGATTTAGCAAAAGAAGCTAATGCATCATTTGTAGATATGGACCAAATCCAAATACATCCTTCAATTGCTGTAGGCAGCAGCACACTGATAACAGAAGCAGTTAGAGGTGTTGGTGCTATTATGGTAAACCATGAAGGTAATAGATTTTTTGATGAACTTTCTACTCGTGATAAAGTTTCTGCTGCTATATTAGAACAAAAAGGTCAAACAGCTTACTTAATATTAGATGACAATATCCGTAAAAGCTTAAAACAAATTGAAGGATATTTCCATTTAAACCTTGCAAAAGAAGCTGCTACATTAGATGAACTTGCAAAACTTATCAATGTTCCTGCAGAAAATTTGAAAGCAACTGTTGAAGAATATAATAAAGCAGTTGATACAAAACAAGATAAATACGGTAAAAAACCTGATACATTAGAGAAAAAAGTTTTAACTGGTCCATTTGTTGCAATAGAAATTGCCCCAGGTATCCACTATACTATGGGTGGTGTTCAAATCAACACTGATGCACAAGTTATAGATAATAACGGCAAACCTATACCTAACTTCTATGCTGCTGGTGAAGTAACTGGTGGCGTTCATGGAGCTAACAGGCTTGGTGGAAACTCTATTTCTGAAACAGTTACTTTTGGTAGAATAGCAGGTGCTCAAGCTGCTGCAAATGCTGCTTTAACTAAATAAATTATAAAATATTAACCATATCATAACTGGCTCCTGAAATTTTTTCAGGGGCTTTTTTTATCTCTTGTAAAATAAATATATTAGTATTATAAGCATATAATAATTATGAGGAAATATGAATAAAGAACTAACCGGACATTTAATCGCATTTGGAACTGTATTTATATGGGGCATAACTTTTGTATCTACAAAAATACTGCTTACATCTTTCACTCCTGCAGAAATTCTTTTTATAAGATTTTCACTTGGGTTTGCAGCACTGTTTATTATATATCCAAAATTTGCTCCAGTCTATAATATTAAAAATGAGCTGCTTTTTATTCTTGCAGGACTTTTTGGCATATTTTTATATCTTATTCTTGAAAATACTGCTCTTTCATATACTCTTGCATCTAATGTTGGTTTATTAGTATCTATTTCCCCGTTTATTTCTGCTTTATTGGCATATCTTTTTTTAAAAGATGAAAAATTAAAACCTTTCTTTTTCCTAGGTATAGTTTTAGCTTTATGCGGGACAGCTATGATTATATTTAATGAAACTATTGTGCTGGAACTTAATCCAATAGGTGATATTTTGGCACTATTTGCAGCTGCTTCCTGGGCAGTTTATTCTCTTTTTGTAAAAAAAATAAGTTTTTTAAATATTCATCCAATACAGTCTACAAGAAAAATTTTTTTTTATGGTCTGCTTTTTACCCTTCCATATCTATTATGGACAGGAATAAAAGCAGATATGAAAGCATTTATAATACCCAGCAATATTTTAAACCTTATGTTTTTAGGCTTTGGGGCATCTGCATTATGTTTTGTAACATGGTCTCAGGCAGTCAGAATTCTAGGAACAGTCAAAACAAGTATTTATATTTATTTCATACCTGTTATGACTGTTATATCTTCAATTATCATATTAGATGAAAAATTAACACTATACTCTTTTGCTGGTATAATACTTATTATTTTAGGGCTTATTATATCAGATAAAAAATAAATTACCCTAATGCAATATCTAAAAATGTCATAAGTAAAAAACCAGACATAGAGCCAATTGTTGCTCCATGAGAATGTTCTTCTGATTGTGATTCTGGTATAAGTTCTTCCACAACAACATATATCATTGCACCTGCTGCAAATGATAATGTATAAGGCAGAAGATATGCCATATTCATAGCAAAATAAGCACCTAATAAAGCAGCAACAGGCTCAACTGCACCTGAAAGCTGACCTATCATAAAACTTTTTCTGCGGGAATATCCTTCTTTTCTTAAAGGTATTGAAACAGCTGCACCTTCTGGAAGATTTTGAATACCTATACCTAATGCAACAACTATTGCAGCAGCAAATGTTACCCCTTCATTTGCCATAGCACCAAAGGCAACACCAACTGCAAACCCTTCTGGAATATTATGCAGAGTAATTGCAAAAACCAGCAGTATACTTTTTCTTAAATTAGAAGGCATACCCTCAGGACTGCCATCTTTTGAATTAGGGTGTAAATGTGGCAGCACTTTATCCATAAGTATAAGAAATGCACCACCTGCTGCAAAACCAATAATTACAGGCATCCATTCAACCATATTCTCTTCTTTTGCAATTTCTGTTGCAGGAAGTAATAATGACCAAAATGATGCTGCAACCATCACACCTGCTGCAAAGCCAAGCATAATGTTTAATATATTTTTATTTATTTCTTTGAATAAAAATACTAATGCAGCACCAGCTGAAGTCATAACCCATGTAAAAAGTCCTGCCATAAAAGCTAATAATAAAGGATTTAATGTATCACTCATAACCTAACCTATTTTAATATATCAGGGGAAATATACCATATACCCGTAGAAATTGCTGCAAGAGAAACTATCGTAATAATTATCCACAAAATAACAGATACAAGCAGAGAGCGAACTCCTACTTTTCTTAATTCTTCCATAGTAAGACCTGCACCAACTAAAAATAAAGTGCCAGTCATTAAGTGCCTGCCTGCAGTTGATAAAGAATGCCACATATCATTGCCAGCAGGAAAAAGAGTAGTAATAAGTCCTGCAAGTAAAAAGCCTGCTAAAAACCATTGAAAAGGCGGCTTAGTTTCTGATTTATTAAATCTTGCTGCACCAAAAGCCAGTGGAAATATCCATAAAGCTCTGGTTAATTTAACAGTAACAGCAATACCTGCAGCAACTGCACCATACTGAGCAGCAGCACCTACCACACTTGATGTATCATGAATAGATATAGCTGCCCATAATCCAAAAGAAGCTTCATCCATACCTAAAAGATGACCAAGTGGTGGAAATATTATAAGCCCCAGAGCATTTAATAAAAACACAACAGCCATTGCAACTGCTGTCTGCCCTTGAGTTGCATTTATTGCAGGAGACATAGCTGCAATAGCACTGCCGCCGCATATGGCTGTGCCGCTTGTTAATAATATAGATAAATTTCTCTCAATATGAAAAAATCTGCCAAGCAAAAGCCCTGCAATCATTGTTATGGCAATACTTGTAAAAGTTATACCTATTGAAGCAAAGCCTACTTTTAAAATAACACCTATCTGCATACCAAAGCCAAGCAGTATAACAGAAATCTGCAGCAGATTTTTAGATATTTTACCTGTAATATTCTTCAAAGGATTGCCAAAAACAAGTGCTATTGCAATACCTATTATAAGTCCAATAGCTGGAAAATCTGTTGTTATAGATAATATTAATGCAGCTGCAAACCAAAATGTCTTATATGATAATAGTTTTTGCATAATTATCCTCTTTTATTGATTTCCTGCAGGCTCCTTAATCTGCTTACAGCTTTTTGCGCTGCTTTTATACCGCTTGCAGCTGCAATCGCAGCATCTATTGTTGTAACATAAGGGATACCATATTTTACAGCACTTTTTCTAATTAATGCACCATCACTTTTTAATGATTTGTTTCCCGGAGTATCAATAATTAAATTAAGCTCACCATTTATAATTAAATCTGTAATATTTGGCCTGCCTTCGCTTTCCTTAAATATAAATTCTGATTTAACATTATTTTCCTGTAAAAATGTATGAGTGCCTTTTGTAGCTACAATTTTAAACCCTGTTTCTTCTAAAATTTTAGCAGTTTCTAAAAGTTTATCATCTTTTTTATCACATGAAAGCAGAACTGTTCCTTTTAAAGGCATATAAAGCCCTGCTGATTCTTCTGCTTTATAATAAGCATAATCAAAAGTATCTGCAATCCCCATAACTTCACCAGTTGATTTCATTTCAGGTCCTAAAACTGGGTCTGTATTAGGGAATTTATTAAATGGAAGAACAGCTTGTTTTACTGCATAAAAATCAAATTCTGGTGTTTTAAGGTTAAAAGATGCAAGGCTTCTGCCTTCCATTAATAATGTTGCAATTTTAGCCATTGGAATGCCAGATACTTTTGAAACAATAGGCACAGTTCTTGATGCCCTAGGGTTTGCTTCTAGCACATATATAACATTATTTTCAACAGCAAACTGCACATTGATTAAGCCTATAACTCCAAGTTCTACAGCTATTTTTTCCATATAACTTTTTATTGTTTCCTGCTGTTTCTCTGTTAAACGGACTGGTGGAATAACACATGCAGAATCACCAGAGTGAACACCTGCTAGTTCTATATGTTCCATAACAGCAGGCACAAATGCTTCTTTACCGTCACAAAGTGCATCTGCTTCACATTCAAGAGCATTGTTTAAAAATCTGTCTATAAGAAGTGGCTTACTGCTGCTTACTTCTATATCCTGAGCTAAATATTCTTTTAATTCACTTTCATTATTGATTATAGCCATACCCCTGCCGCCAAGCACATAAGATGGGCGAATAATTACAGGATAGCCTATTTTTGCAGCAACACTTTCAACATTAGCAATATCAGATACAGTGTCAGCCTCAGGCATTTTAATATTTAATTTATCCATAAGTCTTGCAAAAAGTTCCCTGTCTTCAACAGATGCAATTACTTCTGGTTTAGTGCCAAGCATATTAACACCTGCTGATTCAAGTTTTTTAGCAATATTTAATGGAGTCTGACCACCAAACTGAACAATGGCACCTTCTGGTTTCTCATAGTTATATATTTCTATAACATCTTCCACTGTTAATGGCTCAAAATAAAGCCTGTCTGATGTATCATAATCAGTTGATACTGTTTCCGGATTACAGTTAACAATAATAGTTTCATACCCTGCTTCTTTCATAGCAAATGCAGCATGAACAGAACAGTAATCAAACTCAATACCCTGACCAATTCTGTTTGGACCGCTTCCAAGCACCATAACTTTCTTTTTATCATTTGATACTTGTGCAGTTGATGATGTATCTTCTCTATTATATGTAGAATAATAATAACATGCACTTGAAAAACCAGTTTTTTCATCTTTTGGAACACCTGATACACCAATAGGTAAAAATACAGGTCTTATACCCATATCATGACGGCGTTCTCTAACTGTTTTTTCTTTAGTTTTTAACAGGTCTGCAATATATTTATCTGAAAAGCCGTATTGTTTAGCTTTGTATAATACATTATCAGGTAGAGAAACAATAGTATAAGATGAAATTGTATTTTCCATATCAACAATTGCCTGCATTTCTTCAAGGAAATAGTGCTTGATTTTTGTAATATTGTGAAGCTCATCTATTGTCATGCCTTTTTTCATAGCTTCATACATTATCCACTGCCTTTGGCTTGATGGACAGTATAAAAGGCTTCTTAATTCATCTAAACTCTTGCTTTTATATTCTTTTAAGTTGCCTAAACCAAACCTGCCATTTTCAAGAGAACGGATAGCTTTTAAAAATGCTTCTTTATAAGTAGAGCCTATACTCATTACTTCGCCAACTGCTTTCATTTGAGTGCCAAGCACATCTTCTTCCTGTGGAAATTTTTCAAATGCCCAGCGAGCAAATTTTATAACAATATAGTCACCATTAGGTTTATATTTATCAAGTGTGCCAAATTTGTAGTGTGGTATTTCATCAAGCGTAAGTCCTGCTGCAAGTTTTGCTGAAATATATGCAATAGGAAACCCTGTTGCTTTAGATGCAAGAGCTGAAGAACGGGAAGTTCTTGGATTTATTTCAATAATAACTATCCTGTCTGTTTTTGGATCATGAGCAAACTGCACATTTGTTCCGCCAGTAACACCTACATTATGGGCAATATCCCATGCATGTTTTTGCAGACGGTTTTGCACATCTTCACTGATTGTAAGCATAGGTGCTGCACAAAAGCTGTCTCCAGTATGCACACCCATTGGGTCTATATTTTCAATAAAACATACTGTAATTATCTGCCCTTTGCTGTCTCTTACAATTTCAAGCTCCAGCTCTTCCCAGCCTGCAACACTTTCTTCTATTAATACTTGATTAATCATAGAAGCTGCAATACCGTTAGATGCAATTTTTCTTAACTCTGTGGCATTATATACTAACCCGCCACCTGTTCCGCCAAGAGTATAAGCTGGGCGGACAACAACAGGATATCCTAAATCATTTGCAATTTTTTCTGCTTCTTCAACAGTATATGCAGGAATACTTTTAGGCATATCAACACCAATTTTTTCCATAGTTTCCTTAAAAATAATCCTATCTTCACCTCGTTCTATTGCTTCAAGGTTAATACCAATAACTTCCAAATTATACTTATCTAAAATACCGGCTTTAGAAAGCTCCATTGTTAAGTTTAAGCCTGTCTGCCCGCCAAGGCTTGGAAGAAGAGAATCTGGCCTTTCTTTTTCAATAATAGCTTCAAGTCTTTTTACATTTAAAGGCTCTATATATGTAATATCTGCTGTATCTGGGTCTGTCATAATAGTAGCAGGGTTTGAATTTACAAGCACTACTTCATAACCAAGTTCTTTTAATGCTTTACAAGCCTGAGTACCAGAATAATCAAACTCGCAGGCCTGACCTATTACAATAGGACCTGAACCAATAATTAATACTTTTTTAATATCTTCCCTTTTAGGCATACTTAAACTCCAATATTTTATTTTAAACAATATACTTTACTATTTAGCTTTATCTTTGTAAAGCAATATTATAAAACAACTGATATACTTTTGTGATAATCTGTAAAAAGTATTATTATATCAGGCTTTTAGTATGATGTAATAAAAAAAATTTATTTTTTTGGTAAAATCTAAAAACGATTGCGAAAAAGTGAATAAATAAAAAAGTGGTTGTTAAAACTCTTTAAATAAAATAATATTTTTTAGCCAAAAAATAGAGTAAGAGAGGTAACAACCACAAATGGATACTACACCAAAAAATCGTAAAAATAAACACTTAAATGCATTTGAGTGTTATAAATTAGAAGGTCTGTTGAAATCCAAAGTTAGTGTGTTGGAAATAGC
>Ga0209064_1000139_pt1 | contig 166942 bp, 157 predicted proteins | sample Inofromicrocosms_FD_187498 | JGI IMG/M metagenome (GOLD analysis project Ga0209064, IMG submission 187498) | Mouse cecum microbial communities from Vienna, Austria - Inoculum for glucosamine and mucus D2O microcosms (SPAdes) (version 2) | ecosystem: Host-associated > Mammals > Digestive system...
AATGATGTTCTCGCATATCTATTATAACAGATATTTTGAATTCTGCACTATATTTTTTGTTTTTACTTCCCTTTTTTTTCATAAAAAATGCACCTCCAAAAGTGTCTAACTTTTGGGGTGCATATCAGCCTTGGTGCGTCTGTCTTTATTTATTACTTTTCAACCATTCTTCTCTTGTAATACAGGTAATATGCTCTGTTCGCAACAATCCCTATATGGCACAAGGAACGTTTTCCTTCGTGTGATGATACCGGAAGCCGCATTTTTCCTGAACACGTTTTGATTTTTCATTTCCATCAAAATAACCGCACCACATTTTTTCGAGTTTCAACTCTTCAAAGCCATATCTCATAAGCTCCCGAACCGCTTCCGGTATCAGCCCTTGGCCCCAATACGGGACTCCAATCCAGTAGCCGATTTCCCCTTCAGAATCAGGAAGACCTATATTGCTTGCTTTGCCGAGCATCAGGCCGATACTGCCAACCGGAAGACCTGTTGTTTTAAGTACCACAGCATATGTTTCCGGCGCAGACAAGACTGTTTTTATGATCTCTCTACTATTTTCAACACTGGTATGCGCTGCCCAGCCCGCTATTGGTCCAACCTGTGGATCTTGTGCGTATCTATAACATTCCTCAGCATCCGTTTCTTCCCACGGACGCAGAATGAGTCTCTCTGTTTCGAACGTCATATCCTATTCTCTCTTTCTTGGCTCCCCACCGCCGGTGATGGCAGTGTGGGAGCCTTGTGGCAAGTTCCTATACCTTTTTCTCAATCATCTCTTTACAAATAACGTGATTTCCTGCTCCAAGAGCCTAAATACATTTGCCACCAGATAACCATCAGCAATCGCATGATTTAGACGGACAGTCACAGGCATCACAAGTCTGCCGTTTTCCTCCCTGTATTTTCCCCAGTTGATGACAGGCGCAAAAAACATATGAACATCGGGCAGTTCAAGATGCATGGCATCATAAGACAGCCACGGTATACATGACGCATCAAACCAGTTGGGATGATTCATAATATCAAAACCATATTCTCTGGTCTTTTTTGCCTCTTCAGCATCACGCAGAGCTGCTGCGTAGAATTTCTCATAATCTTCATCGTATTCTGTATAGACAAGCGTGAAGGTTTCTGTATCATCATGAAAGATATACTGTATGGGATTGATCACATCATAACAGATCAGTTCGTCCGTTTCCCTAAGATACCCCATCCTGTAATCCTCGCGGGAATTCAGAACCTTTGACAGGATAAAAAGAAAGTTGATGTAAAACTTTGTCCCGGTCTCTTTGGAATGATGAACAAGATCGGTAACATCAATCCTCGCTGTCATGGAAGTCGAACACGCACAATCTTCTGTGAAATGACGGAACACGCCTTTTCTATAGTAAGTTTCTTTATCGATCACCTTATAATTCATACTGCGTCAACCTCCGAAATAATGATCCGTTATTCCCTTTAATATATGGCCGCCTGTTGGTGCCGACAATGTGGGAGCCTCTTTTTCCGACATCCAAACCACAGTGTCAACCCTGCCTCAAAAACATCCAAACCGAAGCCTCAACCCTCTGACATCCAAACTGGCCACTCAACCCTCCGGCAAAATACCTTTGATAAGTTCCCACGGAGCGATTTTTGCGGTCTGAGCGAGACCTCGGCGCTGATGGGCATATGCCCGAAAAGCCTTATTTTAAGCCATTTTATCACACTTTACTTCTCAACCCGCGACATCAATACTACAGTCTCAACATGAACCGTTCTTGGAAAGAGGTCAAAGGGCTGAACTTTACGAGTAACGTAACCTTTTTGTTCGAATAAGGAGCAGTCTCTGGCGGCGGTAGACGGATTGCAGGAAATCATAATAATTTTATCAGGAGACATTTTACTGACAGCGTCAATAGCCGAACTGTCACAGCCTTTTCGTGGCGGATCAAGTATAACGATATCGGGTTTTATACCCTTTAGGGTGAGTTTAGCTGCTGCTTGTCCGGCGTCGGCGCATATAAATTCAGCGTTATGAATACTGCTTCGGACGGCATTTTCCTTAGCATTTTCAACAGCTTGAGGTATAATCTCGACACCGATAAGCTTTTTTATTTTTGAAGCCATAGAAAGACCGATTGTTCCGGCGCCGCAGTATAAATCTATTAAAGTTTCATTGCCTTTTAGTTGGCAGAACTCTTCTGCTTTTCTGTATAGTTTTTCAGCCTGAGGTGAATTTATTTGGTAAAAGGCTTCCGGAGCAATACTAATGTTGTTGGCGCATAAGATATCTGTAATTTTTCCGTTTCCGAGCAAGTTAATGGTTTTCTTTCCGAGAATAACATTTGTGTTATCTGGATTAACATTCATTACAATTGTTTTTATTTCAGGAAATTTTTTTTCTAATTCAGTGCATAGCTCAAGCAGCTTATCTGCACAGCTGCGCTTTACGATAAGGCATACCATAATTTCACCGGTAGCAGGTGCCTGACGGATATAGATATGCCGAATAAGACCGCTGCCTTCGGTTTCATTATATGGTAATATGTGATTTGTTTTCATGTATTCAGTTACAGTCTGAGCAATATCGCTGAAGACTTCGGGAAGAAGCCGGCAGTCGCTGCCTGGAATAATACGGTGACTTCTTTTGGCAAAAAATCCGCATATTGGATCACCATTTATTTGGCTTACAGGGTATTGAGCTTTATTTCGGTATCTGTCAGGAGAATCGCAGCCTGTAATAGGAAGAAATTCCGGGTTAAGCTTACCTAATCTGGTAAAGGAATCAAAAATAAATTTTTCTTTGATTTTCAGTTCTGATTCATAAGAAATATGTCTAAAAGAGCATCCGCCGCATTTAGGAAATAGGGGACAATCCGAAACGATTCTGTCTGGTGATGGATTTATTATTTTATTAACGATACCGAATGCATAATTTTTAAGTACTTTAACAATTTTAATTTCCGCAGTATCTCCCAAAGCAGTTTCGGGAACAAAAACTGCCATTCCATCAAAGCGGCAAACACCGTTTCCCTCGTTAGTTATGTCTGTAATTTCAGCGGTAATAATCTGATTTTTTTTCATCGTAACGTCTCCGTATTATTATATAAGCACATAAATTTCATCTTTTTTCTTCATAAGTTCATCGAATCTGTTAATGTATTCATATGGAAACTTATAATTGTGTATTCTGGTTATTTTTCCGTTTTCACCAACGATTTTTGTTGACGCAGCACATCCGGCGCCCAAAATAGTCTGGGTTTCGTCCATTATAAAAATATTATAAAGACTTTCAAAACCTTTTTTTGCAAATCCTATATTTTCAAGGTTTTCTATGGTGTTTTTCTGGCGATATAAATAGTACGGTAGATAACCATTTGCCGGAAGAACTCTAATGCTTTCATCTGCCATTTCTGCTGCTGGAGTTTTGCAAAAATATTCTGGTTTTTCCTCATAAAGCTTTGCAGAACGTTTTATAGTCAGCGTATGTACAGTTATGCTTTCCGGAGAAAGTTCCATAGATTTATTCAGACTTTTCCTAAAGCTTTCAAATGTATCCCCAGGCAGACCAGCGATAAGATCCATGTTAATATTATCAAAACCGGCTTCACGGGCGTTCCAAAATGCGTTTACTGTATCCTGAGCCGTGTGTTGTCTGCCGATAATTCTTAGAACTTCATCATTAAATGTCTGAGGGTTTACAGAAATCCTTGAAGCGCCGCCGTCTTTAATAACCTTAAGCTTAGCTGGAGTAATAGTGTCGGCACGTCCGGCTTCAACGCTGTATTCCCTAACCTTTCTGAGATCAAAATTTGCAGAAACGGAATCCATAATAACTTTAAGCTGAGATGCGCTTATAGAAGTAGGAGTGCCGCCGCCGATATATATTGTATCTATACCAAGCTTTAGCCTATTGGTAATTTGCGATATAATTTCAAGTTCTTTGGAGAGAAGCCTGATATAATCCGGCATAAGCTTTACAGCGCTGTCCATAGAATGGGATACAAATGAACAGTAACTGCATCTTGTAGGGCAAAAGGGAATTGAAATATACAGGCTTATATCTCTTTTATTCAGGGATTCAAGCAACGGAATTTGATTAACTGCAGTCATATGCGCAATTTCAAGCCGGCTTTCAGAAACCATAAATTTTTTTCTCAGATGTTCAAATGCTTCGGCCTTTGAACATCCATTCTGTAAGAGGGCAGTCATTTTTTTAACCGGTCTAATACCCGTCATAAGTCCCCAGGGAGGAGTAATACCTGTAAGCTTTTGAAGGCATAGATAAATAAGTCTGCATATTTCATGTTCGCAGGTATTTTTATCAGCCTTGGAGTTAGGAATATGAAATGCTTTGCGGCAGAAGTTCTTTTCTATACGGCAATAGGCATACAAATAGGTATAATTTCTGCATTTTTTAAGCCTTGTCATAACAATATCACCGTCTGCGTCGGTTATATCATAGTGAAAAGTAAATCTTGACGGTATAAAAAGCTTTACCGTGGCTTCTGTTTCGTATTTAAAATCGTGTCCGCTAAATAAAATCTTCATAAAGGTTTCCGTTCATATAAGGATTATTTTTTCTTTCAAAATCAAGGGTAGTTTCTTCATTGTGTCCCGGATGGACATTAAAGCTTCCGGACAGCTCTGAAAGTTTTTTTATGGAGGTAAGCATTTCTGCCATGCTTCCGCCGGGAAAATCGGTTCTGCCTATTGACATTCTGAAAAGAGTATCACCGCTGAAAATATTAGAGCCGCATTTATAGCATACACTTCCCTTCGTATGTCCCGGGGTATGTATAACTTCAAAATTCAGTTCATCAAGTGATATAACACTTCCGTCCGATATAACAGTGAAGTCATTGACGGGATCAAATGCTCCGCCGCTTATTGCCTCTGCAAGACTTGCCTGACGGTTTGTGAGCATTTTTGCGTCATTTTCGTGGATATAGACCTGAGCGCCGGTATCTGAAGCTGCCAGTGCAGTACCGCCCATATGGTCATAATGTCCGTGGGTAAGTAATATTTTTTTAAGAGTTAGGCTATGCTCTTGAAGAAAACGTTTGAGCTTCAGGTATTCGCCGCCGATGTCAACAGCGGCAGCGTTTCCTTTTTCTGATTCTATAACATAGCAGTTTGCAGACAGTATACCGAGAGGTAGTCTGTAAATCTTCATTTATTTCTCCGATCTTTTAGTTTAGATTTTGGCTCTTTCAACTGAAATAACGTCTTTTACCTTTCTTAGCTTTTCAAAGAGACCTTTAAGCTGATCCATGCCGGCAATAGTTATTTTTGCTTCAAACATGGCGTTTCCGTTTTTCAGATTTCTTGAGGATGAATGGATTATTGGGATTCTGGCTTCCATAAGAATTGCGCAGATGTCATAAACCAATCCCACACGATCAAGTGCTGTAACTTCAATGGTGGTTTGAAGACTTGTCTGTTGATTATCTGTCCATTGTACATCCATCCATCTTGCAAGTTCTTCAGGACTATCCCTTTTCAGTGCAGCAACATAATTGGTGCATGAGGTTGTATGTATGGAAATACCGTGTCCTCTTGTAATAAATCCAACGATTTCGTCACCGGGCAGGGGATTACAGCACTGTGCAAATTTTACGGAACAGTCGTCGATTTTGTCAAGTATAATTCCGCTGCTGATTTTTCTTGCAGGTTTAATTACTGGTTCGGCAGTATTATTCTCAAGGGTTTTATAAGTTTTCATATACTTATCCTTGAGGCGGGCAATAATTTTTGAAAGAAGTACGCCGCCGTATCCGATTGAAGCGTAAAAGTCATCAAGGGTCTGGCAGTTGTGGCGTTTCAGGTCGTCCATGAGGAAGGCTTCAAGTTCATCATCGGGAATGCTCATGCGGTAATGTTTAAATTCCTTTTCAAGCTCGGCTTTTCCGGTTACAATATTTTCTTCACGGCATTCTTTCTTAAACCATGACCTTATTTTAGATTTTGCTTCATTGGTTTTGGCAATATTAAGCCATGAACGGTTCGGACCTTTTCCTAATTCGTTGCTTGTCAGTATTTCGCAAATCTCTCCGGTATGCAGCTTATAGTCAAGAGGAACAAGCTTTCCGTCGACCTTTGCACCGGCTGTTTTATGTCCGATCTGGGTGTGTATTTTATATGCAAAATCTATTATAGTGGAATCAATTGGCAGTGAAATAGAATCTCCCTTAGGAGTCATAACAACTATGTCTTCAGGAGCAAGGTCATTCTTAATAATTCTAACAATTTCTTCTACATCGTCCGATGTCTGCTGGGCTTCAATAACCTGACGCACCCATGCAAGGCGTTGTTCCATTTTATCATTGTTTGTATGTATGCCCTGTTTATATTTCCAGTGGGCGGCGATTCCGTATTCGGCAGTAGCGTGCATATCCCATGTTCTAATCTGTATTTCAAAAGGGATTCCCTCCTTGCCGAGAACGGTTGTATGAAGGGATTGATACATATTTGATTTCGGGGTAGAAATGTAGTCCTTGAAACGGTTGGGGATAGGTCTATACATATCATGAACAAGTCCGAGAGCGTTATAGCATTCTCCTACGGTTGATACAATAATTCTTACAGCGTACTTGTCATATATTTCTTCTATGGATTTATGATGAAGAAACATTTTTTTATAAATACTGTAAATACTTTTTACACGTCCCTCAATCTGCGGCTGTTTGCTGAATTCACGGTCATTGAAACGTTCGGCAATGTTTTTTTTGATTCTTGTAATAAATGCTTCACGCTCACTTTTTTTAATTTCAAGTATATGTTCGATCTCCGAATATGCAAATGGGTCAAGATAATGGAACGCTCTGTCCTCCAGTTCTTCCTTTATTCCCCTCATTCCCAGACGATGTGCGATAGGGGCGTATATATTCATTGTTTCATGTGCGGTTTTGCGCTGTTTTACTCCCGGCCGATAATTAAGAGTTCTCATGTTATGCAGTCTGTCTGCCAGTTTTATAATAATTACCCTTATGTCCTGTGACATTGCAAGGACCATTTTTCTTACATTTTCCGCCTGCTGTTCCTCACGGCTGAAAATAGGAACCTGATTGAGTTTAGTAACGCCGTCTACCAGCATGGCTACGTCCTGACCGAACCGCTTTTTAACTTCCTGAAGGGTAACGGGTGTATCCTCGACCACATCATGGAGCATTGCGGCGCAGATAGTATCGGTATCCATTCCAAGCTCAAGCAGGATATAGGATACTGCAAGCGGATGTATAATATAAGGCTGACCGGAAGAACGCTTTTGTCCCTCATGAGCCTTTGACGCAAATTCATAGGCGGAAATAATTTTGCTTAGATCGTATTGTTTATCATCGGTCAGAATCTTTTGAATAATCATATCAATGGTATATTCACCGTTCATACAGTACACTCCTTATTTGTTTTATTTTTCAGATTTTTAAGAATAGATGATTTTTCAAGATCGGCTTTAGGGGCATTTGATACAATAGTTATTTCCTGTGAAAAATGGTTGGTTTCTGCCAAACCCAGTTCGCTGAAAATATCAAGACAGACTCTGAGCTTACAGTAGTTCATGCTTTCTGAATACATTCTCATGTAAAGGGTATCAGTACTGAAATGTCCTGCCGCAATTTGTTTGTATATAGGAATAAGTTCAGTGCGGTCCGGACAAATACGCTGATAATACGCCTCCGGAAGCTCTTCATTTCTCCTGAATTTTTCATATGCATCCTTAGCGGCAAAGTATTTTTTCTGATTCATTCCGCTTTGTCTGAAATCCTTTGCAATAATGCTTACAGTTTTTCGTCCGGCAAAGGTTTTGGTTTCAAAGGACGCCATAAAGTCAGCTTTTTGTCCTGGTTTTATGAAAAGGCTGTCCGGTGAACGTCTGAAAAGTAGTACTTCAATATTTTTGAATCCGTATTGAATTTTAAGCTTGGTATGTGCGCCCTGAGAAAGGGGTACAATATCCGTAACCGTTGCTCCGGCTATGGCAAAAACAGGCTGACGGTTGCCTTCTCCGAATGGCTCAAGAAGATTAAGGCTGTCTATGTTTTCAACAGTGATTTCGTCCGGAGAAATAATTTTTTCAGCAGTAATATCTGGAACCGGCATGGTTTTGAAGTTTTCCGCCGCAAACTCCTGTAATCGTCTGCTGAGCTCCGGAATATTATCTGTTTTGACAGAAAAGCCGCCTGCGCCCAGATGACCTCCGTATTTTATTAGAATATCCGAGCAGTATTCAAGTGCCTTGAAAATCGAAAAGCTGCCGAACGAACGTGCTGATCCTCTTGAAACTTCACCTTCCTGGGTTATTATAAAGCATGGTTTGTCAAAGTGTTCCATCATTCTGGAAGCGACTATTCCTATAACCCCGTGGTGCCAATTTTCTCCGCTGAGAATCAGTACCCTCTGATCTATGATTTCAGGAGAGGCAGCGATTTGAGAGCTTATGCTTTCTATGATTTTATTTTCAGTTTCTTTTCTTTCGTTATTCAGGCTGTCAAGTTTTTGTGCTATCATTTCTGCTTCGTCGGTATCGTCTGTCAGAAGAAGCCTTGCGGCGTATGAGGGCGAGCCGAACCGACCGGAAGCGTTTATGCGGGGTGCCAAGCCGAATGCTACTGAAGTGGAATTAAGAGGGGATTTAAGACGGCTTTGATTTATAAGAGCATTTATGCCAGGTCTTTCTGAATTTTCCAGAAGATAAAGTCCGTATTTTACTATGTATCTGTTTTCACCAGTAAGTGTTACCACATCGGCAATTGTGCCGATTGCGGCAAGCTCTCCGTATTCATTTAATGCGGCGTCATAATCTCCTCCTTCCATAGCTGCAATTAGCTTTAGTACAACGCCTGCGCCGCATAGCTGTTTGAATGGAGAGTGACAGTCGTTTCTATGGGGATTTACAACAGCTTCAGCACGTGGGAGCGTTTCACCGGTCTGGTGATGATCAGTGATAATCAGCTTCATTCCCAGTTCATATATAAGTTCAGCTTCATCAAATGCAGATACTCCGTTGTCAACTGTAATAATAAGTTCTGTTCCCTGTGCCGCAAGAGTACGTACTGCGGCGCTGCTGAGTCCGTATCCCTCACACCGTTCGGGTATGTAGTATGAAACGTTTGCTCCCATGCATTCAAGGTATGAGAACAGCATTACTGTCGAAGTGATTCCGTCGCAGTCATAGTCGCCGTATATGCAGATAGGAGTAAATTCCTCTATTGCTTCATTTATAGCCTCAGCAGCTTCACGCATATCTTTTAGCAGAAAAGGGTCGGATAAGTTTTTCGTACCGAGCATTTCAGCAGCTTCTGACACTGTACTGATTCCTCTTGCTGCAAGAACCTCTGCGCAAAGCGGATGAAGATCACTGCCCCGTACAAGCTCAGACGCAGTTTTTGGGTCAGGATTGTTGACTATCCATTTTTTCATTAAGCGGAACACCTTTCATTTATTAATATATCAATTATAGCATTTATAATAAGAAAATACAAGAACTACATAAATTTATGCAAGGTATATTTACATAAGAACGGGTGCGGACTTATAAGCTGGTGCAGTGAAGCGATTGGAAGAGAAGAATTTGAAAAAACGGCTTAAGAAGGGTAAAATCCGGCTTAAAAAACTTTTTTTAAATGTTGTATTTTTAAAATTATTATGATAAAATATTTATAAGCTTAAAGTCAGACATTCAAAGCTTAATAATTTAAGAAAGGAAAGATACTATGCAGTATATGATTTTATGGGGAATTGTATTTGCAGTTATGGTCATTGCTGAGCTTGCTACCTTTCAGCTTGTTTCAATATGGTTTGCTGCGGGAGCGGCGTCGGCATTTATTGCTGCAATGTGCGGATTCGGCATGGGCTTTCAGTTATTTATGTTTATTGTAGTTTCCGTGCTGCTGCTGTCTGTTACAAGACCGATCCTCAAAAAATTCACAGCAAACAACATACAGCCAACAAACACAGAACTTGATATAGGAAAAACAGCAACGGTAATTGAAGAAATAAACAATGTTTCCTGTACCGGAAGAGCAAGACTCAACGGCGTCGACTGGAATGCAGTATCATCTGACGATACGGTCATAAAAGCAGGCAGTGTAGTGAAAATAAACGATATAAAGGGAACGAAGCTTTATGTTTCACTTTATATAGAAGAAAAAAGTTCTGTAAAATAATTTTTGGAGGTAAATAATGGAGTATATTATTGTAGGCGTATTAGTTTTTATCATTTTAGTTTTGATAACAAGAATCAAGATAGTTCCCCAGGCGCAGATTTATATTGTTGAAAGACTTGGTACATTCCATTCCGAATGGGGCACAGGACCGCATTTTCTTGTACCTTTTATTGACAGAGTTGCCAAAAAGGTTTCAATTAAAGATCAGATTGTTGACTTTAAACCTCAGTCCGTTATTACAAAGGATAATGTTTCCATGCAGATTGATACGGTAGTGTTTTTTCAGGTAACCAATGCTAAGCAGTATGCTTACGGCGTTGAACGTCCTATGGCGGCAATTGAAAATCTTTCTGCTACCACTTTAAGAAATATTATCGGTGATATGGTTCTGGACGAAACACTTACTTCAAGAGATAGAATCAATAAGCAGATAACGGCTATCCTTGACGAAGCAACAGACAGATGGGGTATTAAGGTAAGCAGAGTTGAACTGAAAAACATTCTCCCACCACGAGAAATTCAGGATTCAATGGAAAAGCAGATGAAGGCTGAGCGTGAAAGCCGTGAAAAGATCCTTCTTGCTGAGGGTGAGAAGAAGTCTAAGATTCTTGTTGCCGAGGGTGAAAAGGAATCTCAGATACTGCGTGCGGAAGCTGCAAAGGCGGCTGAAATCCTGAAGGCAGAAGCTGAAAAGGAAGCAATGATCCTTCGTGCTAATGCTGTTAAGGAAAAGAAAATACTTGAATCTGAGGGTGACGCTCTGGCAATTGCAAATGTACAGAATGCGCAGGCTGAATCTCTTGAAAGACTCAATGCTGCTAATCCGTCAGAAAACGTACTTAAATATAAGGCAATAGATATGTTTCCTAAGGTTGCCGACGGCAAGGCTACTAAGATTATTATCCCAAGTGAGATTCAGGGGATTGCAGGTCTTGCAGCAGGAATACAGGGAGTTTTATCTGATAAGAAAGAAAATGAGCAGCTAAAAAAGTGATTTGTTAATAATTCACAATAAAATTAACAATGATTTGTAAGGGGTGACATTTGTCACTCCTTTTTTTTTGTTTATACTGTAATTTTTGTGAAAAACACAAAAATTACTAAGAGGTATTGCGCAAGGGAATAAACTGTTGTATAATATTAAATGTAGTAAAAATATTGTGTATTTTGTAGATTTATGTAACCGATTTTATTGGTTTTAACTGTAATTTTGATTTTTTAGACAGAAAAATAATAAAAAATATATTAAAATTGCACAAAAGTGATCTGCTGGATATAAAAGGAAATTGTTTTAATTATCCGACGCCTTTTTTAACAGTAAAAAATATACAAGGAACAAAAGATTTATTAATCGGGGGACAGGAAAATGGTGTTTTCAAGTCTGTTTTTTCTGTATTTTTTTCTGCCTGTATGTGTGATATTCTATGCGGCTTCAAAAAAAATACAAACACGTAATTTTATCCTTATTGCTTTTTCGTTGTTTTTTTATGCGTGGGGAGAGCCGCTTTGTGTGTATATGCTTATAATAAGTACAGCGGTAAACTATCTTCTGGGACTTATTATCGAAGTAAACAGAGGCAGATTCGGAGCTAAGGCAGCTGTTTTTTCGGCGGTGGCATTTAACATTGCAGTGCTGGGGATTTTTAAATACAGCGGTTTTATAGTTGAAAATGTCAATTCCATTTTCGGTCTGCATCTTGATGTGCCTGACATAAAGCTTCCTATAGGCATAAGCTTTTATACCTTTCAGATTATATCCTATATAGTTGACTGCTATTGGGAAAAGGTCGAGGTTCAGAAAAGTTTTTCAAAGCTGCTTATGTATGTGTCGCTTTTCCCTCAGCTTGTTGCGGGACCGATTGTTAGGTATAGTTCAATTGAAAGTGAAATTAACTCAAGAAGAACAACTCTTGACGATCTTTATGCCGGTATTTCCCGAATGATAATAGGATTAGCTAAAAAAGTCATTATTTCCAATAATCTCAGTATGATAGTGGACAGCTTTTTCGGAAGTGACATTAAGGGCATATCAGTTGTCGGAACATGGTACGCCGTAATAATTTATGCAATGCAGATATATTTTGACTTTTCAGGTTATTCGGATATGGCTATTGGATTGGGAAGAATTTTCGGCTTTCACTTTGATGAAAACTTTAATTATCCGTTCATCTGCAAGGATGTTTCGGAATTTTGGCAGAGATGGCATATTTCCCTGAGTACCTTTTTCAGAGATTATCTTTTGTACATACCTATATTCGGAAAAAGAAGAAAATACGGCGGACTGTTTCTTGTATGGTTCTGTACTGGACTTTGGCACGGCGCAAGCTGGAATTATGTGATCTGGGGACTGTATTTCGGAGTGTTCATTTTCCTGGAACAGCTAATGGGAAAAAAACGCATGAGAAAAATTCCTGTTGCCGTAAGACATATATATAATAAAATAGTGATAATAATTGGTTTTGGCATTTTTTATTTTGAAGATATGGGCAGGCTCGGGGACTTTTTTAAAAATCTTATAGGACTAAACGGAAATAGTTTTGCAGACGCTTATGTAAGTATTTCATTCTCAAATAATATTTTTCTTATATCGGCTGCGGTGCTCTTCTGCTTTCCTGTTGCAAAGCTTATCAATACATTATCGGCAAAGCATCCGGCGGCGGCTTATATAACATCTGTCTCAAAAATTGCTGTTAATATATCGCTGCTGCTTGTAAGCAGTATTCTGCTTGTAGACGCAACTAATAATCCATTTCTTTATTTTAGATTTTAAAATGCAGAGTATATAAATTTACAGAAAGAATGGAGATTTAATATGGAACAGCAAAACGATAATTTTAATATTGATATTGAAATAAAGCGCAAAAAAATACGAAAAAGAAAGAAGCGCTGGTTAAGGTTAAGACTTTTTAAAATCATAAATGTAGTATCATGTGCAATGGTATTTCTTGTAATTGCGGTGTGTATGATTTTTATGAAACGGCCAGAAATATCAGAAATTGAAAACAGGACATTGGCAAAGTGGCCGGAATTTTCTTTTGAAGATTATTTTTCTGGAAAATACACTGCCGGAATAGAGAATCATTATAACGATACGGTGCCGGGACGTGAAAACTTCAAGGATATGGTTGCTTCAATCCGAGGTTGCTTTGGAGTAAAATCAGATGAAGCTAAAATTCATGGCACAATTATAAAAAAAGATAATAAAAAGCCGGAAAATAAAGTGATTCCGACTGAAACCGATGAAAGTACTGATATTACTCAGAACACTCAGGAAAGTACGTACAAACCTGTTACCACAGAACAGCCGACTGAAAAAAAGGATAACTGGGACGATCCGGCTGTCGAGGGAGAAATCAGCAACAATATTCTGGTGTATAAAAATCGGGGAATCATGCTTTACGGAGGAAGCTATGAAAACGGAGAAACCTATGCAGATTCTGTAAATGCGTTTAAGAGTGATCTTGGTGATGATGTAAATGTTTATTCTATGGTGTGTCCGACTCCGGTATCTTATTATCTTCCGAAAAAATATTCAGACCTTAGCGGTAGTGAAAAGGATAATATTGAGCATATAAATTCATTTTTAAACGGAGTTATTCCGGTAGACGCTTACAGCGCTCTTATGAATCATAAAAATGAGGATATTTTTACAAGGACTGACCACCATTGGTCGCAGTTGGGAGCATACTATGCCGCTGAAGAATTTGCAAAAGCGGCAGATGTTCCTTTTACGGAACTGAGCAGCTATGAAAAGGAAAAGCGCAGCGGATATGTCGGAACCCTATACGGTTATTCAGGTGACGCAGACCTGAAAAATAATCCGGAGGATTTTGTCTGCTACCGTCCTAAGAATAAATATGAAACCGAGTATTTCAGTACTGATTTATCTGAGCAGTGGGAAGGCAGTCTGATGATGGATCTGGACCGTCTTGATCCTGTTAGCTGGTATCTCGTTTTTATGGGAAGTGATACTCAGGTTGCCCATATAAAAACAGATGTGAATAACGGCAGAAAGCTTGCCGTAATAAAGGACAGCTATGGTAATGCTCTTATTCCGTGTTTAACAGGTTCCTTTGAGGAAATATATGTTATAGATATGCGCTATTTTGAGGCTAATGCTGTAAGCTATCTTCAGGAATGCGGAATAACTGACCTTTTATTTGCAATGAATACTTTCAGTGCAACAGGCAGCAATTTTGAGTGTCTGGAAACAATAAGAACCCAATAAAGAGATAAATAAGGTGAACAAAATGAAGGAATTGATGTATCCTTTTGACAGCGCTTTTCTTTTGAAAAATAAAAAGAAAATCAGAAGAAAGCTGATGGAAGAAAAGGTTGTCAGGATAAAAAAGAAAATAGCCGTTCTCGGCGGCTCGACAACGGACGATATTATCAGTATGATGGAATTATTTCTGCTGGAGCAGGGAATAGAGCCGGAATTTTATCAGTCTGAGTATGGAAGATACTGGCAGGATGCGGTTTTCGGAACTGATGAATTGCTAAGCTTTAAACCGGATGTTATTTATGTGCATACCACTTCACGCAATATTACAGAATATAGCCTTGATATGAATAATGAGCCTTCTTCATATCAGGAAATGCTGAAAAGACAGTATGAGCATTTTAATTTTATGTGGGAAAAGCTTAGGGAGGTGTATGCATGTCCGATTATACAGAATAATTTTGAATATCCTCTGTATCGAACTCAGGGAAATCGTGACTGCTGGGATTACAGGGGAAAGGTGAATTTTATAAATCGTCTTAATCTTATGCTAAGCGATTATGCCAGTGAACATGAAGGATTTTATATAAACGATATAAATTATATTTCTGCCTGTTACGGACTTGATAAATGGCTTGAGCCGTCCTATTGGTATTTGTATAAGTATGCGCTTAATATATATGCGATACCGGAGCTGAGCTTTAATGTTTCTAATATAATTAAATCTTTGTTTGGACAGAACAAAAAAGCTCTTGCCCTTGATCTTGACAATACCCTCTGGGGAGGTGTTATTGGTGATGACGGCGTTTCCGGAATTGATATCGGTATGGAAACGGCTGCTGCCGAGGCATACAGAGCGTTTCAGCAGTACATAAAGGAGCAGAAGCAGATAGGTGTTATGCTTAGTGTATGCTCCAAGAACGATTATGAAAATGCTTTAGCTGGTCTTGAACATCCGGACGGAGTACTGAAACCTGATGATTTTCTTTGCATAAAAGCTAACTGGGAACCTAAGGATGTTAATGTTGAAAATATTGCGCATGAAACTGGGATTTTGCCGGAAAGTATTGTTTTTGCAGATGATAATCCCGCTGAAAGGGAAATTGTCAGCAGTCAGTTGGGAATCAAAACTCCTGAACTGGATAATCCGGAAGATTATATCCGTATTATTGACCGCAATGGATTCTTTGAGGTTACAGCGTTTACTTCCGACGATCTGCGGAGAAATGAAATGTACCAGCAGAATGCTGAAAGAGCCGCTGTATGCCGTCAGTATGAAAACTACAGCGATTATCTTTTGAGCCTTGAAATGAAAGCTGTTATAGAGGGATTCAGGTCTATGTATATTCCAAGAATTACTCAGCTTACAAATAAGAGCAATCAGTTTAACCTGACTACTAAAAGGTATACGCAGCAGGAAATTGAAAAGGTGGGGCATGATAAAAATCATATTTGCCTTTATGGAAGACTGATAGATAAATTTGGGGATAACGGAATTGTTTCTGTTGTAATCGGCAGGATTGAGAATTCGGCTTTGCATATTGAATTGTGGCTTATGAGCTGCCGTGTGCTGAAAAGGGATATGGAATTTGCTATGCTTGACAGTCTTGTTCGAGAATGTCAGCAGAGAAATATTAACAAGATATATGGGTATTATTATAAAACAAAGAAAAATGCAATGGTTAGCAGTCTGTTCGGTCAATTTGGCTTTGAACAGCTTGAAGCAGATGAGAGCAGAAGTAAGTGGAAGCTTGATTTATCCGGATATATAAATAAAAATAAGGTTATAATGGTAGAAGAAGGAGAAATGGCAATATGAACAGGGCAGAAATTATGGAGAGGCTTAACGAAGTTTTCAGGGATGTTTTTGATGACAGCAGTATTACTGTTGACGACAGCACAACATCAAAGGATATTGAGGACTGGGACAGTCTTGAGCATATTAATCTTGTAGGCTCAGTTGAACAGGAATTTAAAATGCGTTTTAAGATGAAAGAAGTTTCATCCATGAAGAATGTCGGCGAAATGGCTGATATTGTTGCCGAACGTGCAAAAAGATAAAAAAACGGACGTGTAAACGTCCGTTTTTTTGTATATTAATATTAAAGTCCCGGGGAAAGCCATTTGTACATTCCAGCATATTGGAGCGCTGAGCTGCTCCAGGAAAAATCAGTTGTCATACCACGTTTTATAATTTGATTCCAATTATCACGATTATTAAAGTATACTGATTTTGCATAGTTAATAACATTAAGCATATCGTTTGCGTTATAATTTGTGAAAGAAAATCCTGTACCGTAATTTTCGAATTCATTATATGGAATAACGGTGTCTTTAAGACCGCCAGTTTCTCTTACAATAGGAACAGTACCATATCTTAGGGAAATAAGCTGAGTCAGACCGCACGGCTCAAATCTGGACGGTACAAGCATAGTATCAGCAGCAGCATAAAGCCTGTGTGCACGCTGCTCAGAGAAGAATATATTAGCGGATACCTTGTCAGGATACTTCCACTGGAAATGCTTGAAAGTGTTTTCATACCTTTCCTCACCGGTTCCTATAATCACAAATTGTGTGAAATCATCTGCAATATTTTCTATAACATGATTTACAAGGTCAAGTCCTTTCTGATCTGTAAGTCTTGAAATTAGTCCGATCATGAACTTATTCTTGTCCTGCGGAAGACCAAGCTCTGCCTGAAGTTTAAGTTTATTTTCAGCCTTTTTCTCGGCAAAATTATTTGAATTATACGGAGCATAAATATCGGAATCGTGTTCAGGATCATACAGTCTGTAATCAATACCGTTAAGGATTCCCCTAAGCTGGAAGTGACGTGCTCTAAGCAGACCGTCAAGGCCTTCTCCGTATTGAGGGGACTGGATTTCATAAGCGTAGGTATTGCTTACAGTGGTAATATAGTCGGCATAAACCAGACCGCCCTTAAGCATATTGGCATCTTTTTTAAATTCAAGCTTGTCAGGAGTAAAGACGGAATCAGGTAGATTAGTAAACTTTTTAAAGGTTTTTATATCCCAAATTCCCTGGAACTTAAGGTTGTGTATAGTCATAATGGTTTTGGTGCCCCAGTAAAAAGGATTGTCCTTGTACAGAGTTTTCATGAAAACAGGTATAAGACCTGTCTGCCAGTCATGACAATGGATAATATCGGGTTTAAAATCAATTACCGGAAGAATAGCAAGAACTGCTTTTGAAAAGAATGTGAACTTTTCAATATCATAGAGGGTTGAGCCATATGGAGTCTGATTTTTAAAGTAGTCTTCATTGTCTACAAAATAGTATGTTATTCCCTCATATTTATATGTCATTATTCCTACATGGGGACGGAAATTGAGCTGTCCCATATCCATATAAAAATGATGGACATATTGAAAACTGTTTCTGAACTTTGCCGGAATACAGGTATAATTCGGCATAATGACCCTAACGTCAAATTCATCCTTATTAAACATTTTTGGAAGTGCGCCCACAACATCGGCAAGTCCGCCTGTTTTCATAAATGGAACACATTCAGAAGCTGCAAATAAGATTTTTTTCATAAAAAGCCTCCTTGAAAGATTTTACATTAATATTATTATAATATTATACAATTTTACAGTCAATAGAATATCAAAGGATATTTTGGAAAACTGTATTTTTTTGTGGAATGTATACAAAAACAGGCTTACTGAATTTATCAGACAAGCCTGTTTTCTTGTAGATTAATGACTGATAGTATTGTTTTTAAATATAGCGATATAGCCGGGTTCATAGATTACTGTATCATAACTGCTGTTGTTAAGATAATTGTTAATATGATCAGATTCTGACGCCCATCTTCCATCTAAAACAATATATTCAACTGAATCTATGTGAGCAGAGCTTTCAAACTCATAAACTTCCTTGTGGTCATAAAGGCTTGCTACAAGGAATGTAGAAGCAGCAACTGAAGCGTCATCAGGTACATATTCCAGAGCGTTATCAATTATTTCTATGCTTTTTTTATCAATTTTATAGCTCTTTATAGCAATTGTTTTTCCGTATGTGCAGCTCATGAACATAAATACAGAAGACGCTGCGGTAACGGCAAGAAGCTTATTTCTGAAGCCTGGTTTTATATCCGAGTAATTCATAATGCAAAGATAAATCAGGAATGCCGCACTGCCGTAAGTATACTGATAACCAATATCATGCTGATAATAGTAATCGGACATAAGGTTTATTAGTATAAACGGCATGAGAAGAATTGCTCTTGACGGTTTTTTTATCATAAAAGGCATAAATGAAAGGGGTACAAGCATCTGGAGGAAGAATTTTATTTTTTCTTCATCAAAGCATTCTTTTATTGTGTATATAGGGTTAAGGATAACCGCTTTGATTACTGTTACAAGACTGCCGCTGCCGTCATAAATGAAATTATCATATCTGTAATTCATTGTACCAAGACCATATTTAGACATAAAGTATGATACAATGTAAAAATATAGAATTGCAATTGCCATTATTACAACGCCCTTGAGAATTCTTTTTCTTGAGGCGATAAAGTAAAGACCGATTATTGCAACATAGACAGGGGCGTCTTCCTTAACGAGCAGAACGAGAAACGCTGTAATTACAGTAAGGATCCAGCTGTTTTTTTCAAGGGCGTACGCAAGCCATAAAATAAGAGGAGTAAGGAATTTATTTTCGTGCAGGAAGAAGAAGCAGCCGTTTGCCATTGACGGAAGAAGTACGTAGCAAGCCGAGAAAAGAATAACTGCGTTATTTGAAAGACCATATTTTTTGCAGATAAGGTATAGGGGAATAAGTCCGCTGGCAATTATAATTCCCTGGCAGACCAGAAGAGTTTCAGGAGTCGGGAATATATAGAATGCCGGGAGCATTAGATAATAAATAGGGGAGAAATGTACTGCAAAATGGCTTAAAAGTTTGTCACGTTCACACGTTGTCAAAGGCAAGAGAGTTTCCTTCATATAGCTGAACATTTGTGCAAAGATACCAAAGTCATAGCAGGCTGCGTAATGACGTTTATAATTGAGTGACGTAAGTACTCCGACAAAAAGCGCAAACAGGATTCCCAGTACCGTAACAATAGCTATGGTCTGCCATTTGTTAAATCTGAATTTTATCCAGTTACCGACACAGTAAACTGTTACGCCTCCCATGAGTATACAGCAGCCTACTGTAAAGTAAAAGTCTGTATCTTGGCTTATAGTATATGAGCCGTAGGCGAGGGTGGAGAAAAACAAAAGAGTTTTATCCAGTTTAGGTTTGTTCAGAAATGAGAAAAAAATGAACAAAACCGCAATAGTACAGCAGTAAATGGGAGTCTTAATTGCATTAAAGTAATCAAAGGTATTAAAAACAGCTTCAATCTTTACGGTAAAAATAAGCGCCGTAATTATCCAGGCGGCAAGAAGCCTTGCAATGCTGTTTCCGTATCCCAGTTTTGTTATTTTTTCAATAAAAATATTCTTAAGCGATGGTTTTTTCGGGTCTTGATTTGAGTTATCAGCGTCTGTTTCTGGATCAAAACCTGCGCCGGAAATATCCTCCTTAGGAATCTCGTTGGGATTTGTTATATTTTCCATATTTTTTTCCTTTCCGATATAATAATATATAAATAATATTATCATATGTCAGCCTTTAAATCAAGTACTTTACTTTGCAATTATGGTGTGATATAATAATTTATTATCAGAAAGGAGAATAATTATGGATAATAAGAATTTTGTTAATGTAAATTTCGACAAAAAGCCGTTAAAAAGAGTTATTATTGCTGTTGTAATAATACTTCTGATTATTGTATTGGGGGTAAGCTGTGTTACCGTAGTAAGACCAGGACATACTGGTGTTGTTGTGAATCTGGGTAAGGTTTCTCAGAATGTACTTGAGGAGGGGCTTCATTTTAAAGCGCCGTTTATTTCCCAGGTTATTCAGGTGGATAACAGGGTTATGAAAACTGAAGTTCAGTCCAATGCGGCGTCTAAGGATCTTCAAAACATTGACTCGACAGTTTCTGTAAATTATCGTGTTAATAAGTCTGCTTCGGCAGAAATTTATAAAAATGTGGGAAATGACTTTACTAATGTAATAGTAAATCCTGCAATTCAGGAATGCGTTAAGTCAATAGCTGCTAAGTATACCGCTGAACAGCTTATTACAAACAGAGCCGCAGTATCATCCGAAATGGAAGAGGCAATATCTGAAAAGATTAATCCTTACGGAATGTCCATTGAAGTTTTTAATATTGTAAACTTTGACTTTTCCGAAGAGTTTAATAAAGCAATTGAAGCCAAGCAGACGGCTCAGCAGGAAGCTCTGAAGGCTGAACAGGATCTTGCAAGAATTAAGGTTGAGGCTGAACAGACAATAGAAAAGGCAAAGGCTGAAGCGGAAGCTTATAAGCTTAAAAATGAACAGCTTACTGATACCGTTATTATGATGGAGTTTATCAACAAGTGGAACGGAGAACTGCCTAAGGTAACATCAGATTCTGGTATGATGTTTGACGTCAGTTCGTACATAGGCGCTTCTGCCGGAAACAAAACTGATTCTGCTCAGAAAACAGAAGAATGAATTTACTGACAAATAAGGGAAAATAGATGGATAAGATAATTCCAAAGGTCGGAGCGGCGATAGTTGTAGTTACTGTCTTTCTTTTTGCGGTTTTTCTGACAGTTGATTTTTCTTTTGGCTCGTATTTTGTGTGTATGCTTTTACCGATAGGTTATATTATGATGACGGCAGGTTTTCACCATGAGAGTTGTGAAAAGCAACGAGTATCCGCAAATATTGGTATGATATTTTCGGCAATATATGCTGTTTTGATTTTCTTGGTATATTTTGCACAGGTAACAAGTGTACGCCTGGAGGATTTAAACGAGCAAGCTGTTAGGATATTAAATTATCAGCGTGGCGGTTTGTTTTTTAATTACGATTTGCTTGGATATGGGATGATGGCTCTTTCCACATTTTTTATTGGTCTTGCTATTAGGGCAGAGTGTAAAGCAGATAAGTGGCTGAAATTCTTGATGATGCTGCATGGAATCTTTTTCATCAGTTGTTTTATTATGCCTATGACGGGTGTATTTACAAGTATGACAAGTGGAGAAGAAAGCAGCGGAGGTACCATTGCACTCCTGATATGGTGTGTCTATTTTATTCCGATTGGGGCATTGGCATACATGCATTTTAGAAAATCGTAATCAATTACTTTAAGTTTAAATAATAAAAAGCGCTGGTTTCAGCGCTTTTTTTAATATTATTTTTTTATATGGGATGAGTCCTTTCTTACTGAAATCAGCATTAGGGACATAATTATAAGAAATACGGACGGAACAGGCGAAAATTGTCTGTCAGCAGTAAATTTATATGTAAATGTTTCGATACAGATTCCAAAATTAAAGATTCTCATTAAAATGCTGCATGAAATCCATGAGAAAACAGCGGACATAATTCTTGACAGTATAAATTTTTTTACGGGCAGTCTGCCGTCTGATATTGATATAAGCTGTAAAAGAACGCATATTCCTCCGAAAGAAAAGAGAGCAGCCGTCATGGGAATAGCCGAGTAATCGGTAACGGTAATAGAAGCTATACTGCTAATTTCAAGAAAGGTATCAAGATATGATGTTACTGAGGTGATTTCCGTACCGGTTAGGGTGGAAATCATTTTTGAAATACAACCTGTTATTCCGGAAACCTTTAGTATTTCTGTTATGCCTGAAAAGAATATTATCATCGTGCACATTTTAAGTATTGCAGAGGCTGCTCCGGAAACTGAGTTTACTATACACCCGGCGCTTTTGTCAATGTGTACAGTAGAGCCTGAAGGCTCAGGGACAGAGTTTCTCATGCCGCTTATAATTGCAGTAATTATATTTCCTGATGTAACTGAAAGAAAAAGCAGAAGTCCGGCGCTGGAATCTGGTAAAATTACTGAAGATATTCCGTATATAAACGCAGGTCCGCTGGAAAAACAGAAACAGGATAGTCTGTCGGCATAATCCTTAGTTATTGTTTTTTTATCTAGTGCGTCGTAAATCAGTTTTATTCCTGCCGGATAACCTGATATAAAGCTAAGCAGGAAAATTGAAAACCCGTTTGAATCCATTTTAAAAATTTTTCGGTAAATAAATTTAAACGGATAAACGGCTCTCCTTATAATACCGGAAGAGGAGGCAATACAGGAAAGGCACATAAAAATAAACATAGAAGGTATCATAATGTCAGTACAGCGTGTAAACGCTTCCTTTGCCGCAAAGCTTATGCGCTCAGGATACTGTATGCAAAGAAAAATTGCTGACATTAGCAGCGCAAGAAAAATTAAATTCATTGTTTTCTTTCTCAATTTCATCACCTTTTATAATATATGGATAAGTCTGGTATGGATATTACAGAAAAATAATTAATATAATCTTAATGAGGTGATGAAAATGCCAGGTGGTATTATATATAAAGGAAGACATTTAATGAATCTGGATACGCAGATACAGATTACCGGAAACAGAGAGGTTCTGATTGAATGCTGTAAAAAAATACTTGAATTTAACGATATAATGGTTAAAGTTAGAACATGGGATCTTACCGTTATGATATGGGGCAGCGATTTAAAAGTAAACGACTATAATGCAAGCGGTATCTATGTCTGCGGAAAAATTCAGTCGGTTGAACTGACGGAAAACGGGTGAAGCTATGCTTGATTCATTAAGAGGAACTGCTTTATTTAAAGCAGAAGGAACAAATATCTATAAATTTATAAACAGCATAAGGGAAAACAATATGGTGTGCACCGACCAGCACTGTAAAAAAGGAGCTTTTTACGGACGGGTTTACAGAAGCGATATGAAACGGCTTGAGGATTTGGCTGAAAGCTGCGATATAAAAATAGAATTTGTTGAACGTAAAGGTTTTCGGTTCAAGCTGTTTTCTTACCGAATGCGTTTCGGTATCATAGCAGGTCTTATTGTGGCTATGCTTTTTGTATTTTACATATCAAATATCGTGGTAACAATTGAAGTATGCGGCAATACTGATGTTACAGAAGAACAAATTGTATCTGCATTGTCTGATATAGGAATTTATAAAGGAAGACTTATCGCTGATATTGATTTTGCGCAATGTGAAAAAAAGCTAAGACTCAGTATTCCCGAAATTGCATGGACCGGAATTAGGCATACCGGAAGCAGAATTGTAGTGGATATTACCGAAACAGTGCATCCTCCGGAAATGGTAAATGACGATATACCTTGTAATATTGTTTCAACTAAGGATGCACAGCTTACATATGCAGAAGTATATTCGGGGAAACTGATGAAAAAAATAGGGGACGGAGTGAAAAAGGGTGATGTAATAGTCAGCGGAGTTATTGAAGATGAAAAAGGACATATTATGAAAAGACATTCAATGGGAAAAATAAAAGGCATTTATACTGAGGAATATGTTTTTGAACAGCCCTTTGAGGAAAACGGACAGATTTATACCGGAGAAGATACGACTAAGAAGTATATTGACTTTTTTGGTTTCAGAATACCATTGTTTCTGAAAAAGCCGGAATTTGAAAGCTTTGACTATACTGAAAGCACTAACAAATTTATGATTTTCGGAAGTCAGATACCTATCGGAATTGTTCATAGTTCATATTCTCCTTTTATTTACGATAAAAAAACATATACTGAAGAAGAGGCAGATGAAAAACTTCAGCAGCAGACGGCGCTTCATGAAAAAAATTTTTATGACAGTATGGATATTGAAATAAAGGACAGAAAAATCACCAGTCAGGTCACTGGGGAAAAAATGATTTATAAGGTAAAGTATACCTTGGAGGGGAATATTGGCATGGATTATGAAATTTATGTGAAAAAATAAAAATTTAACGATTTTTTTATAAATAACTATTTAAAAAACAGATGAATTATGGTATAATATGCTTAAATGTATATCCGCTGAAAACGCTGCGGTTTTTTATAATATATTTGAAAAGGGTGTTTGAATGGCTGAAAAAATAATTAATGTTGATGATACTGAACAAATCATAAATCTGTTTGGTACCTATGATGAAAATATAAATGCAATTCAGCGGCAGTATAACGTTGTTGTCCTTAGCCGCGGTACTGATGTTAAGATTTCAGGAAGTGAAGAAAATGTTGAGAGGGCTGTGCAGGCTATTAGTGCGCTTATGAAAATTTCGGGCACCGGAGAACGTGTGACAGATCAGACTATACGATATGTTACCTCTATGGTGTCTGAAGGCGAAACTGAACAGCTCAATAATCTTCTGGGCGATGGAATATGCGTAACTGCAACAGGAAAAATTATCCGTCCAAGAACTGTCGGACAGAAAAAGTATGTTGACTCTATCAGGAATAACACCATCGTGCTTGGGGTTGGTCCTGCCGGAACGGGAAAAACGTATCTTGCTGTTGCTATGGCTGCAAAAGCTTTCAAGGCTCATGAAATTAATAAAATAATTCTTACCCGTCCGGCAGTTGAAGCCGGTGAAAAGCTTGGATTCCTGCCCGGAGATCTTCAGGATAAGGTTGATCCTTATCTGCGTCCGCTTTATGACGCATTGTTTGATATGTTCGGAGCAGACAGCTTTAACAAATATATGGAAAAGGGCATTATAGAAGTTGCGCCTCTTGCATATATGAGAGGACGTACTCTTGAGGGAGCGTTTATAATTCTTGACGAAGCTCAGAATACCACATCTGAACAGATAAAAATGTTTTTGACGAGACTTGGCAATGACAGTAAAATGGTTATTACCGGCGATATTACTCAGATTGACCTTCCGGACAGCAAAAAATCCGGTCTTATAGAAGCTATGAAGGTTCTCAGGAATGTTGACGATATATGTATTCATAAATTCAATGAAAAGGACGTTGTAAGACATAAACTTGTACAGGATATAGTAAAGGCTTATGAAAAATACAGCAGCGAAAGGAAAAAATAATATGTCTAAACTTAAAGTATATGTTAAAAATAATCAGTCAGCAGTAAAAATACCAGTGGGAATCAGACTTCTTATAAGAAGATGCTGCCAGGCAGTTCTTGCAACAGAGAAATTCGGGCGTGACGCTGAGGTAAGCGTATCGTTTGTTACAAATAAGGAAATAAAGAATCTTAATAAAATATACCGTGACAAGGATAAGGAAACAGATGTTCTTTCCTTTCCTCTGACAAGCGAGGACGGCAAGGAAGAGCTTAATGCCGAAACCGGAGCTGTGCTTTTGGGAGATATTGTAATTTCTCTTGAAATGGCGGTGCGCCAGGCAGGGATATATGGGCATTCTCTTGAACGTGAGGTGGGTTTTCTTACAGTTCATTCAATGCTGCATCTTTTGGGATATGACCATGAGACAAGCCCCCTTGAAGAAAGAATGATGAGGGAAAAGGAAGAGGCTGTTTTGGACAAGCTCGGTATTTCCCGTTCATCAACTTATATTACAGAAGAACAGTAAAGGAATCAACTTATGACTAAAACAATATTTCTGACTATTGTCGGAAGAACAAATTCCGGTAAGTCTTCACTTCTTAATGCTGTTGTGGGAGAAAAGATAGCTTCTGTCAGCAGCAAATCCCAGACAACACGTACAAGAATTACCGGTATAAAAACAATAGATGATACTCAGATGGTTTTTATTGACACTCCCGGTCTGCATAAGCCGAAAAATAAGCTTAGCGGTCATATGCTCAGCGCTGTAAAGGAATCTGTTGCGGACATTGACGCTGTAATATTTATGGCTGACTGTACAAGAAAGCTGGGTCCCCAGGAAGAAAATATGCTGACGGAGCTTTGCGCCTCAAAAACTCCCGTAATTTTTGTACTTAACAAGATTGATTTGCTTGAAAGTATGTCCTCTCTTGCACCGCTTATAGCTGAACTTAGTATGAAATATTCCTTTGAGGCAATAGTTCCGGTCAGTGTTACAGAAAATAATGGGGTGGATTTGGTTGTTAAGGAAGCTTTAAAGCTTGCTGAGGAAGGTCCGCACTTTTTCCCCGATGATATGATTACAGATCAGCCGGAAAAGGTTATTGCAGGTGAAATAATCAGAGAAAAGCTTTTGAATCTTTTGAATGATGAAGTGCCTCACGGAATTGCTGTTACAGTGGAGCAGATGAGAGAGCGCGAGGATAAGGATATCCTTGATATAAGTGCTGTTATCTATTGTGAGCGAGAATCACATAAGGGTATTGTTATCGGTAAAAACGGTTCAATGCTTAAAAAGGCTGCTACTCTCTCAAGGCAGGAGCTGGAGGACTTTTTCAGGATTAAGGTCAATCTTCAGTGCTGGGTTAAGGTCAAGGAGGACTGGCGCAACCGAGAGGGTCTGATAAGAAGTTTCGGATTAACTGAAAAATAATTCCCATAGATTTCAAATTATAAAAATGCCGTTTTCGGAAATAATTTTAAAGAAATAAAATTTCGGGCGGTGAAAATTATGAACGAGGAATTTTGGGATAAATTTATGATAAGCGGAAAGATAAGCGATTATCTTGAATATAAAGGCGTGATAACGGATACGTTATCCGTAAGCGGTGAACAGAATGGAGATTATAACTCTCAAAGGTGTGGTCCTGAGGGAATATCCGGTCGGTGAAAATGATAAATTTATTCATGTGTTTACTACCGAACGGGGAGTGATAGAGATTTCCGTCCGGGGAGGCAGGAAATTGAACGGGAAAAATACTGGCGGAAGTCAGCTTTTTTCCTATTCGCTGTTTTCAGTGCGGTCTGATAAGGGCCGCTATTTTCTTGACAGCTGCGAGCCAATACACCTTTTTTACGGAATTAGGAAGGAACTGGAAAGAATATCTCTTGTAAGCTATATGGCTGAGGTGATTGGATACGTTGCCGGACAGCATGAACAAAAGGAAGAAGTCATGCGCCTTGTTTTAAATATTCTGCATTTTCTTTCAAAAGGGGAAAGAAAATGCGGATTTCTAAAATGCATTTTTGAAATGAGGTTTATGACCGAAATCGGTATGATGCCGGACATAGTGTGCTGTCCTGTATGTATGTCTTATATATCCGACCATATGTGTTTTGATCTTCTGAGTACAAAGCTCTATTGCTCTGATTGCTTTAGGGGGTCATATGATGATACTCAAATAAGAATGGGCAAGTCGGTCGTATATGCACTGCGCCACATTGTATTTGCCGATTTCAACCGGCTTTTCAATTTCAGACTTTCAGATAAAAATATGAAAGTACTTCAGAGGCTTACAGAAAGCTATTTACTGATACATTTAGGAAGAGAATTTAAAACACTTGACTTTTATAAGTCACTGGGAATTGATTGATTATGAATAAATACTATAAAACACTTGAATTACATAAGGTTCTGTCAATGCTGGCGGCGAAAACATCAAACGACAGAACAAGAAAAATGGCGGAGGAACTTGAACCCTGTACAGATTACGATACTGTGTGCCGTGAAATGGATAAAACTGTGCAGGCGTTTGAACTTTCAGTCAAATTCGGAACGCCGCCTTTTTATAATATTAAAGATGTAAGCGCATCTTTAAGAAGAGCAGCGTCAGGTGCAAGAATTTCTTTAAAGGAACTTTTGGAGATTAAAAAGACTCTCAGTCAGATTACTGCACTTGCGGAATGGTATGGACATTGTGAAAATGTACAGACAGATCTTGATTATCTTTTTACAAGTCTGCACCCTAATAAATATTTATATGAAAAGCTTGACAGGTCTATTGTTTCGGAGGATGAGATCGCCGACAGCGCAAGTCCGGAACTGGCGGCTATCAGGCGCAGGATTAACCGTGCCGGCGCAAAGCTTAGGGAAACTCTTGACAGAATGATAAAAAGTGAGAGTGTACAGAAATCCTTGCAGGAAAGCATTGTCACTATAAGGGACGGCAGATTTGTACTTCCTGTTAAATCAGAACACAGAGGAAAAATACAGGGTATTGTACATTCATCATCTGCTACGGGGCAGACTGTATTTGTTGAGCCTATGGCTGTTGTTGAAGCAAATAATGAAATAAGATTGCTTGAAGGGCAGGAACAGGAGGAAATTGAACGCATTTTAACTGAATTATGCAGTGAATGCGGCGAATACAGTGAGGAAATAATTTTAGGCTATGAAACAAGCGCAGAACTTAATCTTTACTTTGCAAAGGCGAATCTGGGAGCAGATATGAGAGCCTGCGCTCCGGAAATAACCTGTGACGGAAAGCTTGTACTTCAAAAAGCAAGGCATCCTTTGCTTGACAGAAATAAGGCAGTGCCTATTGACATTAATTTAGGAGAGGATTACAGCGCTCTTATTATTACAGGACCTAATACCGGAGGAAAAACTGTATCCCTTAAAACCGCAGGGCTGCTCTCTGCAATGGTTATGTGCGGGCTTATGATTCCTGTTTCGGACGGAAGCCGTGTATCTGTATTTACTAATATACTTGCCGACATCGGTGATAATCAGAGCATAGAACAGAATCTGTCTACCTTTTCGTCCCATACCAATAAGGTTATCGAAATCATTGAAAAAGCAGATGACCGTTCTTTGGTGCTTCTTGATGAGCTTGGCTCAGGTACTGATCCGGTTGAAGGCGCGGCGCTTGCTGTTTCAGTTATAGAACGTCTGAAGGCTCAGGGAGCAAAGCTTATGGTTTCAACACATTATCACGAACTGAAAATGTATGCTATTGAAACTCCAGATGTTGAAAATGCAAGCTGTGAATTTGATATTGAAAATCTAAAGCCTACTTACAGACTGATTACCGGTTCTCCCGGAAAATCAAACGCATTTTCTATTTCACTTTCCTTGGGTATGCCGGAGGATATTATTTCATATGCCCAAAAGCTTGTCAGTGAAGAAAATATGCATTTTGAAAGGGTTGTCGAACAGCTTGAAAACGCGCGTCATGAATTTGAGGAAAAGAATGCCGAGCTTGAGCGTGTACGCAGAGAAGCGGCGGAGGCTGAAAAAAAACTGAAGGATGAGCTTGCGGCTATTGAAGCTAACAAGGAAAATCAGATGGAGCAGGCAAGGCTTCAGGCTATGAATATTATTGAAAGCGTAAAGGCGGAATCCAATGCACTTCTCGATGAACTTGAAACCATACGAAAAGAAAAGGATAAGGCGGATTTTGCAGGACGTTTTTCTGACGCTAAGTCACGCAGTAAAAGACGTTTTAATAATATGTATGATACGGCAAATCCTATACTTGAAAAAAATGACGAGGGTTATTCTCTGCCAAGGAAGCTTAAAAAAGGCGATAACGTTTATGTGACCAGTCTTGATAAAAAAGGCGTAGTGTGCAGTGATCCGGACGGAAGCGGAAGTGTGTTCGTTCAAATGGGAATTATGAAAACAAAGGTTGATGTTTTAAAGCTGAGGCTTCTTGAACCTGAAAAGGTTACATTTAAAAGCAAGGCTGTTACAACGAAACAGGTTCGGGGCAAAATGGAACGCAGAGGCACTATGGAACTGGATATAAGGGGAAAAAGCGCCGATGAGGGCGTTTATGAAATGGAAGCCTTTATAGACAGCGCAGTGATGTCCGGAATATCTATGTTAACTATAATTCACGGAAAAGGCACCGGCGTATTGAGAGCGGCAGTTCATCAGCGGCTTAAATCAATGAAGCAGGTTAAAAGCTTCCGCACCGGGCTTTACGGAGAGGGAGAAAACGGCGTTACAATTGTTGAACTTAAGTAAGGGGCAGGATTTATGAAAAAACTTTTTCTGATATTTCTTGGAGTTTCTGTACTGCTGTTCCCGTATGCAGGCATTAAAACAGTATGGGGAGCAACTTATCTTTATAAATATCTTGCCTATGATTTTCATTCGTGGGGAAACATTGAATACAGGTCTGATATAATGGATAACCTGGGAAATTATCACTTGGAGCGTAATCCGAAATATATTAATATACAAATGTCCCTTGATGAACCTGTTGACGGAAACAGCGTTTATTCTATAACCTACAGGAAGATCCATGCCAGAGATGATAACACGGATATTATCGGCGGAAGGGCGCTTGCTGTATATGATAATTTTAAAAATAGCGACGGAGATATTATTACAAAGATAGATATAATTAAGTCAATTATCGCCGCTGTAATATTTTCAGCATATATTATTTTTATTGCGGTTTGGCTTTCTGCTAAAAAGGATAAGAATAAAAATATCATAGGAAATTATGGACCCGATGTATCATGATTAAATAAAAAAATATTTTTCTTCAAACTCTTGACAAATCATAATTATTGCTGTATTATAATGTTATATTAAATAAATGCAATGACGGGAAATAAAGCTGAGGATTATTTTCAGAGAGCTGCCGTATGGTGTAAGGCAGCAATATGAATCGGTCATGACTCCTCCCTGAGCAGTTCGCTGAAATCTTAAAAGTAGGTTGAAACGGGTTCTCCCGTTACAGAGAAGCGCATTGTCAGATGCGGCAGAGTGGGTATTTATACCAAAAAGAGTGGTACCGTGGAGTTATATGCTTCACCTCTTACAGATTTGTAGAGGTGAAGTTTTTTTATTGCCTGTTTTCCGGGCATATACAGAGAAAGGATAAGTGAATTATGAAAAACTTTGAAAAGTACACAAGACAATATTTTCCGGTGAAAAATCCACCGATGAGATGGGCACAGAAAGATTACGTGGATCATGCCCCTATATGGTGCAGCGTTGACCTGAGAGATGGAAATCAGGCGCTTATTAATCCGATGACTTTGGAAGAAAAACTGGAATTTTTCAAGTATTTGGTGAAAATTGGATTTAAGGAAATTGAAATAGGCTTTCCGGCGGCTTCTGAAACAGAATATGAATTCTGCCGTACTTTGATAGAGCGTGATATGATACCTGATGACGTTGTTATACAGGTTCTGACTCAGTCAAGAGAACACATTATAAAGAAAACCTTTGAGGCTCTTGAAGGTGCAAAAAATGTTATAGTTCATCTGTACAATTCAACATCAGTTGCACAGAGAGAACAGGTTTTCAAAAGAGATAAAAAGGAAATTATAGATATTGCCGTACAGGGAGCTGCACTTTGCAAGCAGTATAGAGAAAAGGCGTCAGGAAGATATTTGTTCGAATATTCTCCGGAAAGCTTTACCGGAACTGAAATGGAATTTGCTCTTGAAATATGCAACGAGGTAATAAAGATTTGGGAACCTGATGAAAAAAACAAGGTTATTATAAATCTTCCGGTAACAGTTTCTCATTCAATGCCCCATGTCTATGCTAATCAGGTAGAATTTATGTGCGATAATCTGATTAACCGTGAAAATCTGATAATTTCACTTCATCCTCATAATGACAGAGGATGCGCTGTTGCAGACAGCGAAATGGGACTGCTGGCCGGTGCTGACAGAATAGAAGGAACTCTGTTTGGAAACGGTGAAAGAACAGGTAATGTGGATATTATTACACTTGCTATGAATATGTTCTCCCAGGGAGTTGATCCAGAGCTGAATTTTGAAAATATGCCGGAAGCAACTGAAATTTATGAAAGAGTTACCGGTATGAAAGTTTATGAACGTCAGCCATACAGCGGGAAATTGGTGTTTGCGGCTTTCAGCGGTTCACATCAGGACGCAATTGCTAAGGGCATGAATTGGAGAAAAGATAATAATTGTGAACACTGGACTGTTCCGTATCTTCCTATTGATCCTGAAGATGTTGGAAGAGAATATGAAGCGGATGTCATCAGAATCAACAGTCAGTCCGGCAAGGGCGGTATCGGTTATATTATGGAACATCAGTTCGGAATGAATATGCCGCAGAAAATGAGAGAGCCTTTCGGCTATATGGTAAAACACGTATCGGATAACGCTCACAGGGAGCTTATGCCATCAGAAGTTTATGATATTTTCGTAAAGGAATTTATTAATATTCAGTCACCGGTAACCCTCAAAGAGGCACATTATGCTCAGAAAAACGGAATTACTGCTGAAGTAACCGTGGGAAAAGACGGAAAAGAATACAAAGAAACAGCACATGGAAACGGCAGGCTTAATGCTGTAAGCAGTGCGCTTATGAAAATGCTGGGCATAAAATATGACCTGCATACTTATACTGAACACGCTATGGAACACGGTGATACATCAAAGGCTGTTTCCTATGTAGGTATAACTGATGAAAGCGGTAAAAATTATTGGGGTGTGGGAATAGAAACAGATATAATAGATTCTTCTCTCAAGGCTCTGTTTAGCGCTGTCAATAACATGATTGCAGAGTAATAAAGGTAAAAACATGAATGTAGAGCTAAGAAAATGGAAGCTTAAAGATGCGTCCGATTTGGCAGAGATTATTTCAAATAAAAAAGTGCAGGATAATTTGAGGGACGGTATTCCGTATCCTTATACCATAAAGGACGCAGAATTTTTTATAAATGATATGCTTAATGCTGATTCAGATAAGATATATGCTTTTGCGATAACAGCAGACGGAGAACTTGCAGGAAGTATAGCAGTATATCGTCAGAATAATATTCATTACCGAACAGGTGAACTGGGATATTATATCGGCGAAAAATTCTGGGGAAAGGGAATAGGAACGGAAGCTGTGAAAAGAATCTGCGGATTCATATTTGAAAATACTGATATTATCCGTATCTTTGCAGAGCCTTTTTCTTATAATAAAGCTTCATGCCGTGTTCTAGAAAAATCAGGTTTTAAGTATGAAGGTACTTTGTATTCAAATGCAGTTAAGAATGACAGGATTACAGATATGAAAATGTATGCTCTGATAAAAAAATGCAGATGTATTTGAGGTTCTTACAGACCGTTATTGTCAATCTTTTTCAGTAAACTTTCACAATTATATTATTGACATTTATATATAGTTAGTGTATAATATAGCATATAAATTGATTTTAAGGAGATATCAAAATGAATATAAAAAAGAAGCTAATTGCTGTATGTTTGATTTGTGCTATGTCTTTATCCGCTGTTGCATGTACTGATAAAGACAGCTCAGAAAGCAAAAAGGATAATATTGAAGCAAATGCTAATGTAAAGGTTCAGGAAACATTTTCATCTGAAGATATTGAGAAGCTTCAAAAGCATGAATTAACTTTTACTCCGGTTGATGAAAGCGGAGTAAGCCAGGATCCTGCTGAAAGTATTTTGGGCATTCAGAGCGGTAACAACAGCTCTCAGGATGATTCACAGGGCGGAAGTAATTCACAGAATGGAAATTCTGATAATAATAGCACAGGTAATTCCCAGAACGGCGGAGATTCCAAGGAAGAAAGTTCAATTCCTCTGATTGATGAAAGCGATGTTATTTCAACTGATCCTATATTCGTACCGGGCGGTGACGCAACTCATGAGGATTCAACTAACGGCGGAAGTGTTAGTGATACACCTATTGCCGGAACTAAGGAAACATATCAGGTTTTCTGGATGGACTTAACTAAGGGTGACTTTATTTTTGACGGTGATTATATTACCGCTACCTTTAAAATAAAGGATGACGCTAAAAACGGTACATATCCTATTACAATAGACTGGATGGACTTTGCAAATTATAGCTGTAAGCCGCTCAGAGGGCTTACAGGCGTAGACGGAGCAGTATATGTAGGCTCTAAAGCTACTCCTAACTCATTTGAAAACGGCGGAAATTTTGAAATTATGGCTGAAAATGTAAGTGGTAATCCTGGTGATGAGGTTACAGTTACATTTAAGATAAACAATAATCCTGGATTTGTTGCTTGTCTTTTTAGATTCGGATATGATTCAGATGTCCTTGAATTTGTAAAGGGCGGCATGGGTTCAGATTTTGAGGAACTCATGTAATAAAATAAATATAATAATATGAACCGGTTTTACGCCGGTTCTTTTTTATGCTGCTGTATTGAAAAAATTTGAATTTTGGTTTATAATATTATTCAGATAGATGTTTTTTATACGGAAATAAAGGAAGAATAATGCTTATAAAAGAAATTAAAGAGGGCAGACCAGAGTCGGATGCCGGAAGAAGATTTCAGGAAGTTAAAGTATATGATTTTTTGGACGAAGCACAAATCCAATATATGCGAGCAGATCACGAGGCAGTGTTTAATATGGAAAACTGTGGGGAAATAGAAAAAGCGCTGAATTGTAAAATCTGTAAGAATCTTTTTCTTTGCAACAGACAGAAAACCAGATTTTATTTTTTGATAATGCCGGGAAATAAAAAACTTGATTTTAAGGCTCTGTCTGAACAGACTGGTTTATCAAGGCTGTCCTTTGCGAATGCTGAGGATTTAAAAAAGTATTTAGATATAGAACCTGGTTCTGCAAGTGTTTTATGCCTTATAAATGACAGTGGAAATAATGTTCAGCTTTTAGCTGACAGAGAAGTTATGACCCAGGAATTTATGTGCTGTCATCCATGTGTTAATACATCTACTATTAGAATAAAAACAGAGGATATTATAGAAAAACTATTGAAGAAAACGGGTCATAAGATTACAGTTGTCAATCTTTAAAAAATAATTTTACTGAGGAGAATGTTTATGAATCCAGCTATTGAAAATATGCTGACAAGAAGAAGTATACGGAAGTATAAGCCTGATATGGTTCCGACAGATATAATCAGAAAAATTGCAGAAGCCGGAACATATGCCGCAACAGGAAGAAACAAAATGTCACCGATTATATTAGCTGTAACAGATAAAGCTTTGCGGGACAAGCTTTCTGAAATGAATGCAAAAATAATGGGAACAGATAATGACCCGTTTTACGGCGCTCCCGTTGTTTTAATAGTGCTTGCGGATAAATCTGTACCGACTTATTTATATGACGGAAGCCTTGTAATGGGTAATCTTATGCAGGCGGCTCATGCTTTGGGAATAGGAAGCTGCTGGATTCACCGTGCAAAGGAAGAATTTGAAAGTCCAGAGGGAAAAGAAATTCTCAGAACTCTCGGTATAGACGGTGAGTATGAAGGAATCGGACATTGTATTCTTGGTTATGCAGACGGTGAAGAACCGATTACTGCTCCAAGAAAGGAAAATTACATTTATTTTGCAGAGTGATATTAAAAGGAGCGTTTTATGAAAAAGAAATACGGAAGAATAATAGGTATTATTGCGTCTGTTTGCAGTATTATAAATATAGCCGGATTTTCACCAGCAAGTGCAGCAGGGGAATTAAAGGTTGCAGACTTAAACTATAAAGAGCAGACGGGATATAATCTTGGGTACAGTGACTGCGGATACAGTTCAGCCTTATGGATAAACGCAAAGCCTGGCAAGATTTGGACAGTGAATCCGTCAACATTTTCACTTCTTCTCATAGATATAGGCGGATACTCAGGCACAATGAACGGTGAGAATGTTGATTATGATCTTGACAGCGCTTTTTTTGAAAGTCTTGAAGAATCCTTGAAAAATGCAAGGATGAACGGCGTAACCACCGGCATAAGACTAAGATATGACAGTAACGGCACTAATAATCCTGAACCGCTTACATTTCAAAAGGTTCTTGATCATATTGCCCAGTTGGGAGAAAGCAATCTGCTTTATGAATATGAAGATGTAGTATCTTTTGTGGAAACCGGAATGGTAGGCGCATGGGGCGAACAGTGGGGAGGAAAATATGTTTCCCTTAATGAAAAAGCTCAGGTGCTTGACGCATTTCTTGATATAGTACCGTCAAGCATTTCAGTTGCGGTGCGTACTCCTAATACAGTGCGTGAATGGCTTTCCGTTTACTGCGGAATAAATACAACAGCAGCTGATATGTCATATAATATTGAAGATCCCGTACTTGCCGCAAAGGCAGAGCAGATTGGTCTTTACAATGACGGTTATATGGGTTCTGACAGCGATCTTGGTACATTTTCTAATCGTAAAGGTGAATTGGAATGGCTTGCCGGTGCAGCGTCATACGGCGGTGAATTTTCCGGAGCAGATGAATTTCGCTTGGGTTATGATACATGGCAGCCGCAGAATGCACTTCCTGAAATGTATTATTCTAATCTTATGAGAATAAACGGAAACATTTACAGAACCAGAAGTGTTTCGGAATCTTTTAACACAAGAGATGAAGCTCAGGCAAGACTTGATAAGGTAGGCGCGCTTTATCAGAAAATGGGATTGGGCAATTTTAACTATGATGGTTCGGTGACTGAAAAGGACGGTAAATATACAGCTTCATGGAAATGGATGGGCTATGATGATTTTACTTTTGACAGTGCCCTTGATGAAAAGTTGGGAACAGAATGTGATAACAGTGCATTTTACGGAGAAACCGTTTGGCAGTATATGAGAGCGCACTTAGGCTATCGTTTTGTACTGCGTTCATCTGCAATAACAGAATCAGCTGATCCGGGTGAAAAGCTTAACATGGAATTTACTGTTGACAATACGGGATTTTCAGAAGCGCCGAAGGATAAGGAAGTAGAAGTTTTATTATCAAACGGAAATGTTACATATACCTATACAACCGATATTAACGCTGGAAACTGGCTGTCAGGAACAGCAAATAAAGAAAAGGTCGAAATCAAGCTTCCGGAGACTATGTCCGGCGGAGAATGGAAGGTTTATCTGCGTATTTCTGCTCTGAACGAAGACGCACAATATGATACCCTTTTTTGTAACCGTTTTGCAAATGAGGAACTTCAGTATGATGAAATGCTTCAGGCGAATTACATGGGGTCCATAAATATTTCCGGTGAAGCAGATAAGGAAAAGGTAAAATATGATGATAAGAGAGCGCCTGGTTATTATCCTGAAAATCCAGCAGAATTTGAAGTTGACAATTCCGGTAAGGTTTCACTTTTAGACAGAAATTATACCTTCACTGAAAACGATCATTACGGCTTTACATTTCTTTATAAAATAAGCGGCGTTACAGAACCAATGCAGTTAGGAAAGTGGTATCTTTCCTTTACTGATAATAATACCGGATATTCAAGCGCTTATACAACCTATGGTCTAAATATCAGAAATCAGGAAATTTCACAGGACGGCTATTATGCTTTAAGCGTACCGTTTTATTCGGCAGTTTTTAATTTTGATAAGGCGGCAACTGCCGGACTTACAAAGCTGACAGGATTTAGTTTTAATGACAGCAGAAACTTCTGGAGCGATAAAACTTATACTCAAATGAATGGAAACAGCGGAGTTAAAATAACACCTGTCGGATTTGTTGAGGGCTCTCCGGAAGGGTATAATGTAACATACCATCTTCCGTCCGGAGATGTTACATACAGCGGAAGCTATGGCTTTACTGATGTAAAAAAGCAGAACATCGTTAATACAAATGCTGTTACAGCGCTATCACTTTTGAATGAGGAATTTGAGCGTGAGTATACGGATAAAAACGGCGGAGTTTATACCTTTGTCGGCTTTACAACTAAAAAAGATGATAAATCATGTATCATAAATGATGATTTTATTGCTCTTGGGGATATTGAACTTTATCCTTACTATGAATATGACAAGACTGCAACAGATTTTAACCAGGTTACATATGAACTTTACAATGGAATGGACAGTCAGGGAATCAGATACAAGCTTGATGAAACTACTTTAACTGCTGTTGCAGGGGATGGAAGCGTATGGGAAAACAACAGTGCATTTTCCGAAAGCGGAAGCATTATTATTCCGGCTTATGTAACAAGCGGAGGCAAAAACTATAAGGTAACAGGAATATCAGACAACGCTTTTGGTTCAAATATACGTGTGCGTGAAGCGATTCTTCCTGATACAGTTAAAAGCATAGGTGAAAATGCGTTTTATAAGGGTACTGTTCTTTATGTTTATGAGGGAAGTGTAACAGAAAAGCTTTTAAAGGATACAGATTATACCGTTGTAACAATAGAGTCCGGAAAGCTGTTCGGCGACGTTAATTCGGACGGAAAAACAGACAGCTTAGATTACGAGGCACTTTCACAATGGCTCCTTACAGGAAAAAATAAAATTGACAGTGAGGCGGCTGATATGAATAAGGATTCAGCAGTCAATATATTTGATCTGATTATGCTTAAGCGTTTTCTTTCTGAATAAAATATATTAAAAGTAAAACAACGGTAAAGTTAAAAAGCCCTGTTAGTTTTTGAACTAACAGGGCTTGAATTTTTATTTGCGGTATTACTTTTTATCATCAATTTTTACACGTCTTATAAACAGATATGTCATTGCAAGTGCAGCAGAAATTGTTACAGCGGCAATAACTAATGTATGATAAACAGATGAAAATGTCCACCGTAATAGTTTCAGTATCTGTTTAGTAATTTCCATATCAAAAATAGTATAATCTACAATTGGGAAAATAACAAATATAAATACAAAAATTGATATCGGAATAACGACTTTCATTGTTTTGCTGAGACGGTAATTCAGCGCTCCTATAAGAAATGCTATAATAAGAGTAGCAGTATTTACGCCTATACACATAAGCAGTACTTTTAAGAAATCGTTAAATTTCGGAAGAACGCCGACTGGCATGAACGTTTGTTCGTACATACTATCATAAGTAAATGTTTCTATACGGCTTTCGTAGAAATTCCCCAGTAAGGAGAGAAGCAGATCCATTGTACCGGTAATAATGCCGCAGGTAATGAATGCAAGCAGTGAACTTATAAATACTGTTTTTCGGGATACGCCGCACTGAACAGAAAGGTTCATTGTTTCACGGTAACTGCATAGTACTAAGGAAAACAGTAAAAAAATAGTTGCTATTTCCATTCCGCCTATTCCGCCGGAACTTCCGTTGCTTAATTTACAAATAAAAAATCCGATATGAATAATAGCTGTCATTATAATATAAAAAATAAATATACTTTTCAAATTATTTTTCATGATATACTTATACAAGGGTTTTATTGTTGTCATAATATTAATCCTTTCGTTTATGAGTTAGTAAGCTGTACAAATAGCTTTTGAAGATCCATAGAAACTATTTCAATTCCAACAGGAATTTCTGTTATATCATTTTTTCCTGCAATGTAAATATTTTTCAATCCGCCTATTGAATCACTGCCGATAATGTTCTTTCCTTCTGCAAGCTTGTCAGCAAGGGCAGCTGGTCCTGAAATGGTATATCCTTCACTGAGCAGTTCCTCGCAGCTTGTATCACGGATAATACTGCCGTTTTTTATGATTACTACGTTTTCGATTATGCCAGCAACTTCCTCAATTATATGTGTGGAAATTATGCAGCAAAACGGATTATCTGTGTACTTTTCAAGAAGGCATTTATAAAATAATTCTCTGTGATTTGCATCAAGACCTAATATCGGTTCGTCCATGAAAACATATGGTGTATTTACAGAGAGCGCAGTTATTACCTTAAAGATTGAAGTATATCCTGTAGACAGCGAACGTATTTGTTTGTTGACGTTAAGATTAAATAATTTTGCAAGCTTGTTTGCATATTCAAAATCAAAGTCGGGATAAAAGCTTGCAGTTACCTGGAATGCTTTTTTAATTTTCATTTTCGGTGGATACAGATTGCTTTCGTTCATAAGATAAATCTTACGCTGAGACGAATCATTTTCGCAGGTATTTTTTCCGTTTACTGTAATGCTTCCTGAATCAGTAAAAATTCGATTTGAAATAATTTTAAGAAGGGTTGACTTACCGGCGCCGTTTCTCCCTAAAAGACCGTAAATTTTATTTTCTTCAAGCTTCAGATTTATGTTATCTAAAGCACGGGTATTTTTAAAATCCTTAGTAACATTTTTTATTTCAATGCAGTTCATATTTGTTCTCCTTTTTCTTCAAGTAACTTTATTATCTCTTCTTTGGTTATGCCAATACGGCTTGCTTCTTCAAGCATTGTTTTTATATAGCTGTCAAAAAAGGCATTTCGCCTTTTTATATTTAACTTTTGCTTGGCTCCTGATGATACAAACATACCAACACCTCTTTTTTTATATATGATCTTTTCGTCAACAAGCATATTTATTCCTTTTAATGCAGTAGCAGGATTGATTTTATACATAACCGAAAATTCAGTTATAGAAGGTATCTGGCTCTCTTCCGGAAATGAATCGGTAAGAATAGCATCTTCAATTCCCTCTGCAATTTGTATAAATATGGGTTTGTCGTCATTTAAATTTAAATACAATATATCACCTGCTTTCTTTAATGGTTAATTACTACACTAACTAACTGCATTAGTATAATAGCATATTTTATTTGCATTGTCAATAGCTATGTATAAAAAAACTTCACAAATTCTTATTTAAACTTTTTTCTTGACAATAATTTTTATTTGTGGTATAATTAAACTTAAGCCGGAATGATGGAATTGGCAGACGTGCTGGACTCAAAATCCAGTGGTGGCGACACCGTGCGGGTTCGACCCCCGCTTCCGGCACCAGACCTTAACAGCTCGTAAACCCTTGATATATCGGGGTTTGCGGGCTTTTTTTTATGCTCTGCACTCTTATGTAGCGTCCCTCGCACATCAGCAGATTTGCCGTTTTCTTATCTGTTTTAGGAGGGACAGGAGGGACACCACGCATTAAGCGGAGGGATAACGCCTAAAATTGCGTTGGCAGACGCAATCTTTGATGTGAAATTCAAGTACGTGTTGAGTTATAAGTGATATTTCTTCATACTAACAGTTGAAGAGGCAGATATAAGCACTGAAAATACAAATAAGCTTATTAAAACGCTATTGCCTGTAGGAAACTTCATGTTAAAATATATTGACAATGTTCTAATGATAAGGTATTATTAAATAATAATAAAAAGTAGGAGAAGAGCCTTATGAAGTTTATTGATTTATCTGTATGGGAAAGAGCCATGCATTGTGAGATATTCAGAAACAGTGTTCAGCCTCAATATTGCGTAACATATGATGTTGATATAACAAATTTTCTGGAAAAGATAAAAAAGAGAGGATATTCATTTACATTTTCTTTTGTTTATGCCGTTACAAAATGTGCAAATGAGATTGAAGCATTCCGTTGTCGTTTTGTAGATGGAAAGCCAGCTGTTTTTAAAACAATAAATACTTCCTTTACTTATCTTAATAAGGATACTGAATTATTTAAGGTAGTAAATGTTCCTATGCAGAACAGTATTGAGGAATATGTTGAGCTTGCAAAGGAAACAGAAGAAAATCAGACGGCGTATTTCACTGGACCAATGGGAAATGATATTTATCAGTTTTCCTCTTTCCCGTGGGTTTCCTTTACTCATATTTCACATACCGACTCAGGAAAAAAGGATAATGCGACGCCGTTGTTTGACTGGGGTAAGTTCTATGAAAGGGATGGGAAAGTATTAATGCCTTTTTCAGTACAGGTTCATCATTCCTTTGTTGACGGAGTGCATATCGGAAAGCTTGCGGATAAACTGCAAAAGTATTTGGATAATTTTGAGTAGGTGTTGAAATGATTGAAAAACAAGCGTTTATACCCTCAGAATACGATAAAGGTAAAGCAATAACCTTGCCATATTATGAAGACTTCTTTCAACAGATAACTGACATTACATAAACCGGTATAATGGCTTGATATTATCTTCCGATGAAAATTTCGGACCTGATAATGAAGTGCATAAATCCTTGTATTTAGAACGCTGGAAATATTATCTGGAAAAAGTGAAGAAGAATGTGAAAAGCATATTTTAAGATATAATAAAAAATATATTCCTGTTACCATTAAGGAACAAATCAAAATTTTAAATAAGTGCGGATTCAAAAATGCAGAAATTCATATTAAAACTGCAGGTATTAGTTCTAAAATTCCGATTTTAAGTTCATTTAGAACATTATCAAAAATTCGAGATAGGTCATTAGAATTAATAGAATACTATATATTACTTGAAGGTCAATATGAATTTGTATTTGTCAGTTAATTTATCAGTGCGATTATATTAAATAAATTTTAAATAATAAAGAAGAGCAAAACTTGTTTTGAGCAAGTTTTGCTCTCTTTTATATTTGTTCTTTACAAATTGTTAAAATTATGATATAATAAATTTATATTTGGAACGGTAAGAAATCTGAGTATACTTACTACACGCAAAATGAACACGGCGATGTAGTAAATCTCACTGACAAAGACGGTAAGGTAACAAAGAGTTACAGATATGATGCGTTTGGTGTTGAAAAGAATATTGACAAGAATGACACAAATGCATTTCGTTACTGCGGGGAGTATTATGACAAGGAAACAGCGACTGTTTATCTGAGGGCAAGGTATTATAATTCAAGTACGGGTAGATTCATTAACCGTGACTCATTCGCCGGAAGAAGATCTGATCCGCTTAGCTTAAATCTTTATACTTATTGTAGGAATAATCCAGTAATATTTACTGATCCGTTTGGACATGATTATTATTATTTTTATGGTGAAGATCAAGCAGAAGCTGCTGATGTGAATATTAATGAGTTAGAAGAAAAAGGAGAAACAGTTCACTCTTATTACATTAATTCCGAAGATGAGTTTACTGAAAATTGGAATAACCTGAATACAACTAAAAATGATTCAATTATTATAAATATGAATGGAACAACTACTAATGTGACAAACATGAATATTATTAATATTGATAAAAAGACAGCAAATTACTTATATCTGTTTTGCAGAGCGTATTTTTAATAAAAACAGCATTTCTTGTTTAATAGCTTGCGATGGAACGAATTATAGACAAACTGTAACTGTGCCTCATCATAAATGGTGGGATATAGCTAATTTGTTTGATAAAACCCAATATTATGTTAAGTTATCAGTAGTTAAAAATAATGTTGATATTGGTCCTTCGGAATTTTCAATGGGATATGTTGCTTATACCAAAGATGCAGAGTCATCCGATAAAAATAGCGTTGGTAGTATTGGAATAAAATTCAAGTGAATTAGTAAATTAATTAAGGCGGCACATAAATATAATGAAGATTAGTAGTAGTGTATTTGAAGCAAGTAAGAAAATTTTTTTTCGGATTTTAATTGCAATATTTATATTAACTTCTTTGTTTATCATTGCTTGTATCGTCACATATTTTTTTCGTGAAAATCCCAAAGTTGTTATTGATTCGTATGATACAAAAGTGATTTCAATATCCGAATTGGAGAAAATTGTAAAAGTAAAGTTTACAGATGATTGTATTGAAAATCCCAAAATTGATTTAATAAGTTCCGGCGGAAATGGCATTTCTATGGGTGATTGGGTTGCAGCTCCGAATACGTTTGTAGATATTAGCTATGAACTGTCTGAAGAAACACTTCATGACAGGGCATATTATGAAAAAACAACGACTGATACCATAAAAGGTAAATTAAATTTCGACAAAGAAATATATCATATAATAAATAAATATAATGTTAATGAAGATCAGGTTGAATATGTTAATGTAAAGTATGGAACTTGTCCTTATGATATTACAGACGGTGTCACTTATGTTGATTATTACTTTTATATTGTTGTGGTAAAAATGGCAGATCAAAAATATAAAATTTTAATTACAGGTAAATATCCATACCCCATAGCGTTAAATTAATTTTTTGAGCAAAATAAGCAATTTAAAAGCTTGTTTTGCTCATTTTTCTTTACAAATAGTTAAAATTATGATATAATATAGGACATGATACATACTATACTCAGAATGCCCACGGCGATGTAGTAAACCTTACTGATAAATTGGTAGAATGCCATGTATTATTTAATGATTGAAGAAAACATATGAATTATGAAAATTGGTTATAAGGAAAGCGGAGTAACATACTTTCCAGTATGTTTACTCCGCTTTCCTTATAACCGTTTCCTGCCGAAAACGCAAAGGATACAAAGTAAAGAAATATTGTTGTTAAATTTACCAAATAGTACTATGACACTTTATGCGCTAATACTAAACTTTGGTAATAAAAGGAATGAATATATCTGTTGATTTATGGTGATTATTATGCTAAAATTTATAGCAAGGTAGATAATTGTAAATAATATCCATTGAACCTGTGGTAGAACAGTTGAACATTGTGAATAATTATGATATAATAAAAACATAAAATTGACAAAAAATATGTCACTATTTGTAAAAAAATATAGGAGGAATTACTATATGAATACTATTATTTTAATATGCTGCGTGGTAATTATCGTGCTGTTAGTTGTGATTCTGATAAAACAATTTAAGTCTGTAGAAAATGGTGTTTCAAATGAAATCAAGAACGCTGTTGAGCAAATGGCTCAAATGCGTGAAAGAGATAATCGTTCTCTTATGGATCAGTTCTTGATACAAAGCAAAGCAACCATTGAACAAATTGACCTATTGGGACGCGGTATACGCGAATCACAGGAACAACAGCATAACTCCTCGAAAGAAGCTATTACAAAAGTCGAGGAGCAAATGAGCAGCTTGCGCCGAGAAAATCAAGGGAGTCTTGATAAAATCAACAGCGTAGTTACTGAGAAGATGCAGAACATCCTTGATGAAAGGCTGAGTCAGGTAAATAAAACCGTTGTATCAAACATCGTAGAATTAGCTAAAAATGTAAGTGATAATCAAAAAAAGCAGGGCGATGCTACAGTTGAAAGCCTTGGAAAGCTGTCAGAGGAATTTAAAAATATACGCACGGAAATAAACGCTGCATTGATAAATATACGTGATTCCAACGCTCAAAGTATGGAAAAGCTTCGCCACGATAATCAGGAGAGTCTTGACAAAATTAACAACACAGTTAATGAAAAGTTGCAAAAGACGCTGGATGATAAAATTTCCAAATCCTTTGAAACGGTTAATCAACGCTTAAAAGAGGTTTATGAGGGATTGGGCGAGATGAAGAACGTTGCGAGCGGTGTAAATGACTTGAAGAATGTCCTTTCCAATGTAAAGACGCGCGGTACTTTGGGAGAAATTCAGCTTGGTGCAATTTTGGAGGAGATACTTGCGCCTGAACAGTACAGCACACAGGTCAAGCTTGACCCGAGCAATACTAAGGACGAACGTGTAGACTTTGCGGTAAAGCTGCCTGGACCCAACGATGAGGGCATTTGGCTGCCTATCGATTCAAAGTTTCCGGGCGATACATATGCGGCGCTTATGACAAGCTATGAATCTGGGGACGCTAACGCTGTCAAAGACGCACGAAAGATACTTTCCGATGAAATAAAACGCTGCGCGAAAAGCATTAATGAAAAGTATATCAAAACACCATATACAACGAATTTCGCTATAATGTTCCTTCCGTTTGAAGGACTGTATGCGGAGGTGGTGAATATGGGTCTTATTGAGAACTTGCAGCGAGATTATCAAATCAATATCACCGGACCGTCAACAATGGCGGCAATGCTGAACAGTCTGCAGATGGGCTTTAAGACACTGGCAATTCAAAAGAAAAGCGGTGAGGTCTGGAAGATACTAGAAGCAGCGAAAAAAGAGTTTACAAATTTTGCTAATGTGCTGGAAAAGACCCGTACACGTCTGCGTCAAGCAGATGAAGAACTTGAAAAACTTGTCGGAACGCGAACTAATCAAATAAACCGCAAACTTGCTTTGGTTTCTGCATTGGAAAATAGTGAGGAAGCCGAGAAAATTTTAACTGATTGATAAAACAGGTCGGCACAAAGGTATGCCCTTATAAAAAATATACATTATTTGTCGGTATATGTCAATTTCGTCAACCTTTCTCAATGCTTGAACTGTCCTGTATCGTCTGCGGACGATCCGTATTTGCACAACCCGATAAAGAAATAGGAGAACAAGCGAACACCACAACACCTTGCCAGCTGTTCCTTAAATTAATTTAATGCTATACGTAAATAAATTAATGTTTGTCGATAAAAATATATTGACAAACATTAAACTTTTGTGATATAATAATATTGTCAAACCGGAAAGACAATATATATATTATTGGGAGATGTGTACAGTATGAAAAACTTAAATAAAATAACAAGAATAATAATGAAAGTCTTAGAAATAACACATTGGGCAGCCGCTGCTATAATGACGGTAATAGTTATCTGTTCAGTGGCAGTACCACAGCATCTAAGAAATTTCATTGATAGATGTCCATTTGAAAATGAATCAGAAATTACAGCTTATGGTTTTGAAGTGACAATGTTTGATTCTGACGGAAAATTAAACATGATGACGCTTTTTTTGTTTGGTATAGGTGCAGTGGTTATTTATTCCCTTATGGCAATGATTTTTCGTAATTTATATTTAATACTAAAAAAATCAGAGGGCGCAACGCCGTTTCAGAAATGCAATATCCGCATGTTAACGGAAATTGGTATTTTCTCTGTATCTGTTCCGTCGGTAGGTTTATTTATGAGTACTGTTCTACGCCTTGTTTTAGGTGTTGATTCTGTGGAAACAAGTATTTCCTGTGACGGATTTATTATGGGAATTATTGTGTTGTGTCTTACGCAGTTTTTTGTTCGTGGTGCTGAACTTGAAAAGGATGTGGACGGCCTTCTGTAAAGGGGTAAGCTTATGGGAAGAATAGTACTTCAATTAGACAGAATGATGGTAGAGAGGAAAATGTCACTTAATGAGCTTGCAGAACGTGTAGGCATTTCTAATGTAAATTTGTCTAAAATAAAAAATAATAAGGTTACAGCCATAAGATTTTCTACCCTTGAAGCTATATGTGAGGTTCTTGATTGTGAAGCCGGAGATATTCTTAAATACCAGAAAGATTAATAATATTAAAAAAAATCGTTGACTAATTGGTAAAAATAGGATATAATTAACATATAAAATCAAGGGAGGAAATACATATGAAAAAAACTTTTAAAGCAATAACCGCTGTATTTTCAGCAGCATTAATGCTTAGCGGAACTTGTATCAGCGTAAGCGCCGACAACGTACAGCCCAGAGGAAACTGGTATATGTATGGAGATGTTAATAATGACGGTTCTATTAATATTGCCGATGTTGTACTAATCAACAAAGCGGTTCATATATTTGATGAACTGACCGGCGATGTTAAATTACCGGTTAACTATGCTGTTTCCAAACCGGCTGTATATTTTCCGAGTGTTGAAACACCAGTTCCGCAGGCTGCTGATGTAGATGGGGATGGTTATATCACTACTGAGGACAGCGCCATGATTCAGAGGGCAATCGTACATTTAGATGATATTGGAAGATGCGGACAGCCTTTCTATATAAATTAAATAATGACTTAAGACGGATATGAGTTGACTTATATCCGTCTTGTTTTATTAGATTCTAAATATTGCAGGCAGAAATATAGACATTTCTGATATAAAGGTATCCATAAATAATAAAAACCCATCCTTAGCGGCTTGCTAAGGATGGGTTTTGTTTGTTTAATTTATAGTTGTGTTTATGTACTTAATTCAAAAACTTGCTAAGTACTGCAACAAAATCGTCCATATTAAACGGTTTGGCAATATGTGCATTCATACCGTTTTTAAGTGCGGATTCTTTATCTTCTTCCAGTGCGTTGGCTGTCATAGCGATAATAGGCAATTTCTTTACATCATTTCTCGGAAGATCACGTATAGTTCGTGTAGCTTCATAACCGTTCATAATCGGCATCTGGACATCCATTAAAATAACGTCATAGTAATTTTCTTCTGCTTTTTTCATCATTGCAACGGCGTCTGTTCCGTCTGGAACAGAATCAACGATAATTCCCATTTCTGTTAGAATTTCCTCTGCAATTTCACGGTTTAGCTCTATATCTTCTACAAGGAGGATTCTTTTTCCCTTAAAATCAGCAACAGTCCATGCTTCTTCTTCGTCCTCGTTTTCAACAAGACAGTTTGCAACGAGCAAAGCGGATTTGAGATCGGACATGAACAGAGGCTTTGCACAGAAAGCAGTAATTCCGACAGACCGAGCTTCTTCTTCCACATCAGACCAGTCATACGCTGTCAGTATAATAATAGGTACTTCATCTCCGGCAACACTTCGGATTCTTCTTGCAGTTTCGATACCGCTCATTTCCGGCATATGCCAGTCAATAATGTATGTATGGTACGAATCTCCCTCATTGTTAGCGCTTTTAGCTCTGTAAACTGCTTCTCTGCCTGAAGTGGTCCATTCAGAACGCATACCTACTTTTTTAAGCATTTTACTTACACTGTCACATGTATTGAAGTCATCATCGACTACCAGAGCACGCAGACCTTCAAGTTCTTTAATCTTTTCTTCATTTTTCTGAATATCCTGAAGTTTAAGTGTAAATTCAACAGTAAATTCGCTGCCCTTATCGACTTCACTTTTAACGCTGATGGTTCCATTCATCATTTCAACGATATTTTTAGTAATAGCCATACCAAGACCGGTTCCCTGGATTCCTGTTTTGGTAGTGGTCGCTTCACGTTCAAAGGGTTCGAATATATGCTGTACGAAATCCGGAGCCATACCTATACCATTATCCTTAATAATAAAGATATAGTCTCCGTATCCATGACGGAATGTCGGCTTCTGCATAATTCTCAAAGTAATAGTTCCGCCAGCAGGAGTATATTTTACTGCATTGCTGAGCAGATTGATAAATATCTGATTAAGCTTTAGGGAATCGGCTATAACGTCTTCGTTAACTATTTCAAAAGTATCAATAAAAAGCTCAAGCTGTTTTGCCTTAACTTGCGGCTGAATAATATTTACAAGGTTATGCATAAGTTCAGAGATATTGCATTCTTGTTCTTTAATTTGAACTTTTCCGCTTTCGATTCTGCTCATGTCAAGAATATCGTTTATAAGGCTCAGAAGGTGATTGCTGGAGGAAAGAACCTTTTGCAGACAATCCTTGACCTGATCTTTATTGTCTATATGGCTGAATGCGATTGTAGCGAATCCGATTATGGCATTCATAGGAGTGCGGATATCATGAGACATATTTGAAAGGAAGATGGTTTTAGCCTTATTGGCGTGCTGTGCCTGCATAAATGCGTCCTGTAGAGCTTGGGTTTGTTCACGCTGTTCTCTTACCTGTTCGGTAATTTCCTTTGTTACGACCATAACCATTATGTCTTGAGTATCGTTATCCTGAGTCATAATAAATGACTGGCGGACGCATATGGTATTTCCTTCTGAATCATCGCTCCAGAAATCAACATTTACTTCTGCGTCACCGTTTTCGAAATGTTCCTTAAGATGTTCTAAGTCCATTTCAGTGCTGTAAATTTCCATGGATTCTTCAAGAACATATTTTTTCCAGCGATCAAACCATTCAGAGACCTTGCATGGATATTGCAGTCCAACGACTTCCAGCATTGATTTTGTTTTACCGTTAATATGATAAATAATATCGTCTTCGATAAGATCACGGGTAAGGTTAAAGTCGTATGTACAGATTGAATTCGAGGTAATAGCAATTCTATACTGCCTTTCTTTACGGTTGGCAAGTGAGATCTCAGCCTGAATACGCAATTCCTTTTCCTTAACTTCGGTTGTGTTACGGCGTATGAACAGAACCTTTGCAGCTTTTCCGTCTTTTCGTTCAAGGCAGACTATATTCATATGCTCCCATTCGGTATTGCCGTCTCGCATTATACGGTATTCATAGTGAACATTAGCGTCGTTATCCCTAAGATCTTCAATAATAACGTCCTTGTCTAACAGACTTGCATATTTCTCACGGTCACTTTTTTCTATAAGGAAAGAGCAGAGATAATCTGAAAAGGCATTGTAACTTCCGCTGATGGCAAAATCATCGCGTTCTGGTTTTGTTTGGGCAAGATACTGATATGTATCGGTTTCAAAGTCAACCATTACAAAACGTGAGAAAAGGGTATTGATTCCGTTAATAATATAACCCATTTCACGGTTTGCGTGTTCCAGTCTTTTCTTGGCACGTCTGGATTTTACAAACAGAACTATGAAGTAAATAACAAAAAGTATGATCAAAACTACCTCGAGCATTATTCCGGGACGGTTTGCTCTTTCTATCATAGTCTGTGTAACATCTTTCGGGAACATTTGGACAAGAACTAAATTGCTTTCCGGAAGATGCATTACACAAATGTTATCAGTTTTGCTTTGTTCTCCGCATATAAAGACACCCTCGCTGCCGTTTGCGAAAGCATCTTTTGCCTTTTGGCAGGTTGCTTCGTCCACCATTTTGTTAGATAAAAGTACATCAAAAAGATTATCGTTATTTCTTATTTTGCTGGTGTCTGCAATTATAGTTTCATCAGGAAGACAAAGGAATACATCGGCATTTTCGCCGAAATATTTTGCAGAGATCATATTTTGGAGATATAATTCATCAGAATAAACACCCCTAAGTACTCCTATTATTTCATTTTTATACCGTACCGGAGAGTAAAAACTGATCATTGTTTCATTAGTGATTCTGGAATTAAAAATAACGGATATACCGCTTTCGCCCTTCATGCCATTGATGTAGTAGTCACGGTCAGTTGCGTCTGAAGTGCGTCCGTCAGCCGTAATATTGATCCCATCGGCTGTAACGAATCTGAATGCGTCAAAAATAGAATTTTCTTCCATTTGGCTAAGAGTTTCAGGATCAACATTCGGTTCGGATAAGCTCTCTCCAAGGAAGTATGAGTAGGTGTTAATGCGGTTAAGGGCATTTTCAAGCTCATGTTCAATATGAAATGAGGTTTGCCGTGCTGAATCTGCGGAATAATTCAGGTTTTGGGTTTTAATTCGCTTGCTGTTCTGCGCTGTGTACCAATAAAATAGTATATAAATAGCAGCTAATATAATAACAACATATATAATATGTTTTAATATCTTCTTTTTATCATTCATCAGAGAACCCCTCCATAAATATTTTTTATATAGTTGATGATGAATATTAATGTATTTTACTTTAAAAAAACATACATTCATATCCGGAATTGCAGCTTAAAATTTATGTATAATCCTCCTTTAATGGAATTTGCTGTTTGCCGGATTTATTTATAAAAAACATATCTCCAAAAAATTGATATTGTCAATAATAATTATAACACAATTAAATTTTAAATTCAATATTATACCATTATTTATGTTTTTCAGCAGAATATTTTTTATAAAAATAATGTGAGCTTAAATTTATTAAGAATCTGGTATTTATATGAAAATGTTTTATTTAAATCATATCGAAAAAATAATAAAAAAATTACCTGAATATATAAAATCAGCAGTTGAAACTTAAGGTTTTATATGATATAATATTATGATATAAGGAAGTTTTATAGGTAGCTGCGTCCGTCGGGATTGCAGTTTAAAATTTTTCGACAGAACAGGAGTTTTTTCAATGAATACAAATATTTTTCCGCTGCCGTTTTCGGCGCATCTGATTTTTTCAATTTTTGCTTTTGTAATTTTTATGTTTCAGTTTATCAGGGTAAGGCGTCCTTATCAGCTGCTTATGGCGGCGGCAGTTCCGGCAACGCTTCTTATTTATGTTAACGACAGTAAGGCCTGGTTTTATGGAATTGGTATTGCAGAAGCAATTTTTATCATTGCTTCTCTTGTATCAGTTTTCATTTCCAGAAAATCAAAAAAAGCTGACGCTGGAAATAAGGCATGAAGATTTGTATTCTTGACTGGACAACAGTTACGTCAGGGGATATAAGCGCTGATATATTCAAAGAGTTTGGTGACGTATCCTGCTATGAGCTTACTGATAATGAAAAGGCGGCTGAACAAATCGGTGATTCTGATATGGTACTGTGCAACAAGGTTCAGATAACCAGGCAGGTAATGGATAAATGTCCGAGACTTAGGTATATTGGTCTTTTTGCTACCGGATACAATAATATTGATATAGAAGCAGCTTCTGAAAAGAGTATAACAGTATGCAATGCGGGAAGTTATTCTACTGGGGCAGTTGCTCAGCAGACATTTGCATATATACTTTCACATTACAGCAAAATATCAGAATATGATATGTTTGTTAAGGACGGCGGCTGGATAAAATCCAAAACCTTCTCAAAGTTCCCTATAAAAACTATGGAACTTCAGGGTAAAACTCTTGCTGTAATCGGATATGGCAGTATAGGAAAGGCAGTGGCTGAAATCGGTTCTGCTTTCGGAATGAATGTTATAATTAATACAAGAACTCTGCCGTCTGAATGCCGGTTCAGGACAGTAAGCCGTGAGGAGGCTTTTTCTGAAGCAGACGTTCTTACTGTACATTGCCCGCTGACTGCGGAAACTGCTGGTATGGTTAACGCAGATACACTATCTCTAATGAAGAAAAATGCAGTTTTTATTAATACTGCAAGGGGCGCAATAGTTGACGAATACGCTTTGGCAGAAGCCCTCAACAGCGGAAAAATTGCGGCGGCTTATCTTGATGTGCTTAAGGAAGAACCAATGTCATCCGAAACACCTTTGAGAAAAGCTAAGAATTGTGTGATCACACCGCATACGGCATGGGCACCCCTTGAAACAAGGCTCAGGCTTATTGAAATAGTATGCAGTAATATAAAAGCCTTTTTGAACGGAAATCCCCGAAATAAGGTTAATTGAAAAAGATGCTCTGAAAGGACAGATAAGAATGTTTAATGTTTCAGATAAGAAACGAGTTGTGATTAAACTCGGTACATCAACACTTACACATAAAACCGGAAAACTGAATATAAGACGTATGGGTAATCTGGTCAAGGTTCTTGCTGATCTTCAGAATGCCGGAAAGGAAATAATTCTTGTCTCGTCCGGTGCCATTGGTCTGGGCGTCGGCAAGCTGGGACTGCGTGAAAAACCAAAGGATACGCCTACCAAGCAGGCGGCAGCGGCAGTGGGACAATGCGAGCTGATGTATCTATATGATGATCTCTTTGAAAACTACGGGATACCTGTTGCTCAGATACTTCTTACAAAAGCCATATTGGAAACAGAACGCAGAAAGAATGTAGAGAATACCTTTGAAAAGCTTATTTCAATGGGGGTTATTCCTATTGTAAATGAAAATGATACGGTTGCTATTGATGAGCTTGAACTTGAAATAGGAGAAAATGATTCTCTTTCCGCCATAGTGGCGAACCTTGCGAAGGCTGAACTTCTGGTTATTTTATCCGATATTGACGGTCTGTATGACAGTGATCCGAGAAAGAATCCTGATGCAAAGCTTATTCCGGTAGTAACAGAAATTACGGATTATATTGAACAAATTGCAGGCGGCGCCGGAAGTGAACTTGGAACAGGCGGAATGGCAACTAAAATTAACGCTGCAAGAATTGCCGGAGAAGCCGGAATAGATATGATTATTATGAATGGAAGTAATCCATATAAGCTGTATGATCTTTTTGAAAATAAAGAAACGGGTACTTTATTTATTTCAAATTTACATAAAAGTAAGAACGGAGATTAATTATGACATATATAGAAAACCTTGGAGCTAATGCAAAAGCGGCGTCACGCTTTATAGCGTCTGCTTCTTCAATGAAGAAAAATTCTGCCCTTGCGGCTATTGCTGACGCTCTTATTAAAAATACTGAAAAAATTATCGAACACAATAAGATGGATCTGAATAATGCCGTTGAATCCGGTATGCCGGATTCTATGCAGGATAGGCTTATGCTTGATGAAAAGAGGATAAAGGAAATCGCTGACAGCGTATTGAAGCTTATTGAACTTGAAGACCCAGTTGGGTCCGTTGACAGCGGCTTTATCAGACCTAACGGTCTTAAGATTTATAAGACAAGAGCACCGCTTGGAACCATCGGGATTATATTTGAGTCACGTCCTAATGTAACTGTTGATGCGGCCACTCTTTGCCTGAAAACAGGAAATGCAGTTATTCTCAGAGGCGGAAAAGAAGCCATAAATTCAAATAAATGTTTAGCTGAGGTTATGCGCGAAGCTGTTAAGGCTTCCGGTCTGCCTGAGGACATTATACAATTGGTTGGAGATACTTCAAGGGAATGTGCGGCTGAACTTATGAAGCTTAACAAATACCTTGACGTGCTGATTCCAAGGGGCGGCGCAGGACTTATTAATGCAGTAGTTAATCAGGCAACTGTTCCGGTTATTGAAACTGGTACGGGCAACTGTCATGTCTTTGTAGACGAAAGCGCAGATATTGAGATGGCGGCAGAAATTGTAAATAACGGAAAAACACAGCGTCCGTCTGTTTGCAATGCAATTGAAAGCTTGCTGGTACACAAGAATATAGCTCAGAAGGCACTTCCTGCAATAAAGAATAAGCTGGATCTACATAATGTTGAAATAAGAGGATGCGCAAGAACAGCAGAAATACTGGGAAACAGTGTTGTATCTGCATCAGAAGCAGATTATGGAACAGAATTTCTTGACTATATAATTTCTGTAAAGGTTGTTGATTCCGTAGATGAAGCTATTGAGCATATTAACAGATACGGTACAGGACATTCTGAAGCTATTGTTACTAAAAATATTGAAAATGCTGAAAAATTTCAGTCTGAAGTTGATGCAGCTGCTGTATATGTAAATGCCTCTACAAGATTTACTGACGGAGGCGAGTTTGGATTTGGAGCAGAGATTGGAATCTCCACCCAGAAGCTTCATGCACGCGGACCAATGGGGCTTAATGAGCTTACAACATTTAAGTATCTTATAAACGGCAACGGACAAATACGATAAAAGGAGGATTCCGGTGGATATAATGGAAGAAATTGAAGAAACCATAAGGGAAAAAAGAAGCAAATGGAATTATACTCCCATGAGAGAATCAGAAGAAACCGACGCAATTATTGACCAGCTTCTTAGGGAGTTTGCCCCAAAAGAATCTTCCTCAAATTCACGGAAAGCGCAGCGCCCTGTACCTCCTGTAAAGCCGGCTGCTGTAAGACCTTCACGTCCGGTTGTTCATTCAGAGCCTAAAGATGAAATGGAAGAAAGGGCTGAATATGAACGGTTTGCGTCAGCTGATAAGACCATGGTTTACAGCCGCAAGGAGATGTTTTATTCTGCCGGTGAAGCTGAAGAAGATATAGCAGAAGATTCTGATTCATACCCGGATGAATACTATGAAGATTCGGAATTTGAGGACTTTATAGGTGCAGAAGATGATTTTATATTATATCAGAAGCCGTCGAGTTCTTCAGGGATAGTAAAAACCGTTTTGAAAATACTAATCACTGCTATAATTGCTGGATTCTGTTTACTTGGAATCCTTACAACAGTAAATTATGTTATTGACAGACAGACATTCGGAAACAGGACAGGCATATCTGCTAATGTCAGTAACAGTTCTCAGAATGATGAACTGAAAAAGGTAATATATCCAGCCGTTGCAGTCGACATAGATGACTTTGAAAGCATAAGTGATTTATCATCTGAATCAATGATCAATACTGCCGTGTATGAAATAATTATTAACGGCGATATAAGTGTTTTTAAAGGGGAAAACGGAGATATTGTGATTCCTGAAAATCAGATGAAATATGTTATCGAAAAGCTTTTTGGAAGCAGCGCTAAATTTAAAAATGTTACTGCCGGAGTAGGCGATATTACAATTTTGTATGATAAATCACAGAAGGAATATATTATTGCCGAAAAAAATGACGTCTACTCTTACGTTCCTAAGGTGGCAGATGTTACCAAGTCGGAAGCTGATAAATATTCAGTGCTTGTTGAATATTATAATGACTCTCCGTCATGGGCTGATTCCGGAGAACGTCAGCCTATAAAGAGAAAAATGTTTACCCTTGAAAAAACTTCTGAATACTATAATATAGTTTCAGTTAAAACTGTATAATAAATAATTTTACGGACAGTTCGTTTGTGCCATCCTGTCCTTAAACAAAACCAGGACACCATAACTCGAAAACATAGAGTACAGGTGTATCTTTATATACCTGTACTCTTTTTTAAAGGAGAAAAAATATGTATTTTCTTAAATCAGAAGCAAGTTTTGACAGCGCACATTTTCTATACGGTTATGACGGCAAGTGCAGCAATATTCACGGACATCGTTGGAAAATTGAAGTTACTGTAAAGGATTTATCGCTTCAAAGCGAAGGTCAGACAAAAGGCATGATAATAGATTTCGGAGACCTAAAAAAAGCCCTAAAGTCAGTGGCTGATAATTTCGACCATGCTCTTATTTATGAAACAGGTACCTTAAAAAAGGATACCTTGGAATGCCTTTTACGGGATGGATTCAGACTTGTTGAGCTTCCGTACAGACCAACAGCAGAAAACCTTGCAAGGCATTTTTATCAGCTGCTTAAGGAGTCAGGCTTCAATCTTCATAATGTAAAGGTTTATGAAACTCCCAATAACTGCGCTATGTTTGAGGAGGATTAAAATGTACAAAATTGCTGAAAAATTCATAAGCATTAATGGGGAAGGACCTAAAGCGGGACAGCTTGCGGTGTTCATTCGTTTTACCGGCTGTAATCTAAGGTGTTCTTATTGTGATACCATGTGGGCAAATATGCCGGATACGCAGTATCAGGAATTGAACGCAGAAGACATTTATCAGTACATAAAGAAAAGCGGAATAAAAAATGTGACCATAACCGGAGGTGAACCGCTTATTCAGCAGGGAATTAAAGAATTAATAGAATTGCTGACAGGGGATAAATCACTTTATGTTGAAATCGAAACCAATGGAAGTGCTGATATAAAATCTATGTGTGAACTTTCAAATCCGCCTTCTCTTACAATGGACTATAAGCTGCCCTCAAGCGGAATGGAACAGCATATGAATACTGATAACTTTAAACTGCTGACTGTTAAGGATACTGTAAAATTTGTCTGCGGTTCTCAGGAAGATTTGAAAAAAGCGCATAGCATAATACAGGAGTATAGGCTTAAAGAACGCTGCGGAGTTTATTTGAGTCCTGTATTCGGAAAAATTGCTCCGGAGGAAATTGTCGACTTTATGAAAGAAAACAAACTGAACGATGTTAAAATGCAGCTTCAGATGCATAAATTCATTTGGCCGCCGGAAATGAAAGGAGTATAGTTATGGCAATAGATAAAAAGGCGATTGCCGAGCATATCAGGGGGATAATTACCGCCCTCGGTGATGATCCTGAGCGTGAAGGATTACTTGAAACGCCGGATAGAGTTGCAGGAATGTATGAAGAAGTTTTTGAGGGCATGAATTATTCAAATAAAGAAATTGCTGAAATGTTCGGAAAAACCTTTGATGCTCCATGCTCCGGAGATCAGGATAATCTGATAGTAGTAAAGGATATTGAAGTGTTTTCATACTGTGAGCATCATCTTGCACTGATGTATAATATGAAAGTTACTGTGGCATATATTCCAGCTGGAAAGGTTTTGGGGTTATCCAAAATAGCGAGAATTTCAGAAATGGCAGCAAAAAGATTACAGCTTCAGGAACGTCTTGGTTCAGATATTTCAGAAATAATTTCTATGGCAACAGGTTCTGAGGATGTTGCTGTTATTATTGAGGCTTGTCATTCATGTATGACAGCAAGGGGAATTAAAAATACATCTGCCGCAACTACTACTACAACATTTTCTGGCCGGTTCAGATCGGACCAGTCCCTTGTAAGCAGACTTGCAATGCAGTTATAAAAAGGAGGAAATTATGAAAGCAATGGTACTTTTCAGCGGAGGAATAGACAGTACTACCTGTCTTGGTCTTGCTGTTAAAAAATACGGAAAAGAAAATGTAATAGCTCTTTCTATATCATATGGGCAGAAGCATAGCTGTGAAACGGAAGCTGCCCGTAAAATTGCAGAATATTACGGAGTAGAAAGAGTAACCCTTGATTTGTCCCTTATTTTTAAATACTCAGACTGCTCTCTTTTAAGTGGATCGGAAAAGGAAATTCCTCATGAATCCTATGCTCAGCAGCTGGAAAAAACAGATGGAGCGCCTGTTTCTACATATGTTCCGTTCAGAAACGGTCTTTTTCTTTCCTCAGCTGCAAGCATGGCGCTTTCAAAAGGCTGTTCAGTTATATATTACGGCGCTCACGCTGACGATTCAGCAGGAAACGCTTATCCGGATTGCTCTTCGGTATTTAATAATGCCATGAATACAGCAATTTATGAAGGAAGCGGCAGACAGTTAAAAATTGAGGCACCCTTTGTTGGTATGTCCAAGGCAGACGTAGTAAAAACCGGACTGGAACTAAATGTACCCTACGAAATGACATGGAGCTGCTATGAAGGAAAGGATAAGCCCTGCGGAAAATGTGGTACCTGTATAGACAGGCAGAATGCTTTCAGACTTAACGGAATTGACGATCCGGCATTAAAGGAGATTGAAAAATGAGAGAAAATGAAAATCTAACGCTTTTAGGCAATAAAAAAACAGAGTATCCGTCTGATTATGCTCCTGAAGTTCTTGAAACTTTTGAAAACAAGCACCCTGAAAATGATTATTTTGTAAAATTTAACTGTCCGGAATTTACAAGCCTTTGTCCTATAACGGGACAGCCGGATTTTGCTTCAATCTATATTTCATATATTCCGGGCGTTAAAATGGTGGAAAGCAAATCACTTAAACTATACCTTTTCAGCTTCAGAAATCACGGAGATTTTCATGAGGACTGCGTAAACAAAATCATGAAGGATTTAATAAAGTTAATGGAGCCTAAATATATAGAGGTATGGGGAAAATTTACTCCCAGAGGCGGAATTTCAATTGATCCTTACTGCAATTACGGAAAGCCTGATACAAAATGGGTAAAGTTTGCTGAAAACAGACTTCTCAGCCATGATATTTATCCGGAAAAAATAGATAACAGATAAATTAATAAGGAACGTAAGCGTATAATAGATCCACGCCTGCGTTCCTTTTCTTTATATTTTTAAAAATTCTGTAAGGTTATTATATTCAATGGCTTTGCATATTTCATCGTCAAGACCTAAATCAATAAATTTTTCAAGTTCGCCGTATGGATACCACATAGGGAAATCACTTCCGAAAAAGAAATGTTTATAGCCGAATCTTTCTAAAAATCTGATAAATTGTTCCCTTGATATAAATGAAAGTGAGCTTGAAATATCAAAATATAGGTTTTCAGAAGGTTCAAGAGCAATGGATTCATTCCAGCGCATATATCCGCCCAAATGCGCCGCAATTATTTTTAATTCAGGAATATCTTTAATTATTCTGTTTAGCTTTTCCGTTGAAGAGTTGTTAAGCCTCATATCTCCTGCATGAAATAATACAGGCATACCGCATTTAGCAATATATTTGTAAACCGGATACATTTTTCTGTCATCGATATTGAAATTTTGAAATTCCGGATGTAATTTTATGCCCTTTAATCCGGAAAATTTTATATAATCGATTATTTCTTTATAATTTTCGTTATCCGGATGAATCGTTCCGAAACCGATATAGTCAGTATTCTGTTTTACTGAGCTGATAATAAAATTATTAATACTTTCAGTTTGCCTCCCGTTAACTGCCGGTGAACATATTAACTGATACTTTATTTTGTATTTTTTTCCGTTTATAATTTTTTCCATACCCGATACTCTGTGCAGTTCATTTGATGTTCCGGTGGTAAACATGGGCTGGTTGTAGAAATTTCCCACATTAGTTCGTGACTTATCTGCAATTTTATCCGGAAAAATATGTGTATGGGAATCAATTATATAGTTTATTCCGTCATTCATTTAATTACTTCCTTTCTATACAAGTATAGCACAAAAAGGAATTTAATTCAACATCTGTTATTACTCTGACTTTAGATTTCCGTTTGCCGGATTATCCAGTACCTTTCCGTCCTCTGAGAAACGAGATCCATGGCAGGAACAATCCCACGAATGTTCAGCGCTGTTCCATTTAAGGGCACATCCGAGATGAGGACATCTTTTCTTAGAAACGGTAAGAAGATTTTTAACAGCTTCAAAGCCGTTTACAAATAACTGGGGTTTAAATATGCTTCTTGAAGGATTAAATATATCTGCTAAATCATTACTTTTTCCGGTTATCATATCACATAAAATCATGGCTGCTGCCATTGAGCTTGTTATTCCCCACTTGTTGAATCCGCAGGCAGTGTATAAGTTGTGAGTGTTTTTTGAATAATTTCCGATATAGGGGATATTATCAAGACTCATGCAATCCTGAGCCACCCAGTAATATTTTTCCTTCGAATCAGGATAGTAAATTTGTGCTTTTTGTCTGAGTTCATTCCAATTGCCGCCTTTTTTTCCTGTTCGGTGTCCGCCCCCTCCTAAAAGAAGCAAATCACCGTAATTTCTAAAGGATAAGCCTTTTTTATTTTCATCTACATACATACCGTCAACGTTTTGTGCATTGCTGAGCGCTATTACATAGGAACGGTGCTGATATAGCTTAAGGAAGTAGCTTCCATGCTTATTGATAAATGGAAAATGAGTGGTAACAATTACATTATCAGCATAAATTTTTCCAAAGTCTGATACTGCGGTATTGTCTTTCATTTCTTTTATAAAAGTATTTTCATATATATTAAGATCCTTTGTGATATGCTTAATAAACTTTAATGGATTAAATTGTGCCTGATCCGGTACCATCACTGCTCCTGATGTTTTAAAGGGCAGCGGAATGTTATCGGAAAGTTCTGCTTTGCATCCGATTTTATCAAGAGCATTCATTTCCTGTTCGAGCTTTTGTCTGTTGTTTATTGAATACACAAAATTGTTTTTTATTTCAAAATCACAGTCTATATTTTTACATAGTTCCTTATACTTTTCAAGAGCATTTTGATTACATAAAAAATATTTTCGGGCAGTTTCCAAACCGCTGCTATTTAATATTTTATTATATATAAGTCCATGCTGTAAAGTTATTTTTGCTGTTGTATTATGCGTTGTACCTTCACATATTTTTCCTTTTTCCGCAAGAACATATTTTACACCTGCCTGATGAAGAAAATATGCAGTGAGAATACCGGCAAGTCCTCCGCCGATTATAAGAACATTAGTTTTTATATCTCTTTTGAGCTGGGGAAATTCCGGCATATTTGAATTATGGCTCCATACTGATTCCATTTTATCTTCCTCCGCTGTACAAAACGCCATCTGAGCAATGTCAAATGGCGTTTATAATTTTTATAAATCCTGCAAATCTGCTGCTGTAATATCATTTTCGATATTATCCCTTGCCAAATCATTATCAATAACAGGATAAACTGATGATATCGGTTTTTCTTCTGAAAACGGAACGGTATGGAATACTTTTTGAGAAGGAGGCTTAGTGCCTGCTATAATAGGATTCACATGAGCCTTTCCATGTTTGGCTTTACCTTGTATTAACGGAACAGATTCAGCAGCGCTGTATGAGTGAGAGTGTTTATATTCAGGACGCTTCATGCCCTTTTTTGACATTGTAATCACCTCAGAAATATTATGTTCTGCTTTACTGTTTTTATCCTCAGCAGAGAAAAATTAAAAAAATTCCCTTTATCAGTAGTGCTGATTATAAGCAAAACTGATAAAGGGATCTCTGCCGAATTTTTTAATATTGTTATTGTATTATTTATATTGTTCGTCTTTAATTATTAAATAATTTTTGAGTTTACCGGCAGCAAGCATTATGCATAATGTTATCCAAACCATTTCTATACATAATACAATGGAATCATTATGAAAAAGTTTAAGCAGAAAGACAATAATCAGCTCAGCGGAAAATACTATTATGCTCCTGATCTTGTATATAGGTTTTTCTTTATCATCGAGGGGTTTGTTTTTATCTTCAACAGGAGACAGAATTAGTATAATTACAGCGCATACGACAGATATTATGTCATATTCAAAAGCATTCAGGGACACATATTTCATAAAAAATAAAACAGCAAACAGCATTAGTCCTGACGTTATCCAGCATCTGAACGGAGTTTTTGCGTGGAATCCACCGGCATAAATTCTTAAGGGAATATAGGCGCAGGTAAATATGATGGTTTCCAATGTCATATGAAATATCAGACCGATCACCAGATATGTAAGAATATTCAGCAGTATATTCAACATTTGGTTTATGCCGTACATATATATACTTCTTTGATCGGTCTGTATCATATTCTGCTTTTCCATATTACTTAATACTTTTTCTGTAATACGGATAAACATTAAAATTTGCGAAGCTTTTTCACATCTTCAGGAAGTTCAGGCTGATGGGAAATCCACATACAGGTTGAATTTGCTGATACTGTTGCTATTAAAAAAGCTAACGCCGCAAACATTGCACCTGACGCCATTTTAAAATTAGCAAGCTTTGACTTCATCTGTTTCACCTCTCATAAATATTTTGTTGCGGAATCTCAATTCCATTTATATTATACAGCAAATTATGTCGAAAAAACGTATTATGGTACGAATGATATGGTTTTTGGGAATGAAAGAATTTGGAAAGCTTCAAATAATTAATCCAGACTGTTATACATGAAAACATTCACAAAGAATTTGGTATCAGTTTGTTTTATTTTCATAATACCATGATATTTTTCAAGAACGTGTTCAACGCTAAGCAGCCCCAGACCATGATCCTTTTCTTTACGGGGTTTGTTATCTTCATATTCACGGCAGTATGTATTTTCAACATCAATAAGTATAGCGCCCTTGAGATACTTGATTGAAATTTTTAGTTGCTTGTTTTCAGTATGCGTTAATGCATTAAGAGAATTATCAAGAAGATTACCGAGAATTGTTGTCATATCAAATGAACTGACAACCAGCTTTTTCGGCAGTGAAACATCACACGAAAAATCAGTATTCATTACCTTAGCTAATGAAAGCTTGTAATTAAGCTGACAGTCAACATCATAATTTCCGGTGCTGACATATTCGCAGTCGATAGTTATGGCATTCATCATATCATGAATATATTTTTCAGCTTTTTCATATTCGTTATTCAAAATAAAATTACTTACCTTATGCATATGATTTTTCATGTCATGCTTTAAAAAGCGTATTTTCTTCTGAGATTCATTCATAATTTTTATTTGGTTCCGATAGGCTCTATTTGAAGCTTTTATTAACTGGAGTGTATGCTCCATATGTAGATTTTTTAGATCCTTGTCATACATATAAAAGTTTAGGAAATTAATCAGCAGCAGAATTACAGATACTATTAAACTTTTTGTGTTTAAGTCTTTAATTGTAAGCAGACCGATTAAAATTGTGCCCAGTGAAATTGCAGAAATAAACCATATATGGTTTGATTTTAAAAAGGTTTCACGGTTTTTGACAAAATGTTTTAGTACAAAAACAAATATAAGAAGCAGTACACTTTGTACTGCGCCGTTTTGGATTAGTACAGATTCATGAGGAAAAACCGAGAAAATAAGCAGGTCAGCAAACATTCCCAGAGCACATGATGAACAGGTGCAGAATATTTTGCTTCCGACTGATTTATTGTATTGAGTTGAAATCAAAAATAGCGGAATTATATTTGTTGTCAGATTAATCAAAAGATTGTTAAAAAGTATAAATCCTATTGAATTAACGGCAAAGTATCCTAAGAACATCAGTACTTCAGTCTGCTTTTTTCTGATACATTTTCCAAGCAGCATATTAAAGAAAATTTGAATTGTATAAACATGAAGTAGATTTGAAGATAAATATAAAATTATAGTTGACATTATTTTTCCTTTCATGGTTTAAAGTATTTCAGTGAATTATTATAGCAGTTATGGATAAATTTGTCAATATAACTAATTTGGGGTAGAACTTTAATTAGCTGCTGTGAATTACTTATAAAATGAGAAAATGTAACTGAAAATAAAGAAAAAGATTTCCGTCAGTTTACTTTTTTTAAACTTTAAGTATATGCTTGAAATTATTTTCATAAGATGTTATAATAATATAAAAGGGAGTAACTGGCATCATTGATGTTTGCTTTTCGTCAGTACGATTTTTTATAATCCGGAAAGTGATTAAATGGTGAGACTTTTGTTGAAGTGTCAACAGAGGTCTCTTTTTTTCTTCTGTTGATAAAAAATGGAGGGAAAATATGATTTTTAAGTTGATTTTACTTGCGGCAGGTTTTATTCTGCTGATTAAAGGTGCAGACTGGTTTGTGGACGGAGCTTCTGACATGGCTTCAAGGTTTGGAATACCGCAGCTTGTGATCGGTTTAACAATTGTGGCCATGGGAACAAGTATGCCGGAAGCCGCAGTCAGCATTGCGGCGGCTCTTAAGGGTACATCTGAGATAGCAGTGGGCAATGTTGTAGGCTCAAACATATTGAATATTTTGCTTATTCTGGGTATTACTTCGATTATTGCCGCAGTGCCTGTTCAGAAGTCTACGTTAAAGTTTGAAATCCCATTTATGATTGCAATTACAGTGATTATGCTTTTTATGTGTCTATCCGGCAGGGAGGTAAGCTTTTTAGAGGGTATAATCCTTTGGATATTGTTTCTTTCTTATCTTGCTTATCTTTATTTTTTGTCGGTTAAAGATAATAAAGATAAGCAGCAGGACATTGTACATAAAAAGTGCAGTATTTGGAGTTGTATAGCCCGAGGGGCAGTTGGATGCATTCTTATAATTGCCGGCAGTAATATGGCTGTTGAAGGCGCTTCCGGACTTGCTGGTTTAATGGGAATGAGCGAGCGGCTAATAGGGCTTACAATTGTAGCTTTCGGAACTTCACTGCCGGAGCTCGTAACGTCTGTAACGGCGGCAAGGAAAGGAAATTCAGCAATAGCTGTGGGAAATATTATCGGAAGCAATATTTTTAATATTTTATTTATTATCGGTTCAACGGCTCTTATAACTCCGGTTAAATTTGATAGTGGTTTTACTTATGATGTGATTATTGCGGCGTTAAGCGGAGCACTGCTCTGGATTCTTTTGGCTAAGAATAAAAAGCTTGGGCGAATCTGCGGAATTATTATGTTATCGGCTTATATTTTATATTCTGCATATCTGTATGCCGTTTAATAAAAATGAATTAAAAAATGGAGGACGCTTATGAAATATATTTCAGGTCTTGAATGGAAAAGGTTTATACTGCTAACTGTTGCAGGAATAATAAATGCTGTCGGAGTAACGGTTTTTATTGCTCCTGTACAGCTTTATGACAGCGGTATATCAGGTACTTCAATTCTGCTTTCTCAGCTTACTCCTGACAACTGGACCCTGCCTATCTTTCTTATGCTCCTGAATATTCCGCTTTTTATTTATGGTTTTAAGAAGCAAGGATTTTCCTTTACGGTATATGCGATTTATGCAGTTGTGATATATTCAGTCTGTGCATGGCTTATTACTGACGTATTGCCGGTAGATGTAAGCATTGCTTCTCCATTGGCAGGTACTGATCTTCTTTTGTGTGCTTTGTTCGGCGGGCTGATTTCCGGCATAGGAAGCGGTTTGGCAATTAGGTCCGGAGGCGCCATGGACGGCATTGAAGTTATGGCAGTTATTTTTTCCAAAAAGCTTGGAATATCAGTGGGAACCTTTGTTATGATTTATAATGTTGCTTTATATATTATCTGCGGAATTGTAATAAAAAGCTGGATACTTCCGCTTTATTCCATTGTTACATACGGCGCTGCGCTTAAGACAGTAGATTATATTGTTGAGGGTATTGATCATTCAAAGGCTGCTACTATAGTAACATTAAATGCTGATGAGGTCGGAAGAGCGATTTCGGAGGAATTTAAATGCGGAATTACTGTAACAGAGGCAAAGGGATTTTATTCTGACGAATCAAAAACAGTTTTGTATGTGGTTCTTAATAGATTCCAGATTGTAAAAATGAAAGAAATTGTCCGTGAAAAGGATCCGTCTGCATATATTTCCATAACTGAAGTTGCAGATGTTTTTTCAGCTGAAAAATAAAAGGAATTAAGAATGTTTGTATATATGCTCAGGTGTGCGGACGGCTCTCTTTATACCGGAATTACCAGTGATATAATCAGGAGAGTAAAACAACATATTGGTATACTGAAAAACGGCGCTAAATATACAAGAAGTCATCCAGTTGTTTATATTGAAGCAGTCTGGAGATGTGATTCGGATACAACAGCAAGAAAAACGGAATATAATCTTAAAAAGAAAAGCCGTTTGGAGAAAGAATATATTATATGTAATCCTAATTGTATTAGTCCTGAATTTGAATTTATTAATCCTAAAGATTATAATGAATATTTTAATTTTAAGCTTTAAAATAAAAATTGTAATAAAAAAATCAGAGTATCAGACTCTGATTTTTTTATTTATGTAAGTTTTATGGTTATAAATTAGTTTTTTTCTTACGTGGTTTTGGAACAGGAAGTTCTTCATAAATAGCCTCAAACAGCTCTCTTAAGACGGTTTTATTTTCTTCTTCTATAAGAATCATTTCTTTAGCGCCTTTATACGGAATTTCAAAAGATGCTTCCGGCATAAGTTTTTTAGCAGTTTCTACCGGCTTAATAAGCAGTCTGTTATCGTATATTCCTCCTGCAATTCTGCCACGATAGTAGATAATGTATTCTCCCATCATTGCACGATATGTTATTTCATCCAGTTCTGAAAGAAGATCCATAACATAATTTAAATATTCCTTGCTTGTAGACATGGACTTTTCCGCCTTTCAAAGTTTAATAATTTTATTCCTCATCTTCTGCCAGCGCTTGGTCAGAAACTTTTTCTGCTGAAATTGATACTTTTTGAAGTCCCACAGCCCAGACCTTATTATATTTCGGGAAGCTGATAGTAGCGTCTGCTGTGAAGTTGCTGCTTTGAATGTCATACTTTAGCAGATCGACTGTAACCATAATATCTTTTTCAGTGATTTCTTCGATATCCTTTTCCGGACCTATAATATCAAAAACCAATCCGTAAGTATTTGCCGAACACTTATATTCAGATGAGGCGTTAATAACAGATATATCGTTAACTGTAACGGTTTTCTGTGCAAGCCCTTCGGTATTCAGCTTTACTGATACGTTAGAAATATTGGAAAGGTCCTTATAGTTTTCGGGAATTTCTATTGGAAATTGCTTATTGAAGTCAAGGTCAATATCATACAGAGGTATTGAACCGATATTCCAGGAATCAAGCTTTTTTATATTTGTATTCGGAGAAGCGAGAATGATACTGTCTACATTCATTTCAAGTGCTAAAGAGCTTGTATCGAAATCACTCGGGGCATACTTAATATCGTAGGAAAGATTTAATTCTTTTTTCATGTATACAGGAATATCGATTTTAAAGTCAGTTGTGTCAAAGGTTATTCCGGAAGCGTCTATTTTGGAATCGTTTTTGTCATACAGAATAATATCCGAACTGTAAAATGTATAAGCTGAATCAAGGGTCTGTTTGTTATTCACCAGTACAGAAACCTTCTGTATATTGTCAAGCTGTTTTGACGGTCCTGTAATTTCCATTACGGACGGTGAACAGCTAAAATCATTTTTATCGATATCAAGGTTTTCAGCTGCGGTTATATTGGGGGCTTCTACGTCAACCTCATATTCTCTTGTGCTGATTCTGTCAAACATCACATTTACGGTTGAAGGTTTTATATCAGTTATTTCAAAATTAACATTTGAGTCCTTGCAGAAAACGTTTATTTTAAGATTTTTTTCACCTGCTTCATTGACGTTTTCAACCACTGCCTTTGCAACAAGGTCTTCAGCCTTTAGATTGCCTATACGGGAGCGGTTACCCATAATGGTTACATTTACCTTTTCAGTACTGCTTTCAATAACGCTGAGTCCGTTGCTTTCAGCAGAAGTTCCGGTAATATCAATATCCAGAGGAACATTATTAAATGTTTTAGGAGTTGTAGGATAAATCGTTATAGAAATAACAAACCAGAGAATAACAGATATAATAACAGCATAAATAACAATTGCCATATTATTATTAAGTGAATTTAAAACATTATTTTTAAAATTTCTGAAAAATTTCACTTCTTGTCATCTCCTTTTGATTTTTCCTTTTTCTTTGAGGATTTTTTAGGCTGTTCTTCAGGCTTGGTTATAAGAGATTCCCTAAGATGTTCATTGAGCTTGAAACGAGTAAAATCACGTACAAGAACACCGTTTTCTGCTATTGAGATCTGTCCGGTTTCTTCTGAAACAACTATTACGATAGCGTCGGAGTTTTCACTCATTCCGATTGCAGCTCGGTGGCGTGAGCCGAGCTTTTTATTGATAAGTTCTTCCTTCTGAGGTTTGGGCAGAAAACAGGCAGCGGCAAGGATAATCCCGTCACGAATTATTACTGCGCCGTCATGAAGCGGTGTATTTGGAAAAAATATATTCCCGAATAGCTCTTTGCTGGGAACAGCATTGAGGATCGTTCCGTTTTCTATCTGTTCTCCAAGTTTGGTTTTTCGTTCTATAACAATCAGCGCTCCGGTTTTGGTTGATGACAAATCCATGCATGAATCGCATATGGCTTCTATGGCAATGTTCCATTTTTCAGCTGTGCCTCCGGAGGAATCTCCCAGTCCAAGAATGCCGATGCCGAATTTAGTCCGTCCGGCTTTTTCAAGTGCACGTCTTATTTCCGGCTGGAACATTATCAGAAGAGCCAGTATTCCTATGTCCAATGCGCTTTTTATAATATATGAAATGGATTTAAGTCCGATTTGTGTACTGATTATGTATGCGGCTATTATGAGAAGAATGCCTTTTACAAGTTGTCCTGCACGTGTTTCTTTCACAAGCTTAATGACAAGATAAACTATATATGTCATTAGTATAATGTCTATTATGTCCATAAAAGTAACTGACTGAACAACATTCCAGATCATTTTCAGAGCATTTTTTACAGCGTACATACTTCACATCCTTTCTTTTATGTACGAGGGGAAACTTCCCCTCAAGATTATACAATATAATTTTACCAATAATTATATTGTATTTCAATAGTTTTATAAATTTTTATAAATTTTTCTTATTTCTTCAGCCAGAGCGTCCGCCTGCAATGAGTTATTGAATACTGAGGGTGCAAATCTGACCGTTCCGTTATCTGTTCCCAGGGATTTGTGTGCAAGAGGCGCACAGTGAAGACCAGCCCTCAGGCAGAAGCCTCGTTTGCTTAATTTTTCAGCAGTTTCCTCAGGAGCCATTCCGTTTATATTAAAGGAAACTACAGGCGCATAGTTCACGCCGAGCTTTCTGTAAACCGTTACATAATCAGGATCCAGTCTGCTTATAAACCGGCGGCATATATCGCTTTCGTGGCTGAAAATACGTTCAGGCTTTTTATATTTTACAAAATCTATTCCGTATTTCAGACCTATGATACCAACGGTATTAACGGTTCCGCTTTCCAGAGAATCGGGCAGAAAGTCAGGCTGTTCGAGGTTAAGAGAAGAACTTCCCGTACCGCCTTCTATAATGGTATCCAAATGATATTTACCGTCTGTAATGAGAAGACCTGTTCCGGCTGGACCGTAAAGTCCCTTATGGCCGGAGGTACAGAGTATATTAATCCCGTCTGAAAGCTTAATATCCATAATACCGCAAGCCTGAGCGCCGTCAGCTATAAAGCATATATTTTTTTCACGGCAGAGCTTACCTATTTTTTTATAGGGAAGAATCTGACCGGTTACATTTCCGGCAATAAGACATACAATCGCCTTGGTATCAGGACGAATCAGACGGCGGAAGTTGTCTGTTGTTTCATCGTCATCATCAGAAACTGCGGCAATGCTAAAGGAAATATGTTTTTTAGAAGCCATGGCATATACGGGTCTTGAAACAGAGTTGTGTTCAATTCCGCTTATTATTATATGCCCGCCGTTCTGCATTATTCCTTTTATTGCAAGATTAAGGGCGTGAGTACAGTTTAATGTAAAAACTACATTTTCTGTTTCTGCGCCGAAAAAATCAGCGGCTGTCTGACGTGTATCAAAAACCTTTTCAGAGGTCAAAGCGGTCAGGATATGTCCGCCTCTTCCGGCGTTTCCGCCGTATTTTGAAACGGCCGTAAAAACGGCGGAAGCTACTGAACGCGGCTTAGGAAAGGTTGTTGCCGCATTATCAAAATTTACTGCCATTTTTACACCTCATCGCTTAATATTTTACCGTAATCAATGTGATGCTTGTTCATAAGTGCAATCACTACATCTTTATCACCGTTAATGATCAAAACATGAGTACAGCCGAATTCAGAAGTTTTAGGAGAACGGCGTATCTCGCTGCTGTAACCCTGTGATTGTAAAAACCGCTTTGCCTTAATAGCATGAGTAACGGTCGGCATAGAGACTGCTGTGTTTTTCATAGTATCACCCCTTTGCGGAAGCAGCATATTATTCTTCCGGTAATACTATATATTATGCTTTAAGTTATTTTCTGCTACCTTTCGACAAGAAGAACGGTACAGTGTGCGGAAATACCGGATCCGTCGCCGGTAAAGCCGAGTTTTTCCTCAGTTGTTGCCTTTACGCTTATTTGTGAAACATTGCAGCCGCAAACATCAGCAATATTTTCTCTCATTAAATTTATGTAAGGAGCAAGCTTAGGAGACTGAGCGATAATTGTAGAGTCCATATTTCCGAGGATATAGCCGGCATCGGAACATACCCGGCAAACTTCGGCAAGGAGCTTCATGCTGTCGGCGTTCTTGTATTTGTTATCTGAATCTGGGAACAAGTGTCCTATATCTCCAAGTGCGGCGGCTCCGAGCATGGCGTCCATTATTGCATGAACGAGCACGTCGGCGTCAGAGTGTCCGAGGAGTCCTTTAATATGCGGAATTTCTACTCCTCCGAGTATAAGTTTTCTGTTTTCTGTTAAACGATGTACATCATATCCGTGTCCTATTCTCATTTCTGTTCCTCCAGAAGCAGTGCTGCAATTTTTATATCTTCAGGTGTAGTGATCTTTATGTTTGTATAATCGCCGGAAGTCATATATATTTTTGTACCGACAGCTTCCGCAAGCTGGCAGTCGTCAGTAAAATCAAGGTCATGTTCAAGTGCGAAATCAACGCCCTCAAAGTATATTTTTTTCTTAAAAACCTGCGGCGTCTGGGTGATATAGAGCGTGGAACGGCACGGCGTATCAATTACGATACTGTCGCTGACCACTTTTATTGTGTCTTTTACCGGAACGCCAAGTACAGCTCCTCCGAAAACAGAAGCGTCCTTTATGGTTTTTTCAATGTGCTGGGGCTTTACAAGCGGACGTGCTCCGTCATGTACTGCTATAAGCTCGGTAGTTCCGCTGATTTTTTTCAGACCGTTAATAACGCTTTGCTGGCGTGTTTCCCCACCGGCAGCAAAGCCCGACAGCTTTGATATATTAAGCTTTTGTGCTTCAGAACGAATTATTTCTCTGTCCTTATCCTGACAGACGATAATGATTTCCTTTATGCTGCTGCATTTTTCAAAGGCAAGCATACATTTTCCGATTACTATTGTGTTCCCCAGCGGCATAAGTATTTTGTTTACGCCGTTCATTCTGCTGGATTTGCCTCCGCAGACTATGATTGCTGATGTGTCCAGTGATATCATCCCCTTAAAGTCTTTATAGAATAATTATACATTTAAAAAGAGATTAAATCAACAACTACGCAGGATATTTCACAATATTTTCATAAGTAATAATATTTATTGAGCAATAAGATTCATTAAAAACTTTATTATATTAAAAAATCAGTATGAAATTGTGAATTTCTTGACAAATGATGCAGTTTTGTTGTAAAATAAAATATATATTTGAAAGGACTGATTGCAATGGGTTTAACATTAACTGAAAAAATACTTAAAGATCATGTTGTTGACGGCGAAATGGTAAAGGGGCAGGAAATCGGTATCCGTATCGACCAGACTCTCACTCAGGACGCTACCGGAACTATGGCATACCTGGAGTTTGAGGCTATGGGTGTTCCGAGAGTAAAGACAGAGCGCAGTGTTGCCTACATAGACCATAATACTCTTCAGAGCGGATTTGAAAATGCAGACGATCACCGTTTTATCGGAAGTGTTGCTAAGAAGCACGGAATTTATTTCTCACGTCCGGGAAACGGTATCTGTCATCAGGTTCATCTTGAAAGATTCGGAGTGCCCGGTAAGACTCTTATAGGTTCAGACAGCCATACTCCGACAGGCGGCGGTATCGGCATGATAGCTATCGGTGCAGGCGGTCTTGACGTTGCAGTTGCAATGGGCGGCGGCGCTTATTATATTACTTGCCCTAAGGTTGTAAAAGTAGAGCTTACAGGAAAGCTTTCTCCTTGGGTTGCTGCTAAGGACGTAATTCTTGAAGTATTAAAGCGTCTTTCTGTAAAGGGCGGCGTCGGAAAGGTAATCGAGTACTGCGGAGAAGGCGTTAAGACTTTATCTGTTCCGGAAAGAGCTACAATTACTAATATGGGCGCTGAACTGGGCGCTACCACATCAATTTTCCCTTCTGATGAGATAACAAGAGAATTTCTTAAGGCTCAGGAAAGGGAAGACGTATGGGTTCCTCTTGCAGCCGACGATGACGCTGTTTATGATGAAGAACTTACAATTAATCTAAGCGAGCTTGAACCGCTGGCAGCCTGTCCTCATTCACCGGACAACGTAAAGTCTGTTTCAGAAATCGGAAAAATCAAAATTGATCAGGTTTGTATCGGTTCTTGTACAAACTCTTCTCTCTTAGATATGCTTAAGGTTGCACATATACTTAAGGGAAAAACTGTTCACCCTGACGTATCTCTTTCAATTGCTCCGGGTTCTAAGCAGGTTCTCAATATGCTTGCGCAGAACGGTGCGCTGTCAGTTATGATTGAAGCAGGCGCAAGAATCCTTGAAAGTGCCTGCGGTCCTTGTATCGGTATGGGACAGTCTCCTAATTCTAAGGGTATTTCACTCAGAACATTTAACAGAAATTTTGAAGGACGTTCAGGAACTAAGGACGGTCAGATTTATCTGGTTTCTCCTGAAGTGGCTGCTGCTTCTGCAATTGCTGGCGTTTTTACTGATCCAAGAGAACTGGGAGATATGCCTGAATTTAAGCTTCCGGATGTATTCGCTATTAACGACAATATGGTTGTTCCTCCGGTTGAAGAAGCTGACATGGACAGCGTTGAAATTCTGAGAGGACCTAATATAAAGCCTTTCCCTGAAACATCTCCTCTTGATGAAAGCATTGACGCAGGAGTATCTCTCAAGGTCGGTGACAATATTACTACTGACCATATCATGCCAGCCGGCGCTAAGATTCTTCCGCTTCGTTCAAATATTCCTGCTATTTCTCAGCACTGTTTCACAATATGCGATGATCAGTTCCCGTCAAGGGCAAAGGAAATGGGAAAGAGCATAATTGTCGGCGGATCAAATTACGGTCAGGGTTCTTCAAGGGAACACGCTGCTCTTGCACCGCTGTATCTGGGAATAAAGGCTGTTCTTGTTAAGTCATTTGCAAGAATACACAGAGCAAATCTTATTAATGCGGGAATCCTGCCGCTTACATTTGTAAATGAAGCTGATTATGATTCGATCTCACAGGGCGACGAGCTTGTTCTTGAAAATGTAAGGGCTGAAATCGAATCCGGAAAGTCTGAGCTTGTAGTTGTTAATAAAACTTCCGGCAAGGAAATTCCTGTTCTATGCGAACTCAGCGGACGCACTAAGGATATTATTCTTGCAGGCGGACTTCTTGACTATACAAGAGAATCTATGAAATAATACGGCGTCAGAACTTTACCTGCGATCTGAAACAGATTCTGCTTAGGAGAAAAACAATGGCGATTGACATTTCAAAGAGACCTGACAGACAAATCAGAAAAATAACTATTAGTCAGAAAAAACGTTCCGGGATAACGTCTGATCTGATGAAAATAATAGCTGTTATTGCTATGACAATAGATCATATCGCATGGGTTTATGTTCCGCTCAACAGTGTATTGGGGCAGATTATGCATATTCTTGGCCGCATAACTGCTCCGGTAATGTGCTTTTTAGTGGCTGAGGGGTATTATAAAACCCGCAACGTAAAACTTTATGCAAGGCGGCTTGGTTTATTTGCAGTTTTATCCCATATACCGTATGTTTATTTTGAAACGGGAAGTGTTAATATTTTCAGAAGCTTTCCCGGTACAAGTATTATGTTTACGCTTTTTCTGGGGCTTCAAGCGCTCATTGTAATGGACAGCGGAAGATACAGCAGAAATGCCAAAAATATTATCGTGTTTCTGTTGTGTCTGTTATCCATGCTTGGAGATTGGGGCGGAATAGGCGTTGTCTGGATAATTATTTTCGGCATATACCGAAACCGTAAAACACAGATTCAATATTTCAGTATTTCCGGCGCTGTTATGATAATTCTGAGTATTATATTCAGTTTGACAAATAAGGCGCCTTGGTACGGTCAGCTTTTTCAGCTTGGAATATTTCTTGCTGTACCGCTTTTATATAAATATAACGGTGTAAGAAAAGGCGGCAATTGTTCCAGGTGGTTTTATTATATCTATTATCCGGCGCATATGGTTCTGTTAAAAGCAGTTTATCCGTTAGTGCTGAGTCTTTCAGTTTACATAGTTAAATTTGTTTCGGGCAAGTGATGTGCAGGAGGAAAGCAGTATGGGTATATTCAGCCGTTTTGTTAAATCCAGAAAAGTCACGGACGTAAAATTGACAATTTTTAAATAATATATAGGAGGAAAAACCAATGGCAAAGATTCAAATGAAAACGCCGCTCGTTGAAATGGACGGCGATGAGATGACAAGAATACTCTGGAAGTGGATTAAGGAAATTCTTCTTGAACCTTATATCGACCTTAATACAGAGTACTACGATCTTGGTCTTGATTACAGAGAAAAGACAAAGGACAAGGTTACCTTTGACAGCGCAGAAGCTACTAAGAAATATGGTGTAGCAGTAAAGTGTGCTACAATTACTCCGAATGCTGCAAGAATGCCTGAATATAATCTGACAGAGATGTGGAAATCTCCGAACGGTACTATCAGAGCTATTCTGGACGGCACTGTTTTCAGAACACCTATACTCGTAAAGGGTATTACACCTTATATTCCTACTTGGACAAGCCCGATTACAATTGCACGTCATGCTTACGGCGATGTTTATAAAAATACTGAAATGCAGGTTAAGAACGGCGGGAAGGCTGAGCTTGTACTGACAGATAAGGACGGAAACGAAACAAGACAGACTATTCATGAATTTGACGGCGACGGTATAATCCAGGGTCTGCATAATGTAGACAAGAGCATTGAGGGATTTGCTAAGTCTTGTTTCAATTATGCCCTTGATACAAAGCAGGATGTATGGTTTGCTACTAAGGATACAATTTCAAAGAAATATGACCATAGATTTAAGGACATTTTCAATGAAGTTTATGAAGCAGAATATAAGGAAAAGTTTGAAGCAGCTGGAATCGAGTATTTCTATACTCTGATAGATGACGCTGTTGCAAGAGTAATCCGTTCAAACGGCGGATATATCTGGGCCTGCAAGAACTATGACGGCGACGTTATGTCTGATATGGTTTCTACTGCGTTCGGAAGCCTTGCTATGATGACTTCTGTTCTCGTTTCACCGGACGGCGTATATGAATATGAAGCTGCTCATGGAACAGTTCAGAGACATTATTATAAGTACCTCAAGGGTGAGGAAACATCAACAAATTCTGTAGCCACAATCTTTGCTTGGAGCGGAGCCCTCAGAAAAAGAGGCGAACTTGACGGCAGCAGCGAGCTAATGACTTTTGCTGACAGACTTGAAAAGGCAACAATTCAGACAATAGAAGAAGGCGTTATGACAGGCGACCTATACCTTCTGTCAGATCTTGAAAACAAGAAAAAGGTTGATTCTAAGACATTCCTTGAAGAAATAAATTCAAGACTTGCAGAACTTATGAAATAAATCAGAAAGGCCGGATTTTATGTCAAAATCCATGATTTCATCTCCTGTAATAAAAAGACTGCCAAGGTATTACCGTTTTCTTGGGGAACTGGAAAAGCAGGGCGTTATTCGTATATCAAGCCGTGAACTTTCTGAAAAGATGGGACTTACTGCTTCTCAAATAAGGCAGGATCTCAACTGTTTCGGCGGTTTCGGCCAGCAGGGATACGGATATAATGTGCAGGAGCTTCATGAAGCAATAGGTAAAATAATCGGAATTGCCAGCGATACCAGAACTGTTATTATCGGTGCAGGCAATCTGGGCAGCGCTATTGCTATGCATATTGACTTTAAAAAAGCAGGATTCAGTCTTATCGGCATTTTTGATTCTGATCCTGAAAAAACAGGTCAGATAATTGCAGGAATCCCGGTTGCTCAAATGAATTTAATTGAAAGCTTCTGCAATGAAAACAAACCGGAATGTGCTGTTCTCTGCATACCGAAAGAGTCAGCAGAGGAAATAGTAGATAAGCTTATCAGGCTTGGCATAAAAGCTTTTTGGAATTACAGCCACTATGATATTAATGTGGACGGCAGAGAAGGTATATTGGTTCAAAATGTACATTTATCCGACAGTCTTATGACGCTGTCATATGGGCTTCATAATTTTAAAAAGGAAAAATAAAGTTTTAAATTCATAAATTTCAGAGTTGATAAAGAATATATAATTTAACAAAAAATCCTGTTTTCTTATAATTTGAAAACAGGATTTTTGCATTTATTGCAGAATTATGAAGAAAAATGGCGAAAAGTTACGAATATATTAATAAATAGTTACAATAAGTCAATGCAGAAAGTATTATAAGTTTTCAACACGACTAAAGCATTGAAAATACGGACTTTTCCACTTTTTCCACCGTGTTTTCAACAGCCTTTTGGATACTTTTCCACTGTTTCCACAAGGTTTTCAACATGGTATTGAACAAAAACTATTACGAAATGTATATATCTTACTGATTTGGCAATGATTATGTTAAGAATATATCTTTCGGAGGTCAAAATGATAAAGGGTGTAAATAAAAAGGTTCTTGAAATTAATAATCCGCAAAGTATTTATTTTGAAAAAGCTGTTTTGTATCTAAAGCCAAATATGAAAAATGTGCCGGAAAAGCTTATGAAGCGCGAGGCGCATAATCTTATTAGAAGTATGAGTCCGTCTCCTTCTGCCTCAGCTTTTATAATGAAGATTGTCCTGACTGTAATTCTTTCTGTTTCAGCAAGCGCAGGCTTGTTCTATTTTATTGTTCATAATTTCTTATGATTTCATGTTTTTGTAATAAAATTATGCTGAAAATGCACTTGTAATTTTTTTGTCATAATGTTATAATTAATGATGTAAAACAACTGTTTAAAATCAGTTTTATTTTTTTGTCAGAAATTACAGGTTGTACTCAGCATAATAGCTGAATATCAGTCAGAATGGAACATGAAATGAACAATGAAAATGAAAATATAATTTGCGGAAGAAACCCCGTGATCGAGGCGATTAAATCAGGTATGTCCATTGATACAGTATATGTAAGCGGACATGGAGGTATTCTTGGAAAAATAAATTCTATGGCAAAAGATGCCGGAGCAGTGGTTAAGGTCGTAAATAATCAGAAACTTGATCAGCTAAGCGGCGGCAGGGCGCATCAGGGGGTTGCCGCAGCAGCTTCATGCGCTGAATACGCTTCACTTGAAGATATTCTTGCAGTGTCAGAAAAAAAGGGAACAAATCCCTTTATTATAATATGCGATGAGATAGAGGATCCGCATAATCTGGGAGCGATTATAAGAACAGCAGAAGCGGCAGGCGCAGACGGAATAATTATTCCTAAGCGCAGAAGCGCTTCTCTTAACGCAACTGTATTTAAAACATCTGCCGGCGCTGCAAGCTGGCTTCCGGTAGCAAGGGTATCAAACCTGGCGTCGGCAGTGGACGAGCTAAAAAAGCGGGGCGTGTGGATATATGGAACAGACGCTTCCGGAGAAAGCTATGAAAGCACCGACCTGAAAGGGAGCATAGCTCTTGTTATTGGTTCTGAGGGCTTTGGAATGGGCAGACTCATAAAGGAAAAATGTGATTTTCTTCTAAGGCTTCCGATGAACGGTAAAATAACCTCACTGAATGCGTCTGTGGCAGCAGGCATTTTTATGTATGAGGCTGTAAGACAGAGAAATATAAAATAACTGGAGACTGATGTAGATGCCTAAACAGAATTATAGTGTTGATGATATACTGAATGAATATGGCTCAGGAGAAAAGGAAACTGTAAAACTAAATAAAGAAAAGCCTACAGACAAAAGTGAGAAAACTGCTCACCGAATAGAGGATACTGGATTTATTAATATTCCGGCTGAATTTGGTAAGACTGAAGGCTTAAAGGAAAATAAGAAACCATCTCCAAGTCATCGTTCAGGCAAATTTACCGTATCCGATATTGACAGACCAAATGTTTCTTTTATAGGTTCTGTTAAGGACGTTAACAGAAATGTTCCTGATCTTCCTCCGAGACCTACGGATTCTATTACAGGGTATGACGGAGCCGTGGTTACAACCGTAGCGTCAGATGACGAATATATTCCAAAGGTCAGAAAGATGAGCGATTCAACCCGGGCAAAGGAACTGCGTAAAAGACGCAGGAAAAAAAGAAAGGGAACAATAGATTTTACATATTCAAGGGAAACTCCGGACGGGGTTTATATTAAGCCGGAAAAGAAAAATAAAAAGTTTGTTGTAAAGCATGAGGATGAAAACAAGGCAGAAAAGAAAGCTGACGACATGATTAACTTTTCAGCCGGTGACGAGTCAGTCTCTCTTGACGTTCAGATACCTGAAGAAAAGGAAAACAAGGCAGAGCCGAAAAAGAAATCTGAAAAAGCTCCAAAAGAGAAAGGTCATACCATTAAGGATTATGACAGCTTCGAGGACGCACGGGAAATAAAGAGGGATATTGCTGAACTTAAAGGAAGTATCGGATTCAGAATCCTGGTCCTTGTAATCATGGGACTGTTCAGCACTTACATAGGAGTGGGAAAAATTCTCTCACTACCGGTTCCTCAAATGTTGGATTCGTCTGTATCACCGGTGTTTTTTTCCGGAGTACAGCTTATGATAGGAATTTTTTCACTTATAATATCTGCCGGAACAATTAAAAACGGAATAGTTAACTTTTTTAAGTTTAAAAGCGACTGCGACAGCATCGCGGCGATTACACTTACGGCGGCAGTGGTATCGTCGGCAGTGTCGGCATTTAAACCGGAGCTTCTGCAATCCGGAAAAATCCATTTGTTCATGCCCGCTGCGGTTTTGTGCCTGCTTGTGAATGCCGTGGGAAAATACCTGATTTTGAAGCGTGCTATACTTAATTTTGATTTTGTTTCAAGGGATTTTAATTGTCATGCTATTGTGTGCACTGAGGATGACTCCAGGGCTGAAAGCCTGACAAGAGGGACAATAGGGGACTTTCCAATATTGGTTGCATTGAGGAAAACTAATTTTATTACTGATTTTTCTAAGCATACATATTCGACAGATACCGGAGACAGAATTTGCCGAGTCCTTGCACCTTTACTTCTTATTGCGTCGGCGGCAGCTTCGGTTTTAATAACATTCATTAAAATGAAAACCTTTGACGTGAGTGCACTCTGTTTCGGTGCATCAGTATTTTCCATGATTATTTCGTCTTGCTGCTGTATGGCTTTGCCGATTATTGCTAATGTTCCATTAGCAAACGCCGCTAAAAAATACGTCAGAAATCATGGAGTAATGCTCGGCTATCAGAGCGTGGAGGATTTTTATGATACCAACTCGATTCTTCTTGATGTAAACAGACTTTTTCCGGCTGGAACAGTGAATCTTTGCTCGATCAAGCTGTTTTCTGATACGAAAATAGATGAAGCCCTTATAGAGGCGGCAAGTCTTACAAATCATGCAAACAGTGTTTTAAAGGATCTTTTTAACGATATAATCTCTGGAAAGCAGAAAATTCTGCATAATGTGGAAAATTACGTTTATGAAGAATCAATGGGACTTTGCGGCTGGATTAACAATAAGCGCGTTCTGTTGGGTAACCGTGAACTTATGCAGAGCCATAAGATTGAAGGGATTCCAACAAAAACCAAGGAAAATGAATTTACTGAGGACGGAAAAGACGCACTTTATCTCTCGGTTTCAGGAAACCTGGCTGCAATGTTTATAATTGAAGTTACTGCAAGCCCTGCTGTTAAAAAATATATGGCAAAGCTTGAAAAGCATGATATAGCAGTAATCCTGAAAAGCGTCGATCCGTTTATAACTATAAGCAGACTTTCAGGGCTGTTTGATTATTCAGATGAATTGCTTAAAATCGTCCCAGTCAGAATGATGAAGGATTTTGATTATGAAACAAGAAAAACCAAGAAGCTGAGCTCTTCAATGGCTTGTTCAGGTAAGTTTACTTCATTTGTACAGCTTCTGCTGGGAACCAAATCAATACGCAGAACCGTTTCAATTGGCGCAATTTTGCAATCAGCCTCAGCACTTCTGGGATTCGGCATAATCGGCATACATTTTATTCTCGGTGCATTGGGAGATATTAATGAGCCAATGGTGCTTGCATATAACCTTATTTGCACTGCTATTACATTTTTAATTGTACGACTTAGGAAAATATAAATTCTGCGGCGGAAGATTTTATTTATCTTCCGCCGCTTGTGTTTAGTATCATTTGCAGGAAAAAATTATGGTTATTATTATAATTAAATAAATTCGTCCATAAAGCTTGACAATATTATATAAATTTGATAAAATAATATTTTGAAAAGACAAATATTGATAATGCAAAATGTTTTTGTTCTTTAGTATTTATTGAGTGCTTTTTTTGCAATTTTTTGTATAAAATGAATAAAATAATATTTGTTTTTTATGTAAAACGGAAAGTAAAAACATGAAAAGGTTTTCAGTCTGTTTTGCATATCAGGTATTGACTTTTATAAAAATTGTGTTATAATATTAGTAGATAGTAATGACTACTAATTATATGTAAGATTGGTGTAATGAAAATGTGTAATTGGTGAAAATTCTATGACATATCACCAAATGATATTTGATTCCCAAAATAAAAAAGCATAAGTATCAGTTCTGATGCTTAATTATAACAGGAGGTTAATGGTATGGAAAATCGTGAGCAGTGGAGTTCTTTTCAGGGACGTCTCTGGAAAGAAGAAGTAAATGTGCGTGACTTTATTCAGAACAACTATACCCCGTATGACGGTAATGAGTCATTCCTTGAGGGTACAACAGAAGCAACAGATAAACTCTGGGGAAAACTTCAGGAATTATTCAAGGAGGCACGTGCAAAGGGCGGCGTTCTAGATATGGATACTGAAATTGTATCCTCTATCACATCCCACAAACCGGGATATATTGATGAATCTCTGAAGGATGAAGAAAAGATCGTAGGTCTTCAGACAGATAAGCCGCTTAAGAGAGCATTTATGCCTTTCGGCGGTATTAAAATGGCAGAGCAGTCATGTACAACATACGGCTATGAACCAGATCCTGAGCTTCACAAAATTTTCACTGATTATCATAAAACTCACAGCGACGCTGTATTTGATGTTTATACACCTGAAATCAAGAAGGCACGCCACAATAAGATTCTTACAGGTCTTCCGGATACATACGGACGCGGACGTATTGTCGGTGATTACAGAAGAGTTGCACTTTACGGTATTGATATCCTTATTGAAGAAAAGATAAAGGATCTTAATAACTGCGGCTGCGGCGTTATGACTGATGATATTATCCGTCAGCGTGAAGAAATTGCTGAACAGGTTAAGTCCCTTAAGGCAATGAAGGTTATGGCTGAAAGCTATGGCTTTGATATTTCTCAGCCTGCAAAGAACGCAAAGGAAGCTGTTCAGTGGCTTTACTTCGGCTACCTTGCAGCTATCAAGACACAGAACGGCGCTGCAATGAGCGTTGGACGTGTTTCAACATTCCTTGATATTTATATTGAAAGAGATTTAAAGAACGGCACAATTACAGAAAAGGAAGCTCAGGAATTGATCGACCATTTTGTAATGAAGCTCAGAATGGTTAAGTTCGCAAGAATCCCGTCATATAATGAGCTTTTCTCCGGTGACCCGGTATGGGCTACTCTTGAAGTTGCTGGTCTTGGTTCAGACGGACGTTCTATGGTTACAAAGAGCGATTACCGTTTCCTCCATACTCTTGAAAATATGGGACCAGCTCCTGAACCGAACCTCACTGTTCTTTACAGCAAGAGATTACAGGATAATTTCAGAAACTACGCTGCTCATATTTCAATCGTTACATCTTCAATTCAGTATGAAAACGATGATGTTATGCGTCCGGTATGGGGCGACGATTACAGCATCTGCTGCTGTGTATCAGCTACTCAGACTGGTAAGGAAATGCAGTTCTTCGGTGCAAGAGCTAACCTTGCAAAGTGTCTCCTATACGCTATAAACGGCGGTATTGATGAAAAGACAAAGCAGCAGGTAGGTCCTAACTATGCTCCTATCACATCTGAATACCTTGACTATAACGAAGTTATGGCAAAGTATGATACAATGATGGAATGGCTTGCAGGTCTTTATGTAAACTGCCTCAATCTTATCCAGTATATGCACGATAAGTATTATTATGAAGCTGCAGAGCTTGCTCTTATTGACACAGATGTAAGACGTACATTTGCTACAGGTATCGCTGGTTTCTCTCACGTTGTTGACTCACTCTCAGCTATCAAGTATGCTAAGGTTAAGACAATTCGTGATGAAGACGGTATTGCTGTTGATTATGAGATTGACGGTGATTTCCCGAAATATGGTAATGATGATGACAGAGCTGACGATATAGCTGTATGGCTTCTCGATACATTCCTTAAGAAAATTAAGAAGCACCACACATACAGAGATGCAGAACCTACAACATCAATCCTTACAATTACATCTAATGTTGTATATGGTAAGGCTACAGGTTCTCTTCCAGACGGACGTAAAGCAGGCGAACCGCTTTCACCAGGTGCAAACCCATCTTACGGTGCAGAGCAGAACGGACTTCTTGCTTCTCTTAACTCTGTTGCAAAGCTTCCGTATACATGGGCTCTTGACGGTATTTCAAATACACAGACTATCAGCCCTGACGCACTGGGTCATACAGAATCTGAACAGATTTCTAATCTGGTTAATGTTATGGACGGATACTTTGATCAGGGTGCACATCACCTTAATGTTAATGTATTCGGTACAGAAAAGCTTATCGACGCTATGGAACATCCGGAGAAGGAAGAGTATGCAAACTTTACAATCCGTGTTTCCGGTTATGCTGTTAAGTTTATTGATCTTACACGTGAACAGCAGCTTGATGTTATCGCAAGAACTTGTCATAAAGCAATGTAATTTTAATACGGATAACGTATATAATAAAAATGCCTCTCCTGACAAAGGGAGAGGCATATCTTTTAAAAGGAGATGAACTTAATTGAGTATTACAGGTAAAATTCATTCATGTGAAAGCTTCGGTGCGGCAGACGGTCCAGGAGTAAGATACATTGTTTTTTTGCAAGGCTGCAAAATGCGCTGTAAGTACTGTCACAATCCTGATACATGGAACCTCAGCGGAGGAGAAGAAAAGACTGCGGACGAGCTGATTCAAAGCGCTTTAAAGTTTAAAAAATACTGGGGAGATAAGGGCGGAATTACCATAAGCGGGGGAGAGCCTTTGCTTCAGATAGATTTTCTTATTGATCTGCTGAAAAAAGCAAAGGAAGAAGGAATCCATACTACCATTGATACGGCTGGAAATCCTTTTACACGTGAAGAACCCTTTTTTGCAAAATTTGAAGAACTTATGAAATATACGGATCTTCTTCTTCTTGATTTAAAAGAAATAAATCCCAAACGTCATAAGGAGCTTACAGGATTCGAAAACAGTAATATTCTTGAAATGGCAAAATATCTTTCTGAAATAGGAAAACCTGTCTGGATAAGACATGTTCTTGTGCCGGAAAACAGCGATTTTGATGAAGATTTGACAGCCCTGGGAGATTTTATAGGAAGTCTTTCAAATGTTGAAAAGGTAGAGGTACTTCCATATCACACACTCGGAAAATTTAAGTGGGATAACCTGGGTATAGCATATCAGCTTGAGGGAATCAATTCACCTGAACAGGAAAGAATTAAAAATGCTCAGCAGCTTCTTGGATGCAGTAAATATTGATAAAAAAGCAGATCATATGATCTGCTTTTTTGCTGTTTAAAAATTATGTATTTTTATTTTTATTTCTGTATTGTGTCGGAGTTATACCAATTATCTTTTTAAATTGCTGCATGAAATATATTTCACTTTCGTATCCGCAGGCAGCGGCAATTTCTGCAATATTTCTGCCATCTGTTACAAGAAGCCTTTTGGCAAGATTCATTCTTGCATTGATAACGTCTGTCATGACACTTACCCCAAATTCTTTTTTATAAAGTCTTTGGAAGTATGCTCTGCTGAGAAGCATCATTTGTGACATATCGTCAATATTCCATTTATTCTGAGGCTGACCGTAAATCTGATTTCTTAGCTGAATAAAGCTTTTAATATATCCGCTTTTTTTCATGTTTTCTGATTTTTTCTTTTCGATATCGTTGTTGATCTGTTGAATTATATCGCCCAGTGAAATGCTCTCGTTTATTTTATCACAGAAAAAGCTGTATTCAAGGCAAATTTCTGTTTCGGTGATATTACTTTTGCAGTACCTGTTTATGGTACTGATATGAGAAAGAACTGCTTCCCGTGTATAATTCATGCTTCCAATGATGTAAAAACGATTTTCGCCATAGCGGCAGCAGATTTCATTTCCACGGCAGCTGCTGTTTACTGCGTCAGCAATAGAAATGGTAACAATGTCGCCATGGTTATAACCCAGTTTTTTATTTATACTTTTCAGGTTAGTTATTTCAAAGGCAAGGAGAAAAAATTTTTCTGAATTTTTTATAGAATTTTCGAAAAATTCAGATGAAAATTCTTCAAAGCCCCGTCTATTGTAAAGTCCTGTTAAGGGATCCCTTATTGTTGTAAGGTGTATCCTGTCACTGAAATGACGTATGTAATTTCTGATTCTTATAGCTTCAAGAGCTGTACTTGCATTGTCCGTCCATGTCCAGAATTGTTTATCATATGAAAATTGGCTGCTGTCCATTTCAACGCAGATGTATCCGAAGCATCTGTCTTGGTAATGCAGAGGGATAAAGTAATATGAGGACGGTGTAAGACTGCTGTATACGGCGGGCAGAATATCCTTTGATGAAAATTCAGTAGTCATTTTAGGGGGAGTAAGTTTATAAAGAAGAATATTGTCAGAATATCCTGAAGTTCTGTATTCCTTGTTTCTGGTATTATTTATGCCGTCCCAGTCATCACATATACATAGATACATACTTTTTTGACCTCGTATGAGGTATGTAAAACGGCTTAGTATTCTTGCAAAATCATTAAGATTCTCAGCGGCAGAAATCTGCTGCATCATATTGCTCGACTGCAAAAGATCAGTATATCTTAACTGTTCATTTATTTCTTGTTTATACCATTTAAAAAGAGCGTTATTATTTTCATTGCAGCCGCAGCTTTCCCCGTATTCAAGTTTTTCTTTTTCAAAAAATTGAGAAGAGCATTTTTCACCGGTAATCATTTTATGAAGCCGACAGACGATGTTAATTCCCTGATTATAATTTATATTAGAAAATGCAGTGATTGAAGGGGAATTGAGGACATTTTGAAAAAATGAATCATATCCGGCAACGGCAATATCGTTGGGAACAGAAATGCCGTTTTTTATAAGTGAGTTTGTAAGATTGATTGCCATTAATCCGTTTGCGCAGACAACAGCGTCAGGCTTTTCAATTTTTCCATCTGCAATATCATCAGCAAGCTTTTGGGCAGATTGGACGAGATCCTCGCCATAAAATTCATAATTTTTATTATAATATAAGCCATGTTTTTTCATGGCATCACGGTAACCTGAAAGACGATTTTCTGTCTGATGTGTTCCGGGTAACCCGGTAAGGCAATAAATTTTTTTCAGCAAATGCTTTTCAATCATGTGTGAAGTAAGTTGAAAAAACAGTTCTCTGTCCTTCCAAATTTTAAACTCCGGATCAGCATCGGAATCTTCAATTTCTATAAACGGAAGACCTGATGATTGACATATATCGGCGATTTTGTTTCGGACTGAGATCTTCTTAAATGAATTTTTTAATACAATAATGCCGTCAGCCTTTTCAGGATTAAAAAGATCAAATATATTTTCCTCTCCCGTTTGAAACGGATATTCAACGTTGTGATTTGAAAAAAAGGAAAATACAATGATATCATAATTCAGTGCATTTGCCTGTTTAATTATGCCTTCCATGGTTTTTCTTCTGTAGTCGGATTGACAGTCAGCTATAAATACAGCTATTCTTTTTCTTTTTGAAATGTTCATATTTTCCTCCTTTTTATTAGAATAATCTATTTTGCATTTTATGTCAATACCTAATGTACATTATTTAAAAATAAAAGCATTATTACTTAGTATATGTCATAATTTTGCATTGAATTATATTAAATATTGTGATAAAATATATACATGTTTTACATTAAAATTAAATGAAAAATTAATATAAATTTTTACTTCTTCTACCTTATGCTTACACCACCCCCCTCTTATAAATTATATACAGCAAATAAGCCGCAGTTTTTGCGGTTTATTTGTTATTTAAAGAAAGAATATAGTTAAAATATAAAAATAATGCGAATTGTGTTGACTTTATATGAAATGTATGATATAATAAATAACGTTGAAAATGCAGTAAACATTTTTGAAAATGCGCCTTTAACTCAGCTGGATAGAGTAACTGCCTTCTAAGCAGTAAGCCATTGGTTCGAGTCCAATAAGGCGCACCATTGATAATATTGCCCTTAAAAGGGGCTTTTATATATATGGTGGGTGTAGCTCAGTTGGTTAGAGCGTCGGATTGTGGTCCCGAAGGTCGTGGGTTCGACCCCCATCTCCCACCCCATACTTGTGGAATAAAATAGATGTCCACCCTTTAAAGTCCGTAACTACGGGCTTTATTTGCGTTTTAGGGGCGAAAATTTCAAGGTCAAAACCATGGATGCTTTTTTTGAGATTTTCGAGAAAAATAGGTGTTGAAATGATTGAAAAACAAGCGTTTACACCCTCAGAATACGATAAAGGTATAGCAATAACCTTGCCATATTATGAAGACTTCTTTCAACAGATAACTGACATTACAGCCATTGCATTACATAAACCAGTATCATGGCTTGATATTGGCTGCGGAACAGGAAAAATGGCTGAAAAGGCTTTTGAAAAGCTTAAGATTAAAAAGATGATTTGCTGCGATATATCTTCCGAAATGCTGAAAGAGGCTAAGAAGCGTAATGTTTTTTCAAATATTATGTTTTGGGAAAAATCAGTACAAAATATAGATTATATTTCAAAATTTGATGTTATAACTGCAATTCTCGTAAATCATTACTTATCCTATGAAGAAAGGCTCATTAGTGTAAAAAATTGTTACAATACTTAAAAAAAGATGGATTATATTTTACAGTTGAAAATTTCGCACCTGATAATGAAGCGCATAAATCCTTGTATTTAGAACGCTGGAAACATTATCAGTATATTAATGGAAAAAGCAAAGAAGAATATGAGGAGCATATTTCAAGGTATAACAAAACATATTTTCCTGTTACTATAAAGGAACAAATCAAAATTTTAAATAAGTGCGGATTCAAAAATGCAGAAATTTTTTGGTGTTCATATATGCAGGTAGGTATATTAGCTATAAAATAAAAGCTGCATTGCTTGACATAAATTCTTTTATAGGATATAATAAAATTAAATTTATTACAAACTTACCCTTACGTTATAAGGGGAATTTTATTTTATTTGGAAATGGAGAACGGCATGAATTTTGATGAAGCAATGGAATTTATTAATAGTTTCAGCAGATCTGGTAAAAAGGTAGAAGACCTTTCACGAATAAAACAGTTACTTGATAAGATAGGTAATCCTCAGGATTCCCTTAAATTTATTCACATTGCCGGTACAAATGGAAAAGGTTCAGTTCTTGAATACTGTTCTGAGATTCTTATAGAAGCTGGGTACAAAACCGGACAGTTTACTTCACCGTTCATGGAGTGCTATTGTGACCGGATTCGTATAAACAGGAAAAATATTTCAGAAGAGGAACTTGCAGAAATATGCAGCTCTTTTGCAGATTTTGCAGACGCACCCTTTTCACAATTTGAAATATCACTTGCTGTTGCCTTTTTATATTTTAAAAGGCATAATTGTGACATTGTCTGTCTTGAAACAGGCTTAGGAGGCAGACTTGACGCCACCAATATAATCAAGAATCCTATTGTATCAATTATTACTTCAGTTTCTCTTGACCATATGCAGGTTCTCGGAGAAACTGTCGAAGAAATTGCAAAGCAGAAAGCTGGCATTATAAAACCGGGCTGTCCTTGTATTTTATCGGCTCAGAATAAGCAGTCTGTTGAGGAGATCGTCAGAAAAAACGCAGAAGAAAACAAAAGCCCGCTTATTATTCCTGATTCAGAAAAAATTGAAATCTTAATGGAAGAGCTTAACGGCACTGAATTTGTATACAAAGGTGAGAAGTACCGTATTAATATGCCTGGATTTCATCAGGTTCTCAATGCTGTTACAGCTTTAGAAGCAGTAAATATTATTCGTGACCGGGGTTTTGAGTTAGATAATAAAAGTATTTATACAGGACTTGGGCAGGCATTAGTTGTTTCAAGGATCGAAGTTGTAAATAAGGAGCCTGAAATTATAATAGACGGCGGTCATAATGAAGCGGGAATTGATTCACTTATAAATGTATTGAAGCTTGAAAAAAATAAATCAGTTATTGGCGTTGTGGGAATGGTTAAAGGCAAGAATTATAAATATGCCTGCAAGCGGCTATCGGAAATTTTTGATTATGCGTTTTGTGTTGACGGTTTTGATGAAAACTCAGTGGAAGCCGGAGTTCTTGCTGAATGCTTTAAATGTCCCAATGAATATTCAGACTATATTTCGGGAATGAAAAAAGCAATTGAATATGCGAAAAAAAAATCCGCATTGCTTGTGGTATGCGGATCACTTTATTTTGCTTCAGCAGTTAGAAGATTTTGTTTGTAAAATATGGTTTTCAGAGAGGTCAAGCCATATATTGACCATAAGAAGAGTGCTTTTGCAACGAAGGTATGTAAAAGCGCCGTTGTATTTTTTTATTATTGAATCTGTTACGTCGTCAGTTTGCAGAATATATTCTGCAAACTGCTTTTTTTCGTCATAGTGGGGATCAACACTGTGTTTTAAAATTATACTAAGAAACTTATCATTATTAAGTATTTCCAGTTCGATTTTTGGCGGCGTTGATGTGGTAATACACTGACAGATAGCAGCGTCGAAAACCGTTTCAAGAATTATAGCAATATCAGTTTCCGGAAAATTTTCAACTGTTCCGGAAATATTAAAATTTATCTGAATTTTTTTCTTTTGGCATTCTGATAACTTGTTGTTAATAATAGTATTTACAGTATGATATTTAGTATAAATATGCTCAACTGGTTTAGCCATATCATATCGCAGCAGGTAAGATATGAAGCCGGAAGCTTCACGGTATTTCTTTTCATCCAAAAGCTTGTTTATATATTTTAAGTATTCAGCGGCGGTTTTCTGTATATTGACAAGGTCTGTCTGCTGCTGAGTAAGCTCCTCCATACGTTTTTTTATTTCACGGATTTTAAAATTTAATGTATGATTTTGAATTATCTTTAAACTTTTCTGACCTTCTGTTTTTAAAATAAAAAAGGCAGTAAAATTAAAGATAATCAGCAGTGCGAAGGTAATGCATACCGTAATTAGGTCAAAGGAGTTTCTTTTTATCGTCAATAAAATTAAATGCTCGGCAAAAATGTTAATAACAAATGATGATATGTAAAATATAGTTGCGTTACAGCTTAGTTTGAATCTGTTGTTTTGCATTATAATAATTATTGAAGTGATAAACAGAAAGATCACATTAGAAATAAATATTATATTAAATTGTATTATGTAGTCCACAAAATCAGGGGATTTATCTTTAAAGTCGACCAGGATATCACGTATCAATAAATTTTCTGTATAAGTAATGGTGTTCATTATGACGATTGCGCTGAAAGGGATGAAAACAATATTTCTAATTGAACCTCTGAGATACAAAAATCCGAAAACAGAGAAGGCAGCCAAACAGAGCATTTCCCCAACAATTTTTGAACCTGTTATTTTAAATGTTGTTGTATATATAACAGAGGTAATTATTATGATGACAAAAGTTTTAAGTATATTGTTTTCTTTAGTTCGATAAGATAGAAGCTTTATTATAAAAAAAGAAATAAGAGCAAATTCAGCCGCGGAGTTAGTAAAATCGATAAAATGCCTCATTATAACTTCATGCATAAGAATCTCCAATTTATCATTATTATTTAATATAATTCTATGTTAGCAGAAAAAAAAATACTGAAAAACATAAAGATGTGTATAATTTGTAAACTTTTTATTATGAGTAAAAATATGAGTTAAAAATAAAACGGGAAATCTTAAATTTCCCGTTTTTGTTTTAAATTGTGCAATTAATAATAATTTGATCTGAAAGGCTGATGGTTTCATTTTTTAGCTTTGAAATCTGTTCATCAACATATTCTTTTTTTGAATATTCAGACAAATCAACTTGGGCGGCAGTTTGTCCGATAAATTCCCATTTTCCGTTTCCGGAGATTTCAGTTATCCATATATATTCGTTATATGTATCATTTTCACTTGAATCTGATTTTACAAACCACAAGTCGCCGGCATTGTTTTCAGATTCAGGAAGATGTTCTAAGCTGTCCGCAGTTCCCTTTATTGTTATAATTTTTCCCAGCGACTGTACAGCTGATTCGATTTCTGAAATGGTTTCTGATTTTGTAAAATAATTCTCCAGATCATTATTGCCGGTATACGGCAGTTCAGAAAAGGACTTTGTACCGTTTCCGATTTTTATTTTTGTTTCATTGGTTTCTGTAAATTCAACGCACAGCATTCCCTTGGGAATTACAGATAACTCTGATTCCCATTGAAATGTGGTTTTTGCAACATGCAGTATTTTGGCACTTAGTATTTTATTATTCATTTTTTATCCTTTCTTTTTTTACAAACAGCCCTGTATAATTTCTATCTGGCTTGAATCGTTGCCTATACAAACATAAATCAATTTTTCGGAATCAAAGCGATAAACGGCGTTATCGCTTGTGTCTATATAAAGACTGTTTTTGTTTCCAACGGCAGGAAATTCTCCTGAATTAAGGAAAAACAGTTCCTTTATATGCTCATTATTTATATTGCCTGTAATTTCATTTTCCGAATTTATAGTCCCGTTTGTACAAGGGGAGTGTGCAGTAATGTTTCCTGACAGTGAAGATGAATTATTTATGATACCGTTAATTTTCATTGACGTCACCATTTTCCTCAAGATCATCCACTGTTCCGATTGCTTCAAGGAGGGTAAAATCTGATTTATCTATAAATGTATATGCTTCTCCGTTTTGTTTTACCAGAAGTATGTCATAGCTGTAAACAAATGGTTTCATATTAAGAGTATCAGCAGGGGAAATAGAAATTGTAATTGTTCCGTCGGCGGCGCATTCTGTTCCGCTGATAAGTTTTTTTACATACGTTTTACCGGTTGAACCTTTTACGGTAAATAATATTTTGTCATTTGCTGCTGGAACATATGTTTCCTCTGATTCTGCAATAATAGGTTTTACGCTTAATTCAAAGCTGTTTCCCCTTGTAACGGAAATATTGTTTGTTTCTGAGTTGATTTTAAACATTCTTTATCACCTAAATCCTTGTAAGTTTTATTTGTATCCTGTCAATTGGTTTTCCTGCAATTCCGGCATAGCCGTCGGAATTGACATTATTATATTCTGTGACCCATGGCAAAAAGTTTTTGCCTGAGGCAGAGGCTCTGTAACTTATTTTATAAATAGACGACTGAGCGCTTATCTGAATTTTATCAATACAGCGTCCGTGAACACCGGCGTATTTGGACGAATTGGAAATTGAACAGCCTGTGACCCATGGAAGCCAATTTCCGTTAATGGTATGAACCCTGTACCTTATAGTACAGTAATCAGAGCGTATAGCAAGCAGATGAATTGGATTTTCTGATGTTCCGCATACGGTGTTTTCTTTTGTCATGGGACTCCATATGCCGTCGCAGCAGCAGCAGTACATAATTTTGTTGGATTGCCCCGTGTATTGTTCAATATCTTTTTGACTTAATCCGAAATACTTGTAAAAATCAGTCCATTGAGAATTTAAACGCCAAATAGATTGTGTACCCTTTATTTCGTCGCCCATATATCTATTGCCGCTTCTTACGTCCAGATGTACGGCTCTGTATGCGGAACTGATATTAGCAACTCCGCCGAAACCGAGATCGGCAGCAGCGCAGCATACAATTTTAGCATTTATAATGCCGTCGGAACCATAACAGATTACATCGGCTGCTTTTCCAAGAGTGTGCTGTCCGTAGCCATTTCCGCCGGCAAGCTTATCATGTTTATATGTTCTGTATCCGCTTGTTACTTTAATTGCAGTGCAGTTTAGCAAAGAAAAAAGCCGTTCGAGCATTTTGATTAGATCGTTGTCGATAAGGACAGTATCGCTGTAAACTGTATTGCCATCTGTGCTTGCAAATTCTTTTACCTGAAAATGGTCTGAAATAAATTTATTTTTGTCTTTTGTGTATGAATATGTAACGGTTGTCATAATTACTCCTTTCATAATATTCTGATATAGAATAACTCTCTATATCCTCTCCATAATTTATTATATAGCGAAAAAATAAATGTGTCAATACAAATATTTAATGTTGTAGTATTGCGTAACTTCTCTCGGGTATAAAAATATAAGAATTTTAAATAAACCTATTGCATTTTTTTATAAAGAGTGTTATAATATTAAAAGTGCATATGATACAAATAATATTAACAAAACACAAAAAATATAATAAAAATGCAGAAAAAGGAGGGCGATTCTTTGGAAAATACCATTATTACCATTGAGAGACAGTATGCGAGCGGAGGCATAGAAATAGGGAAAAAGGTGGCAGAAAAATTAAATGTTCCGTGTTACAGTGATGAAATTCTTGAACAAGCAGCTAAAAATTGCAGTATTCCTATGGAATATATAGAAAGTACTCAGGAAAATGTTTCTCAGAGTTTTCTTTATCGCCTTTCACTTGCGGCTAAAACAGGTAAATCTCCGGATGAAATTGTATCCAAAGCGGACATACTATATAAGGAAATTGAAAAAATTATAAAAGCTATGGCTGAAAAAAGCAGCTGTGTTATAATCGGACGATGTTCAGACTATATATTAAGAGATATGGAGCATTGTTTAAATGTTTTTATTCATTCCGGCTTTGAAGCCAGAATAAAACGTGCTGTAAGCCGTTACGGCGTAAATGAAAATATGGCTGATTATATTATACGTAAAAATGATAAAAGACGTGAATATTTCTATAATGCCTGTACCGGACGTACATGGGGGGTTAAAGAAAATTATCATCTTTGTCTTAACAGTGAAAAGTTTGGGATAGATAATTGTGCTGAAATTATTCTAAACACCATTGGGTATATTAAATAAAATTTAAAAGTAACCGCCTGACATATGAAATTTCAGGCGGTTTTTTATTCAGAATAGGTTAAAAGGCTTATCTACGCACCGTAGAATCAGTGTAAATAGGTTTTTTCTACGTTTTGTGGGTTCAGTATTTTTTTAAAATGCGTTATAAATTTAATTGCAGAAAGGAGAGAGAGGATGGATCAGATCAAAACAGGCAGATTTATTTCTCAGGAAAGAAAGTCAAGGAATTTGACACAAAAACAATTGGCAGAAAAATTAAATATAAGTGATAAAACTATATCTAAATGGGAGTGCGGAAAAGGATTTCCTGAGATTTCGCTTATACTGCCCTTGTGTGATATTTTGCAAACAAGTGTTAACGAATTGCTTTTAGGTGAACGAGTTTCTGAAGAAGAATATCGAAAGAAAGCGGAGGAAAATATTATGAATTTAGTAAAAGAAAAGGCAGAAAGTAAAAAGAAAATCATTATTTCAATAATTAATGGATTTACAGGTATAAGCGTACTTTTGGTGTGCATTTTACTGGCAGGTTATTTAACGAATGTAAGTACAGCGCTTAAGATATTTTTGGTGTTGTTTGGAGTTATCATTTTTTTAATTCTTCTTGCATTAGCTATCGTATTTGATTGCGAGGCTGGAGCTTTTGAGTGTCCTAAATGTCATAAGCGTTTTATCCCAAATTACAAGTCGTATCTTATGGGGCCTCATACGATTACCAAAAGAAAACTGAAATGTCCTGAATGCGGAAAAACAAGTTACTGCAAGCATGTTCTGACAAAGTGAATTTAGTGAACCTTAAAAACACATAAGTTAAAAATCCCTCCTTATTTTTAAAGGAGGGATTGTTTTATATATTTTATCATTTTTTGACCAGGTCAAAGAATCTTGCGGGATTCATATGAAAAATCTTTCTTGAAATTTTTTCGGCCTTTTCAATTAATTCAGCGTATATGTTTTTATAGGTTTTAACAAATTCTCCGGCATATGTCAGTACTTCTCCGTTGAATCCCTGCTTGAATCTGTAAACGCCGTAATTGGGATGGGTTTCATCTTTATAAAATGGAATACCTTGAAAATCATATATACTGCATCCATTTTCAACTGCCCAGCATATCATGTTCCACTGCATAAGATAATTCGGCATGACATTTCTGGATTTTGCAGTTGAAGCGCCGTATACGTAACAGGTCTTTCCAGCATACTGCGTGGTTATTGCTCCGGACAAAGGTTCATTATCATGATAACACATATATAAACGGCAGTGCTCGCCTAAATTTTTTAACATAAGCTCAAAGTATTCTTTACTTCTTATACAAAAGCCGTCACGCTTTCCGGTTTCCTCCATTAGCTTGTAAAAATCGTCAAGGCATTCCGGCCCGCAAACACGGCATTCAACGCCTTTTCTCAAAGAAAGACGTATATTATATCTCCATTTTTTATGGAAACTTTCAAATATTTCTTCTTGGCTTCTGTTATTTATACGAAGGATATAGTTGTTTCTTGCCTGTATTGTTGTGAGTTCAGGAGCATTTTCCTGAAATTCAAATCCAAGGCTTTTCATTATGTTTATTTCTTTTGTATCATTTTCAGTAATACAGGGATCCACCCTCAGTTCGTATCCGTTATGAAGCTCCTTTATCTTTTCTATGCCTTCGAAAATATCCCTAAGAGTCTTAACATCAGTGTAGTCGCATACTGGACCATGGGGCGAATAAAGGAATGAACAGCCGAGAAAAGGTATCTTTTTTATAAGTATAAGGGCAGTTCCCTTGATTTTTCCGGTATCATCCCTTGATACTATTGCTTCCCATTCCCAGGTTCTTTTTACGCCTGTCCAACATAGCGACTGCATAAAGTTTCCGTTTATGTGGGTTTTGACAAAGTTTTCGTATTCCCATAAAGCTTTGTCATCCTGCTTGTTTAAAATTTCGTTCATTATTATCTCCTTAACTATGAGTAATAATGATGCATCATTAATTTTTTATCTGTACAGTACTATTTTGATTTTTCACTTAATATACGATTGAAATAGCTTAAATGTTGCATGAATCTGTAAAAAACTATTTTTTTGTATATAGTTACAAAAAATTATCTTAATTTTACTGCTATTATTTTATTGTTGTTAATAAATACAAATTTAATTGAAAAAAATTGTATACTTTGGCTAATAAATAATTAACTTTTTGTATTAACATTTAGTATAAAATATGATATAATATATATGGAAGATAATGGAGGTAAGGTGGTGATTAATTGATTAGAATTTATATTAAGTAAAATTTAAGATTTGGAAAGGAAAAAATAATGAACAAGAAAAAAATAATTACAATTTTATCATCATTAGTAATGAGCACAGGAATGCTGAATATAATAGTTTCAGCAGATCAATCTAATAGTGAAGTTGTATTAACAAGCAACAATGCTTCTTATGCGAGTCTGCCTAATTCAGTTGATTTAAGTACTTCACCTTGCTTTCCGCCTATAGAAAATCAAGGGAAGATAGGCAGTTGTGCGTCATATGCTACTGCATATTATCAGTATTCATATGAAGTGAATAAGCTTAATAATGTTTCATCTACATCAGAAAGGAAATTATATTCGCCTAACTGGGCATACTCATTAGCGAATAACGGAATGAATGAGGGGTCTAATATTGTTGATAATTATCGTGTGTTACAGGCTTTGGGATGCGTTACTACGGATGTTTTACCCATAAGTGAAAATTATCAGGTTTGGCCTAGGTATAATGAAGAAGCTAAAGTAGAAGCATTAAAAACTAGATTAGAAAATTATGATTACTTGGATATTCCAAGTAAACAGAATATTTCGTCGCCGAGTAATTTAATATCTAATAATTTTACTTTGAGTGCTGTAAAACAAATGTTAAATGAAGGTAAAGTTTTAGCTGTTAGTACAAAAGGATTCTTCAACAGTGCGTCAGTAAACGGCGATTGTGTAGCGTATAGGTGTTATGAAGGAGCAAAAGATAAAAGGCACGCTTTGGCTATAGTAGGATATAATAATTATATATCATATGATGTTAATGGTAATGGTACAATAGAAAGCTGCGAAAGGGGCGCTTTTAAAGTCGCAAATTCATGGGGTGAAAAGTTTAATCAAAATGGAATTTTTTCTGATGACGGATACTTTTGGATTATGTATGACGCTCTCAATTTAAGCAGCACGAATACATATACAGATTGGGAGAGTAATTTAGAAAGTACACGTTATCCAGCTTTTAGCTATAGTTTAGATCCAAATGATGGTAATACATTTTATTATATAAATGTGGAACATAAAAATGTTGAGTTAATAGGAGAAGTTAAAGTTCGAACAATGAAAAAATATAGATTAGACCTATATTCTTGTAGAACGACACAGGATAGAACTTTATTTGATTATCCAAATCAACTTCAACTTTTCCCTTATATAGGAGGAACTGACAGACCATCTTTTTATGAAGGATTAATTTTATGTGACCTTACTGAGTTAACTGTAGGGATTCCAACTTATTATCAAGGGTATAATTGGCACATGAAATTATCTAATTTTATTCCTTCAGAAGAAAGCAATTATGCAAGATTTAGGCTATTAGATGGAAATGGAAATGTTATTTCTGATTATGAAGCTGATGACAGTGAACAAGCAATGTCTGCTAGAAAGTATAAAACCTTAAATTTAAATAAAGGTGACTTAAATTACGATGGATCAGTTACAGTAAAAGATGCAGATATAATTATGGACTATCTTGCAGAAAATGTTTCATTATCAAGTTTACAATATAAACTTGCAGATGTTAATAATGATGGAACAGTAAATATATTTGATGTTATTGAAATTAATTCGAGTATACCTGCGCCAACAAATGCAGACGATACGTATGCATTAAACAGATTAAATAAAAAAATTCAACAATATTGTAACGAGAATAATATTAATTTATAATAATCAAGGAGGAGAATTATATGAAAAAAATGAGAAGAGTATTAGGATTACTAATAGGTGCAGCAATGGCAATTTCAGCAGGAACAACAGGGTTTGCGGTGGATTATGAAGATGAGGATCCCATTTTACCACCAATTTATGGTGGAGAATATTATAATCATGCTAAGCTAACTTATGAAGAACTGATGGCAATGAGCGATGAAGAATTTGCAATGTATGATCGTCCTACTATACCAGTTGAACAGGATAACTATATAGTAGGAGGGCAATTCAGATTTCGTTGCATTCAGGCAATAATCAGAGGGATAGGAGATAGACAAACGTATGATATAGAAGAAATACCGGAAGATATTCATAAGGAACTTGGTTTGAGCAGTGAATATTTAGCAGTTATTCAATATCCAGATAAAGACGGTTTGGATAAAGACATGTATGTAAAAAATGTTTATTGGGCTTTACGCAGACTTAGACCTAAATTTGCATTGTGCGGTGAAGATTATGATGCTAGATATATAGAGGATGTGGATGCCGGTAAAACAACAGTTGAAACATTAGTGCATGATTTAAATAAACTACTTGAAGGTAATATTGGTTTTACAGTAACAGAACAAAAAAGAACATTTGGAGATCTGACAGATATTTATATTGAATTTGATGTTGATGAATGTTATGAAATAAATCAAGAGAACGTTTTATATTATGCAAGACTTTATTATATTCTTAATTCAATAAATCCTGCTATCCATTATTTAAAAGAGAATTTGGATGGTGAAAGTGGCGGCAAGGGTGAAATAGCCTGTGCTAAAGAATATGCACGGTATTTAAACGGAGATTCAAACGGAGATTCCAAGCTTGATGTATTTGACGCAGTTAATATAGCAAAATATACAGTAAATGCTGTCAAATTTGATGATGGACAAATGATAAGATCAGACGTTAATAAAGATGATAAGATTGATGTATTTGATGCAATTGCAGTAGCTAAAAAGACAGTTGAATAATGATTAATGACAATTATTTTTGCCTTGTCCTGGTAATTGGGGCAAGGCATAATTTTTATAATTTTAAATAGTAAAATTAACTATATGCTTTGTCTGATGTGTCAAAATGATGTATCTTTTTTGTTTAAAATGCTGATTTTTGCAAAAAAAGAAAAATTTTTGTCCCGAAAAGTCAATTTGGTGTGTCTTTATATATAGAAGAATTATAACTTAACTTTATACTTCAAAAATTTTGATAGTATAATAAGAGTTATTGAGTTTAAAGTAAATAAACAAGGAGGAAAATAATATGAAAAAATTTAGAAAAGGATTAGGATTACTAATAGGGGCAGCAATGGCTGTTTCAGCGGGAACAATGACATGTTCAGCAGAAAGAAAATACGGAGTACCTAATCTTAAAAAAGCTATTTATATAAATACTGCTATTATTAAGTCTAACGGTTATAGTGTTAAGGATATTATTGATGAAGATGGTAAGTTTGGCATGCTGACGACTTCTTCTCCAAATCAAATTGTAGTAAAAATGGTGGATGGACAGGAACCGATACTTGAAGAAGGAAGCGGTTTGGAGGTCAAACCTTTTAATAAGGATGTGTTAACTGAATTTGACAAATATGGTCAGTATTTTATTGATATTGGTACAGAAGATACAGAAGATTTATATATGATTTATGGATTTGATAATAAAACAATTAACGCAATAGAATACTGTAAGAATCTGTTAAAAGAAAAAAAAGCTGATATTGCTAAGCCAATTTTTTATTCAACTTTATGTGAATATACACCATATCTTCCTGATGAAGAGGTTGAAAAATACGGTTTTCATGAAAATTTATATAGAATTAGATTGGTTATGAAAGATAATGTTATAGCAGAAAATTTTGACATGAGCTGTGTAACTGATTTATCAGAAAATTTATATAAAAAGGTTGTAGAGGATAATTGTGTCCTATTTCAATTGAATAGAGAAGCAGAAGGTACAAAAATGGCAGAAATATTAACAGCTCTTGAAAAGCGTGAAGAAGTATCAAAGATATCTATTTACGGAGCTTTACTTGAAGGCGGCGCTTCCATAGCTGAAATAACTTCGGTGTTTGAAAAGGGAGATGTAAATTTTGACGATGAAATTGATGTATTTGACGCTGTAAATATTGCAAGGCATACAGTAAATACAACTCAGTTTAACAGTGAGCAAAAGAATCTTGCAGATTTTAATGATGATGATAAAATTGACGTATTCGATGCAATTGCAGTAGCTAAGAAGACGGTTGAATAATGTTTAATGTCAGTTAATGACAGTTATTTTTGCCTTGTCCTGGTAATTAGGACAAGGCAATTTTTTTAACTTCTAAAAATGGATTTTTTGTAATAAATAAAGGAATCTTTAAAAAATTGCTTAAAAAACGGCATATTTTACAGCATAATTAACATAAAATCTAAAAAATGTAAAAAATATTTTACTTTTTATGAGTGGAAAAGTATAAAATCCTGTATTATAATTAAGTATATAATGCAATTAGAGAAAGGATATGAAAATAATGAAATTATTCAAAAGGATCTTAGGTACGCTGACATCTGCTGTATGTGCAGTGACAGTATGCATACCTTTGCTTGGTTCAGGTGCAAGCGCTGCAACAAGCGGAACAGCCGGATATTTGACTTATACTGTTTATGACAATTATGTGGAAATTACAGATTGTGATTCAGCAGCACCGAACGTGAACATTCCGTCTGAAATTTTAAATCTTCCGGTCACAAAAATCGGAGAAAGCGCATTTGAAAACTGTACGGTATTGTCTGAGGTGACAATTCCGGATAGTGTTATCGTAATTGAATCACACGCTTTCTTTGGCTGTGAAAACCTGGTAAGCGCTGCTATTCCTTCAAGCGTTACAAGTATTGGAGATAATGCGTTTACAGCTACTGCTCTTTTGGAAGGTCAGTCCGGTCCTGTTTATTATGTAAGTACTTGGGCAGTAAAATCCGATAATGCTACTTCAGTGGAAATAAAAAGCGGTACAGTGGGTATTGCTGATAATGTATTTGCAAACTGCGGACTTCAGACTTTATCAATTCCTAACACTGTAAAAATCATAGGCAATTATGCCTTTTTGGGTAACTCTGACCTGAGAACAGTTTCTGTTCCAAGCAGTGTTAGAACTATCGGAACAGGCGCTTTTGCAGAATGTTCAAGTCTTCTTCAGTTAGCATTGTCATCAGGTATAGAAAGTATAGGTTCAAAAGCGTTCTACAACTGTAACTTACTTGAAACTATCAAGATTCCAGACAGCGTAAATAAAATCGGTCAGGATGCATTTACCTATACAAAGGCATATTCTTCTCAGATTGGACCTGTAATTTATATTGATACATGGGTTGTAAACTGTCTTGACAGCACTACTAATCTGTCAATAACAATTAACAGCGGTACTAAGGGTATTGCAGACGGAACATTTGAAGACAAAAACTTTGTAACAGCTGTATCAATTCCTTCAGGTGTTACTATAATCGGCGATAAGGCTTTCGATAATTGTTCAGCTCTTTCACAAATTACAATTCCTGAAAGCACTGTAAAAATCGGTTCGTATGCTTTTGCAAATACACTTATTCCTAATGTTGTAGTCCCTGAAAGCGTATCAGTTATCGGATTTGGTGCTTTCTTCGGATGCAGTAATCTTACAGATATAACAATTAAAAATCCTAAGTGCAGTATCAACGACAGCCAATATACAATAAGCAGCACCGCTAAAATGCACGTATTTGATAAATCTACTGCATATGATTATGCAATCAAGTACAACAGAACATTCGACTATCTGACAATAGAAAAGCCGCCGGTTTTTGTTCTCGGTGACGTAAACGGCGACGGTCAGATCGATGTATTTGACGCAATTGCAATAGCTCAGTATACAGTTGGAAGGGTTAAGTTTACTCCTGCGCAGGAAGCACTTGCTGACTTTAACAAGAGCGGAAAAGTTGATGTATTTGACGCAATTGCTATTGCTAAGTATACAGTTTCTCCTCACTAATGGTTTAGAGAATAAAATAAAAGGGCGCCTGAAAACAGGCGTTCTTTTTTTACATATAATTTAATTTTTTATAATAATTTTTACTGAATTTTCAACATAAGGAATAATTTTGTTTTTTCCTTAAATAGTTGACAATATATCAATTTATCTATATAATTATATATGAGTAAATTGATAATGTTTTAATATTTTTTAAAAGTTCTTTATAATATTTAAAGTTTTAAGGGGTATAAAATGAATAAGAAAAAAGTGAATTTTCTTGGGGTTCAGATAGATAATATGACATCCGATGAAATCATATCTTATATAGACAGTCTTGTTGAGCAAGGCAAGCCTTCTCAGATAGTGGGCGTTAATGTTGATCAGGTTTTGAGAGTCCTCAATGATAAATATTCTAAAGAAATCTTTGAAAATGCAAGTCTTGTTTTTACGGACGGCAAACCTATCATGTGGATGGCTAAATGGCTTAAAAGACCTATAGTTGAAAAGGTTTCAGGTCCTGATCTAATGCTGAAGCTATGTCAGCATGCTGCTGAAAAAAATCAAAGCATTTTTCTGCTGGGTGCCGGACCGGGAGTCGCAGAAAAGGCAGCTGAAAATTTAAAGAAAAGCTGTCCGGGACTTGTAGTTGCCGGAGTATATTCTCCGCCTTTTGGATTTGAAAAGGATCAGGCAGAAATGGAAAAGATAAATAAAATGCTTCTTGAATCGGGAGCGGATCAGCTTTTTGTCGGCATGGGTTCTCCTAAGCAGGATATTTTTATATATGAAAATATGGAAAAGTATCAGATTCCTGTATCCTACTCCATGGGGGCGGCAATTGACTTTTTCGGAGGCGGGGCAAAAAGAGCTCCTGAGTGGATGAGCAATATGGGACTTGAATGGTTTCATAGATTTATCCATAATCCAAAGAGATTATTTAAACGGTATTTTGTGGATGATATGAAAATATTCGGACATTTTATGAGATTCAGAAAAGAAGAGAAAAAAGCAGGTAGATTATAATTTGAAAGTTTTAGTTATTGTAAATGCACATTTTGGATATGACGGTATATCTAATGTTGCTCTAAATTATTATTTATATCAGGATCATGATAAAGTTAAAATGGACTTTGTAACTATAAATGAGCCTTTGGAGATACTGAAAACAGAGCTTGAACGCAACGGGGATAATTATTATGTCCTTGAAGGCAGAAACAAAAATGTGCTTGGATATATAAAAAGGCTGAAAAATATTATCAGAAAAAACAAATATGACATAGTCTATGTTCACGGCAACAGCGCCACTATGTTCGTAGAACTGCTGGCAGCTAAGCTTGCCGGAGCAAAGTGCAGAATTGCTCATAGTCATAATACAAAGTGTGATCATTATATAATCAATAAAATGCTTATGCCTTTGTTTTCAAGGCTCTATACAGGCTGCTGTGCTTGCAGTAAGGAAGCAGGGGAATTTTTATTCGGAAATAAAAAATGCTATGTGGTGAATAACGGCATAAATGTGGACAAATACAAGTATAACCCTGAGGTTCGTTGGGCATTAAGGGAAAAATATAATATTTCTGATAAATTTGTTGTGGGGCATATAGGAAGATTTACTCATCAGAAGAATCATGAGTTTATACTGGAATGCTTTAAGGAAGTGTACAGAAGATGTCCTGATGCGGTTCTTTTGCTTGTGGGCAACGGTGAGTTAGAAGAAGAAATAAAGAAAAAGGCACGTGCTGAGCTTCCGGCTGAGGCAGTTTTGTTTTACGGTACCACCGATAAGGTCAACGAGGTCGTTCAGATGATGGACGTGTTTTTGTTTCCGTCAAAATTTGAGGGGCTTGGAATAGTTGCTGTTGAAGCCCAGGCTTCCGGAATGCCGTGCGTTATTTCGGATGTTGTTCCGAATAAGGTTAAAATTCTCGATGAGGTTGAGTTTTTGTCCCTTGATGAAAAAACGGATGTATGGGCACAGTGTATACTGAACCGCAGGAATTATGATGCCGAAAGGTCTTCAAAGGCGGGTAAAGCGCTTGAAAAGGTTATTGACAGCGGTTTTGATATAAACTCAGGATGCCGGGAAATGTATGAATACTATAAAACGGTTTTAGGTGAAAAATAATGAAATTATCAGTTGTTACAGTATGTCTGAATGCAGAAAACTGTATAGCTCTGACTATGGAGTCAGTTTTGAATCAGACAGTTCCTGTATATGAATATATATTGGTTGACGGAGGGTCAACAGACAGAACCAATGAAATTATTGAAGAGTATAAGGAAAAATTTCTTGAAAAGGGAATAAGATTTATCAATATTTCCGAAAAGGATAATGGAATAAGTGACGCTTTCAATAAGGGTATCAGGCTGTCAACAGGGGAGCTGATAGGAATAATCAATGCTGACGATGAGCTTATGCCTGAAACCTGCGGATACCTGAATGAAGTGTATTCTGACAGCTTTGATATTTATTACGGTGATTGTATCTGGGTGGATGAAAAAAAGAATGTGCAGTATGCAAGAAAGCCGTCTGTAAAGCTTAAAAAGCTTTTTTATTCTTTTCCGATGATTCACCCTTCTACATTTGTGAAAAAGAGTATTTATGAAAACTTCGGCTGTTTTAATGTTGATTTTAGGTTTTGCATGGATAAGGAAATCATGACAAGATTTTATATCAGCGGGTGCCGTTTCAGATATTGTCCGAAAGAACTGACCAGATTTAAAGCCGGCGGGGTTAGTGACAAAAATCTTGTTAAGGTGCTTAAAGAGAGCAGCGGACACTCAATAAGATGCGGAAAGCCGAAAGTTTTTGTTTATTTATATAATTTTGCAGTTTATTTGAGATATAAGCTCAGTGAAAAGCTGAAAAAAACATTTGTTTATAAGCTTGTGAAAAAAGCTGATAAAATTTCTTGAGACTGAAAGGATAGATTATGCCTTTTACAATTTACGGTATAGTTATAACATTCATATGCGGAGGTATTTATCTCTTTTCCAAAAGCAAAAAACAGAGATTTATAAATCTTCTTATTGTAAGTATGTTTTGTTATCTTAATATAGATCTGGGTTACTGCTATAAAATAGGAGGAGCCACAATAGCGTCTTTTGTACTGGTTGCTTTGTTTACCAGCGTAGCTTCATTGGGATTGCTTCATAAGCTAAATCGATCAGTAAAAAAATGGATGGTTCTGCTTATGGGGCTTATAATAGTCGGATTGATAATGCTTAAAGTCAAAAGCTATTACTGCGTCAGTCCGGATGTTGGCTGGGACATATATCTGTTCGGAAAAGATAACCGAGTTTTTTTGACTCTGGGATTTACACAATTTAAGGAATTGATAAAGGCAATATCGTTTATACTTGTTTTATCAGTTTCTTATTCAATTTTAAGCTATGGGGACTGGTTCCGGGTTGTAAGAAAGCTGTCGGTGCTTTCAAAGTTTACCATTATATACAATTTATTCGAAGTTTTTTATGTGTATGTTTTAGGGAAAAATAATATTTATACAGTTTTGCTTCAGCCGATATTCGGTCTTAAGGGCTCTACTTATACAAAAACTGTTTCCATAGGAGAGTTTTTTAGGCTTCAGGGGTTGTTTACAGAGCCGTCTTTGTATTCAATATGCTTGTTTATGAACATAATACTTTATGCCCTTGATATATACTTTTTAAATCATTCTGTAATAGTAGGGGGAAAAAGAAAAAAAATACTTTTGAATAAGGCGGCTATTGCTGTCAATTTGGTATTGATGTGCATTTCAATGTCCCTTACTTCCGTTTTATTTATTTTTATACTTGTTGTTTTCTATATTGTGTATAAGTGCAAAACAAATCCTAAGCTAATTGTCCCGATTTTGACGGCAGCCGGTGTTTGCGCTGTGGTGTTTGTTAAAGTCGGTTTTGAAATGGTGCAGAGCGGTTCTTATTACGGTGAACGTATTATGGGTTGTCTTAAAATTATTTCAACAATTTTTACTACGGACGATTATCAGCATTACTACGATTCTATAAAACAGTATAATGTTGACGGTTCCAGTATAGCCAGAATCGGTTCGTCAATTGCAAATATACGAATGACGCTTCCGGAAAATTATCTTGTTGGAGTTGGAATAGGAAATTCATCTGCACATTCCTTTACATCCTGCCTTATAACTGATCTGGGAATACTGGGAAGCTTGGTATGGGTAAAATTTGCATTCTTTTCAAATAAATACGGCGGAAAGCTTTACACAATAATGATATTGCTGTATCTGGCATTTATGATGTTTACGTCCAGCGTTCATGTATTCGGAACAGATGTTATTTTAATGTCACTGTTTTTCGGAGTTATTTATGCAAAAAAAGATAAATATAAAAAGGAAGAAAAACTTATCGGATCTCTGGTATATCTGAGTCAGGGATAAGATCAGGAGTTTATATGAGTAAAATTGATAAAATTTCAGACGCTTTGTTCGGGATAAAGAATGCAGTTACAAATTTAAAGTATGCGCTTCATTCTGTGCCGGAGCTTAAGGAAAATAGTAAATTTCAAAATAAATATAAGGGCAAGCGCTGTTTTATTGTTGGAAACGGACCTTCCCTTAAAATGCAGGATTTGTCGCTTCTTGAAAACGAATATGTTTTTACTGTGAATCAGGCCATAAGGAATGAAAATTTTGTAAAAATGAAATCGAATTTTCATTTTTGGGCAGACGCTAACTTTTTTATAATAGATGAAAATAAGCCTGAGGATATGGAACTTCTGGGTACTATGAAATCAGTTAATCAGGGAAATGAAAACATTGAAGTTTTCTTTCCTATTGAACAGAAGGATTTTGTAAACAAATTCGGACTTGATAAATCCCTTAATGTAAATTATTTTTCATCTGCACTCTGTATGACGGAAAAGTACAGAAAAAAAATTGACTTTACAAAAGCGATTCCCATGTATGGAACTGTGGTGCAGTGGTGCATAATAGCAGCGATATATATGGGATTTTCAGAAATATACCTGCTGGGGTGTGATAATACATCCCTTATGGTTACGCTGAAATCGGCTCTTAATGTAAATGATGATGACGATTATGCTTATCATATTTCTGAGAATGAGAAAAAAAGAATGGAAAATCTTATAACCAGAAACGGTCTGGAGTCCTATACAGAAGCATATCTTGGCACTCTAAGGGATTATAGAATAATTTACGGATATTGCAGAAGAAATAATATAAGTCTTGTTAATTGCTCTGCACAGACTGTAATTGATTCCGTACCCCGTGAAAAATTTGAAGATGTAATTGCCGGAAAGGTTTAAGGAGAATATGTTTATGAAGACAGTTGCCGTAGTTCCGATGAAACTGAATAACCGCCGTTTGCCTCAGAAGAATACAAAGAGCTTTACTAACGGTAAACCTCTTTGCAGCTATATACTATCGACTCTATTGAAAGTCAGCGGTATCGATGAGGTTTATGTTTATTGCAGTAATCCTGATATCAAGAACTTTATACCTGAGGGGGTAAACTATTTGAAGCGTTCCGAATCCTTGGATCAGGATTCTACAAAAATGAATGAAGTGCTCAAATGCTTTGCCGAAGATGTTCCTGCGGATATTTATGTAATGACTCATACAACAGCTCCCTTTATTTCATCTGAGAGTATTGAAAAGGGACTGAATGCAGTTTTAAGCGGTGAGTATGATTCGTCATTTGCAGCTAAGAAGCTCCAGGATTTTATTTGGAAAGACGGCAAACCGTTTAATTACGAGCTTAACAATATACCGAGAACTCAGGATCTTGAGCCTTTGTTTGAAGAAACAAGCGGATTTTATATTTACCGCTCGGAGGTTATGACAAAGCTTAACAGAAGAATCGGTGATAAACCGTTTATTACCGAAGTCGGTGAAATTGAAAGCATCGATATAGACGAACCGGAGGATTTTGAAATTGCAGACGCAGTATTTAATCATATAATGCGTAATCAGGATATTCGGGAGGACTGAAAAAATGAATAGAGTGCACATTCTTGATTGTACTCTTCGTGACGGAGGGTACTGTAATCAATGGAAATTCGGCTGGGATAATGCAAGGAAGATTGTTAAAGGACTTGTCAAGGCGGATATTGATATTATAGAATGCGGTTTTCTTTCTGAGAAGATATCTTATGACAAAGATGTTACAAAGTTTACAACAGTTGAGGAACTGCGCAGTATTATACCTGAAAACCGAAGCAATAAGCTTTTTGTGGCAATGATAAATTACGGCGATTATGACGCTGAAAATCTTCCGCAGTGTGACGGTACGTCCATTGACGGAATACGTGTTGCTTTTCATAAAAAGGATATGGATGAAGCTCTTAAGCTTTGCAGTGCTATAAAAAACAAGGGATATAAGGTTTTCATTCAGGCAATGGTTACATTAAGCTATACGGACAATGAGTTTCTTACTCTTATTAAAGAAGTTAATCTAATGGAACCGTATGCCTTTTATATTGTTGACAGTTTCGGCATGATGAAAAACAGGGATCTTATCCGCCTTTTTTATATGGTTGAACATAACTTATCCGAACAGATTTGGATCGGATTCCATTCTCATAATAATATGCAGCTTGCGTATTCCAATGCACAGACTCTTACTGAGCTTCAAACCAGCCGCAGTCTTATTATTGATTCTTCTGTTTATGGTATGGGACGCGGCGCAGGTAATTTGAATACTGAGCTGTTTGTTGAATATTTAAATGAAAATTACGGCAGTGCTTATGTGCTTAAACCGCTGCTGAATATTATTGATGAAATTCTCAATGGCTTTTATCAGCGCAATTACTGGGGATATTCACTGCCGAATTATTTGTCTGCAAAGCATAATGCACATCCAAATTATGCAAGCTATCTTGATGATAAGAAAACCTTGACTGTCGAGGATATGAATGAGATTTTTGAATCTATGGACAGTGATAAGCGTGTTGAATTTGATAAAAACTATATTGAAACGCTGTATCTTAAATATATGGAAAGAGGTCAGGTTCAGGAACTTCACAGAAGTGAGCTTGCAGAGAAACTTAAAGGCAAAAGGGTACTGGTTATTGCTCCCGGACGCAGTTCTGTTGATGAATCTAAGAAAATTATAGAAACAGCTGAGTTGAATGACGTTATTTCTGTCAGTGTTAATTTTAAGTACAGTGAGACTGAAACAGATTTTATTTTCCTGAGCAATCTAAGACGCTTCAGGGAAATAGGCGGAAGCCTGAAAGATAAGTATATTATAACGTCGAATTTGTCTGAAGATGATGTTTACTTAAAGACGGAGTACAGCGCACTGCTGAATGATACAGAGGCGGTAAGGGATAACGCCGGTCTTATGTGTATTAAATTTTTTATTGATCTGGGTGTAAAAAATATTATGCTTGCAGGGTTCGATGGTTATTCTCATGATACGTCTGAGAACTATGCAAGACAAAAGATGGAGCTTATAACGAAAAAATCGGTTTTGGACGCTATGAATACCGGAATGAGCCATGTTCTTTCCAAGTACAGCAGCATGGCGGAAATTGAGTTTCTGACTGCTCCTAAATATGTAAAATTAAGTTGAAAGGATACGAAATATGAACGTTCTGTCATTTGGAGAAATACTGCTAAGGCTTTCAGCGCCGGGATATAACAGGCTGTTTCAGAAGGATTCCCTTGACGCAACATTCTGCGGAGGTGAAGCAAATGTTGCTGTTTCACTTTCAAATTTCGGAATAAATTCATATTTTTTAACCAAGCTTCCGGACAGCGATGTGGGACGTGCAGCGGTAAATTCTTTGAGATATTTTGGTGTAGATACCTCTAAAATTATATACGGCAAGGGGCGTATGGGACTTTACTATCTTGAAAAGGGCGCTTCGCAAAGACCTTCTAAGGTTATTTATGACAGGGAATATTCTGCTGTAGCACTTGCAGATTTAGACGAATTTAACTGGGACGAAATTTTTGACGGAATAGACTGGTTTCACTGGACAGGTATAAATCCTGCGCTTTCTGATAATTTAGCGCAGATATGCCTTGAAGCCTGCAAAGCCGCTAAGGCAAAAAATATTACTGTATCCTGCGATCTGAATTACCGTAAAAAGTTGTGGAGCAGTGATAAGGCAAGAGAAGTAATGACTACACTTATGCCTTATGTTGATGTGTGTATTGCCAATGAAGAGGACGCGGAAAAGGTTCTGGGTATTAAGGCGCCTGATAATGATGTGGAATCAGGTAAACTTAATCACAGCGGATATGAGTTTGTTGCAAAGGAAATTTGCGGACGGTACGGATGTCGCTGTGCCGCTGTTACTTTACGGGAAAGCTATTCAGCAAGCCGCAACGGCTGGAGCGCTATGTTGTATGACTGCAATGAAAATAAAGCTTATTTTTCCAATAAATATGATATTCAGATCATTGATCGTGTAGGCGGCGGCGACAGCTTTACCGCTGGGATTATTTACAGCCTAATTACCGGAAAAGGCAATCAGGAGGCTGTTGAGTTTGCGGCGGCTGCAAGCTGTCTAAAGCATACCATTGAGGGAGACTTTAACCGCACTTCGGCGGAAGATGTTGAAAATCTGCTTAAAAGCGGAGGAAACGGGAGAGTATTAAGATAAATGGAAAATCTTATCAGTATTATTGTTCCTGTATATAATGTTGAAAATTATCTGCGTAAATGTGTGGATTCAATAATAAATCAATCCTATAAAAATCTTGAAATTATACTTGTGGATGACGGTTCAACGGACAGCAGCGGTAAAATATGCGACGAATATTCTCTAAAGGACAGTCGGATAAAAGTAATTCATAAGAAAAACGGCGGTCTTTCAGACGCAAGAAATGCCGGTATGGAAATAGCTTCAGGAGATTTCTGGGGTTTTGTTGACAGCGATGATTATATCGACTCTGATATGTACTCGGTGCTTTTGGAAAACCTTCTTGGGGCAGAGGCTGATCTTTCAACCTGCGGAAGAATATTTACGTATGACGGAAAAGAAATTCCTGAGTACAGTGAAAATAATCCGGTGACTTTAAGTGGTCGGGAGGCTGTGGAAAATCTGTTTTTAAGTAACAGTATTGTAAATAATGCCGCTTGGGATAAGCTTTATAAGCGGGAGCTTTTTGAGGATATAAAGTTTCCTGTCGGAAAACTATTTGAAGACGCCGCTATTATGTATAAAATTTTTGAAAAATGCAAAAAAATAGTTTCAACAAAAAAGCAGATGTATCACTATGTTCAGCGCAGCGGAAGTATAAGCAACTGCAAATATAATAAAAACAAGGTGATGCATCAGGTGGAAAATCGTGTAAGCGCAGTTGAGTATTTCTCTGAAAGAGACAGTCAACTGAAGCTTTACGCAATTGTATGGAATCTTAGGTTTGATATTCCTCTGTGGTGTGAGGCAAAGCCTAATGATGAAGAAACAGCGGAAAAGATATTCAAAATTTCAAGAAAATATTTTACCATTAAGGCGGCTGGGCATTTGGGTATAAAGCTGTTTGTGAAACATCTTATGTTTTATGCTTTTCCGAGTGCTGTTCTTCGGAGGGAACGAAAAAAATGAAAGATAACAAAGCTTTCCTGTGTTTAAAAAAAGTAAAACACTTTATAAAAAAATCATTAAATTGCATTTTGAATCCGGTAAAATATTATAGATCACTTATCTGCGGATATTTTAAAAATAAGGGCATTTATGAAAAATATGACGCTGATACTGTGTTTATTATCGGTGTTCCGGAGCATGGAAACAGAGGTGACCAGGCAATCACTTTGGCAGAAATAAGTTTTCTTAGTGATGTTATGCCTGATAGCCCAATTCAACAGATTCCTGAAAATCAATGTCTTGAGCATTTGATATGTTTGAAAAAAGTTACTGATAAATACGGCAATCTTTGTGTTTTTCATGGAGGGGGCAATATGGGTGAGCTTTATCCCGCACAGGAGAAGATTAGACTTTTGGCAGTTAAAAAGCTTAAGAATGCTAAGATAGTAGTTTTTCCTCAGTCTATTGATTATACTGATAATTCTAAGTCTGTCAGAAAAGCTAAAAGAATATATGAATCCCATAAAAATCTATGGATATTTACCCGTGAAGAAAAAAGTGAGAAGATAAGGCAGAAACTGTTTAACTGTAACGGCGGACTGGTTCCGGATATAGTTTTGTCCTATAAGCCGGAATTGCCGGATACTGAAAGAAAAGGCATTCTGTTCTGTACAAGACAGGATAAGGAAAAGAACGCTGAAACTGAAGAACTTCTTGAAAAATTGAAAGAAGCAGCTGCTGATAGTTCTGACAAAATAACGTTTACGGATACATATAATCCGGAATATGCTGCACCTTATGAAAAACAGCTTGACGGTTTAAATAAAATATGGGAAGAATTTAAGAAATCGGAGCTTATTATTACGGATCGGCTTCATGGTATGATTTTCAGCGTTATAACAGGTACGCCATGCATAGCCTTGGATAATACCACAGGAAAAGTGGGGAATTTATACAGAACATGGCTCTGCGATTCGGGAATTATATATATTTCCGGAGAAGAGGAAACAGAAAAAGCAGTTGAAATTATTAAAAGTAGAAATTATACTGCTCCATGTGTTTCTGTTGAAAAATTAAAAAAAGATTATTGTACTCTGAAGAAAGCAGTGCTTTAAACTTCAATTGACAGGAGATTTATTAATATGAGAAATACTATAAATGTTTTTGCTCCGGTTATAATAGGAAATCGCATTGAATATAAATATGAAGTTATGGGTGAGTGGAAAGAAGCCTTTAATTTGGAAGAAAGCTTCTTTATTGAATACAGCCGTGATATATCCGGTATTTCACAAAGTACGGCAATTGTTCCGTTTATCTGCAATATTCTTCCTATTGCGTGGGTATATGACGCAGAAATTCATGCGGAGCGCTGTGACAAGGCTTTTTATGAAAGCATTTCTGAATTTAAAAAAGGATACTTTGATATGTATCCCCACATGGATTTTAAAGGAAGCTTTAATGTTGATATTTTAGAAGAAAACAACTATGATGGAGAAGGCACAACCGCATTTTTCAGCGGTGGAGTTGACGCTTTCAATACTCTTGTAAAACATTCCGAAGAAAAACCTCTGCTTATGACAATTTGGGGGGCTGATGTAAAGCTGAATGATACTGCGGGCTGGAAAAATGTTGAAAACCATTTAAAATTTACTGCTGAAAAGTTTGGTATTCAGTTTATTACTATTAAATCAAACTTTAGGCAGTTTATAAAGGAATCAGTTTTAAGCACAAAGGTCAGGGGAATAAGCGGTGATAACTGGTGGCACGGATTTCAGCATGGTATCGGAATAATCGGTCATGCTGCTCCTGTTTGTTCAGCTATGAAAAAAAGCACTGTTTATTTTGCTTCATCTTTTACTGTTGCTGAAAAAGGGAAAATTACATGTGCTTCTGATCCAACCATTGATAATTTTGTTAAGTTTGGATGTACTCATATAGTTCATGACGGCTATGAATTTGACCGTCAGGATAAGGTGCACAATATTACTGAATTTTCCGAAAGAACCGGAATTAACATACCTCTAAGAGTTTGCTGGCAGTCCACAGGAGGCAGAAACTGTTGTCAATGCGAAAAATGCTGGAGAACCATACTTGAAATAATTGCCGAGGGTAAAAACGCTCAGGACTTTGATTTTAAATACACTCAGTCAGATCTTAAAAACTTTCATAAGCTTTATTATGATAAAAAAAATATTCCGGATTATAGAAGAGACAGTGTGTATTCAGAAACTCAAAAACTTATGCGGAAGAATCTGAAATGTTCAGATTTACCTAAAGAGCTTCAGTGGTTCTATAAAACTGATATAAAAAAATTAGGTCATCACCCGTTTCGCCAGGGATTTAACAAGTGCCTTGAAAAGGCTAAAAGGGTGATAAGAAAATTTGTCAAGTAAGGAAAATATTATATGGGTGCCAATAAAAAAACCATTGTAAATGTAGTTTGCAGTTTGATGGTTCTTGTAACAAATATTATTATTAATTTTTGGATGTCTCCTTATATAGTTGAGAATATCGGTGTTGAAGCCAACGGCTTTGTAACCCTTGCTAATAATTTTGTTACTTATGCTCAGCTTATTGTAACTGCTCTGAATAGTATGGCCTGCAGATTCATTGCTATATCATACGTGAAAAAGGATTACAAAAAAGCAAATTTATTTTATAATTCCGTGTTCTGGGGAAATCTTATAATTGTTGCGATTTTAATTATTCCGGCAATTTATTTGATTGCAAGGCTGGAGCATATTGCAGACGTTCCCGAAAATATTATGATGGACGTTAAGTGCTTGTTCGGATTTGTCTTTTTTAATTTCTTTATTACAACAGGATTACCGAACTGGGACTGCGGAACATACGTTACAAACAGGCTTGACCGCACATATATACCGCAGATGCTTGCGGCGGTAATCAGGTGTTTGTTCCTGGTGTCGCTTTTTGTTGTTTTTTCACCGAAGGTTTATTATGTCGGTATTGCCGCTACTCTGATGACATCGATAAATCTGTTCGCCGGATGGTATAATACCCATAAGCTGACTCCTGAACTGAGAGTATACATTTTCGGCAAACAAATTTGCAGTAAAAGCGCCATCAAAGAGCTTGTTGGCTCGGGTATGTGGAATTCAATATCAAGCGTGGGTAATATGCTTTTATCCGGTCTTGACCTGATTATATGCAATGTGTTTTTAGGCGCTACAAAAATGGGAATACTATCTTTATCTAAAATTATTCCAAACTATATGCAGCAGATGTCCATATCCATAAGAAATGCGTTTGCACCCGAACTGACTATAAATTATGCCGGCGGCAACAAGGACGCCGTACTAAAAGATATTAACAGAGCAATGAAGATTACTTCAATTATTCTGACAATTCCAATTGCTATAGTTATTACTCTGGGAAAAGAATTCTTTTCGCTGTGGGTTCCGACTCAGGACGCAAAGCTGCTTCAGATTCTCTCTATACTTGCGATTTTAGGATATATGTTTACAAGCGGTACTCAAATTCTTTATAACGTATTTTCTACTGTGAATAAGGTAAAGCCTAATGCAATTGCTATGGTATCAAGCGGTGTGGTATCTGTTCTTATTACAACATTGCTTATAAAATTTACTGATTTAGGCATTTATGCGGTTGCAGGTGTAAGCACATTTGTTAATTTGGTTCGTAACATGACTTTTACACTTCCGAGTACAGCTAAGTATTTGGGATATAAGTGGAATAAGTTTTATCCACAGGTAATTAATACTGTAATATCGTCTGTTCTGCTGCTTGTTATTTATCATTTTATTCATAAAATATTGCCGTCAGGTTCTTGGATAAGCTTGATTATTTCTGCTTGTATCCTCGGTGTAATCGGTCTTATAATAAATATTATGCTAATGCTTAATAAAACTGAAAGAAAGTTTTTATTTGATAAGTTTGACAGAAAGCTTCATATAAGTAAGTTTATACACAGAGGAAAATAATTATGATTAAACTAACATTTTTAGGCAATGTTATGTGCAAGGCAGAAATGGTTACAGCATATAAAACAGATAGCGGATATAATTTCGATACCATTTTTGAAAAAATGAAAGATTATTTCAATGAGTCTGATTATGTGCTATCAAATATGGAAACTCCAATTTCCTTTGATAATTCCAATCTTACAGATGAGCAGTGGAGATTCAATTCACCCTATGAATTTGCGGAGAGCGCCTTTAAATCAGGAATACATTTTGCTGCGACTGCTAATAATCATTGCCTTGACAGAGGGAAGAAAGGAATTGAATCAACTGTAAAAGCGCTTAATAAAATAGGATTTGCACATACAGGAGTATTTTCTTCTGAGAAAAAGAAGCCTTTAATAATTAATGTTAAAGGTATCAAATTTGGTATTCTTGCATATACGTACGGAACAAATGCATTTTCCAATAATGAATACTTGGGCAAAGACGAAAAATATATGGTCAACTTATTTCAGGAACAGGAACTTAATAATTCTTTTTTGAGATATTGTTATCATAATAAAAATAAGAAAATGGTAAAGATTATAAACCGTATATTGGGTAAATTTAAAAGATTTCAGATGGACAAACCAATATATGAAAGAACCGGTAATGATAAACACCAAAAAGAACAGCTATTGCGGGAAATTTTCGAACTCAAAGTTAAAGAAGTTGATTATATAATAATGTATATGCACGCAGGAGGACAATATAATTCTTCTCCGACTGAATATACTGTAAAGCTTGCGGATTATCTAATTCAGCATGGGGTAGATATTGTTGCAGGAAGTCATGAGCATGTTGTTCATGGCGGTGATTTTTCCAATATCAGCAAAGGTAAGCTTGTGACTTATTCATTAGGCAACTTTGACGGAATCGCAGGAGTATATGATAAGCCTTTTGATAAAATGGCAGAGTACTCAATTGCATGGAATATTTATTTTGATGAATTTAAGAAAACCATAATAAAAACTACGTTCAGTGTGCTTAAAACAATTGAATGTGAAAATAAGAAAGTTCAGACAATTCCTTTATACGATCTGATAGCAGAAACAGCAGAAGCCGACGAAAAGAAGAAGTTGGAAAGGGACGCTGTTAAAATTGCCGAAATTTTCAGCGGCAAATTATATGACGGCATTCAAAAAGAATATTCTATATAATATAAAAATACTTAATAAATGGAGAGTTTAACTTATGAAATATCTAATTTTAGGCGCAGGTCCAGCCGGACTAACATTTGCCAATAAGCTGAAAGAAATTGGAGAAACTTCGTTTCTTGTCCTTGAACATGAAGAAGAAGCCGGAGGTTTATGCCGTTCTGCCGAGGTTGACGGTTCCCCATTTGATATTGGAGGCGGACATTTCCTTGATGTTAGAATACCGGAGGTAACTAAATTTTTATTTGGATTTATGCCGGAAAGCGAATGGAATAAATTTGACAGGGACAGCAGGATTGTAGTTGGAAATAATACTATACACCACCCCATGGAAGCTAATATTTGGGAAATGGATATAGATTCACAGGTTGAATATCTTAAATCCATTGCGGCTGCCGGCTGCAATTCCGGGGCTGAGATGCCGAAGGATTTTGTTGAATGGATTTTCTGGAAGCTTGGTGATAAAATCGCTGAAGACTATATGATTCCTTATAATAGAAAAATGTTTGCAGACGACCTGAACGATCTTGGGACATATTGGCTTGACAAGCTTCCGAGCGTTTCCTTTGAGGATACTCTCCGTTCATGCCTGACTAAACACGCATACGCAAAACAGCCCGGACATGCACAGTTTTATTATCCGAAAAAGTTCGGATACGGAGAGGTTTGGAAGAGAATGGCTGATAACATTTCCGGTAATATTGAATACGGAAAAACTGCTGTTAAGCTCAATATTACTGAAAAATCTGTTACTGCTAAGGACGGCAGTGTTTATCAGGCAGAAAATATTATTACTACAATTCCATGGCTTGAGTTTGAGGATATTATTGGAATGCCCGAAGAAATCTGCGGCATGATTAAGAAACTTAAGTACAGCTCGGTTGAAACAAGATATTACAGTGAAAATATGGATACTGACGCCCATTGGATTTATTATCCTAACGATGATTTGGCTTATCACAGAATACTTGTAAGACATAATTTCAGCTTGGGCAGCAAAGGATACTGGACGGAAACCAGAAAAGAACGCATTAGTATGATAACTGATGATAATTTTAACTATTTAAATAAGTATGCGTATCCCTTGAACACTAAGGAAAAGCCTGAAATTATGAAGTCTGTTCTTGAATTTGGACGAGAAAATAATATTTACGGTCTTGGACGCTGGGGAGAGCACCAGCATTATAATTCTGATATTACTGTTAATTTGTCAATAAAGTTGGCACAGCAGCTTAATGGATAATGCGCAAATACAGCGTCCGGAAATTTTATGAGAGGTTAAAGAGATGAAGATTGCTCTTATTTGCAGCGGAAACCCGGAAGATAAAACTATCTGGTCGGGTACGCCTTTTCATATATATAATAATATTAAAAAGTATGCGGATGTCGATTATTATTTTTTTAAGGAAACCTTATTTGGCAAGGTCTATTGCCTATGGTATAAAATTCTATCAAGGCTTTCCGGCAAAAGCTATATAGGAACATTTCATTCCCGAATCGGCAGAATTGCTGCAAGACAGATTGACAGGAAATTATCTTCAGAGAACTACGATGCCATTCTTTCACTGGGATGCAGTTATGCAGTGGCTTACCTTAAAAATAAAACACCGGTAATTTATCTTTCTGACGCAGTTTTTTCGGATATGCTGGATTACTATATCTTTAACATTTCAGATAAAACCAAAAAAGAGGGAAATATTATTGAAAAAAGGGCATTGGAAAAGTCCGAGAAAATAATTTTTGCAACAAAGTGGCCGTCAGAGTCAGCAGAAAAAGTTTACGGAGCAGACAAAAGTAAAATAGAGGTTGTTCATCTTGGTGCAAGTGTGTCTGAAGAAATTCACTGCCGCAGTGAAAATTTATCTCAGGTAGAGTGCATTAATCTTCTTCTGATTGGTGTGGACTGGGATAGAAAAGGCTGTCAGACAGCAGTCGACTGTCTAAATTATCTTAATGATAATTCTGAGTATAAATTTAAACTTCATATTATAGGCTGTAAGCCAAATTATGAACTTAACAATGAAAACGTCATTTTGCATGGATTTATAAATAAAAATTCTCCTGAGGGAAATGAACGGTTTAATAAAATTCTTTCTGCATGTGATTTGTTTATACTTCCTACAAAAGCTGAATGTGCCGGAATTGCATTTGCAGAGGCAACGGCATATTGTCTTCCTGCATTTACTTATGACACAGGCGGCGTATCAGATATGGTTATAGATGGCGAAAACGGTTATTGTTTGCCTATGACTTCAAAAGGATCAGATTTTGCCCAAAAGATTCTGGAAGTAATTGCTGAAGACGGTAAAATTGACTATATGCGCAGCAGGGCTGAGTATTTATATAAAAATGATTATAATTGGGATATATGTTCAAGAAAAATAATTAATGTAATTAAAAGTGCTTTAAAGAAGAACGGCGCTGATTAAATAAGTGGTTCCTTATACGATTACAGGGGAGGGCAGTTAAAGTTGCGCAAAAACGCAGATCTGACGGAGGGTTCTATTTCCGGTAAGCTTATTTTATTTGCATTTCCGCTTATGATAGGAAATCTGCTTCAGCAGTTTTATAATATTGTTGATAACCTTGTTGTAGGCAGATATTTAGGAGAGAATGCACTTGCGGCAGTAGGTTCAGCGTATACTCTAATGATATTTATAACTTCTGTTATCAGCGGACTCTGTATGGGCAGCGGTGTTTACTTTTCCATTCAATTTGGAAAAAAGTCATATTATACTATGAAGCAATCCTACTTTATATCCTTTATAAGTATTCTTGCAGTGACTGTTTTACTGAATTTGTTTGCATATATTTTCTTGAAACAGATAGTAAGCTTTATGAATATTCCCAATGAGGTAATTCCTTTATTCAAGGAGTATCTTGGTATTATTTTCACTGGTATATTAGCTTCGTTTTTATATAACTTTTTCGCAAATTTACTAAGGGCCTCTGGAAATTCAGTTATTCCGCTGATTTTTTTGGCTGTTTCGGCAATTGTTAATGTGGCACTGGATTTGCTGTTTATACTGCACTTCCATTGGGGAGTTGCCGGTGCGGCAGCGGCAACAGTTATTGCTCAGTATATTGCAGGCATTGGTATTATGCTGTATTATTTTTTATTCTGCAATGAACTTAAAATCAGCAGAATACATATTAAGTGGAGCAAAACTGTTTTCAGTGAAATAGCCGGATTATCAGCTATTACTTGTATTCAGCAGTCAATTATGAATCTTGGAATTTTAATGGTACAGGGATTAGTTAACAGCTTTGGTACTGTTGTTATGGCAGCTTTTGCAGCCGGAGTAAAGGTTGATACTGTTGCATATGCTCCGGTGCAGGATTTCGGAAACGCATTTTCTACTTTTATTGCCCAGAATTACGGCGCCGGTAAAAGGGAACGTATCCGAAAGGGAGTGATTTCCGCTGGAGCAATGGTAATCGGGTTTTGCATTGCTGTTAGCTGTATAATTTACCTTTTTGCTGATAAGCTAATGTCCGTCTTTGTTGACGGGGGAGATGAGGTTATTAGAACGGGAGTCGGATACCTGCATATTGAGGGGATTTGCTATGTGGGAATAGGTATTTTATTTCTGCTGTATGGTTATTACAGGGCAGTAAAAAAGCCAATGATGTCGGTTATTCTGACTATAATTTCCTTGGGGACTCGTGTTGTAATTGCCTACTTTTTATCTTCCTTATCAGGTGTCGGAGTAAATGGAATTTGGCTTGCGATTCCTCTTGGATGGTTTTTAGCCGATGTAACAGGTATTTTGTATGGCTTAAAAAAACATAGTGTATATAAATAAACTTTTTTTAAAACAGTCGGCCAGCCGGCTGTTTTTTGGATTTTGTATTTATTGAAAATACTTTTAAAGTATGATATAATAAATAAAAATATTCCTAAGGATAAAAAAATGTTAGAAAAGATTTGTGAAGTTACTGAAAAAATTTTTGAGGATATACAGTATTCCAAAAAGTCAGAATATATAAAAGAAAAAATAAACACTGCTTTGGAAAACGAATTTTTGCGTCTTTTAAAAAGCGGAAAAAATGAAGTTCAGTCAGCAGGAGAAATAATGTTCCGGTATGGAAGCATAGAATCTGCCGCTGAATTTGCCGGTATAAAAAAGGATGAGCTTCTGGGACTGGAATCAGATAAAAGCTCTATGAGTCCTAAAACCTTTAAAAAACTGTTGTTAAAGGAAAAATTACTGTCATTCTTGTGCGCCGTATTTATTACTTCGGGAATTGTTAGTATCTGTCAGTGTATTTTGCTGAGGGAACCCTTGTTTTTAAGAAGCGCTGCGCTGTCAGGACTTTTCGGAGGATTGTTCTATTGGCTTTATAGCAAAAACAGGAAAAAATTGAGTTTTGATATTATTTCTTTTTCCGGAGATATGAAAAAGCAATTTATTCTTTATCAGGACAAATATAAAAAACGTTTTGTTAACAGCATACTTGTGTTTACTGCGTTGGTATGTTTTTATATATACCTGGCACTCGGCTGGATTTTTCATGGAAGCTTTAATTCAGACGAAATAATTTCCATGAACGCTTCTAACGTATATATACCTATGTTGGGATTACTTTTATGTATCAAAAATTTCATGCTGACAGGATTTATTTTGGAAGGAACCTCAAAGAAAAGCAGAAAACTTTTCTGGATATACGTTAAAAAGTCAATAGCATTATGCTTTTTATTTGTAATAATAACACTTATATTAGCGTTTATTTCGGGAAGTGTAATTAATCCTTTTTCATTTATTTATTTTATTGCTGCATTTTCAGCCGGAATTATTTTAAATTTCAGCAAGCGTAAAAAAATTGTATTTAGAAATCTCCGCATTAATAAACTGAGAATTGTTGTGTGTTCATTTATTGCAGTGTTTTGTATTACTTTTCAAGTACTGAAAATGGGATCATGGGTGATACAGCCGTATATTTTAGGAATATCGGGAATAGAGCATTCCAGACACGATATTTCTTATAACGATAATACTGGTGTATATACAATTACAGCAGACGAAGAGAATTTTAAAATTCTACATCTAACTGATATTCATTTAGGGGGAAGCTTTTTTTCGGCTGTTAAAGATTACAAAGCTCTCAGCGCCTGCTATAAGCTAATAGAAAATACATCTCCTGATCTGGTTATTGTAACTGGTGATCTGGTATTTCCTATGGGAATAATGTCCTTTTCTCTGAATAATGAAACGCCTGTTATGCAGTTTGCGGCGTTTATGAGGAATATCGGTATTCCGTGGTGCTTTACATATGGAAATCATGATACAGAAGCTATGGCTACGGGAAACAGGGAAAATATTGATAAGCTTTATAAATCTCTTTCCTATAAAAGTTCTGGTACCTTGCTTTATCCTTATATTCAGCCTGATATTACCGGACGCAGTAATCAGCTTATAAAAATTGAAAACAGCGACGGAAGTTTAAGACAGGCGTTGTTCCTGATAGACTCAAATGATTATACCGGAGAAGGACTGAATGAGTATGACTACATTCATGACGATCAGGTAGATTGGTATGAAAAACAGGTGTATGCGCTTAATGAAGAAAACGGAAAAACAGTTTCATCTATGATATTTTTTCACATTCCATTGCAGGAGTATCGGACAGCGTATGAACTTTATCAAAATGGCAGTCGTGAAGTGGAGTATTATTTCGGAAAAGTCGGAGAAAAAATGATAGATCAGATATGCTGTTCGGATTATCCAAGCAGGCTTTTTGAAAAATCTGTTGAGCTTGGCAGTACTAAGGCAATGTTCTGCGGACATGATCACTATAATAATATATCGCTGGGATATAAAGGGATACGTCTTACTTATGGCATGAGTATTGACTATCTTGCAATGCCTGGAATTGACAAGGAAACTGAACAAAGGGGCGCGGAGCTTATAACTTTAAAATCAAATTCCGAATTTAATGTTGAACAGATAAAGCTGACCGATATTTACTGATAATGTGTATATAAAAAGAAAGGTTTGGATTTATGAAAAGAGAATTAGGTATTGCTCGATGCGGTTTGGCGTGTTGTTTATGTTCTGAAAATAATCATTGTGCAGGCTGCCATTCGGACAGTTGTAAGGATAAGGAATGGTGCGAAAATAGAAAATGTTCATTAAAAAAAGGAATCTCCCACTGCTTTAAATGCGATGATGATTGCAGAAATGGTATGCTCGAAAAAATCAAGCCTTATGGTTTTACTTTATTTGCAAAAAGATACGGAATTGAACACCTTTTAGATTGCCTGGAGCGAAATGAAAAACAAGGAGTTGTGTATCATCGGTCTGGAATAACAGGGGACTATGATAATTTTGAAAATGTAGATGATTTATTGAATTTTATAGAAACAGGCAAGCGGAGGAACAAATAAATGAATAAGCTTGATTATAAAAAGGAATTTAAGGATTTGTATCAGCCTAAAACAAAACCATCGTTAGTTGATGTTCCTGAAATGACATTTATTTCTGTTAGAGGCAGCGGCGATCCCAATACAAGCATAGAGTATAAGGAAGCCATAGAAATATTATATGGATTATCTTTTACCATTAAGATGTCAAAAATGAGCGGAAATCAGCCGGAAGGGTATTTTGAATATGTTGTTCCGCCTCTTGAGGGATTATGGTTTTCTGACGGAATTACTTTTGATGGATTGAATGTTCATGATAAAAATAAATTTAAATGGATTTCTATGATACGTCAGCCTGAATTTGTTACTTATGAAGTATTTGAAAATGCCAAAGAAATTCTTGCAAAGAAAAAGTCTCATCTTGACTTAAGTAAGGCTGAGCTTGAAAATTATCAAGAGGGGTTGTGTGTACAGGTAATGCATAAGGGGTCTTATGACAGTGAAGCTGAAAGCATTGAAAAAATAAAGGAATTTATTTCGTCAAACGGCTATACAGAGGATTTTTCCGACGTTCGTTTTCATCATGAAATATATTTGTCTGATCCGAGAAGATGTGCGCCCACAAGCCTCAGAACTGTAATAAGGCATCCGGTTAAGTTTTAAGTAAATAAAGGTGATTTGGGGAATTATGGAAAATAAAAAACTAAGTAAAAATATAAAGCAGATACTTATCAGTGAAAAAGAAATTGCTTCAGAGATAAAAAAGACTGGGGAATGGATTAACAGTCAATATTCAGGCAAACCGCTTCTTTTTGTAAGCGTTTTAAAGGGCGGATTTGTGTTTCTTGCGGATCTGATAAGAACAGTATCCGTTCCCTGTGAGGTCGGATTTATGTGTGCGCAGAGCTATTACAGCGGAACTTCATCTTCGGGTATAGTTAACATTACCATGGATCTTGAACAGGATGTAAGCGGCTATCATGTAATAATTGTTGAAGATATTATTGATACGGGACGAACACTTAAGGATGTTGCCGAGCTTATTAAGGCACGAAATCCGCTTTCGCTTAAAATCGTTACGCTCCTTGATAAGCCCTCCAGGCGTATTGCAGAAATAGACGCAGATATTTCCCTGTTCACTATTCCTGATTTATTTGTTGTCGGATACGGCTTGGACTGCGGAGAAATTTACAGAAACCTGCCTTACATAGCCGAGTACGGCGCTGAAAAGGCATGATGGCGGAAAGAAATAAAAAATATAACGGAGAGAAAAATGAGTATACTTAATGTTGAGAATGTAACCCATGGATTCGGTGCAAGACAAATCCTGAATAATGCTTCTTTCAGATTGCTCAAGGGCGAGCATATTGGTCTTGTGGGAGCAAATGGAGAGGGAAAGTCAACCTTTTTAAATATTATTACCGGAAAGCTTATGCCGGATGAGGGAAAAATTGAATGGTGCCGTCATATAACAACAGGATATTTGGATCAGTACAGTACACTTGAAAAGGGAAAAACCATACGCGGCGTTTTACAGGACGCATTTTCACATCTTGCAGAATTGGAACAGGAAATGCTGAGTCTTTATGATAAAATGGCTGACTGCTCCGAGGAAGAAATGAATCAGGCTCTTGAAGATGTGGGTGAAATTCAAAATATATTGGAATACAGCGGATATTACACTATCGATGCAAAAATATCAGAATATGCCAATGGTTTAGGACTTGGGGAAATAGGACTTGACAGAGATGTTACAGAGCTTTCAGGCGGGCAGAGAGCAAAGGTTCTCCTTGAGAAGGTTCTGCTGGAAAATCCTATGATCCTTATTCTTGACGAGCCGACTAACTTCTTGGATGAGAATCATATTGCATGGCTTAAAAACTTCCTGCAAAACTATGAGAATGCGTTTATTTTGGTATCCCATGACATTGCTTTTCTGAACGATGTAGTAAACGTGATTTATCATGTAGAAAATGCTGTTCTTACAAGATATACCGGTAATTATGATGACTACTTGAGAATGTATGAACTTAAAAAACGTCAGATAGCGCAGGCTTATGAAAAGCAGCAGAAAGAAATTGCCGATCTGCAGGATTTTATTGCAAGAAACAAAGCAAGAATTGCTACAACTAATATGGCTAAATCCAGGCAGAAAAAACTTGATAAGATGGAAAAGATTACCCTTACTGCGGAAAGAATTAAGCCCTCGTTTTCATTTAATACTGCAAGAACTCCGGGCAAGGCTGTAATAGAATGCAGGGAGCTTGTTTTGGGATATGACGAACCTTTGACAAAACCGGTTTCACTTATAATCGAGCGTGGAAAAAAGATTGCCATAAAGGGCGTTAACGGACTTGGAAAATCCACACTTCTTAAAACCTTGCTTAAAATAATTCCTCCGGTTTCCGGAACAGTTGAACATGATCAGTTTTTGGAACCGGGTTATTTTGAACAGGAGGAAAATACAACAAGCGATACTCCGCTTCAGACTATATGGGATGAGTTCCCGGCAATGACTAATGCTGAGGTTAGAGCTGCTCTTGCAAGATGCGGTCTTACAACTGAACATATAACTTCTCAGATGCGTGTACTTTCAGGCGGTGAAAATGCAAAGGTAAGACTTTGCCGTATTATGCTAAAAAATATAAATCTTCTTGTGCTGGATGAGCCTACCAACCACCTTGATACAGACGCTAAGGAAGAACTTAAGCGGGCAGTGAAAGAATTTAAGGGTACTGTTTTGCTTGTCAGCCATGAACCCGAATTCTATATTGACGTTGCCGATGAGATTTGGAATCTTGAGGACTGGACAACAAAAATAGTATAATATAACCGAGGTGTAAAATGATTCTGAGAATGCCTGAATATTGCCGTGATTTTACCTGCATTGCAGATAAATGTCAGGATAATTGCTGTTGTGCCGGCTGGGAAATTGATATTGACAGTGAAACATCTGAATTTTATAAAAGCGTTTCCGGAGAATTTGGTAAAAGATTAAGTAAAAATATATCATACGGTGATGAGGCTTGCATTATACCCGATAAGAATGGAAAATGTCCGTTTTTAAATGACGGGAATTTGTGTGATATAATAATAAATCTTGGAGAGGATAAGCTATGCAGTATTTGTGATCGCCATCCAAGATTTTTTGAATGGTATAATGGGTTTGCAGAAGGCGGAACAGGATTATGCTGTGAGGAATCTGCAAGACTGATTCTTTCGTATAATGGAAAGTTTTCGGTTTTTGATAGTGAAACTCAGGATGAATCTGCTGATTTTTATGAGGCGGATTTGTTTGAATTTATGTACTGTGCCAGGGATAAAATTTTTGCACATCTGTATGACGATAGCTTATCTTTTAGTGAAAGAATTTGCGGTATAATTGATTATGCCGATATACTTCAGGAACAGGCAGACAAGGGAAATTTTACTGCCTTGGAAATAAAAAGCAATGGAAATTTTGAAAATTGTGATTTGAAACAAATATTTGATTTTCTTTTGACTCTGGAGTCCCTTAATGAGAATTGGTATTTTGAGCTTAGAAAAATGAAAGAAAATATTAGTGTCTTTTCAGATTTAAAGCAGCGATTTCTGGAAGAGTGTCCGGAAACTGTTAAGTATTTGAAAAATATAATGGGGTATTTCTTATGGCGTTATTTTCTGCGTGGAGTATTTGATGAAGAATTTCTGTCATCAGTAAAATTTTCAGCAGTAAGTACTGCCGTCATAGGATATATGTTTGCGTATAAATGGTATGAAAAGGGCAGACTTGATTTAGAAAGCTGTATTGAAGCTGCTAAAAATTATTCCAAGGAAATAGAATACAGTGTTGAAAATGTAAATTCATTTTTAGACGCTGCATATGATAACGAGGCATTTTTATCTTTAAGGATTAAAGGTCTTTTTTATTAAACTTTAGAAAAAATAAAAAATTACGGCGCTGAATTATTCAGCGCCGTTTTGTTTATAATAATGATTACTGTACCTTGTAGGCGTCGATCATCTTTTTAACCATCTGTCCGCCGATAGAGCCAGCTTCTCTTGCTGTAAGGTCACCGTTGTAACCCTGCTTTAAGTTAACTCCCATTTCACTTGCTGCTTCCATTTTAAAACGTTCGAGTGCTTCTTTGCCCTTCTGAGTAAATTCGCCTTTCATATTCAAATCTCCTTTTTTAATTTAATTTCATGCCGCAATATTATATTAACCGGACTGAAAAAATATATTACAGGTAAAATTTTGCTCAGAAAATTTCTTTTTTTATACTGTTTTAAATAAAGAGAACAACAGTGAATACGGAGCCGCATTCCGGTTGGCTTGCAACATATATTTTTCCGCTGCAGCGGTCTATTATCTCACGGCAGAGAGCAAGTCCGAGTCCGTTGCCGTTTGAGCGTCTTGAAGTATCGCCTTGATAAAATTTATCGAAAATATGAGCTTTGGTTTCTTCAGTCATGCCGATTCCGTTATCGCTTATAGTTACTTTCAATAAATTAGGATCCTGATTAAGACAAACAGAAATTTCTCCTCCGTTGTCAGAAAATTTTATTGCATTGCCGATAATATTTATCCAAACCTGAAATAGAAGCGCCTGCTGTCCGGTATAAACTATATCCTGAAGTTCGATGTCAAAATTAATATTTTTTTTACTCCATTTGGGCTCAAGGAGAACAATTGCTTCTCTTATCTGTTCGTCAAGCCGGTATTGTACAGGTTCAGGTAAATTATTTTGATTTTCAATTCTTGATATTTTTAAAATATTATCTGTAAGATTGTTAAGCTTTTCTATATTAAAAAAGGTTTTTTGGATGTATTCATTTTTTTCTTCTTCACTAAGATCATTTTCCTGAAGCAAAGTTACATAACCGGTTATAGATGACAGCGGTGTCTTAAATTCATGAGAAACATTTGTTATAAAATCGTTTCTTATCATTTCAACAGAGCCTATTTCACGCACCATTTTATTAAAATTATCTATAGTTATTCTAAATTCATCAATATTTTGCTTGTAATTTATCTGTACGCTGTAATCTCCGTTTGCAACCTTTTTAGAAGCCCTGCTGATTTGTTCCAGAGGCTCGAATATACGGCTTGTGATAAAATAAGACAGAAATGAAAAAAATCCGAGAATAATATTGCATACGGTAACAGCACGTATTAAAGGATTATGCATAAAATCCGGCAGAAGGTCAAACCTTTTGAGTATTGAAGTAACTGTTATTATCATTATAACGGAAAGGCACATTATTTTTAAATGAATTAGAAAAATGCGCCTTCTCATTTTCTGAATACGGTATTTGCGGTTAAGCTTCATTTTTTTATCACCCTGTATCCAAGTCCTCTTATGGTAACTATTTCAAAGTCATTATTGGCTTTAAGTCGTTCTCTCAGCCGGCTTATATGTACATCAAGTGTATGTGAATCACCTTGATCCAGTCCCCAGATATCATCAAGTATCTGTTGTCTTGTGAAAATTTGTCCGGGATAAGAAAGAAGCTTATAGAGGAGCTGAAATTCCTTTTGAGGCAGAATTTTTATTCCGGTGTTGTCAGAAACAGTCCATGCGCTGTATTCAAGTACTGTATTGCCGAATATAAGCTTTTTTTCGCTTACGCTTTTGGCTCTTCGGAGAAGTGCGTTTACTCTGAAAATCATTTCATTTATGTTTATTGGTTTTACCATATAGTCGTCAGCTCCGGCATCAAAACCGTCACGTTTATCGAGTATATCACCTTTGGCGGTAATAATTAGTACGGGAAGATTAATATTTGAATCACGCAGATGGCGTATAAATTCAAATCCATTTTCTCCCGGCATCATTATATCAGTTATAATCAGGTCTATGTATTCCTTTTCCAGAATTACTGAGGCTGTATTGGCATTGTCTGCACTGAAAGTCACGTAGTTATTTCGGTTCAGAGTTTTACAGAACAGATTATTTAAGTCCTGATCATCTTCAACGACTAATATTTTAAACATACAGAAATCTCCTTTGCAATCGGATAGGGTTTAGAATTTTAATGTTTGAATTTATTATACCATATCTTAGGCTATGCTGCAAATCTCAATTATATCTCAACTTTTCCTCAAGAAAAATTGAGTTATAGTTGATTAAAACTTGAGATAAATAATATATAATATTCTTATAAAGGAGGAAAAGATATGCTGGAATTAAAGGGAATAAAGAAGAATTATCCTGCGGGCGATACTATTGTTCATGCCCTTAAGGGAATAGATCTCAAATTCCGCAGATGTGAATTGGTATCAATTTTAGGTCCATCCGGCTGCGGAAAAACAACAATGCTTAATATTATAGGGGGACTGGATCAGTATACGGAGGGTGACCTTATAATTAACGGGAAATCCACAAAGGATTTTAAGGACAGAGATTGGGATACATACCGAAATCATTCCATTGGTTTTGTGTTTCAAAGCTATAATCTTATACCTCATCAGACAGTGCTCCAGAATGTAGAGATTGCGCTTACGCTGTCAGGGGTTTCTAAAACAGAAAGACGAAAAAGGGCGATACAGGCATTAAAAGATGTAGGACTTGAAAGTCAGTTAACAAAGAAACCAAGTGAAATGTCCGGCGGTCAGATGCAGAGAGTTGCGATTGCAAGAGCGCTTGTAAATAATCCGGAAATAATTCTTGCCGATGAGCCGACTGGCGCTTTGGATACAGAAACCAGCGTACAGGTAATGGATATTCTCAAAGAAATATCCAAAACAAGACTGGTAATTATGGTAACTCACAATCCTGAGCTTGCTGAAAAGTATTCCTCAAGAATCATAAAAATGCTTGACGGCAGTCTGATTGACGATACTGCACCGCTGACTCCAAAGGAATGTCAGCTTGAAGAAGTAAATGACCAGACCAAAAGGGACTGCACCGGCAAAGTCAAGATGCCGTCAATGTCTTTCGGAACATCATTTCTCTTGTCCCTGAAAAATTTGTTCACCAAAAAGGGAAGAACGATGCTTACTTCTTTTGCCGGAAGCATCGGTATTATCGGTATTGCACTTGTTCTTTCAATTTCGCAAGGTTTTACAAACTATATAGACATAGTACAGGAGGAAACACTTTCCTCCTATCCGCTTACTATAAATAAAACTGAAACTGACCTTACTACGCTTATGGAAACCTTTATGGGAACAGCGCATTCAGATGAAAAGCATGAAAACGACGCTGTTTATAAGAAATCGGCCGTCTATGAAATGATGAATGCACTTAACAACATGGAAACAACTGAAAACGATCTCAAAAGCTTCAAGGAGTTTATTGAAAAGGAACGTGCTGATGAAGAAAGCAGTACAGGTCTTCATGATGCTCTGAGCGGAATACAGTATTCATACAACTTTGATATGCTGGTTTATACTAAAAATATTGAGGGAAATGTTATTAAGTCTGACACACAGGAACTGCTCAACAATATGATTATGGAATACATGGGTGTTGATATGTCGGCTATGACAGGCAACCAGACATCTATGTTCGGTATAGATATGTCATCTATGATGTCGTTCGGTCATTCAAATCTCTGGCAGGAAATGCTGCCCGGTGATAATGGCCAGACAGTAAGTGATGTAATAAAAAATCAGTATGATGTTGTTTATGGTGAGTGGCCTGATGATTATAATGAAATAGTACTTGTTCTTGATAAAAATAATGAACTTGATGATATGACTCTATATGCCCTTGGTCTTGTTCCAAAGGAGAATATAGAAAACATTATGGCTGCTGCTTTTGAAGGCAGAGAGCTTGAAAACAGCGGTCAGAAAAAGTGGAGCTATGAAGAAATATGCAGTATGGAGTTTAAGTCGATACTAAATTCCGATTGTTACAGCTATGATGAAAATACTGGTCTTTATGCTGATCTCCGTGAATCTGACGCAGGCTTGCAGTATCTTTACGATAATGGGGTGCCCCTGAGAGTAACAGGAATTATCAAGCCTAATGAAGATGCAACAGCTACTATGCTGAGCGGATCAATTGCGTATACAAGCAAGCTTACTGAATATGTAATTGAACATTCAAAGGAAAGCAAAGCTATTTCAGCACAGCTCGCCGACAGATCAACAGATATTTTTACAGGACTTCCGTTCAAGGACGAAAACGGAACGGTTTCTGATTCGGAAAAGTCTAAGTTCCTGACAAACTATTTAAGCGGTCTTGACGAAACTGCTAAAGCTGAGGCTTATGTTAAGATTATGAGCGTGCCTACCGGTGATACAGTTGCTGAATCAGTAAATCAAGCAATAGGAAGTATGAGCAGAGCGGATATGGAAAATATGCTTATACAGTCAATGTCACAGCAGATGGGTATGAATCAGGATGAAATTACCACTTATATTCAGAATATGAGTGATGATGAAATTACAGAAACTGTTTCCCAGATAGTTGAAAAACAGGCGGAAATGCAGTATGCTCAGCAGGTTCAGGAACAGCTTTCTGGAATATCTCCGGCGGAGCTTTCTTCTGCGCTTGATAAGATGCTTGCAGGCTTGACAGAGGAACAGGCAGCATTCTATTATGATAAGACAATGGAGTTCTCTGATTCTGACTATGAGGAAAATCTTTCAAAACTGGGATATGTAAATCTTGATGAGCCGTCGGCTATTAATCTTTACGCTTCTACATTTGAAAATAAAGATGTTATCGAAGATGCAATTAAAGATTATAACAGTAAGAGAGATGAAATGTCACAGCTGAAATATACGGATTACGTAGGACTTATGATGTCGTCTGTTACTACTATCATCAATACTATTGCTTATGTTCTTATAGCGTTTGTTGCGATATCTCTGATAGTTTCGTCTATAATGATTGGAGTGATCACGCTTATTTCTGTTCAGGAAAGAACAAAGGAAATCGGTATACTTCGTTCAATAGGCGCTTCAAAAAGAGATGTTTCAGGAATGTTCAATGCAGAAACGCTTATTATTGGCTTTACTTCCGGATTGCTGGGAATACTTGTAACTTATCTTATATGCATACCTGTAAACATTTTGGTTCATGCCATTACGGGTATAAATAATCTAAGTGCATATCTGCCTCCTGTTGCAGCGCTGATACTGATTGCTATAAGCATGATTCTTACTCTTATTGCCGGTATTATTCCGTCAAAGAGCGCTGCCAAGAAAGATCCGGTTGTTGCTCTGCGTTCAGAATAATCTGGAAAATGTTATTTTAAATTATAAATCGCTTTCGGAGATAAATTCTCTGGAAGTGATTTTTTTTGACATATATGGAATATGTTAGTACGTTAAACATTATTCATGTGCAAAATGCACTAAAATTTACATTGGAAATAATTATATTTATAGAATTTTCGTATAAGAGTTGAAAAAGTGAATAAAAAGTATTATAATTTAGGAAGTACTATTGTACAATTTATTTAAAGGAGAAAATACAGAAATGAATATAATAAAAAATATTTCGCTTGCCGGTCACAATGGTTCAGGAAAAACATCACTTGCAGAAGCTCTGCTTTATAAATCAGGAGCGTCCGACAGACTTGGCCGTACAGACGACGGTACAACAGTATGTGATTATGACACAGAGGAAATAAAAAGAAAGATTTCAATAAATACATCAGCCGCATTTTTTAATTATGAGGGAATAAAAGTCAATTTGCTTGATACACCGGGAATTTTTGACTTTGCCGGAGAAATGGCTGAGGGAATAAGAGCGTCTGATACAGTTATGATTACAGTATCAGGAAAATCCGGAGTTAAGGTGGGTACAAAAAAGGCGTATGCCGCCGCTGAAAAGGATCATAAGGCAAAAATGTTTGTTGTTACTAAAATAGATGATCCTAATGCAAATTTTTATAATGTTCTTACAGAGCTGAAAACTGTTTTTGGACCAACCGTATGCCCTGTAGTTGTTCCTGTAATTGAAAATGAGAAAATAGTGTCATATGTAAATCTTATAGAGATGAAAGCGTATAAGTATGACGGCAGCGGCAACGCAATTGAAACTGATCTTCCGGCAGCCGCCGCAACTGAAAAAATGCAGTACCGTATCGACGGACTTGTAGAGGCAATCAGCGAAGCAGTTGCAGAAACCGATGAAACGCTTATGGAAAAATTTTTTGAGGGAGAGGCGTTTACCCAAAAGGAACTCATAGACGGAATCCATAAGGGAATGAATCTGGGAATTATAACTCCGGTTGTATGCGTATCATCTTCATCTCTCGCTGGCATTGATATGCTTCTTAAAGAAATTTCGCTTCTTGTACCATCCTCATCAGAGGTTCCTGCTGTAAGTGCCGGAGATGCTGAAGTGAAATGCAGTGAGAGTGATCCGCTGTCTGCTTTTGTATTTAAAACTGTTGCTGATCCGTTTACCGGCAGAATGTCTTATATTAAGGTGATGTCCGGAAAGCTGACCTCAGATTCATCCGTTGTTAATATGACAACGGGAGAGAATGAAAAAATCGGAAAGCTCTACTTCATGAAAGGAAAACAGCAGATAGAGGCTCACGAGGTTACAGCAGGGGATATTGCTGTTGCGGTGAAGATTGACGCTCTGACATCTGATACTCTTTGCAGTCCGGAAAGAAAGGTTCAGTTTGATAAAATAGATTTTCCAAAGCCATGTTATTCAATGGCAGTATCCGCTAAGGCTCAGGGAGATGAAAGCAAAATTTCTGCCGGAATACAAAGACTGCTGGAAGAAGACAGGACTCTGGAATACAAGCAGGATAAATTGACTAATGAGCAAATTTTAAGCGGTCTTGGTGAACAGCATCTTGATATTGCGTCTATGAAGCTTAAAAATAAATTCGGCGTCGAAATTAAGCTGAGTGTTCCTAAAATAGCTTACAGAGAAACTATACGCAAAAAGGTAAAATCTGAGGGCAAACATAAGAAACAGTCCGGAGGACATGGACAGTATGGTCATGTTTGGATTGAATTTGAACCGTGCGTAAGTGATGAACTGATATTTGAAGAAAAGGTGTTCGGGGGAGCAGTGCCGAAAAATTATTTCCCTGCTGTTGAAAAGGGACTTCAGGAATGCGTTAAAAAGGGTATTCTTGCCGGATGTCCGGTAGTAGGTCTAAAGGCAGTTTTAGTAGACGGCTCTTATCATCCGGTTGATTCTTCTGAAATGGCATTCAAAACAGCCGCTTCACTTGCATTCAAGGAGGGTCTTAAGCAGGCGGATCCGGCTATGCTCGAACCTATCGGAAGCTTAAAAGTCAATGTAACAGATGACAATACCGGCGATGTTATGGGAGAACTTAATAAGCGCCGCGGGCGTGTTCTCGGAATGGAACCATCAGGTGATTCCATGACTGAAATTTATGCCGAAGTGCCTATGAGAGAGATGCATGATTTTGCTATGTATCTGAGGCAGGTAACCAGGGGTATGGGTGATTTTACATTTGAATTTTTAAGATATGAACAGCTTCCGTCCAATCTTCTTGCAGAGGTTATAGCGGACAGTATATCAGAATAAAAATATGGCTGTACAGTAGTTTATTGCTGTACAGCCTTTTGTATATAAAAAAGCGGCGGCAGTTTTTTAATACTGCCGCCGCTTGCATATATTTGATTGGGGGATTAGGCGTGTGAATGACCTTTGGTATAAATGCATTTACCGGAAGGTCTGATGTTATATGTTTCAGCTTTTTTATCAAGTGCACGGTTTCTGAAATAAACAATCAAATTCATTGATACCATAATAAGATTCAGGAAGTAAACTAAAAGAACATAGTTCATTCTTCCTGTAATAAGCTTTGCTGATATTCCTGCAATGTAGCCTATTATAAGAAGCAGAATAAAGGGAAGGCTCATGCCCTTAGCGCTTTTGCATTTGATATTTTTCACAAGATTGATAGGCCAGCTGAATCCAAAGCATATTAACATCGCAGTTTCAAGTATTTCACTCATTATTTTTATCTCCTTTTTTTATTTCAGACGGAAAATCTTAAAGCGTCAGCAAGTGACATTGTACGGTCAAAAAGAAAGGAACGCAGGGTGTGGAAAAATCTAATTGTATATGTTCCGTCAAAATTGCCGTTAGGACCGTATGCAAATTCACATCCGTATTCTCTTGCCAGCAGCTTAAGTTCATCATTAAAGCTTTTTGAATTTGGAATTTCTGAATTAACAGAAACTATTACCAGTCGGCTTTCCGGTGTGGCAGTATGAATTTGATATAACAGCCAGCGGTACGCTTCAATGATTTCATTTATGGATTTTGTTTCATCTGAAAGTTCTTCTTCACCGAAGTGCATGAGTATTACTTTGGGTCTTAGGGGCGCTATGCATTCGGAAATATATTTTTCTGCGCCGTTTATAGTAAGGTTTTCAGCGCTTCTGTTATAAAGTGCAGTATTGATTCCGTAGTCCTGAGTAAGCTCATTAAGCGGAAGCTTGGAAGCAGATGTTGAGCCGAACAGTACTACGCCTCCTTGTTCGGCAACCTTATTTAGTGCCGCATATTCGGAAATTCTGTCATAATTTTGGGATTTGTACATAAAAAAACTCCTCCTGATTTCCTTTGGGATTTTTCTCTGGAATTTTATTGTTCCTTTTACAATATTATTATACCATTGACAAATACATCTGTCTAATATATAATTATTAATGGATTAATAACTTGTAAACTATTAATTTTTGCATTAGATATAAAATTAATAAATGATAATGTCTTAAATAATAATATTAAAACTATGAGTTATGCCTTATTGCATAGTTTTATTTCTCTTATGCAAAGAAAACTGACAAAATTGTATAATTCATTAAAATTAGATTTGTTGGAGGACATAATGGAATTACTTCAGCTTGAATATTTTTATGCGGTTGCTGTTAATCAGCATGTAACCCGTACGGCAGAACAGCTTCATATTGCACAGCCTTCCCTTACTCAGAGCATTAGACGCCTTGAAAAGGAACTGGGAGTACCGCTTTTTAGGCACAGTGGCAGAAATATTACTCTTACGGAATACGGAGTCTATTTAAGGGACGCTGTTTCGCCGATACTTGAGAGTCTGCATCAGATTCCGGAAGAAATTCAGGAACTTGCCCATGTGAGAAAAAAGACAGTGCGACTGAATGTTCTTGCTGCATCAACTCTTGTGACTCATGCGCTTATATCATATAAAAAGGAGCATGACGGACTTAATTTCAGACTTATACAAAATTCCATGTGCGAGGACGCAGACATAACTATTTTTACCCGATCGTTTTTTCAGCAGCCCACTGATACCAAGGAAAGGTATCAAATTTTTACTGAGAGAATTTTTTTGGCTGTTCCGCAGAATTTTCCATATGCCAACTGTGACAGCGTTATGCTGAGAGATTTTGCAAACCAGGATTTTATAAGTCTTTCAGGTTCAAGAAGTATACGCTCTATCTGTGACAGATACTGTATGCACGCAGGATTTATACCTAATATAATATATGAAAGCGACAGTCCGGATACGGTTAAGAACCTAATAGCCGGAGGGCTTGGAGTGGGTTTCTGGCCGCATTATACTTGGGGACAGGGAGAAATGGACCAGATTAGACTTCTTCCTATCGCCGAGCCGGTCTGCCAAAGAGATCTGGTTATTCAGCTCCATGACAGCGCTGTTAACCAGGAAGAGGCAGTAAACTTCTTTGAATTTCTTAGCAGGTATCTTCAAAACCTGAAAAATAATAAGCTTAATATTGCGGGAGCTGTGTAATAGATCAGGCTTTTTTTAAATATAATTATATATGTATAGTTATATCGCTTTTTCCGCTTAAATCGCCCGATTTAAAAAAATAGTAAATGGTATTGCAAAATAGAGTTTTTTTTGATATAATGTAAATATGTCGAATATTCTGCGAATTATTGAGACAGCAGTTGGATCGCCGGTTCCGTAACCGGTAATTCTTAATAAAAAAATGAAATTGGAGTGCGAAATTATTATGGGCAGCAAAATTACCATTATTGGAGCAGGCAGCGTTGGCGCAACTATCGCATATACACTGTCAAACGAAAATATCGCATCGGAAATTGTTATGATCGATGTCAACAAGGAAAAGCTTGCAGGCGAGGTTATGGACATTATGCAGGGTACCGGATTCCGTGATCCTATCTCTATAATCGCCGGTGATTATGAAGACGCTAAGGGTTCAGACATTGTAATCATTACATCAGGAATCGCCCGCAAACCGGGACAGACAAGAATAGAGCTTGTTCAGACTAATGTTGACATTATAAAGAGCATTACACCTGAAATAGTTAAGGCGGCACCGGACGCTCTTTACATCATTGTAAGCAATCCAGTGGATATTATTACATATGTGTTCACAAAGCTTTCCGGACTTCCTGAAAGACAGATCATAGGTTCAGGCACACTTCTTGATACAGCAAGACTCCGTTCAACGCTTTCAGATTATTTTTCTGTTTCAGAGAAGAATATTCATGCTTATGTTTTCGGCGAACATGGAGATTCATCGTTTATCCCATGGTCACGTGCAGAAATTTCAGGTCTTGACTTTGACAGCTATGTTGATTTCTGCAAAAACAGCGGATGGCTTGAATGCAAGGGTGATCCTGATAAGGACGAAATTCTTGACCACATTCACAAGTCCGGCGGAAAAATTATTGCAAACAAGGGCGCAACATTCTATGCAGTATCAGTTTCAGTATGCAGACTGTGCAGTCTTCTTCTTTCAGCTTATAACTCAACCGTTACAGTTTCATCACTTATGCACGGAGAATATGGAATCGAAGATGTCTGTATCAGTACGCTGAATCTTGTAGGTCCTAACGGAATTGAAGGAAAGGTTCCGCTGCCACTTACAGATGAAGAAATTGTACAGCTTAAGGCAAGCGCAGATAAGCTGAAGGATGTAATTCGCCAGATTAATATTTAAAATGGAAGGGTAATAAAAGCTATGAAGTACAGTTATTATTCCGGATGTACCTTAAGAACTAAAGCAAAGGATCTGGACGCTTATGCAAGAGCGTCCGCTAAGGCGCTGGGTTTTGAACTCGAGGAAATCGAAAACTGGCAGTGCTGCGGCGGAGTATATCCCCTGGGAAGCGATGAAATAGCTACAAAGCTGTCATCAGTACGTGCTCTTAATGAAGCTAAGGAAAAGGGTCAGGAACTGGTAACTTTATGTTCGGCGTGTCATCACGTTATCAAAAGAGTAAATGATGATATGAAAAATGTTGAGGACATCCGTACAAGAGCAAATAATTACATGAAGCTTGAAGAGCCGTACGCAGGTGAAACAACAGTCCTTCATTTTCTTGAAGTTCTGAGAGATCGCGTGGGCTTTGATAAGCTTAAGGAAAAGGTTGTCAATCCGCTTAAGGGAAAGAAAATAGGCGCTTATTACGGATGCCTGCTTCTGCGTCCCGGCAAGGTGCTGGAGTTTGACAATCCGGAAAATCCTAAGATTATGGAAGATTTTATCCGTGCCATCGGCGCTGAGCCGGTTATTTATCCTTATCGCAATGAGTGCTGCGGAGGTCACATTGCTCTTAAGGAAAAGGAAATGGCAGGAAATATGTCCGATAATATTATGAACAGCGCAGAGGGATTCGGCGCAGATATGCTGATTACCGCTTGTCCTCTCTGTCTTTATAATATGAACAAGAACTCAAAGAGCGAGCTGCCTGTTTATTATTTTACTGAACTGCTTGCAGAGGCTCTGGGGGTTAAAGAGGAGGTCGCAAAATAGTGGAAACATCATTCAAGTCAGCTGAACTGATTCGTGAAATCAGCGGTGTTAATCCTTATAAATGCATGAAATGCGGAAAGTGTTCTGCGTCCTGCCCGTCATACAATGAAATGGATATTAAACCTCACCAGTTTGTATCTTATGTACTGAATGAGGATATAGAATCACTTGTTAATTCAAAATCACTTTGGAAATGCCTTTCATGCTTTGCATGCGTTGAACGCTGTCCGAGAGACGTTAAGCCAGGTAAGCTTATTGACGCAGCAAGGCAGGTTGTTGTAAGACAGAAGGATCAGGATTATCTTTCACCTAATGAAATTCCTGAGCTTCTTGATCCTGATATGCCGCAGCAGCTTCTGGTAAGCGCATTTAGAAAATACAGGAGGTGAGTTTGCGGTGCAGAGAATAGGAGTTTTTGTATGTCATTGCGGAAGCAATATTGCCGCTACCGTTGACGTTAATAAAGTAGTAGAGGTAATTAAAGCTGAACCTGGAGTAGTTCATGCTGAAGATTATCAGTATATGTGTTCTGAGGCAGGTCAGGAAAAAATTGCAGGCGCAATAAAGGAACATGGTCTGACAGGTATTGTTGTTTGTTCATGTTCTCCTCGTATGCATGAGGGAACATTCAGAAAGTGTGCGGAAAAGGCAGGAATCAACCCTTATATGGTTGAAATCGCAAACATTCGAGAGCAGTGTTCCTGGATCCACAAGGATATTGAAGAGGCTACAAAGAAAGCTGTTATCCTTGCAAGAGCAGCAGTTGCTAAGGTTAATCTCAATACACCTCTTAAGCCGGGCGAAAGCCGTGTTACTAAGCGTGCTCTGGTTATCGGCGGCGGTATTGCCGGAATCCAGACAGCTCTTGATATTGCAGACGCAGGCTATGAAGTTGATATTGTTGAAAAGACTCCGAGTATCGGCGGAAGAATGTCTCAGCTTGACAAGACTTTCCCGACTCTTGACTGTTCAGCGTGTATCCTTACACCTAAGATGGTTGACGCTTCGGCTCATGAAAAGATTAATATCTATACATACAGCGAGGTAGAAAAGGTAAGCGGATTTGTAGGTGACTTTACTGTTGATATCCGCAAAAAGGCTCGCTATGTAGATATGACAAAGTGTACCGGATGCGGAGTTTGTCAGGAAAAGTGTCCTTCTAAAAAGGGCTTGAGCGAATTTAACCGTGGACTTAATAAAAGAAGCGCAATTTATACCCCTTTTGCACAGGCTATACCAAATGTTCCTGTAATTGATACAGATCAGTGTATCAAGATGAAGACAGGAAAATGCGGTCTTTGTGAAAAGGTTTGTCAGGCAGGAGCAATTGACTATACTCAGAAAGATGAAATTATTTCTGAAAAGTACGGCGCAATCGTTGTTGCTACAGGTTTTGATATTATAAAGCTTGACCAGTACGATGAATATGCATACAGCCAGAGCAAGGATGTAATTACTTCCCTCGAGCTTGAGCGTATTATGAATGCTGCCGGACCTACAAAGGGTCATTTGGAACGTCTTTCAGACGGAAAATCTCCTAAGAACATTGTGTTTATTCAGTGCGTGGGAAGCAGATGCTCTGATAACAGAGGAAAGAGCTATTGTTCAAAAATCTGCTGTATGTATACAGCAAAGCACGCAATGCTTATTAGGGATAAGTATCCTGATGTAAATGTTACTGTATTTTATATAGATGTTCGTACTCCTGGTAAGAACTTCGATGAGTTTTACAGAAGAGCCGTTGAAGAATACGGTGTTAATTATATAAAGGGTCAGGTAGGCAAGGTTGCACCTCAGCCTGACGGACAGCTTATGGTTCATGGTGTTGATCTTATTGACAACAAGCAGATTAAAATGGAAGCTGATATGGTTGTTCTTGCTGCTGCTATCGAACCTGAGTCATCTGTAAGAAAGCTTGCAACAATGCTTACTGCAAGTATTGATACTAATAACTTCCTTACTGAAGCACACCCTAAGCTTCGTCCTGTTGAATCACCGACAGCCGGCGTATTCCTTTCCGGCGTTTCACAGGGACCTAAGGATATTCCTGAAACCGTTGCTCAGGCAGGAGCTGCCGCTATTAAGGTTGTAGGACTTCTTGCTAAGGATAAGCTCCTTACTAACCCATGTACAGCTCATTCGGACGAGTTATTGTGCAACGGATGCTCAACATGTGCCAATGTTTGTCCTTACGGCGCTATTTCTTATGAAGATAAGCAGGTTAATGATCACGGAATCCGTGAAACACGCCGTGTAGCAGTTGTAAATACAGCGCTCTGTCAGGGCTGCGGCGCATGTACTGTTGCTTGTCCTTCAGGCGCTATGGACCTTCAGGGCTTCTCTAACAGACAGATTATTGCGGAGGTGGATGCAATATGCCGATAAATGGAAATGATGAATTCAGACCGAAAATTGTAGCTTTCTGCTGCAATTGGTGCAGTTATGCCGGCGCTGATTTGGCAGGAAGCAGCCGTCTTGCATATCCTGCTGATGTAAAAATTATTCGTGTTCCTTGCTCATGCCGTGTAAACCCTATGTTCATTCTCAGAGCATTTGAAAAGGGTGCCGACGGTGTTATAATGTGCGGATGCCATCCTGGTGACTGCCATTACAGTACAGGTAACTATTATGCAAGACGCCGTATGACTCTTTTGTTCTCAATGCTTGATTATATCGGCGTTGAACAGGGACGTACCCGTGTTGAATGGGTGTCAGCGGCTGAGGGTGTTAAGTTTTCTGCAACAATGAATGAATTTGTAGAAAAAATTCGTTCACTTGGAAAGAATGTTAGATTGGAGGATCTGAGATGCAGGAATTAATCAACCGCATTAAGGAACTTCTGGCTGATAAGACAGTAGAGCGTGTTCTTGGCTGGAAGGCAGGAGATCTTTCCTATAATCCTGAACCGGCTTATTTTAAGACTGAAGATGAATTGGAGAATTTCGTTTATGACGGATTCTGCGGTGCAAATCTCAGCAAATATATGATCGAAGCTGCAAAGCTTGAGGGAAAAACTCTTGTTTGCCTGAAGCCATGTGATACATACAGCTTCAATCAGCTTATTAAAGAGCATAGAGTTGACCGTGAAAAAACTTATATTATCGGCGTTGGCTGTAAAGGCAAGCTTGATATAGAAAAAATTAAGGCTCAGGGTATCAAGGGAATCACTTCTGTTTCCGGTGCGGAAATAGACGGCGATGCAGAAACTCTTGAATTTGAGACAGTTTATGGTAAAAAGTCATGCTCTTATAATGATGTAATGCTCGAAAGATGCTATGTTTGTAAGGGTAAGGAGCATATGGTTTACGATGAAATCATCGGTGAATCTAAGGATACATCAGAAGGTGCAGACAGATTCAGTGAAGTATCCAGAATAGAAAATATGTCTCCTGAAGAAAAATTTGCATTTTTCCAGAAAGAGCTCAGCAAGTGTATTAGATGTAATGCGTGCAGAAATGTTTGTCCTGCTTGCAGCTGCCGTAAGTGCGTGTTCGACAGCAATAAGTTTGACAGTGCGCAGAAGGCTAATACCGACAGCTTTGAAGAAAAAATGTTCCATATTATCCGTGCTTTTCATGTTGCCGGCAGATGTACAGACTGCGGAGAATGCAGCCGTGTTTGTCCTCAGGGCATTCCGCTTCATTTGTTCAACAGAAAGTTTATTAAGGATATAAATGAATTTTACGGTGAATACCAGGCCGGAGAAGATACCGAGTCAAGAGCGCCGCTTACAAACTTCACATTTGATGATTGTGAGCCTGGCATTGTCGGAGAAAGGGGATAATGTATGTTTAAAACGGCAAAGGAAAATCTGCCAGCATTATTCCGCCTGATTGCGGAAAACCAGGAATTATATCTTCCGGTTAACACAGCAGGTCAGGTAAATTTTGCGGCATGGACTGAAGACGCAGAAGTTGCATTAGATGTACTTAAAACAGTTAAATCGCCAAAGGACGCTTTTTTTCCGCAGAGCGAAAATTTATATAAATGTACAAAGAACGGCAAGAGCATTTCTATCGAACCGGAAGCTCTTAAGAATCAGAACTTTGTTGTATTCGGTATGAAAGCTTGTGATTTAAGAGGCGTAGAGGTTCTTGACAGAGTATTTCTGTCTGATCCAGTGGATACATTTTATAAGGCTCGCCGTGATCATGGTACAATTGTTGCTATGGCGTGTCATGAACCGTCTGAAAGCTGTTTTTGTAAGGCATTCGGTGTAGATTGCGCTGAACCGGCAGGAGATGTTTCTGTTTGGCTTACTGAAGATTCCCTTTACTGGAATCCTGTAACAGAAAAAGGTCAGGCACTTACTGATGCTGTAAGCAGTCTTCTTGAAAATACTGATGATTGTGCAGTTGAAGCTGAAAAGGCTTCAATTAGAAATATTGTTGACAAGCTTCCTTATTCAGGTCTTTCTCTGGAAGGCTGGAACGGTGATGTACTTATGGAAAAATTTGACTCACCGCTGTGGGAAGAACTTTATAAACCATGCTTGGCATGCGGAACTTGTACTTTTGTATGTCCTACCTGCCAGTGCTATGACATCAAGGATTACGATACCGGTCACGGTGTACAGCGTTACCGCTGTTGGGATTCATGTATGTATTCCGACTTTACAATGATGGCTCACGGCAATAACCGTACCAGCCAGATGCAGAGATTCCGTCAGAGATTTATGCACAAGCTTGTATATTTCCCTGCTAATAACGACGGAATGTACTCATGTGTCGGATGCGGACGCTGCGTTGATAAATGTCCGTCATCACTCAATATTGTAAAGGTTATCAAGTCATTTCAGAAGCAGGAAGGTGAAAAAGCATGAGTGAATGTACCTGTCATAAGAATTATACTTTAGATACGCTGATACCAAAGGTCGGCGTTGTTACAGATATACGTCAGGAAACACCTGATGTAAAAACTTTCCGTGTTAATGCACCGGAAGGCGGCAAGCTTTTTGAACATATGCCCGGTCAGTGCGCAATGCTCTGCGCTCCCGGCATAAGCGAGGGAATGTTTTCAATTACATCTTCTCCTACAAACAAGGAATATCAGGAGTTTAGTATAAAAAAATGCGGTTCACTGACTGAATATCTCCATGACATTCAGGTCGGAGATGAGATTACTGTACGCGGACCTTACGGAAATCATTTTCCGGTAGAGACTGAACTTAAAGGCAAGGATCTCCTGTTTATCGCCGGAGGTATCGGTCTTGCGCCGCTTAGAAGCGTTATAAACTATGTTCTTGATAACCGTGCCGATTACGGCAAGGTTGATATTCTTTATGGTTCACGTTCGGCAGATGACCTCGTTCAGCTTAAGGAAATCCAGGAAGTCTGGATGAATGCTGAAAATGTAGATGTTCATCTTACTATCGACCGTGAACAGGAAGGCTGGGACGGACACGTAGGTTTTGTTCCTGCATATCTAAAGGAACTTGAATTTGCTACAAATAAAACTGTACTTATCTGCGGTCCTCCGATCATGATTAAGTTTGTTCTTGCAGGACTGGAAGAAATGGGATTTTCTAAGGAACAGATATATACAACATTTGAGCTTCGTATGAAATGCGGTATCGGTAAATGCGGCCGCTGCAATATCGGCTCAAAGTATGTCTGCAAGGATGGTCCTGTGTTCCGCTGCGATGAAATCGACGCACTTCCGAATGAATATTAGAAAGGACTTTTTAACATGGAAAACATGGTAAATGTATATTTTTTTGGTAAAAAATACAGCGTACCGGCTGCACTGACAATTATGACAGCTATGGAATATGCCGGTTACACACTTAAAAGAGGCTGCGGATGCCGTCACGGATTCTGCGGCGCTTGTGCAACAATTTACAGAATAAAGGGCAAGAACGAGCTTAAGACTTGTCTTGCTTGTCAGAAGCAGGTTGAGGAAGGAATGTATGTTGCAAGTATTCCATTCTTCCCGACTGATAAGAGAACTTACAGCATTGAGGAAATCAAGCCTACTCAGCAGATCATGATGGAGCTTTATCCTGAAATTTACAGCTGTATCGGATGCAATGCCTGTACAAATGCTTGTACGCAGAACCTGAACGTTATGCAGTATATCGCTTATGCCCAGAGAGGCGAATTTGAAAAGTGCGCTGAAGAATCCTTCGACTGCGTAGCCTGCGGATGCTGTACTGTAAGATGTCCGGCTGGAATTTCACATCCGATGGTAGGACTTCTTGCAAGAAGACTTACAGGTAAGTATATTGCTCCTGAAACAGCACATCTCGAAAAGCGTGTTGAAGAGATCCGTCAGGGCGCTTATGATCAGCTTATTGAACAGATCATGCAGAAGCCTATTACAGAGATGCAGGAACTCTATAATACAAGAGAGATCGAGAAATAAGGAGGGTTATCTATCATGTTTACACCAGAAATGCTTGAGTCTATTAAAAAAGTAGAAGCAACCAGAGAAGAACGTATGAAGCACGAACCGGCAAGAATGACTGCCGAGGAAAAGGATACCCTTCTCAAAGCTTATCATCCTGATTACAGAACAGATGGTTTTGATGAAATAAAAATCGGTCCTAACAAGGGACAGAAAGCGCCGAAGGAACTTGCTGATCTTATCCATTCAAACAGCAGACTGATTGCTGATAATGTAGATTTAAGCAAGGTTGATTATGATGTTGACGTACTTGTAATCGGCGGCGGCGGCGCAGGTTCATCTGCTGCTATTGAAGCTCATGAAGCCGGAGCAAATGTTATGATCGTAACAAAGCTTCGTATCGGCGACGCAAACACAATGATGGCTGAGGGCGGTATTCAGGCGGCTGATAAGGAAAACGATTCTCCTGTTCAGCATTACCTTGACGCTTTCGGCGGCGGTCATTTCGCAGCAAGACCTGAACTTTTAAGACGTCTTGTTATGGAAGCTCCTGACGCTATTCATTGGCTCAACAAGCTCGGCGTTATGTTCGATAAGGACACAGAAGGCAATATGGTAACTACTCACGGAGGCGGTACTTCGAGAAAGAGAATGCATGCCTGCAAGGATTACTCCGGTGCAGAAATTATGCGTAATCTTCGTGACGAGGTTATTAATAGAAATATTCCGGTTGTTGAATTTACTTCAGCCGTGGAACTTATAAAAGATGACAAGGGTCAGGTTTCCGGAGCAGTGCTTCTTAATATGGAAACAGGCGATTACCTTGTTGCCAAGGCAAAAACTGTTGTTATTGCAACAGGCGGTGCCGGCAGACTTCATTATCAGAACTTCCCAACATCTAATCATTACGGTGCAACAGCCGACGGACTTATTCTCGGCTATCGTGCAGGAGCTCCGCTTCTCTATCAGGATACAATTCAGTATCATCCGACTGGCGTTGCTTATCCTTCACAGATTTTCGGTGCCCTTGTAACTGAAAAGGTTCGTTCACTGGGCGCTATGCTCGTTAACGTTGACGGTGAGGCTTTCATGCATCCGCTTGAAACACGTGACGTATCTGCAGCTTCAATTATCCGTGAATGTTCTGACAGAAATAAGGGTGTTGAAACACCTTTGGGTACAGGCGTATGGCTTGATACTCCAATGATTGAAATTCTCGGCGGAGAGGGAACAATTGAAAAAAGAATTCCTGCTATGCTCCGTATGTATCTTAACTATGATATAGATATGAGAAAACAGCCGATTCTCATTTATCCTACACTCCATTATCAGAACGGCGGTCTTGAAATCGGCGGCGACGGATTCACAAAGACAATTCCTAACCTGCTTGTTGCTGGTGAAGCTGTTGGAGGAATCCATGGAAGAAATCGTCTTATGGGTAATTCACTTCTTGATATTATCGTATTCGGACGTAATGCAGGTAAGGCTGCTGCTGCTAAGGCTAAGGAAACAACTCTTGGAAGCATGACTCTTGAGCATATCAACGAATACGCTCAGGAACTCAAGGATGCCGGCATTGAAAATGAAGGTGTTTCACCGCTGCTTCTTCCTAAGTATGCACGTCATGAAAGATAATAATTGGAGGGTATAATTAATGCGCGAAATTAAAGCTGAGCTTATTACAGATGTAGTTGAAAAGCTTTGTATCGAAGCTAACGAGCATCTTCCTGAGGATGTAAAATGCGCAATTAAAAACTGCCGTGCTTGTGAGGACGGTCAGATTGCACAAGGAATCCTTGATGATATTATTAAAAACTTTGAAATTGCTGACGAAGAAAACGTTCCGATTTGTCAGGATACAGGTATGGCGTGCGTATTTCTTGAAATAGGCCAGGATGTACATATTGCAGGCGGAGACCTTGCAGATGCAGTTAACGAGGGCGTTCGCCGTGGATATACAAACGGATACCTTAGAAAATCAGTTGTAAAGGATCCCGTTAGAAGAGGAAATACCGGCGATAATACTCCGGCTATGATTTATACTGAAATTGTTCCAGGTGAAAGCATTAAAATTACAGTTGGTCCTAAGGGATTCGGAAGCGAGAATATGAGCGCAATACGTATGTTCAAGCCATCAGCAGGACTTCAGGGAATAAAGGATTTTATCCTTGAAACAGTTGAAAATGCAGGACCTAATCCATGCCCTCCAATGGTAGTCGGCGTTGGTATCGGCGGCACTTTTGACAAGGCTGCTCTCCTTGCTAAAAAAGCTCTTATGCGTTCAATTGATTCTGAAAATCCTGATCCGTTTTATGCTGATCTTGAAAAGGAAATGCTTGAAAAAGTTAATAAGCTGGGTATCGGACCTCAGGGATTCGGCGGTAAAACAACAGCTATTGGTCTTAATATAGAAACAATGCCTACACATATTGCCGGTATGCCTTGCGCAATTAATATAAATTGTCATGTAACACGTCATAAATCGGAGGTGATATAAATGGAAAAGCACATTACACTGCCATTGACAGAGGAACTTGCCAAGAGCCTTCATGCGGGTGATAGAGTTTATTTAACTGGTACCATTTATACATCACGTGACGCCGGTCATAAGAGAATGTGCGAATCACTTGCTAAGGGTGAACCGATTCCTTTTGATCCCACTGACGCTACAATTTACTATGTTGGTCCTACTCCTGCAAAGCCAGGACAGGTAATTGGTTCAGCAGGACCAACAACAAGCGGACGTATGGACGCATATGCTCCTACAATGATGTCCGTCGGCGCAAGAGGTATGATCGGAAAGGGCGCACGTCTTCCTGAAGTTATTGACGCTATGAAGAAATACAGCGGCGTTTATTTTGGTGCTATCGGCGGTGCTGGTGCGCTTCTTGCGAAGTGCATTAAAAGTGCTGAGCTTATAGCTTTTGAAGACCTTGGAGCTGAAGCTCTTAGAAAACTTTATGTTGAAGATATGCCGCTTATGGTAATTATCGATAGTGAAGGTAATAATCTTTACGAAACAGGTCGTGCAGAATATCTTGAAAATTCTAAATAAAAAAGTAAGAGACTGTGTTTTTCACGGTCTCTTATTGCATTTTTGTTTATCTTGTTTCATAAAATGCATATAATTTTTATGTAAACTAAAATATGATTTATATCATGGGGAGGAAACTTAAATGGCTAATATTTATAAGGGTACAACAGAACTTATAGGCAATACACCGCTGGTAGAGGCAGTAAATATTGAAAAACATCTGAACCTTAATGCTAAAATATTGTTAAAGATGGAGTATCTTAATCCGGCAGGCAGCGTAAAGGACAGAATTGCAAAGTTTATGATTGAAGACGCTGAAGAAAAGGGACTTCTAAAGCCAGATTCAATTATTATTGAGCCTACATCTGGTAATACCGGTATAGGTCTTGCTTCAATTGCAGCTTCTAAGGGTTATAGGATAATACTGACAATGCCTGAAACGATGAGCGTTGAACGCAGAAATATTTTGAAAGCTTACGGCGCTGAAATAGTCCTAACAGACGGGGCAAAAGGTATGGCGGGAGCAATAGAAAAAGCTGAAGAGTTGGCAAAGGAGTATAAAAATAGTTTTATTCCAGGCCAGTTCAGTAATCCGGCTAACCCTGAAATGCATAGAAAAACTACCGGACCTGAAATCTGGAATGATACTGACGGTCAGGCTGATATTTTCATTGCCGGTGTAGGTACTGGCGGAACAATTACCGGAACAGGTGAGTATCTGAAATCAAAGAATCCTGATGTTAAGGTTATAGCGGTTGAACCGGCAGATTCTCCTGTTTTGTCAAAGGGAAAAGCAGGTCCTCATAAAATTCAGGGTATAGGCGCTGGATTTGTGCCTGCTATTCTAAATACAAATATAATTGATGAAATTATGCCAGTTGAAAATGAAGACGCATTTGCCGCTTCAAAGATTATAGCTAAAATGGAGGGCGTACTTGTGGGCATATCTTCAGGCGCTGCTTTGCATGCCGCTATTGAAACTGCAAGAAAACCTGAAAATAAAGATAAGGTAATTGTGGTTATTCTTCCGGACAGCGGTGACAGATATTATTCAACTCCGCTTTTTTCTGATTAAACTGTGGTGTGAATAATGGAGCTTAGCAGTATTCAAAAAGAAAGATATTCAAGGCACATAGTAATGGATGAAATAGGCGAGTCAGGGCAGAAACAGCTTTTAAATGCAAAGGTTCTTATAATCGGTGCAGGAGGACTCGGCTCTCCTGCTGCTATGTATCTTGCAGCCGCAGGTGTTGGTACAATTGGAATCGCCGATGCTGACAGAGTCGATCTGTCAAATCTGCAAAGGCAGATAATGCATTCATATAATGATTTTAATAAGCCAAAAGTACAGTCAGCAGGGGAAACCTTGTCTTTAATAAATTCTGATGTTAAGATTAATGAGCACTATACTTTTATAGACGAAACAAATATAAAAGAAATTATTGAAAATTATGACTTTATAATTGATGCGGCTGATAATTTTTCTACTAAATTTTTGATTAATGATGCTTGCGTTAAACTTAGAAAACCATTTTCACATGCAGGTGTTATAAGATTTAATGGACAGCTTATGACCTATGTTCCCGAGTGCGGACCCTGTTATAGGTGTATATTCAAGGAGCCTCCTCCTGATAATGCAGTTTTAGATTGCAGTCAGGCTGGGGTTATAGGAGCTATGTGCGGAGTTATAGGAAGCCTACAGGCTATGGAAGCTTTAAAGTATATTACAGGGGTAGGGGAGCTTCTTACAGGCAGTCTGCTTGTATGCGACGCAATGACTATGGAATTTAGAAAAGTTAAGCTTCCTGAATGTACAGACGATTGTATTGTATGTAAAGATTATATTAATTAAAAAATCCGAACAGAATTGTTCGGATTTTTTTCATTGTATTTTTACTTTTTTACAGCCATATGCAAACCGCAGGTATAACAAAAATCGTGATATTAATAAGTACAGCAGTAAATCGGCTTTTACTTTTAAATGAAACAGCCAGCATTATCAAGCTGATAAGAGAAAACAGTATTGTTCTTAAAATGAACAGACCCAAAGCAAATTGCCATACTGTTATAGGAATAGGGAACGATGCAAATGCTTTTATGGAGTTAATGGGAAGATTGCCCCCCTGAGTACCGTATTTTAATAAAATATTTATATAATAAGGAATCATTACAGCAAAAGAAGCGGCTGCGGTATAAATTAAAGTTATTAAAATATTTCTTTTAATATAAGATTTTTTTCCTGTTGTAGTACTGTAAATTATTGTTGTAAGTTTTCTGCCGTTATCGTAAGATATCAGAGGAGAAATAATCAATGCGCAAATGAAAATAATCAGAAGAGCCATTTCTTTAAATTCATCACTGCTGTTTACGCAGAAAGCTCTGATATATCCTAAATCATAAAATATTTCAGTATTATCAATATCCTCTATAGCTTCAACCCTTAATTTAAAGTCCTCAAAGGCAGATTTTCTATTTTGCTCTGACTGATAATTATTCATTTCGCTTGTGGTAAATTCTCCGTTCATCATTTTACTGTCAAGATCGGCAAAATATTGTTCATCTTGTTTTATTATATTAAAGGTATTTTCGTTAATGGGTCCTGCATAGTCTGTCGTATATTGCTTATAGTACATATCGTAAGGAGAAGCGGGTTTTGAAAAATTATAGTGATACATTGACAGAAGTACAGCCCATATTACAATTACAACAAGGCTTCCCTGTAAAAACAATGATTTGCGGAATGCATAATTTAAACGTTTGTGTACCTTTGCAGAGCTGTGCTTACGAATGCTGATATGTATTCGTTTATATTCCTGATTTTTTCCTCCTGCATAAATAACATTAACAGATATTAGCACAGCAACTGTCAGAATCAGCCATACGGCAGATATGATTAACAGTGCATTTACCGGATAACCAAAAATGTTTAGATTTCGGTATGTAAAAAAAATATTATCCGGTTTAATAAATGATACCAGATTAAAATCATGCAGCAGTCCGAAGTTGGAAATACGGGAGATATTATTATAAAGCAAAACCTCGGTTACAGAAATTAATGCTGATACTCCGTAAATCTGAGCGTTATTTGAAGATAGTATGCATATCAAAGCGAATAAAATGCTCCATAAAAAACTGCCCAGTATTTTAAAAATAAGTGATACGACAAGATACTCGCCGACGCTAAAATTAAAGTTGCATTCAAGGTAGCCATTTACCGATTGAATAGGCCGGGAGAGATCTCCAAGACCGTATGTAGAAATGCTGATAATAGTTAATACTGCCATGAACAGCAGGTTAAGTATAACAGTTATGAAAAAAAGTGCTCCTATTTTATTTAAGCAGAGCCGAGAACGGCCTTTTGGATAGGAATACAGCAAATTAATTATTCCGATTTCCTTGTCCTTTGTAAAAATAAAAATAGCCGCCGCAAATATAGTAAACAGTATGAGTATATCACTGATATTATTATTAAGAATATTCTCAACACCCTGAGAAACATCTAAAGGCAGAGTTTTTATCTTAATATTTTCATATGCCTGTTCTATTTTCGAAGTGTTTCTATAAGCAAAGCTGTCTTTATCAGCAAAAATAGATATGCTGGTAATACTTTTGCAGTTTTCCTTAATAGAATCAAGAAATTCACCATATCCGCTTATTAAATCAAACTGAGTTTTACTGTTACTGACAGCAACACCTGAATATTGAGAATTTTCCGGATGTTCAGAAAAAATTTCATCAAACTGCTGCTGAAAAAACTCTTGCGCTTCGGATTCAGACATATTTGCAATTTCTGATGCAATACGCTTGTAGTCACCAGGTGCTGGATCAGCGGTACGGATATTATTGATACTTGATAAAGCGCCCATTACAATACAGACCAGCGATATGAAAAGAAACGCCCGATAACTTATCAGTTTTTTCAGTTCATAAATCAAAACACGCATTTACTCACCTCCATAGTAGTGCATATAGAGGTTTTCCAAATTTTTTTCATCTAACGGAAGTTCATCTACAAGTTCTTGAACAGTACCGTTTCCGATTATCTCTCCTGTCTTCATGAGAATTATTTCTTTTGCGATATTTTCGATGTCGGAAATAATATGTGTGGAAATTATGACAATCATTTCCTTGGACATTTCGCTTACAAGTCTTTTAATTATTACCCTCTGCTTAGGATCAAGACCTGCTGTAGGTTCGTCCATAATAAGCAGTTTTGGTTCTCCCAGCAGAGCAGAGGCTATAAGTACTCTTTGCTTCATACCCCCAGAAAACCCGCCGATTTTTTTATCAGTGCTGTCTTCAAGTTCTACACGCTTAAGGACTTCATGGATATAACCCACAGATTTTTTTTTGTCAAGACCTTTAAGAGCTGCAACATAGCCAAGAAAATCAAATGCAGTCATGCTGTCATATAGATTTTGCTGTTGAGGCATAAAGCCCAATTGTCTTCTGAAATTTTCACCCAGAACCATTGTTTCTTCACCGTTCCAGAATATTTTGCCATTGTCCTTGTCAGGACGAAGATTTCCGGTGATTAGGTTCATAAGTGTAGATTTTCCCGCACCGTTAGGACCAAGTAAACCGTATATTCCATCGGTGAAGGTGAATGTAAAATTTTTGAGGGCTTGTTTTTTTCCGTAGTGTTTGTTAAGCTGTGTAATTTCAAGTTTATTCATATGATCTCCTTAACTATCAAATTTGCTTTTAGATATTTTTTCAAACATATTTTGATCATTTGATTCAACTTGTACTATATAATAATCTTTATATTCTCCTATTGCTGTAGTAGGGGGTAATTCAGACGGTATTTCTATTTCATTGCCTGTTTTTATATCAAAGCATTTTGAATCGTACCATACCTTGTCATCTACTACAGATATGGTATTAAATCCAGTTATTTCCGGTCCTTTGGTTATTTCTCCTGTTTTAATATTTTTTATTTCAAGTTTAGTGTTATCTTTATCAATAAAATATGTATGATATCCGTTCATTGAACAGGTTGAAAAATAATCGTCATACTTTTCGTATTTATGAGTATTTAAGTTGAAGGTATATGTTTCACCTGAATAAGGTGGTACATCTCCGTTTTGCATCATTTCAATTGTATATTCTTCTTTTTTGTAATGAATGTTCATAAACAAGTTATTATCTATTTTTCCTGTTATTTGTATTGATGTTGAATTTGCTGAAGCCGGATAAGTTTCTTTTAATTTTTCATAATCGAAGACTTCGCCGTAATCTGTGATTTTACCGGTTTCTAAATTTATACTGAATAAGTTTCCGCCTCCGCCGTTTGTAGTCATTGTAACATTTCCGGCGTCATCATATTTTGGATTACCATAAGTATTTATAAAATAATAATCTGAACCAATAAGATAACCTCCGCTGTTAAATTCCGTATTAAATCCATCTATTGTAGTAACATGTGAGATTTTGTTATTGTTAAAATCATATTTTTTTATATCTGTTTTTAAATCAAGCACACTTTTACCGTTTTTTTCAGCAAATGAATCAGAGTTTATAAAGTAATAAGCAGAACCGTTGTATACGATTGGCAATTCACTATTTATCTTACATATATTGACAATACAATCTGCTGATGAATGAGTGCAATTTGGAATATTACATAAAGTACTGCTTTCCATACTTTCATAATCAATCACATATGCACTGTCGTCATATTTATAAATTACGCTGTTATCCATTCTTATTTCACTTAAATTATTGAAAGCTTCATTGGTATTCTTATTATTGTCTTTCTGGGTATTACAAGATGTTGCTGAAATTAAGCATATTGATGTAAAAATAAGCATTATTTTTTTAGCGCTCATATTTTTTTTCATTTAATATACCTCCCTTTTATTATAGTATATTGGGAAACAACTTTATTATATTCAAAGTCGTTCCCCAATAATTATCACATTAAAGTTTTAATGGAATTTAAATAAATATTTATACCCTTACAGTCATTTCTTTTTCTACTTTTACTCCATTTATTGTTGCTTGATGAATTGAAGATGCTTCTTTGAATATTTTACCGTCATCAGGGGTTAATCTAGCTACTGCTTTTCCTCGTGTTATGCTATCAAAATCATTTTTAAATCCCGTGGAAGCATGAGAACAAGTTAATGAAGTTAATAATCTACTACAACTTTGTTTATAGCATTCAGTGTAAGCTGAAGCACTGCTCTTATATGCGTCAATAGATTTTGTTACTAATGCGCCATTAACAGTAAAAGTATCTGTACCACCGTACGCATTAACATTCATTCCGATTGTTCCCACTGACAGTGTAGAAACTGCCATAACAGAAGCAACAATTTTTTTAAACATTTTTTTCATAGAAATAGTCCTTTCATTTTTTTATTTATTCCGTAATTACGACAACTAAATATTACCATAAGATTTATAATTTTACAATAGAATTTTAAAAAAATTACAGTTTGTTCATAATAAATTTTTATTATTCATATATTGTTAATAATTAAAAGGTGATTTGCATAATTCATAACGCTTTTTTAGTATAATATAATGAAAAATGCATAAAATATTTTTGTATTTTAGTGAAAAAAAGAAAGGAAGATAAAATGAAAACATTTACTTATACAATTACTGACCCCGTAGGAATTCATGCAAGACCGGCAGGTATTCTGGCCAAGGAAGCAAAAAAATACGAAAGTGAGGTCATTATAGAAAAGACTGATAAAAGTGCTAATGCAGTAAAGCTAATGGCAGTAATGGGCATGGGAATAAAGTGCGGGGATACGGTAACTGTTAAAATCAGCGGAAGCGATGAAGTACAGGCAGCAGAAAAAATGGAAGAGTTTTTTAAAACTAATCTTTAAAAATAAAGGAGCGGCGAAATGATTAAATTCAAGGGAAAAGGCGTATACGGCGCTGTTGCCATAGGCAGAATCTCCGTTTTTAACAGGCAGGAGGCCCAGGTTCGCCGCATTCATATTACAGACGCCGAATTTGAAAAAAATCGTATTAAAGAGGCTGAAGCCGTAGCTATACGGCAGCTAAAGCAAATTCATGAAAAGGCTTTGAAAGAAGTTGGAGAAACTAATGCTCAGATTTTTGAGATTCATATGATGATGATCGAAGATGATGATTATAATGAATCAATTGTCAATATAATAGAGAATCAGCTTGTAAATGCTGAATATGCAGTAGCCCTGACATCGGACAATTTTGCTAAAATGTTTAGATCCATGGACGACGCCTATATGCAGGCAAGAGCCGACGATGTAAGAGATATTTCCAACAGAATAATTTCCTGCCTTTCAGACAGCGTAATTACAGAGGGAGCAGTACATGACGATGCTGTTATATGTGCTGATGATCTTGCACCGAGCGAAACTGTATCACTTGACAAGGAAAAGGTTATTGCATTTGTCACTGCTTATGGTTCACAAAATTCTCATACGGCAATCCTTGCCCGTAATATGAATATAGCGGCTGTAATAGGTGTTGGCGGAAAGTTTCTGGAATCTGTCAGAAACGGAGATATTGTTGCAGTTGACGGATATACAGGGGAAGTATTTGTTAATCCTGACAGTGATGTTCTGGACAGGCTGAAGGCTAAAAAGTGGGAAGATCACGAAAAGAAAGCGCTTCTTCAAAAGCTTAGGGGAAAGGAAAACATTACCCTTGATGGTAGAAGGGTTAATATATACGCTAATATCGGAGGTATTGACAGTATTGGTTCTGTTCTCCTAAATGACGCAGGAGGAATAGGACTCTTCCGCAGTGAGTTTCTTTATCTTGAAAACAGTGATTATCCGACTGAAGAACAGCAGTTTACAGTTTATAAGCGTGTTCTTGAAAGTATGGGCGGAAAAAAGGTTATTATACGAACTCTTGATATAGGAGCCGACAAACAGGTTGATTATTTTAATCTGGATAAAGAGGAAAATCCTGCGTTGGGGTACAGGGCAATCAGAATTTGTATAGACCGTCCGGAAATATTTGCTGCTCAGCTTAAGGCGCTTTACAGAGCTTCGGTTTACGGAAATCTTGGAATTATGTTTCCTATGATCACAAGTGTTTCAGAACTTAATAAAATACTTGAAATTTGCGGGAATGTAAAAAATGACCTCAAGTCCCATGGGGTTGATTATTCAGATGAAGTTGAAATAGGTATAATGATTGAAACTCCCGCGGCGGCTATAATAAGCGACAGGCTTGCGCCTATGGTAGACTTTTTCAGTGTTGGTACTAATGACCTTATTCAGTATACGCTTGCTTGCGACCGCCAGAATCCGAGGGTTGAAGAATTTTGTGATACACATCATGAGGCTGTACTGCGTTTGATTGAAATGTCTGCTGTAAATGCCCATAAAAACGGAGCATGGATAGGAATATGCGGAGAGCTTGCGGCAGATACGGAGCTTACCGAAACATTTCTGCGAATGGGAATTGACGAGCTTTCTGTTTCACCGGGATATATTCTAAAGCTTCGTGATACAGTACGAAATATTGATTTATCGAAAAAATAGATAAAGTATAAATAGAAAAACCGCAAGTCAATTGACTTGCGGTTTTAATTATACAAAAAAGCGGACTTATTAAGTCCGCTTTAATTTATCAAAATTAGAGAGATTTTGCAATAGCGATAGCATCGAATACGTCAACTCTGCCATCACCGTTTACATCAGCAAGAACGAGCTGTTCGTCAGTAAGTTCTCTCTTGTTAACGCTGTACTGAGCAATAGCGATAGCGTCGAATACGTCAACTTCACCGCTCATGTTAACGTCACCAACCTGGTAACCGGATGTTACAACATACTTAAGAGTATTCTTCTTAGCAGCGTAAGCCTGTGCGTCTGTATCAGCAGGACCTTCAAGAGTAATGAGGTCATAAGGGATAAGGTTTGTGTACATATTGAAATTCTTTATGTTAGCTTCAGAGAAACCAAGATTTTCAATATCACGGCCGATAAGGATAGAAAGACCGCTCATTGTTGTTCCGTTAGGAATTTCAACGTCCTTAATGTGGCTCATGAACTTTGTGAGCATATCGTCACTGTATGTAACACCTGCTAATTCAGCATAATATTTAAGAAGACCTTCTACTGTGTTAACATCGCTTGGAAGAACATACTTTTCAATCATAGGGAATGTCATGAAAGCGTTGTTGTCGATGTAATCAGCCTGAAGTGTTTCAGGAACAACGATTGTTGCGAGGTCTCCGCAAAGGCCGAAAGCAAATGCGTCAACGCCTACAACAGTAGCATCATCGATTGTGCTTGGAATTACAACCTTTTCAGCTTCTGTATCTGTGTAATCTGTAATAACTACAAGACCGTCGCCGACAGACTTTGTAACAAATGGTGATGTTGTTTCTTCAGCAAATGCGCTGGCAACAGGCATAGCAGCAGCAAGCATAGCAACTGCGCTGATTCCAGCTAATGCTTTCTTAAAAGTGTTTTTCATAGTTTAATCCTCCATATTTATGTTTATGTTATTATAATATCATTTATTGTCTTATTTGTCAAGATTCTTTTAGTTTTTTTTGATTGCCACATTTTACAAAAAACATGGCATCAAGTAGAAATAATTATACATATTTTTGTAAAACCGTTATTTATATACTATATAATAGTATATTCGAGATTTTCCCACTTTAGCTGAGTACCTATGTCGCAGCCTGGAGGAAGAAGAGAAAGGGCTATAAAGACTGTATCGGAATTATTATCGTCTGTTCTTTCCAAGGTGGCGTATTCGCCATCAATTTTTATTATTCGGTATTCATAAGGTCCCATAATTAATTCACCTGTCCTTTTTATACTGAGTAAAGAATAACACATATGCCTTTATATGTCAAGGCGGTAACGTATTTTTTATGAGTGCATATTATATATAGTATAATTGTGAATCGGGAGGAAACTTTTATGCATGAAACTGTTGTGACTGTGATTCTTCTTGTATCGGTTATGCTTGTAATTGAGGGAATAAGTATAATAACACGTCTTTTTATCAACAGCGGAGAGGAATCAGTCTTACTTAATCCGGTGGTAATAATCACGCCTGACGATGACGCTCAGACCAAACTTGAAAGTCTGCAGAAGCAGCTTAGCTGGAATAATGACGGTCATATCGGAACGGTAGTGCTGGTCTGCGACGAAGAAAACGAAGAGCTTTATGAATGCTGCAGTACATTTTGCGGCAGAAATTCAGGATTTGAACTTTGTGAGGGCAGTGAACTTAAAAATATTTTACTTCAGCTTCAAAAAAACCGGGGAAAGTAATTGCATTTTTTGACGAAAAATTGTATAATAAAAAAGTGACATTAAAAATTGGAGGATGTAAAGTGGATCTTGAACTTTTGAAACTGGAAGGAACCGTGGAAAGCGTACTTTACAGAAACGAAAATAACGGATATACAGTTCTTGATCTTGACGCCGGCGGTGATCTGATTACGGCTGTCGGCGAGCTCGGCGATGTTGAAAGCGGAGAAATGCTTGTTCTTGAGGGAAATTATGTTACACATCCTAAATTCGGAACACAGTTCAAGGCTGAATACTGCGAACGCAAGCTTCCCAATACATCTATAAATATTTGTAAGTATCTTTCTTCCGGAGCGATAAAGGGGATTGGTCCTGCACTTGCAAAAAAAATCGTCGATGTGTTCGGCAGTCAGACCCTGGAGATAATGGAAAAGGAACCTCAAAGACTTCTTGAGATAAAGGGAATATCTCCGAAAAAGTGCGACAGCATCGCTCAGGAGGTTCAAAAGATATTCAACCTCAGACATCTTATGATTTATCTGTCGGAGTATGGGGTTAAGTCTGGCTTTGCTATGAAAGCATATCAGCAGTGGGGGCATGACGCTATTTCTCTTATTAAAAGTAATCCCTACTGTCTTTGTAATGCAGCGGTAGGGCTTCCATTCAGAAAAGCGGAAGAAATAGCAAAATCTATGAAAATACCAGCCGATTCACATAAGAGAATTGGTGCGGGATTTAGGTATCTGCTGGAGGAAAACGCCCGTGCCGGCCACTCGTGTCTTCCTCTTGACAGATTTGAAAGCCTTGCGTGCAGATGTCTTGAAGTAGGCGGATCCGCTTTTTATGACGTTTACAATGAACAGCTTGAAGAACAGCTTATATTCGAGTATCTTAAAAATGACAGAGGTTTTGTATATCTTTCTGATTACTATTGCGCAGAGAGCTATATCGCCGGAAGAATAAGCGTAATGCAGGCATTTTCAAGTCCGGACGATTACGACTATGAAAGTCTTATTGATATGGAGGAAGAGCAAAACGGAATTAAATATGAGTCACTTCAGCGCAAGGCTATAACTACTGCTCTTTCCAGAGGCATAATGATAATGACAGGCGGTCCCGGCACTGGTAAGACAACTACGCTTAACGCAATTATTTCCCTTTATGAAAAAAAAGGCGAGGAGGTTATGCTTGCAGCTCCAACGGGACGTGCGGCAAAGAGAATGTCAGACCTTACGCTAAGGGAAGCAAGAACGATACATAGACTCCTTGAAGTTGAATTTGATGCAGGGGGAAAGCTTAAGTTTAAACATAATGAAACTAATCCTCTTGAATGTGATGTGGTTGTGGTGGACGAAATGTCAATGGTAGATATTCTTCTTTTTGAGTGTCTTCTGAGGGCATTAAAGCTGAACTGCCGTCTTATAATGGTAGGGGACAGCGACCAGCTTCCGTCTGTCGGGGCAGGCAATCTTTTAAAAAGTTTGATTGACAGCAAATGCATTCCTGTTATAGAGCTGAAAGAAATATTCAGACAGGCAGAGCAAAGCTGTATCGTAACCAATGCACATAAAATTATGCAGGGAGAAATGCCGGATTTGAATCAGAAAAACAATGACTTTTTCTTTTTCAGGCGCACTAATCCTGAGCTTGCAATGAATCTTATTGCAGACCTGAATAAAACAAGACTTCCAAAGGCATATAAGTATTCTCCTCTTGATGATATACAGATAATTTCTCCGTCAAGAAAAGGAATTTTGGGTGTAATAGAACTGAACAAAATGCTTCAGGGACAGCTTAATCCCAAATCCCTTGTTAAAAAGGAGGTTAAGTCTGTAATCTATACTTTTCGTGAGGGCGATAAGGTTATGCAGACAAGAAATAATTACGATATAGTATGGTCTAAGGACGGGGAACAGGGCGCTGGAATTTATAACGGTGACATTGGAAAAATTCTCAGCATAAACCGATCTAAAATGGAAGCAGTGATTTCTTTTGACGGTCGGACAGCGGCGTATACCTTTGAAATGATGGATCAGCTTGAGCTTGCTTATGCCGTTACCGTTCATAAGAGTCAGGGCAGTGAATTTGAGGCGGTAATCATTCCTCTTCTTGGCGGCTTTGATAAACTTTATTACCGTAATCTTCTGTATACTGCGGTGACAAGAGCTCGGAAACTCCTTATAATAGTGGGGGATGAAAGCATTGTCGAAAAAATGGTCGTAAATAATAAGCGTACAAACAGATATACGTGTTTAACAGCAATGCTGAGAGACGAAATGAAACATAATGAATAAAATATACAGATTTATAGCTGATCTTGTTTATCCGAACATTTGTCCAATTTGCGGTGATTTTATTGAATGGGACCGATATGTATGCGGTTCGTGTATTCACGAACTGGAACCGGCAGATGGAGCAGAGCTTGAGGCATTGACATACAAGGACTGCGGATTTTCAAGAGTTATTGCCGCATTTCTTTATAACGGAAAAGCACGGATTGGTGTACTGTCACTTAAGAACGGACAGAAATCGTTTGGCTGTTTCCTGGGAGAAATTCTTGGATATGCTGTCATGAATGATAAAATGATTTGTCAGGCAGATTTGATCGTCCCTGTTCCTATGTCCGCTGAAAAACGGAGGGAGAGAGGTTATAATCAGGCGCAGGTGATAGCAGAAGAAATTTCTTTGGTTACAGGTATAAAAACAGATAATAAAATTTTATATAAAAATAAATCTGCGCAGCAGCATGTTCTGACCAGAGAACAGAGAAAACTAAATGTTTCATCCTTTGGCATAAATAACTGTAAGCTGAACGGTATGAAAATAATTCTCTGCGATGATGTTATTACAACAGGCAGTACGGCTGACAAATGCACTGAACTGCTGAAAGCCAAAGGTGCAGCAGAAGTTTATGTTGCTGCGGGAACGACAACAAAACTTGAAAAAGGAATGAATTAAAATGGCACAGGATATCGGAATTGATCTTGGTACTGCGAATATTGTAATGGCGGTTAGCGGTAAGGGTATTGTAATAAATGAACCATCCGTTATAGCCGTTAATAAGCGGACAAATGAAATTATAGCGGTTGGCAGAAAAGCCTTTAAAATGCTTGGAAAGGCTCCGGAATACATATCGGTTATCCGTCCCCTTTCATGCGGAGTAATTTCGGATGATGAAATGACTCAATGCCTGATTAGGGAATTTGTAAAGAAAGCAAGCGGACACAGGCTTTTTAAACCGAGAATTGTTATATGCGTTCCATCTTTTATAACAGACGTTGAAAGCCGTGCAGTGGTTGAAGCCGCTATGAATGCCGGTTCGAGAAAGGTTTACCTTATACAGGAACCAATTGCGGCTATACTGGGGGCAGGTGTTAATATGTCTAAGGCAAGAGGACATCTTGTGGTAGATATCGGCGGAGGAACTACTGATGTGGCAGTTGTGTCAATGAATGGCGTAGTAACCTCACGTTCTATCAAAACAGCCGGTAACATTATTGATCAGGCGATAGTAAGATATATGCAGAAACGTCATAAAATTCTGATTGGCGATCGTACCGCTGAAATGATAAAAAAAGAAATGACGAATCTTTATGATCCTAATGATGATGTTAAAATGAATATCGGCGGAAGAAGTCTATTGAAGGGACTTCCGGAAACTGTTACAATTAGTGAACTTGAAGTGTTTGACGCTGTGGAAGATGAAGTATTTGAAATTGTTGAGGCTATCAGGTCGCTTCTTGAGGATACCCCCCCTGAACTGGTAGGAGATATTTATGAGAATGGAATTATTCTTACCGGCGGCGGAGCATTATTAGGCGGTCTTGACAAGCTTATCAACCGTACTTTGGGAGTAAAGTGCAATATTGCCAACGATCCCATGGGCTGTGTTGCAAGGGGAACAGTACAGGCCTATAAACGGCTTGACAGTCTTCTTGACGGATTCGAAAATGTTGCTCTTTATCAGTATAAATAAAAAGAAAAATCAGCTTGTTATTTCTATTGACAGGCTGATTTTTATTCCTTTTAAACCTTTAGAAAATTTTTTTGATTTTTGTATTGACTTTTTTCCTTTTCTGTTGTATAATTATAAAAAATGCCGCTGTGGTGGAATAGGCAGACACAAGGGACTTAAAATCCCTCGGAGTAACATCCGTACCGGTTCAAGTCCGGTCAGCGGCACCATACTTGTGGAACAAAATAGATGTCCACCCTTTAAAGCCCGTATCTACGGGCTTTATTTGCATTTCAGGGGCGAAAAATTCAGGTGTAAAACCATAGATGCTTTTGGGCGATTTTAAGCAACTTGTGGGATTTGAACCGACACAAAAGAAAAAATGAAGAAAATAAAAGCAGATTTGAGAGAGAAAATCTTAAATCTGCCTTTTTTAATATGTAAAATAATCCACAAAGTTTAAAAAGCCGTTTTGTCTAATATCACGGTCGGTGACCCGACAGGACAAATTATCCTCGCAAGCATTTTTTTGATTTTCAGGAAAATGAACTGTGCGGAATGTCCTGTGCGGTCACGCACTGATGTTAAACAAAGCGGCTTTTTTTGTTTTCTGAGGGAGGCGCATAACAAAAGCAAAAAAGAAAAAGCTGCAAAAAATGGCAAGGAGGTTGTAATGAAAAAGTTAAAATTTAACAGTACGCTTAATCACAAGCAAAGCAACTACAAAACGCATGAGGTCATCGTTGAGAAAGTGATTACACTTTACGGAAAGAGTTTTTCGGAACTGAAAGATCATCCCTTGCGCGATAATCCGTATATCGCCCAAAACCGTGAACTGATGTATATCGACAGCAATGATACCGCACATTGTCTGCTTATGGTTGACTATGACATCGGAGATGGTATTCTGGTGGAATCCGAAGGCAGTAATTATGCTCGAAAGTCAAAGTTTATTCCAAACGCAAGAGAGTTGATTGAAAATAACGAGCTGACAGTTTCTGAGCGTAAACTGCATAACAGCTTGAAAAAAATTGTCGATCACATCGCAGAGCTTGCCCATTGCGGCGAGAAAAGTTTTGTATTTGAGGAACTGCTTGACAAATCCGATATAGATTTTAAATCGCTGCTGCGTGATTCTGTGGTGACAATGCTGCAGGAGCGTGAGGACATTCAAATGGCTGAGAGCCGCTCGATCAATGTGGATTTTCAGCCGGATATCACGGTGGAAGCCAAGCCAACCCAAGAGATGACGCTTTGTTGTCCTCTGCGCATCGTCAGAGAGTATAACGAATCCGATTATGAGTTTGACGAAAAAGTTTTAGACGAACAAGAGGAAATTCCTTCAAGGTATGCTGTAGACTGTGCAGGGGAAATCAACGCTTTCATTCGAGATTACTCAGAACCGGAAGAAGAACATCGTGGACTTATGGTTTACTTTGACAATAATCATGCCGTCAGTGAAAAAGTATTCTCGGCTATCCCATCGGTCAAGGAGATAAACGGCGAACTTATGGGAGTATTTGAATGTCAAATTACTGAGGAGTTAACTGGCAATGAATTGGAAGATCTGCGAAGTTACCTGATCGGTCAATGTTCGGACGGCTTTTTTGAGGGCATGGAGCAGCATCCCATCAAAACCACTGATTTAGGTGAAATCTATGTCAGCTTCTGGAACGATAGCGATGATTGGTCGTTTCAAACTGCTGAAGAAATGGGACTTGAACAGACCGAAGGTTTATCTGAAGACCTGATATCAATATGACGATGTAACGGCTAAGTTTTTAAAGCTTAGCCGTTTTTTTGTACCCAAATGAAAGGAGGTTAAATGATAAGATATTTTGAAGCATTTGCAGGCATCGGGGCATTCCGATCAGCTTTTGAAAAAGTGGGCGGATTTGAGTGCATCGGGTGGTGTGAAATTGACAGATTCGCACAGCAAGCCTACCGAGCCTTGTACGACACAGGAGGAGAAAAATTTTATGAGGACATCACAAAAATCGATTACGGAGGTATGCCGGATTTTGATCTGCTCGTTGGAGGCCCGTGCTGCCAATCGTTCAGTGTCGCGGGGCGCAGACTCGTTTTTGAGGACGATAGAGGAAATTTATTTTTCGACTATATCAGAATCCTTGAAAACAAGCGCCCCAAGTATTTTATTGCTGAAAACGTACCCAATCTACTGGGGATATCTCAGGGAGAGTGTTTCAGAATTATCCTTGAAAAAATTTCAGAACTGGGGTATAGTATCTGCTGGCGTGTGCTTAACTCTGCCGGCTTTGGAGTACCGCAGTCAAGAAGAAGGCTGTTCATTGTCGGATATCTTGGAGAAAGATGTCCCGCCGAAATACTTTCTTTCGGACGCAGCAATGCAAAAAATGGCAAGGAAAGAAAACTTGAACAGTTAATCGGCGGCAGTCAGGGTTCGAGAGTGTATGATCCTAACGGACTTGCCGCTACACAGTGCAACGGATCGGGCGGCATGGGCGGTAAAACAGGTTTGTACTTCATTGACATGAATCCCGATCCTCAGATGACAGATACTGCGAGATGTATAACCGCCCGTCAGGACAGCGGAATAAGTAACCATAAGGGCGAACATTCCGCTGTTTTTGTGGATATGAATGAGAATCCAAAGATCACGTAAAATGCCCGCTGTCTGAACGCACGGATGGATCTGGGAATTACAAACGGTACTCATAAAGGAGAACGCTCCGGAGTTTTGGAAGAAGGTACGAGAGCAATAATCAATCCGTTCAAAGAAACGACACGTCAGAACGGCAGGCGCATAAAAAATCCCAACGAGCCGATGTTTACGCTAACTGTTACCGACAGACACAGCATAGTTCACAGAGGACGTGTGCGGCGCTTGTGGAAATTACAGGCTTTTGAAAAGGAACAGTTCAACAAAGTTGCGGCAGTCGGAATGTCTGATGCGCAGCTTTACAAGCAGGCAGGTAATTCCATTACGGTGGCGGTTTTGAAAAAAAATTTACTGGAATTTGATAAGAAAATTCCAGTCTGAAATTGTTACAAATATTATATCACTTTATGCGCTTGAAGTCAACAAATTTCGAGCGCTGAAAGGGGGATTTTTAGGCATGGAAAATAAGATCAAAATTTTTGAAAATGAAGAGTTTGGTTCAATTAGAACCTTAGAGAAAGGCGATAAAGTTTTCTTTTGTGGAAAAGACGCAGCAACAGCCTTGGGATACAGAGATACTGTGAATGCGATAAAATCACACTGCAAAGAAGATGGGGTGGTGATTCACCACCTCATAGATTCTATGGGAAGAAGGCAGGCTGCAAAGTTTTTTTCAGAGGGCAATCTGTATAGATTGATCTCGCATTCAAGACTGCCATCTTCCGAAAAATTTGAAAGCTGGATTTTTGACGAAGTCCTCCCAACGATCAGGCGCACCGGAGGTTACGTTGCAAACGAGGATATGTTCATTGAGAACTACCTCCCCTTTTTGGAAGAACCGTATCAAGGTCTTTTTCGTCTGCAGATGATAGCGATAAATCTGCTTAACGAGCGTATCCGTCATGACCAGCCGCTGGTGGAGTTTGCGAATCAGGTATCGAACACCAAAAATCTCATCGACATGAACGCTATGGCGAAGCTTGCTATCGAAGAAAACATCCCCATTGGCAGAAACAGACTGTTCCGCTGGCTGCGTGAAAATGAGATTCTGATGTCGGACAATCTGCCCTATCAGAAGTTCATCGACCGCGGCTATTTTGCGGTAAAGGAGTCTGTTTTTGAAACTGGTACGATGACCAAAACCTATCAGCAGACGTTTGTCACAGGAAAAGGTCAGAGTTATATAATTGGCAGACTGAAGAAGGAATTTAATGAATAGTTTCATATCATGGATAGGCAGCAAAAAGCTGCTCAGGGACGATATTCTGGCACGTTTGCCGTCGCAATATGACAAATATATCGAGGTTTTCAGCGGCGCTGGGTGGGGGTTATTTCGCAAGCCGAAAGGCAAAGAAACGGAGGTTTACAACGATTTCAACAGCAATCTTGTAAACCTTTTTCGCTGTGTGAGGGACAAGCCGAACAAACTGAAGTACAAGCTGCGGTACGTTCTGAATTCCCGTGAGGACTTCGACTGGATCGCCATGCTGCACAAGAAAAAGCTGTTCCCAAGACTGCGTGATGTTGACCGAGCAGCTAAGTTTTATCAGCTTATACGCTACAGCTACGCATCGGGACTGGACAGTTTTGGCTGTCAGCCGCACTCGATGTGGGCGGATTTTCCGCAGATCGATATGGCTTCGATGAGGCTTCAAAAGGTACTGATAGAGAATCGTGACTTTGAAAAGCTGATCAGGCAGTACGACAGCGTGGGCAGTTTTTTCTACTGCGATCCACCTTATTTCGCAACGGAAAATTACTACAAGGATGTGGGATTTACGGCGAAAGACCACTTGCGGCTGAGAGATACTCTGACGGGAATCAAGGGCAAATTTCTGGTGTCTTACAACGACTGCCCTGAGATTCGGGAAATTTGGAATCAACCCAATATTCAAATCAAGGAGATCAGCAGACTGAACAATCTGGCGCAGCGGTACGCGGGCGGCTGTCAGTATGCGGAACTGCTGATTTCAAATTATGATACTACGCAGAGAGTTGGTACTATCGACCAACTCTCCTTTTTTAATGAGAAGGGAGAATTTATTTCATGAAAAAAGTTATATTTTCACAGGTTATGACAGACAACGGAACTGCCGAAACGGTCTTCCGGTAAAGATTATTTTGGAGGCGGACAACGACGGAATTGTGCTGACGGCAGTCCGCAGAAAGCTTACAGATATTGAATTAATGGAGATCTGCAACAGCGCCGACGGCTGCGAAGACGAAGGCGGCGATGAATTTTAATGATTAATTGGTTATGCCCAAATTGAACCAAAGTCAATAAGATGGACACAAAAAGGCGAAAAGAATTAAGAGTAAAGTAAAGAATTATCAAATTGAAGAGGAGACAAGTAATGAATAGCAGAATGAATGCGATTGCGATTATAAAAACCG